>OLND01002715.1_pt1 | contig 15335 bp, 9 predicted proteins | sample 1672031 | NCBI WGS metagenome assembly OLND01 (sample SAMEA3136638, study PRJEB25190) | human gut metagenome | biome: human gut; feature: human-associated habitat; material: faeces | place: Austria | collected 2013
TTCCTACGATGTGGTTCGGCAGGCATCCAAAAGGCTGGATGCAGACGATGTTCGGCACGCCGCTGCGGATGAGCTCGACCATCTCGCCGGTGAGGAACCAGCCCTCGCCGTACTGGTTGCCAAGGGAGAGGAAGGGCTTTGCCAGCTCGGCGACGTCCGCGATCTCCATGGGCGGTTCAAAGCGGCGGCTGGCCTGGAGCGCGTCGAGCACCGGGCGGCGCAGATAACGAATGGCCTTGACGCCGAGCTGGCCGACAAGCGCGCCGCCCAGGCTCCCGCCGAGGAACTCGTGCTTGTAGCCGCCGTTGTAGACGCAGTAGTTCATGAAGTCCATGAGGTCCGGCACGACGGCCTCCGCACCCTCGCGCTCGAGCAGGTCGACGAGGTGGTTGTTGGCAAGCGGCATATACTTGACGAGGATCTCGCCAACGACGCCGATGCGCGGCTTGCGGAGCGTCTCGTCCAGCGGGAGCGCGTCGAAATCCTCGACGATCTCGCGGCAGAGGCGGCGGTAGTCCCGCCCGGCGTGACTGCCGGTGAGCGAGGCGACGCAGCGATCGCGCCATTTGGCGTGCAGGGCGTTCGCGCTGCCGGGGACCTTTTCATACGGACGTACGCGGTACAGGCAGCGCATGAGCAGGTCGCCGTAGACGAGCGAGCGGAACGCATCCATCAGCAGGCCGGGGGAGGCACGGAAGCCCGGATTCTTTTCCATGCCGTTGGCATTGATGGAGATGACGGGGATGTGGCTGAGCCCGGCCTTCTCCAGCGCGCGGCGAATGAAGCCGACATAGTTGCTGGCGCGGCAGCAGCCGCCGGTCTGCGTCATGGCGACGGCGAGACGATCTGTGTCGTATTTTCCGGACAGAATGGCGCTCATGATCTGGCCGACGACCGTGATGGAGGGGAAGCAGGCGTCGTTATTGACGTATTTCAGGCCCGTGTCGATGGCGCTGCGGTTGTCATTGCCGAGAATTTCGATGTGATAGCCGTATTTGCGGAACGTCGGGCCGAGCAGATCGAAGTGGATGGGGGACATCTGCGGCGCGAGGATGGTCCAGTGCTCGCGGCGCATCTGCTCCGTGAAGACGGCACGCTCATAGCGGACGGGACCTGCCGTGGGGAGGATGCCCTGCCGGGCGCGCAGGTCCATGGCGGCGATGAGGCTGCGGATGCGGATGCGCGCCGCGCCGAGATTCGAGACCTCGTCGATCTTCAGAACGGTGTAGAGACGGTTACTCTTCTCCAGAATTTCCGCGACCTGGTCGGTCGTGACGGCGTCGAGCCCGCAGCCGAAGGAGTTGAGCTGGACGAGCTCGAGCTCCGGCCGGGTGCGGACGAACTCCGCCGCCGTATAGAGGCGGGAGTGATAGACCCACTGGTCGTTTGCGCGCAGCGGCCGGGCAGGCGTGAAGTCGATGGGAAGAGAATCCTCGGTCAGCACGGCCAGATCGTAGGAGGCGATGAGCTCCGGGATGCCGTGGTTGATCTCCGGGTCGACGTGGTACGGGCGGCCCGCCAGCACGATGCCGCGGCCGTGATTCTGCTCGATCCACGCGAGCGCCGCCGCGCCCTGCGCGCGGATGTCGGTCTTTGCGTGCTGCTGCTCGAGCCATGCGGCATGGACGGCGGCACGGGTCTCCGAGGCGGAAATGCCCCACGTCTCTTTGCAGAAGTCAGCCAGGCGCTTCGCAGCGGTCTTCTCATCCGTAAAGGCGAGGAAGGGGCGCAGATAGGTCACACCGTCCTCGCCGATGGCGTCGACGTTATTTTTAAGATTTTCGGGGTAGGAGACGACGATGGGACAGTTGAAGTGGTTCTGTGCGCCGGGCGTCTCCTGATGCTCATAGAACACGCACGGGTGGAAGATGGTCCTGACACCGTGGTCGATGAGCCACTGCACATGGCCGTGGGCCAGCTTTGCGGGATAGCACTCCGACTCTGAGGGGATGGACTCCATGCCCAGCTCATAGATCTTGCGCGTGGAGCGCGGCGAGAGCAGGACGGAAAAGCCGAGCTGGCGGAAGAATGTTGCCCAGAACGGGTAATTCTCATAGAGATTCAGCACGCGCGGGATGCCGATGCGGCCGCGCGGCGCGTCCTTCTCCGGCAGCGAGGGATAGTCAAACATGCGCTTGAGCTTATAGGCCATGACATTCGGCGCACGGTTCTCCTTCGGCGTGCCGCCGAGCCCCTTTTCGCAGCGGTTGCCGGTGACGTGGCGCTGGCCGTTCGAGAATTCATTGATGGTCAGCATGCAGCGGTTGCCGCAGCCGGAGCAGCGCGTGGTCTGCGTCGTATATTGCAGCTTCAGAATGTCCGCGATGGGGAGCATGGCCGATCGCTGCCCCGTCCAGCGGTCGCGGGCGATCAGGGCCGCGCCGAACGCGCCCATGATGCCTGCGATATCCGGGCAGGTGGCCTCGACGCCCGCGATGCGCTCAAAGGCGCGCAGCACGGCCTGATTGTAGAACGTGCCGCCCTGCACGACGATATGGCGGCCCATGTCGCGGGCATCGGCAAGCTTAATGACCTTATACAGCGCATTTTTGATGACGGAGTAGGCGAGACCAGCGGAGATATCCTGCACGGTCGCGCCCTCCTTCTGCGCCTGCTTGACGTTGGAGTTCATGAACACGGTGCAGCGCGTGCCAAGATCGATGGGATGGGCGGCGAACAGCGCCTCCTGCGCGAAAACCGCGGCGGTGTAGCCGAGGGAATTGGCGAAATTTTCGATAAATGAGCCGCAGCCGGACGAGCAGGCCTCGTTGAGCAGGATGGAATCCACGGAGTGATTGCGAATGCGGATGCACTTCATATCCTGCCCGCCGATATCGAGAATGCAGTCCACGTCCGGGTCGAAAAATGCGGCGGCTTCATAGTGGGCGATGGTTTCGACCTCGCCGTCATCGAGCAGGAAGGCGGACTTCAGCAGCGTCTCGCCGTAGCCGGTCGAGCAGGAGCGCGCGATCTCCACGCCCGGCGGGAGCTGCGCTCCCAGCATACGCATGGCGTGAATCGCCGTCTGCACCGGCGAGCCCTGATTGTTGGCGTAAAACGACCACAGCAGCGCGCCGTCCTCATCGATGAGGGCAAGCTTCGTCGTGGTGGAGCCTGCGTCGATACCGAGGAAGCACCGGCCGGGATGAAGCGCTACCTTATGAACCTGCGCGCGGTCATGGCGAGCGCGGAAGGCGTCATATTCTGCGCGGTCCGCAAACAGCGGCGGCAGACGCTTGAGCTCGAAGGCCATCTGCACGCCGGAGCGCAGCTTTGCGGCAAGCGCGGCGGCGTCTGCCGGCTCGGCATCGCCCGCCTCGAGGGCAGCGCCCATGGCGGCGAAGAGGTGGGAATTCTCGGGGTCGACGATATTCTCCGGCGTCAGGTGCAGCGTGCGGATGAAGGCCTTTTTCAGCTCCGGCAGGAAGTGCAGCGGGCCGCCGAGAAAAGCGACGCAGCCGCGGATGGGCTTGCCGCAGGCAAGGCCGGAGATGGTCTGGTTGACGACGGCCTGAAAAATGGAGGCAGCCAGATCGGGCAGCGTTGCGCCCTCGTTGATGAGCGGCTGGATGTCCGACTTGGCGAACACGCCGCAGCGCGCGGCGATGGGATAGAGCTCGTGATAGTCGGCAGCGGCACGGTTCAGTCCCTCGGCATCCGTTTGCAGGAGCGCGGCCATCTGGTCGATGAACGAGCCGGTGCCGCCTGCGCAGACGCCGTTCATGCGCTCCTCCAGCCCGCCGCGGAAGTAGATGATCTTCGCATCCTCACCGCCCAGCTCAATGGCGACGTCCGTCTGCGGGGCAATGGCCTGCAGGCTGGAGGCCACGGCGACGACCTCCTGCACAAAGCCGATGTTCAGGGCCTTGCCGAGGTTGATGGCGCCGGAGCCGGTGATCTTCAGGCGCAGGTCGCAGGGGCCGAGCTTTGCGCAGGCGTCCTCCAGCAGCTCGGCAAGTGTTTCCTGCGTGTGCGCACAGTGGCGGCGGTAATCGCCATAGCACAGGACGCCGCGTTCGTCCAGAATAACGAGCTTTGCGGTGGTTGAACCGATGTCGATGCCCGCCCGATAGCAGTGTTTCATAACGGGTACCCTCACATGTGTTTTTCTAAACAATAAGTATATCATAAAGCGGCGTGAAAATCAAATGTCGGAACTGTGAAGGATTTGAAAACAAACAGGGGCCCTGCACGAAAAACGCTTTTCAAAACTGCCGGAATGTGGTATGCTATGCACAGATTCCAGATTTCGAGGTGGACGTCATGCCATCAACTTATGCACACTTCTGCTTCGGCAGGGAGGTGCTTGCGGCGCTGCCGCAGGAAATGCAGTCGCTGCTCTGGCCGGAGCAGAATCTGTTTTCCATTGGGCTGCATGGCCCGGATATTCTGTTCTTTGACCATCCGCTGCTCGGGCGCGTCAGCCGCCTCGGCCACCGGATGCACAAACAAAGCGGCGCGGCCTTCTTCCGCCCCGCAGGGGAGAAGCTGGCCGCGCTGGAGTTTCCGGCGCCGGAAACGGCGTATCTCTATGGATTTTTGTGCCACTTTGCGCTCGACCGCGCCTGCCACGGCTACATTGCCGGGCAGATCGCGCGCAGCGGCGTGGCCCACACGGAGATCGAGGTCGAATTTGACCGCAGCCTGCTGGTGCAGGCCGGGCTGGACCCGATCCGCACGAGCCTGACGGGCCACCTGCATGCCTCGGCGCGCAGCGCGGCCGTGATGGCGGAGCTGCTGCCGGATGAGCTGACGCCCCGGCAGACGGAGCGGGCGATCCGGACGTTCCTGTGGGGCAACGCGCTGTTCCTTGCGCCGGGCCGTGCCAAGCGCACGGCGCTGTATACCGGCATGCGCCTTGCCGGCGCGTACCACGGCCTGCACGGCATGATCGTGAATTACGAGCCAAACCCAAAGTGCACCGAGAGCAATGCGGTCCTGCAGCGCCTGTTTGACGAGGCCGTGCCGCAGGCGGTTACGCTCATCACGGAGTATCTGCCCTGCATCCGCGGGGAGCTGCCGTGGAGCGGCCTCTACGACTATACGTTCGGCGGGGTGCGGGTTTAGTTCTGCGGGAACACGACGGTCAGCAGCATCTTGAAGTCCTCGGCGGCATAGACCGCGTGGGGCTTCCCGGCGGGCATGACGATGCTCTCGCCCGCGGAGCAGAAATGCTCTCTGCCGTCGATGGTAAAGCGGCCGCGGCCCTCGAGCACGAGCACCATTGCGTCGCCGCCGGAGGCGTGTGTACTGATCTCCTCGCCCTTGGAGAAGGCGAACAGCGTGATGCTGACGGCGTCATTCTGGGCAAGCGTCTTGCTGACGATCTGCCCGGCCTCGGCCTCGACCTGCTGTGCAAGCGGGAGCACCTGCTCCTGCGCGATGTTTTTCAGAATAGCCATAATGATCCTCCTTCCGGCCGCGCGTTTGCATGACCCTGTTACCAGATAGCATACCCCAAATCCAAGAGAAAGTATGTTGGAATACCAACAGAGGAAGAAAGAATGAACGATGCGGCTCTGCTGGCCTCGCCGCTGTTTCGCGGGGCTACATCGGAGGAGATCGCTGCCATGCTGCCCTGCCTCGGTGCGTCGCCCCGGCGCTTTGCACGCGGGGAACGCATCCTGCGGGCGGGGGAGCCCACGCGATATATGGGACTGGTGCTCACCGGGAGCGTTCTGGTCGAGCACACGGACCTGCAGGGAGCGGTCACGCTGCTCGGGCGCGCGGAGCCCGGCGACCTGTTTGCGGAGGCCTATGCCTGTGCATCGGATGAGCCGCTGCTTGTCGACGTCGTGGCCAGCGAGGCCTGCGAGGTGCTCTTCCTCGACGCAAGGCGCATCCTGACGCAGTGCACGAGCACCTGCGAGCACCACAGCCGCATCATTCGCAATCTCGTCCGGACGCTGGCGCAGAAAAATCTGGCGCTTTCCCGGCGCAGCCTGCACACCGGCCCGCGCACCATTCGTGCGCGGCTGCTGTCGTACCTTGGCGAGCAGGCGCAGCGGGCGGGGAGCCGCAGCTTCACGATCCCGTTCGACCGCCAGCAGCTTGCCGATTATCTGAATGTGGAACGCAGCGCACTGTCCAATGAGCTGTCCAAAATGCAGCGGGACGGCCTGCTGACCTGCCGCCGGAGCAGCTTCTGCCTGCTTTGCGAATTTTGATATTTAGAAGGAGTGCTTTTCTTTATGAGAAAGAATTTTGGCGCACATGCAAGCATTTATCCGCAGCCGGTGTTCATTCTGGCTGCCTATGGCGAGGACGGCACGCCCTGCGCCATGAACGCCGCCTGGGGCGGCATCAGCGATGATCAGGAGTTGTCGTTCTGCGTCAGTCCGTCGCACCGCACGGTGAAGGACCTATTGGCCCGCGGCGCGTTTACCGTCAGCATGGGCACGGCGGAGCAGGTTGTTGCCTGCGACTATGTCGGGCTGGTGTCCGGCAACCAGGTGCCGGACAAGTTCGCCCGTGCCGGCTTCCATGCCACAAAGTCCGAATTCGTCGACGCGCCCTGCATCGATGAGCTGCCCATCGCCGTTTCCTGCCGCGTTGTGAGCTATGACCCGGAGAGCTGCCGCCTCGTCGGCGAGATCGTGAACGTCAGCGTGGACGAGGCCTATCTCACGCCGGAGGGCAAGGTCGACGTGGATAAGGTCGCGCCCATCACCTATGATTCGTTCAACAAGACCTATGTCCGCCTCGGCGCGGTCGTCGGCCGCGCGTTCCACGACGGCGCTGCCTTAAAATAACCGGTAAAAAGCATCCGGACCTGCTGCCAAAAAAGCAGCAGGCCCGGAATTTTTTCGGGATCATTCCAACTCAGAGATTGTGGACGCGCAGAGCGCGGATGGCGTTGAGCACGGCGAGGATCATCACGCCGACGTCGGCGAAGATGGCGGCCCACATGTTCGTGATACCGGCGGCCGTCAGGGCAAGGCAGGCAAATTTCACGATGAGGGAGAACACGATGTTCTGCCGCACGATGCCGATGCACTTGCGCGAGATGCGGATGGCCTTGGCAATCTGCAGGGGATCGTCGTCCATCAGCACAACGTCCGCGGCTTCGATGGCGGCGTCGCTGCCCATGGCACCCATGGCGATGCCGATGTCCGCGCGGGTCAGGACGGGCGCGTCGTTGATGCCGTCGCCGACAAAGGCGAGATTGTCCTTCGGGGCCTTTTCTGCCAGCAGCTTTTCGACCTCGGCGACCTTGTCGCCCGGCAGAAGCTCGCTGCGGACCTCGTCGACGCCCAGCTCGCCTGCGACCTGCTCGGCTACGCGGCGCGCGTCGCCCGTGAGCATGACGGTCTTGGAGACGCCGGACTTCTTGAGGCGGGCAATGGCCTCGGCGGAGTGCGGCTTGATGATATCGGAGATGACGATGTGCCCGGCGTAGACGCCGTCGATGGCCATGTGGATGATCGTGCCGACGCAGTGGCAGTCGTGGTATTCGATGCCGAGCTTCTGCATGAGCTTGGCGTTGCCTGCAGCGACGCTGTGGCCGTCAACGGTCGCCGTGATGCCGTGGCCGCTGATCTCTTCGATACCTGTAACGCGGCTGCGGTCAATGGCCTTGCCGTAGGCCTTCTGCAGGCTCTTGCTGATGGGGTGAGAGGAGGCGCATTCGGCCAGTGCGGCATATTCCAGCACCTTATCGGCGTCCAGCTCGTTGTGATGGACGGCCGTGACCTCAAACACGCCCTGCGTCAGAGTGCCGGTCTTGTCGAACACGACGACCTTCGTCGCGGCAAGGGCTTCCAGATAGTTCGAGCCCTTGATGAGAATGCCCTCCTTGCTTGCGCCGCCGATGCCGGCGAAGAAGCTCAGGGGAATGCTGATGACAAGGGCGCACGGGCAGCTCACGACGAGGAACGTCAGCGCGCGGTAGACCCAGTCGACCCACTGGGCGCTTGCGCCGAAGGCCATGCGCAGCAGCGGAACGGCAACGCCCAGCAGCACCGCGCCGATGCATACGGCAGGCGTGTAAATGCGTGCAAAGCGGGAAATGAACGCCTCGGAGCGGGACTTGCGGGAGCTGGCGTTCTCCACAAGGTCGAGAATTTTCGAGACGGTGGATTCGCCGAAGGCCTTTGTCGTGCGGATCTTCAGCACACCGCTCATATTGATGCAGCCGCTGATGATCTCGTCGCCCTCTGCCACATCGCGGGGGAGGCTCTCGCCCGTCAGGGCGCTGGTGTTCAGGGTGGAATTGCCGCTGATGACAACGCCGTCCAGCGGGACCTTTTCGCCGGGCTGCACGACGATGATGCTGCCGACGGTGACCTCATCCGGGTCGACCTGCTCGAGCTTGCCGTCCTTTTCGATGTTGGCGTAATCGGGACGGATGTCCATCAGCGCACTGATGTTGCGGCGGCTCTTGCCGACGGCGTAGCTCTGGAACAGCTCGCCGATCTGGTAGAACAGCATAACGGAGATACCCTCGACGTAGTCGCCGCTCTTCGTCCAAACGGCGAGGAAGAACGCGCCGAGCGTGGCGATAGCCATCAGGAAGCACTCGTCAAATGCGCGGCCGTGGATGATGCCGATGCCTGCCTTGCGGAGGATATCGTAGCCGATGACGAGGTAGGCGGCCACATAGGCCAGGAGCCGCCAGATGCCGGTCAGGGGGAGGAATGCAAGCGCGATGAGCATGACTGCCGTGATCGCGATGCGGATAAGCATTTTTTTCTGCTTTTTGTTCATGCTCGGTTTACCTCTCTTTCTGATTTTCTATTTTTCAAAAGGGAAGGGGAACTCGAAATCAATCTGCAAGAGTGGACGGCGAGAGACTTTTTTGTCAAGGCGAGGTTTGGAAAGTGCAGTTGTACTTTGTGTACCACAAACCTTCCAAACCGATGGATTGGCGAAAAAGCTCCGTCATCCACCGCCGCAGATCGATTTAGAGGTCACCCCAAAGGAAAAGGCAGCGTATCTTGCGATGCGCCGCCGGAAGGGTCAAAGCTCGATCTCGCAGTCCGGCTCGACCTTCTTGCAGGCCTTGAGAACGCGCTTCATGACGTCCTTGGGATCAGCGCCCTCGGCGAACTCCACGATCATCTTCTGCGTCATGAAATTCACGGTCGCGTCGGCGACGCCCTCGGTCTTCTTTGTGGCCTGCTCCATCAGGTTCGCGCAGTTTGCGCAGTCAACTTCGATCGGATACGTCTTCTTCATGATAAAAACCTCCTGAAAATTTTCCTTGCGCGCCAGCGGCGCTCCGGAAGGAATGAGTACTGGAACGATTCAATGCTTGCTTAATCGTTGTGACTGTAGTATACTGGATGCGGACCCAAAATGCAAGCGGTTTGGCCGGCTTGTTTCGGAACGGGCGAACGGAATTTCCAAAACGGAGAACGGAGAGAGACTATGGCAGAATTTCAGCTTCCCCACGACCACGGCACGTCGTCTCAGGCGGCAAGCCTGCATCAGGAGGTCATGCAGGTGGGGCATTTTGCGGCTGCAGCCGAGGTGTTCAAGCAGCTCAGCGACCCGACGCGCGTGCGCATTTTCTGGCTGCTCAGCCATCAGGAGGCCTGCGTCATCAATCTGGCCGCCATGCTGGAGATGTCCAGCCCGGCCGTGTCGCACCATCTGCGCTCCCTGACGGAGAGCGGCCTGCTCGTCAGCCGCCGCGACGGCAAGGAGGTCTATTACCGCGCGGCAGACACGGAGGAGAGCCGTCTGCTGCACGAGATCGTTGAGCGCGTCATGGAGATCGCCTGCCCGGAGAAGGCCGTGGACTTTCAGGCCTCGCAGGAGGAGATCATCCGCCGCGTGCACACCTATCTCACGGAGCATCTTTCCGAGCGCATCACGATCGAGGCGCTGTCGCGCGAGTTTCTGATGAATACAACGACGCTGAAAAGCGCCTTCAAGCGCGTTTACGGCTCGTCCATCGCGCAGCATATGAAGCAGCACCGCATGAAGGCGGCCGCCGCACGCCTGACGCAGACGCAGGACGACATCGCGGCCATTGCCAAGGCCGTCGGCTATGAGAGCCAGAGCCGCTTCACCGAGGCATTCCGCGAGGTCTACGGCGAGGTGCCGACGGAGTATCGCAAGCGCCGCTGCCGCACGGCGGAAAACGGCGTGGCCTGCTGCAGCTGCGGCAAATGCGGGAAATAAAAAAACGGCGGACAGGGTCAAACGACCCTGTCCGTTATTTCGGAAAAAGCTTCTGGGAAGCCCTGTAGCGGCGCTCACTGAGCGCCATTGGCAGCTGCAAATATCGCAGCAGTGATTCAGCGGCGAAAGAATATCAGATCTGTCATTGCGAGGAGGCGCAGCCGACGCGGCGATCTCGCAGTACCCGGCTGGATCACAGGAAAGCCCCGGCGAAAATGCAGCCGGCTGCGTGAGATTGCCACGGGCGCAAGCGCCCTCGCAATGACACGTCAGGGGAGTGCCGTGGCGCACCAGCGCCCTTACGCGGTTGAATTGCTCCTATCTGAACTGCAAGCCCATATCAGCCCTCTTCCGCAGGCTGCCAGCGGCAGCGGTCGATGGCGACGCGGCCGTCCTGTGTGAACGGGACGCCCTCGGCCTCCAGCATGGCGCGGCGCAGCGGGGCATATGCTCCGCCTGCGATCGTGCCGTCCTCGCGGATGACACGCTGCCACGGCAGTTCGTCCGGGCAGCGGCGCATGGCCCAGCCGACTTGCCGCGCGGCCCGCGGCGCGCCGAGCATACGGGCCAGCTGGCCGTAGGATGCGACAAAGCCGGGCGGGATCTGCGCGACGAGCGCATAGACGGAGGCAAAAAACGACGGTGCTTCCGCCATGGTCAGCGGCCCTTCCGGTGGAAGAGCTTTTCCCAGAGCGAGCGCTTTTCCTGCGGGGCGGCGGCGCTCTGCTGCTGCGCAGCTTCGACGGCGCGCTTCATGAGCAGGACCTGCGCGCAGACCGGCTCGTAGGCAGGCGGCTTTTTTGTATACGTTCCGTCCGGCAGCAGGACGCGCGCTTTGACGCTGTCCGCCAGCATGGCGTCCAGAATTTCGTGGAGCCTGCGGCGAATCTCCGGGCTGCGGATGGGGCAGGCGATCTCTACGCGGCGGACGGTATTGCGCGTCATCATGTCGGCAGACGAGATATAGACGTGCTCCTGCTCGCCGCGGCCGAAGCAGAAGATACGCGAGTGCTCCAGAAAGCGGCCAACGATGCTCGTGACGGTGATGTTGTCCGTATAGCCCGGCACGCCGGGGGCGAGGCAGCAGATGCCGCGGATGATGAGCTCGACGCGGACGCCCGCCTGCGAGGCGCGCGACAGGGCGTGGATGACGTCGATATCCGTCAGAGAATTGAACTTCATCAGAATGTAGCCGTTCGGGCCGAGGGCCGTCTGCTCCTCGATGCGCGCGAGGATCGGCTTCTTCAGCTGGTGCGGCGCAACGAGCAGCGTGCCGTAGCTGCCCTCAAGGTTGCCGAGCGCCATATTGCTGAAGAAGGCAGCGGCGTCCGCGCCGATGCTCGGGTCGGCTGTGACAAGGGAGACGTCCGTGTACTGCTTTGCGGTCTTCTCGTTATAATTGCCTGTGCCGATCTGCGTGACATGGCGCAGTGCGCCGCGCTCCCGCAGAGTGATGAGGCAGATCTTGGAATGGACCTTGTAGTCCTCAAAGCCATAGAGCACCTTGCAGCCCGCTTCCTCCAGCCGCTCGGACCAGTCGATGTTGTTCTGCTCGTCAAAGCGGGCGCGCAGCTCGATGAGGACGCTCACATCCTTGCCGTTTTCGGCGGCGGCGCAGAGATAGTCCACGAGCTTGGCCTTGCGGGCCAGCCGGTAGATCGTGATGCGGATGGACAGAACGTCCGGCGCATTGGCCGCCTCGCGCACCATCTGGAGGAACGGCTCCATGGATTCATAGGGATAGGACAGGAACAGGTCACGCTTCAGCGCGGCGCGCAGCAGGCTCTGGCCCGGCAGCAGCATGGCGGGCTGCTGCGGCGTGAAGGGCGGGTCGGACAGGGCGGCGCGGCGGGCCTCCGGCAGATGCTCGCCGAGAGAGAAGGCGTAGTCCATGCACAGCGGCGCCTCGCAGGAGACGAAGATCTGTTCGCCGGAGATATCGAAGCGCTTGCGGAACAGCTCAGCAAAGTGCCCGCTGATGGGCGCGGAAAGCTCCACGCGCACGACGCACAGCCGCCTGCGCTCCCGCAGCAGCTTTTCCATCTTGGCGCGCAGGTCGATCTCGCGGCCGTCCGGCGCGAACGGCTCGTCGTCCGGGTTGATGTCCGCATTGCGCGTGACGCAGAACACGACCTTTTCGAGCGTGCTGTACATCTCAAACACGCTGTCTGCGTAAAACAGCAGGACCTCCTCGAGCGGAACGTAGCGGCAAATGCCATTCTGCTCCGGCAGGAACAGCAGCTCCGGCACGGAGGGCGGCATGGGGATAAGACCCCAGAATTCCGATTTTTTCCGCGACAGCCGCACGCCGACGTGCAGCGTCTTGCTGGCAAGATGGGGGAAGGGATGATGTGCGTCGACGATCTGCGGCGAGAGCAGCGGCTGAATGGCCGTGCGGAAGAGCTGGCGGATATAGTGGTGCTCGTCCTGCGTCAGCTCGCTCATGCGCAGGCGCTGCAGGCCCTCTGCGCCAAGCTCCCGCTCCACGCGGCGGAAGACACGGTCGCGCCGCTCATACAGCGGGGCCGTCGCCGCATAGATCCGCTCGAGCTGCTCCTTTGCCGTCAGGCCGGACTTGTTGTCCACGCCGTGGCCGCCCAGCGCGGCGACGTCGCCGAGGCTGCCGACGCGGATCATATAGAATTCATCGAGATTGCTCGTGAAAATGGAGAGAAATTTCACGCGCTCCAGCAGGGGAACGGTCTCGTCCTCCGCCTCCTCAAGCACGCGGGCGTTGAATTGCAGCCACGAAAGCTCCCGGTTCTGCGTGTAGCCCTTTTCCCAGATCGGTTCCGTCATGGGGTCTGCTCCTTTCCAGATGTTTTGCTCCATTATACCGGAAATGCGCGGCTGCTGCAATCCCGGCGTTGTAAAATCATGAAAATTTGACATCCCCCCCTTTTCAAGTGCGGCAAAAAGTCGTATGATGATAGAGATGATAAGAACTCAGAGTGTCAAAAAACTGCCAAGCCAAAAGTTTCGGAGGGAAGGAACGTGTGAAAGGAAACCGTCAGGGTGTCCTTTCGCGTTCCATAACCCGCCGCAGCGGCAGAATTGCAAAATAATAATACAAAATTCTATTTTGCAATTCTGGAAGCAGCTTGGCGAAAAAGCCCAAAGGGACTTTTTTGACAAGCTGAAGAATTACAGGAGGGACGAAACCATGAAAATCGGTATGCTGACATCCGGCGGCGACTGTCAGGGCCTGAATGCAGCCCTGCGAGGCGTGGCAAAGGCGCTGTATCAGGAATTCGGGACCGCCGTGACCATCTATGGCATCCGCGACGGCTACCGTGGTCTCATCGAGGGCGACTATCACCCCATGGAGCCGCAGGATTTTTCCGATATCCTCACGCGCGGCGGCACGATCCTCGGCACGTCGCGCCAGCCGTTCAAGACCATGCAGCAGGCAGAGGAGAACGAGGCGACGAAGCTCGAGAAAATGCTCGATACCTGCCGCCGTGCCCGCTTTGACTGCCTGGTCATCCTTGGCGGCAACGGCACGCACAAGACGGCAAACCTGCTTTCGGAGCACGGCATTCCCGTTGTGACGCTGCCGAAGACCATCGACAACGACCTGTGGGGCACGCAGGTGACGTTCGGCTTCCAGTCGGCCATGAACATCGCCGTGGAGGTCATCGATTCCATCCATTCCACGGCGTTCTCGCACAGCCGCGTGTTTATCGTGGAGATCATGGGACATAAGGCAGGCTGGCTGACACTGCATGCGGGCATTGCCTCCGGCGCGGACGTCATCGTTATCCCGGAGATCCCTTATGACGCGCGGGCCATTGCGGCTGCCATCCAGCAGCGCGCCCGCGAGGGCAAGCGCTTTTCCATCGTCGCGGTGGCGGAGGGCGCCATCAGCCGCGAGGAGGCTGCCATGAGCAAGAAGGACTTCAAGGCCGCCCGGGCGGCCATGCCGTATCCGTCCATTTCCTACCGCCTGGCAGATGAGCTGCAGAAGATCACAAGTCAGGAAATCCGCGTGACGATCCCCGGCCACTTCCAGCGCGGCGGCGCGCCCTGTGCGGCAGACCGCCTGCTGTGCACGCGCCTCGGCGTGGCGGCGGCGGAGCTCATCCGCGAGGGAAAGTTCGGCAACATGGTTGCCGTGCAGAACGACCGCATCGTGCCGGTGCCGCTCAAGGAAGTTGCCGGACGGCTCAAGACCGTCCCGGTGGACGGCGAGCTCGTCCATGCGGCGCGGGAGCTTGGCCTCTGTATGGGAGATTAAAGAAATGGGTCAGCGGCAAAAAACGCCGCTGACCCATTTATTAATTATCTCGTGCCCGGAGCGTGCGCAGCAGGGCGGCGCAGCCCTCGTTGATCTCGGCCTCGGCCTTGCGGAAGTCGCGCGTGTACCACGGATCGGCGATCTCATGCGGATGATCCGTGTAGTCCAGCAGCAGATGGACCTTATTTTCGGGGTCGCCGCCGAAGATGCGCAGCATATCGCGGCGGTTGCGTGCGTCCATGCCGATGAAATAGTCGTAGTTCGGGTAATCCTCGCGGCGGAGCTGCACGGAGTATTTCCCCTTGCAGGAGATACCGCGAGCCTCAAGCAGGGCGCGGACGGGCGGATAGACGGGATTGCCGACCTCGTCGCCGGTGTTGGCGGCGGACGAGATGACCCAGTCAAGCCCCTCCTTGCGCACGAGCTGCTTCATGACCAGCTCGGCCATGGGGCTGCGGCAGATATTTCCGGTGCAGACGAACATGATTCGAATCATTGGCTTGCGGATCCTTTCTCAGACGGCTCCATCGGCACGACGTCGACCACGGTCAGCCGGCCCTCGGAGACGGTAAAATGAATGTCAAAGCCCGCGAAGCCCATGCCGTAGCGGCGCGCGGGATCGTCCTGATAGGACGGCCGCGGATCGTGCGACAGCACGCCGAGCAGGGCGCTGCGGTGCACCTCGGGGATGTGTGCGAGCAGCTCCGGCGGGAAATCGACGTCCAGCAGCAGGTCTGGCGCAAGGGCCGTGAAGCCCGCGCGGGCATCGGGAAAGCAGTCAGAATAGGGAAGATACGGCTTGATGTCGAACACGGGCGTGCCGTCCATGAGGTCAGCCCCTGACAGGCACAGAACAGGCCCGAGCTTTGCATCCTGCCGGACGCCGGTCAGGACGACGCAGGACATGCCGAGCGGGTTCGGCCGGAACGGCGAGCGTGTCGCAAACACGCCGATGCGCTTGTTGCCGCCC
>OLND01002717.1_pt1 | contig 15323 bp, 14 predicted proteins | sample 1672031 | NCBI WGS metagenome assembly OLND01 (sample SAMEA3136638, study PRJEB25190) | human gut metagenome | biome: human gut; feature: human-associated habitat; material: faeces | place: Austria | collected 2013
GCGCGAAGTTGGGAGCCCCTACCCCCGGTACTCCTCCATGAGCGCCTTGAACGCGGGCATCGAGCGCTCGATGGTGGCGCGCGAAACGCAGTAGCTCACGCGCACCCAGCCGGGAACGCCGAAGCTGTCGGAGGGCACCAGCAGGAGCTCATGGGCCTTCGCGCGATCGCTGAACGCCTGGGCGTCGTCCTCAAGCGCGCGCACCCACAGGTAGAACGCGCCGTCGGGCTCCACGAACTCGTAGCCCAGCGCGCCCAGGCCCTCGGTAAGCAGGCGGCGGTTCTCCGCATAGGATGCCACGTCGCTCGGCTCGTCGATACAGGCGGCAATCACGCGCTGGAACAGCACCGGCGCGCAGATGAACCCGAGCGCGCGTCCCGCGCCTGCCACGGCCGTGGACACCTCGGCCGCATCGTCCATGAGGTCGGACACGTAGATATAGCCGATACGCTCGCCCGGCAGCGAGAACGACTTCGAGTACGAGTAGCATACGATGGTGCGCGGCCACACGCACGGCACGTAGGGAACCTCGGCGCCGTAGGTGATCTCGCGGTACGGCTCGTCGCTGATGACGTAGATCTTGCGTCCCAGCTCGGCTTCCTTGCGCGCCAGCAGTGCGGCGAGGGCCTCCAGGTTCTCGCGCGTGTACACGGCGCCCACCGGGTTGTTCGGCGAGTTGATGATGACGGCGGCCGTCGCGGGCCCGATGGCCGCATCCAGCGCGTCGATGTCCAGCTGGAAGTCGGGCACGTGCGCCGGAACCTCCACGCGCGTGCAGCCGGCGGTCTCTATCCACACCTGGTACTCGGGGAAGAACGGCGCGATGACGACCACCTCGTCGCCCGGCTCCGTGACGGCGCAGATGGAGATGGCCAGGCCCGCCGCGGCACCCGCCGTCAGGTACACCTGGTCGGGCGAGGCCGGCACGTCGAAGCGGCGGCGGATATGGTCGGCCACCGCGGACCGCACGCGCGGGTCGCCGGCGGCCGGCGAGTAGCCGTGCAGCGCGCTCGGCTCCTCCTCCATGAGCTCCAGCACGGCCTGCTTCACAGCGTCGGGTGCGGGCACGCTCGGGTTCCCGATGCTGAAGTCGAACACGTTGTCGGCGCCTATCTCCGCCTTACGCGCCATGCCGTACGCGAACAGCTCGCGAATCGCGCTCGGCTCCGCTCCCAGCCCGTACATCCTCTCGTTCACCATGTGCACCACGTCCTCGTCTTGCCGCTTGTTTTAGATGATGAACAGGGTAGCACAACGAACGGCGCGCAAGACCAGCAGCGCGTGCCCCGCCCGGCCGGGGGCGTGCCTGCCCGGCCGAGCCTTCGCGCTGAATGCCCGGTCGTGCAATGCGCCCGGCGTCTGGTCGCACTTTCGCCTGGTTGCTCGGTCGCACGGTCGGCGGACCGCACGGTTACCGAATCGCAACTTCGGAACAGTTTGCCCGAAAGCCTTGCATCCTCCTGGACGAACTCTCATAATGAACAACGTTCATATATTGCTATTTGAAAGGAAACATATGAAGCGCCTCATCAACACGGCCCTCGTCTACCTCATTGCCGGTGCGGCCGCCGGCGTGTTCTTCCGCGAGTTCACGAAGCTCTCCGGCTTCGCCGGGCAGACCGCGCTCGGATTCATGCATCCGCACCTGCTGGCGCTCGGCTTCCTCGTGTTCCTTATCGCCACGCTGTTCGCCCTCGCCAGCGACTTCACCGGCGACCGGCTGTTCAAGCCGTTCTACCTCGTATATAACATCGGGGTTGTCATCACGGCTGGCATGATGCTCGTGCGCGGGGTGGCGCAGGTGACGGGCACGGTCCTGCCGCTGCCCGACGCGGCCCTGTCCGGGATTGCGGGTATCGGCCATATCATGGTGGGCGTGGGGCTGGTGCTGCTCGTGATCATGTTCAAGCGCGTCGTCGACCGCAAGGCGGCCGTCGCGCGCGCTTAGCACGCGTCCACCGGCCGCGCACAGCGGGGGATCGGGCGGCATGCTGCCCGACGAACAGCATGCCGGCGCGTCGGGCGCTGCACACCCGCTTACGCGCCGAACAGCATCTGCTCGAACTCGGCCACCGGTACGGGACGTGAGAACACATAGCCCTGCAGCATATCGCAGTTGATGGCGCGCAGGCGAGCCGCCTGGCCGGGTTCCTCGACGCCTTCGGCCACCGTGCCCAAATCCAGCTTCTTCGCCAGGTCCACCACCGACTCCACCACGTCCCATTCGCGCTGGCCGGCATCGTCGCCAGCCGAGAAGAACGCGCGGTCGAGCTTCATCGTGTCTATGTCCACGTCCTTCAGCACATTGAGCGACGAATACCCGCTGCCGAAGTCGTCGAGCGAGCAGCGGTAGCCGCGCGCGTGCAGCAGGTTGATCACGCCCATGAACGTCTCGGGATCGCCGAACACCAGCGTCTCGGTCAGCTCGAACTCGATGAGCGATGCCGGCACGCCGTAGCGTGCGCGGATCTGCTCGTAGGGGGTGAGAAAATCCTGCTCGCGCAGGTGCGCGCGCGACATGTTCACCGAGATGGGCACCGGCTGCCGCCCCTGCTCGATCCACGAGGCCAGCAGGGCGCACACCTGCTCGAACACGCACAGGTCAACGTTGATGATAAAGCCGTTGCGCTCGAAGTACGGCACGAAGTCGTCGGGCGGCACGAGACCGCGCACCGGGTCGATCCACCTCACGAGCGCCTCGGCGCCCCCGATGGAGCCGTCGGCCAAGCGCTGCTTGGGCTGGAAGTATGCCACGAACTCGCCCCGCTCGAGCGCACCATGCATGCGATTCTCCATATCCTGCTCGGACAGCAAATTCTGGCGGTCGACGTCGCTGTAGAACACGCAGGTGAAATGGCGTGCATTCGACGCTTCCTTGCTAGAGCCGCGTGCGACGTTCGCCCGGTCGCGCACAAGCGTCATGGGCAGGCTCGTGTCGTCGATGGGGTACACGCCCACCGTGAACGAGAGGAAGTACGGCCGCTCCGCATCCACGTTGAAGCGGTTGACATCTTGGACCATGCCGTCGATGCGCTCGTACATGGCCTGCGTGCCCTCGTTGCGCATGAGCACATTGAAGGCGTCGGCGTTGATGCGACCCACGCATTCGTCCCCGTCGAGATGCGTGCGCAGGCAATCGTACACGTAACGCAGCACCATGTCGCCGCTTTCCGTGCCCTGTATCTCGTTGAGCAGCTTGAACTTCTTCAGATCAAGCGCCACCAGCGCATAGGTCCCCGGCGCCTCCCGGTCGATGAAGTGGCGGGCGGTCAGGTCGAATCGCGTTTGGTTGAAGCCCTCCGTCACGGGGTCAACGAACGCGAGCCGTTCCAGTTCCTCGTTCGCTTCCTCCAGATGTTGCCGCGCCTCCACCAAGTCGGTCACGTCGGTCATGGTGGTGTAAGACAGCTGGTAACCGTCCACGTACTCGTCGAGGAACGTCGAGGCGAACTTCACCCATTTATGGCCGCCCTTCACGTTCAGCCCGGCGATGCACTCGTATCCGCCCGTGTTCTTCTCGAGGGCCTCCGTCACATGCTCGGCAATAACGGCAAAGTCCTCGGGATTGTCCGCGAAGTAGAGATCGGGCCGATTGTGGAACAACGCCTCGTACTCGTCTTTGGGATAGCCGATGAAGTCGTAGTAGTAGCGGTTGGCCCACACGAGCGTGAAGTGCTCGTCAACCTTGTGTTTGCTCACGCTCAGGCGAAGCGTGTCCACAAGAACGCTGTCGCCCTCGCTCACGAGCGACGTAGGGGCCGGGCGATCGGGAACGTGCGTCATCACGAGCTTCTCTCTGCCTCCGCCCATCGAACGCTCCGACGCCACATCCGCGGGCACCGCTAAATCAACGTGCCATTTTACGCCTTTTCACCGAGCGAAGCCAGCAAGTGCAACTATTAAGGCAAAGATGGAAAACAAGGTGGAGAGCCGGGGCCGATCCGCATCGGATAAGGCTCAGGCCTGCTGCTTCACCACCAGCACGTCGCAGCGCAGGTTGCGGATGAGGTAGGTGGACACGCTGCCCACGAAAACGTACTTGATGTTGGAGAGCCCGTGCTCGCCGCACACTACCAAATCGGGCGCGAAGGGCTCGATAAGCTGCTCGGCCAGCGTTTCGGCCACGCGCCCCGCGCGCACCTGCACGTCGACGGACGGGATGGCGGGGTTCTCGCGCACCGCGCGAAGCTCGTCGGCGAGCTCGTCCTCGATGCGCACGACGCCTTCCGCGCACAGGGCTTCATAGTCGGCCCCGTTCGCCTCGTTGGGAACCGAGTCTACCACGTGGCCGAACAGGAGCCGCGCCCCGTTGTCGGCCGCGAGCGCCGCAGCCCGCTTGGCCACCGCCTTCTGCGTGGATGCGCCGTCGAGTGCTGCGAAGATGCGTTGGTACTGCGCCATGGATGCTCCTTGCCTCGCCTTGCCCCTATTGTACCGGTTCCGATCCCCGTCCGTGAACCCCCAGCGCACGCCGTTTCGGCAACGGAATCGACAAGCGCGCGGTTGCAGTCGCAGCAGCGGAATGCGAGCAGGAGGAGATGCCGAACCAACGCATCGGCCCTGCCCGGAAGCCCAGCTGCCGTCCGGGTCCCGCGGCGCGTACTGCAAGTAGGGCGCATGCGGCAGCAACAGACGATCGCGATGCACGGGACGGCATGCAGCGCAGGAAGGGCCCGATGCTCCACGCACCGGGCCCTTCCACTCGAACGCGCTCGTTTCCGTGCTAGCAGCAGTGGCAGCTGTGGACCTTACGGCCCTTCTTCTTGCCGTTGATGCCCTTGTCCTTGCAAGACAGGATGAGCTTCTCGGTAAGGGCGTTCAGCTGGGCCACCTCGTCGGCGGACAGGCAGTCGAGGATATCCTCGGCCGTCTTGTCGTTGGCGGCCACGCGCTTCTCGGCCACCTTGCGGCCCTCGTCGGTCAGCTTCACGGCATAGGTGTGCTTCGCGTCGCAGTCCTCGATGGTCACGTAGCCGTTGCGCTCGGCCTTCTTCACGATGCCCTTGAGGTCGCCGCGATCCATACCCATGGTCTTCACCAACTCGCGCTGCGTGGTGCCGTCGTTCGCCAGCAGGGCGTTCAGCAGGGCGCCCTGGCCGCGCTTGTAGCTTTTCGGGCCGTTCTTGTGGAACGCGAGGCGCGTGAGCTTGCTGGCCTTCTTCAGCTGCGCCAGGGTCTTGGTTGCTTCGGTCATGAGGGGTTCCTTCTTTCGGTTCATCGTCTCTCTCTGTGGTTGACGTTGACACTATAGTCTTGTTCCCCGCATGCGATCTATTATTCATATAATGTTCAAAGAACAATAGTTATCCGAGATGAATATGTATAGCTATATTATTCATGAATAATATAGCTAAAGATGTTTCATGTTCCAAGCAAAACGAAACCGAGCCCCCGTCCGCCCGAAAGGGCACCCGTCGGCCAGAACCGTGGCGGGCCTATGACGTCACCAGCAGCACCACGCCGATGAACAGCAGCAGCACGTACGTGAGCTTCAGGAACTTCTCGCGGCTGATCTTCTTCTGCAGCTTGTTGCCCAGCACGGTGGCCACGATGGCCAATGGGATGCACATGACGATGATCTGCACGACGTCGCCCGTGAAGTGCCCTTGCTGGAACGCGATGCACGCGTAGATGAAGTTCAGCACCGTCCAGATGAGAGAGAGCGTGATGCGGAACTCCTGCTGGTCGCGCAGCTTCTGCACGGCGTAGATAACCAGCAGCGCGCCGCCCGACACGAACATGCCCTGGATGAGGCCCGCCAGCGCCAGGATGATCCACAGCGCCCACTCCGGCAGGAACTTCTGGCGGGTGAAGATGAGGTTCTTCGCACCGATGAACACGATCACGGCGCCGTATATCTTCAGCAGCACGTGCAGCGGCATGAGCGTATCCAGCCAGATGCCCACCACCATGAACACGATCATGACGGCGATGATCTTGCCGAACTCGCGCCAGTTCACGTGCTTGATGTTCAGCACGGCCAAGAGGCCGCATGCGAAGAAGCCCATCGCGTTCAAGATAGACACCGTGGGGCTCAACCCCAAGAGCGTGGTGCCCACAGGCATGGCGAATATGTTGCCGGCAAAACCCGTGACCGCCTGCACGGTGTAGGCAAAGAAGAACGCCGCAAGAAACAGTGCTTTTTCCATATATGCTACAATCCTATCGAGATAACCGATAGATAAGTGTAGCATTGATGGGCAGAGCCATCGATGCGTACCGGTGGGCGATGCCGGTACCGGGCCCCTGCGGTCGTGCGGCGATGCGGCCGAACCCCTGCAATCGCGCAGCAGCGGCCCAACGGACGAGAAACGGAACCACATGGCGGGATTCAGCATCACCATCGCCGGCGATTCGGCGCTCAACCTGGAGTTCGCACACGCGATCTCCCCGGAGACGAGCGCGATGATCCGCCTGGCCGCGGAGAACCTCACTGCCGACCCCATCGAGGGCATCACCGAGCTCGTGCCCACGTTCTGCTCGCTCATGGTGTACTACAACCCCCTGGTGGTCACGTTCGACGAGCTGTCCGCGCACCTGCGCGGGAAACTGCGCGACGTGGGCGAGGCCGACCTCTCCGTGCGCAAGATCGTGCAGATACCCGTGTGCTACGGCGGCGAGTACGGTCCCGACCTGGCCAACGTGGCCGCGCATGCCGGGCTCACCCCGCAGGAGGTCGTGAACATCCACACCGCGCACGATTACCTCATAGACATGCTGGGATTCCTGCCCGGGTTCGCGTACCTGGGCGGCCTCGACGAGCGCCTGCACACGCCGCGCCTCGCCACGCCGCGCACGCGCATCGAGCCCGGCAGCGTGGGCATCGGGGGCGCGCAGACGGGCATCTACCCGCTGGCCTCGCCCGGCGGCTGGCAGATAATCGGCCGCACGCCGCTGCGCCCTTATGACCCGGACCGCGCCGAGCCCATTCTGTACGCGGCCGGCGAGTACCTGCGTTTCGTGCCCATCACGGCCGACGAGTACGCCGCCATAGAGCAGCAGCTCGCCGCCAACACCTACGAGTACCAGATCTTCGTGGAGGACGAATAGCATGGGCCTCGTCGTCAGAAAACCCGGCGTGTACACGTCGATCCAAGACAACGGCCGCTTCGGCTACCAAGGCAGCGGCTTCTCCACGAACGGCGTTATGGACCGCCGCGCCTACGTCATTGCCAACTTGCTGGTAGAGAACGACCCGAACGCCCCCGTGCTGGAGTTCGCGCTGGCCGGCCCCCTTTTGCGCTTCACTACCAAGACGATCATCGCCATCACGGGCGCCGACTTCGGCGCCACCATCGACGGGGAGCCCGCCCCGCGCTACACGGCCCTCATGGTAAAGCGCGGCTCCATCCTGCGCTTCGGCGCCGCGAAGACGGGCTGCTACGGCTACCTGGCCATCGCGGGCGGCAGCGTGCGCATACCCGAGATCATGGGCAGCCGCTCCACGAACCTGAAATGCGAGTTCGGCGGCTGGAAGGGGCGCACGCTCATGACGGGCGACTACCTCCCGTTCGTCACCAAGGGCGTGGACTTCCTGCCGAATTTAGGCTCGCACCGCCTCGATGCGGGCAACGATGACGCCTTCTACGGCTTCGCAAATGACGAGGTGCTTGTGCGCGTGGTGCCCGGGCCGCAGGAGGACCTGTTCACCGAAGAGGGCATCGAGGCATTCTACAGCCAAACCTACACCACCACCGCGAAGTGCGACCGCATGGGATACCGCCTGGATGGCCCGGAGATCGAGACGAGGAACGGGTCTGACATCATTTCGGACGGCATCGCGTTCGGCGCCGTGCAGGTGCCCTCGCACGGGCGGCCCATCGTCATGCTGGCCGACCGCCAGACCACCGGCGGGTACGCGAAGATCGGCACCATCGCCACCGTGGACATACCGAAGCTCGTGCAGCGCCCGCCGGGAAGCCGCGTGCGCTTCGAACCCGTGACGGTCCAGCAGGCCCAAGAGCTGCTGCGCCAGGAGGCCCGCCAGTTCGAGATGCTGGCGCTGAAGGTGCGCCGTCCCAGCGCCGACGGCATATCGCCCCGCCGCACGGCCCGCCGCCTCACGCCCATCTTGGAGCGCCAAGCAGCGAAGACGCAGGCCGACACGCTGTGGATCGACCGCGCGAACCGCGCCGAGCGGGTGGGGAGCCGCAACGCGCTGCAATACGAGAAGACCCCCGACGAGAAGGCGGGCGCCGACAACGCCCCGCAGACCGCGAGCCGCGGCAACGGCCGCACCGCCTAGAGAAGTGCAAGGAGAGCCACCATGGACACGAAAGCCATCGAAGAACTCATCGCCATCATGGACAAGGCCGAGCTCACGGCCCTGCGCGTGGACGACGGCGAGACGAAAATCGAGCTGGAGCGCAGCCACGGGCCGCTGCCGTCGTCGGCCCTGCCGCTCATGGCCGACCGTGTGAGCGCGCTTCTGGCCGGCAAGACCGAGAGCCACGAGGCCGCGGCGCTCGAGGACGTGGACAAGGACTCGCTGCTGGTACGCAGTCCCATGGTGGGCATGTTCTACCTGTCGCCCAGCCCCGACGAGGACCCGTTCGTCAAGGTGGGCCAAGAGGTGCTCTCCGGCCAGACCATGGCCATTGTGGAGGCCATGAAGATGATGAACGAGATAACGGCACCCGCCCCCGGCGTGGTGGTGGAAGTGCTGGCCGCCAACGGGACGCAGGTGGAGTACGACCAGCCGCTGTTCCGCATCGCCACCGCAGAAGCGCGCTAGGGCGCGAGGGCTGCCATGTTCGAGAAGATCCTCATAGCGAACCGCGGCGAGATAGCCGTGCGCATCATCCGCGCGTGCCGCGCCATGAACATCAAGACCGTGGCCGTGTACTCCACGGCCGACAAGCACGCGCTGCACGTGTACCTGGCCGACGAGAGCGTGTGCATCGGGCCGCCCGCGGCGCGCGACTCGTACCTGAACATCGCCGCCATCCTGTCTGCCGCGAAGGGCACCGGCGCACAAGCCATCCATCCGGGCTACGGCTTCCTTTCCGAGAACTCCACGTTCGCGAAGCTGTGCCGCGAGAACGACATCGTGTTCATAGGTCCCGCGCCCGAGGTCATCGACCGCATGGGCAACAAGAGCCAGGCCCGCAAGACCATGATGGAGGCCGGCGTGCCCGTGGTGCCCGGCACGAAGGAGCCGGTGCATGCGCCAGAGGAGGCGCTTGCGAAGGCGCGTGCCGTGGGCTGGCCCATCATGATCAAGGCGTCGTCGGGCGGCGGCGGCAAGGGCATGCGCGTGAGCCTGTCCGAGGACGACTTCTGCGAGCAGTTCTCCATCGCGCAGCGCGAGAGCGTGGGCGCGTTCGGCGACAACACCATGTACCTGGAGCGCTGCGTGCTGAACCCGCGCCACGTGGAGGTGCAGGTCATCGCCGACACGTACGGCACCGTGGTGGCACTGGGCGAGCGCGACTGCTCCGTGCAGCGCAACCACCAGAAGATGATCGAGGAGAGCCCCTCCCCCGCGCTGTCCGCGGAGGTGCGCGCCGAGATGCTGGACGCTGCCGTGCGCGCGGCGCAGGCCGTGGGCTACACGTCGGCCGGCACGATAGAGTTCCTGCTGGACGACCAGATGAACTACTACTTCATGGAAATGAACACGCGCGTGCAGGTGGAGCATTCCGTGACCGAGATGGTCACGGGCACCGACATCGTGCAGGAGATGATCCGCGTGGCGGCGGGCGACCCGCTCACGTTCACGCAGGACGACATCACGTATCGCGGCCACGCCATCGAGTGCCGCGTGAACGCCGAGCAGCCCGAGCGCGGCTTCCTGCCGTCGCCCGGCACCATCTCCCAGATGCATCTGCCCGGCGGCAACGGGGTGCGCGTGGACACGGCCGCCTTCGACGGCTACGAGATATCGCCCTACTACGATTCCATGATAGCGAAGATCATCGTGCACGGTCGCGACCGCACCGAGGCCATCGCCAAGATGCGCACCGCGCTGGAGGAGATGGTGGTGGTGGGCGTGAAGACGAACCTGGACTTCCAGTACGCCATCATGGAGAACGAGACGTTCGCCGCCGGCGCGGCGGACACCAGCTTCATCGACCGCTTCATGAAGGGCGAGGTGTAGGGTACGGGGCTGCCGGGGCCCGTACGGCACCGACTTTTATATATGACTTTCCATGTCATGGAAGAGATCTCGCGCTATGGCATGATGCGAAGGAGCGCAGCAGAGCGCGATCTGGGGTTATGATGTTCGGAGCGGAATTTTGCTGCTTCAGATGCAGCAGATCTTGCTATAGCCTCCGATTTCGTCCAGCGCTCCTCATCGCCTGCGCGGCGTGCGATAATGGGGGCAGTTATCGAGAAGGGAGTTCTGCCATGTTGAATGCTTCGAAACCTGCCAAACCCGAGGGCGTTGCCGACGAGGTTTGGGCCCAGATGCTTGCCGCGTCGCCGGTGGAGGCGCGTCGGCTGATCCGTTCGGGCGCGTTCACGGCGCCGACGAGCGGCCTGTGCCCCGGCTACGCGCAGGCGAACCTCATCGTGCTGCCGCGCGAGCAGGCCTACGACTTCCTGCTGTTCGCACAGCGCAACCCCAAGCCCTGCCCTTTGCTCGAGGTCACGGAGACCGGCGCGCGCGAGGCCACCATCTGCGCCACCGATTGCGACATCGCCACCGACTTCCCGCGCTACCGCATCTACGAGCACGGCCAGCTGACAGCCGAGGTGGAGAACGTCGAGGACTACTGGCGCGACGATCTCGTGTCGTTCGTCATCGGCTGCTCGTTCTCGTTCGAGAGCGAGCTCATCGAGGCCGGCATTGAGATCCGCCATAACACTATGGGCTGCAACGTGCCCATGTACCTCACCGGCGTGCCGTGCACGCCCGCCGGCAGCATGTCCGGCAACATGGTCATGTCGATGCGCCCCATCCCCGCGGACCAGGTGGTAAAGGCGGTGCAGATCTCCGGCGCCATCCCCAAGGTGCACGGCGCTCCCCTCCACATCGGCGACCCCGCGGCCATCGGCGTGCGCGACCTGGCCCATCCCGAGTTCGGCGACCCCGTGGACATCCGCGACGGCGAGGTGCCCGTGTTCTGGGCCTGCGGCGTCACGCCCCAGTCCATCGTCATGAACAGCAAGCCACCGTTCGCCATCACCCACGCCCCGGGATGCATGCTCATCACCGACACCAAGAACATCGACCTGAAGGAATAGAGCCCCGAAACAACTGCTCTGCGAGGGAAAATCGTCGGGACTGCATCAGCCCCGACACCAAGCAGCAAAAATACTCCGCCCTTCTTTTTGGAAGGCGAGGAATTTTTGCTCTTGCAATTAAACCTTCGATGCATTAGGTTATGCGCTACAAAGAACCAGTGCAGGCGCCGCTTCCGAACGGACGGCCCATTGATGGCAGCGCGTTCCCGCTGCCCGTACCACGTCTGCAAGATCCAGCAAGATCTTCTCATCCCTGGGAACTGAAGAGGAGGCTTGCCATGCCCTATGAAGAAATCGCATCCTACGAGTCCTTTTTCAACGACATCAAGCACGTGTTGGAACAGGGACGTCGGCGCGCTGTTGCGCACGTGAACCATGAGATGCTGGTTACGTACTGGAATGTCGGACGCATCATCGTGGAGCACGAGCAGGCAAACCCCGATCGTGCGGAGTACGGCGCCGCAACGCTCAAGAGACTATCTCGAGAATTGACCGAGACGTACGGCAAGGGCTTCTCACGCTCGAATTTGCAGAACATGCGCCTGCTCTATCTGGATTATCCAATTTGCCAGACACTGTCTGGCAAATTGAGCTGGTCGCATTATTGCGAGCTTTTGATCATATCGGACCCTGACAAGCGGCATTTCTACGAACGCGAATGCATCGAGGCCGGATGGTCGGTGCGCGAACTCAAACGACAGATATCGACATCGCTGTACGAACGACTGCTCCCATCAGACGGCGCTTGGAGCACGCAGCGCGGGCTCGCCCCCTCCAACGACAAAACCCGCGCTCTGAAACCCGCCGACATCATCAAAGACCCATATGTATTCGAATTCTTGGGAATTCCCGACGATGCGCCCCTCCCGGAAAGCGAGCTTGAACGCGCACTCGTCACCCATCTGGAAAAATTTCTTCTCGAACTGGGCCAGGGCTTCATGTTCGTGGGCACGCAGCAGCGGATCACGCTCAACAACACTCACTACCATGTCGATATGGTCTTCTACAACAAGCTGCTCCGAGCATACGTGCTCATCGAGCTGAAAACCTCCAAGCTGATGCCGGAAGCGGTCGGGCAAATCAACATGTACTTGAACTACTATGCTTGCGAAATGAACGACGAGTTCGATAACCCTCCCATCGGCATCATCTTATGCACCGACAAAGACGCCGTCACCGCCGAATACGCGCTCGGCGGATTGCAGAACACCGTTTTCGCCTCGCGCTACGTATCTCACGTGCCCGCTAAAGAACAGCTGGTACAGCAAGTGGAAAGCGTGCTTCGCGACATGCCGGCCATTGCTTTACAATAGGGGCAACGACGCGAAAGAAGGCAGCTTATGTACCGTATCGACCTCAACAGCGACCTGGGCGAGAGCTTCGGGCGCTATACGCTCGGGCTCGACGACCAGATCATCCCCCTCGTCTCCAGCGCGAACGTGGCGTGCGGGCAGCATGCAGGCGACCCGATGGTCATGCGCGACACCGTGCGCATGGCAGCGGACGCCGGCATCGCCATCGGCGCTCACCCCGGCTACCCTGACCTGCAGGGCTTCGGCCGCCGCGACATGCACCTGTCGCCCGACGAGGCCTATTCGTACATGCTATACCAGATAGGCGCGCTGCAGGCATTCTGCGCCGCCGCCGGCATCCCACTGCGGCACGTGAAGCCGCACGGCCAGCTGTACAACCACGCCGCCATCGACCCGGAGCTTGCCGCCGCGCTCGCCCAGGCGGTGCGCGACGTGGACGACCGACTGGTGCTCGTGGGCCTGGCGAACAGCGCGCTCGTGGACGAGGGACGCAAGATCGGCCTGGTCACCGCCGAGGAGTTCTTCACCGACCGCAACTATACGGATGAGGGCAAGCTGGTGAGCCGCAACGACCCCGCCGCGCTCATCCGCAACGAGGAGGAAGCCATCGAGCGGGTGAAGAACGCCATCCGCGACGGAGCCATCCTCTCCGTGAACGGCAAGCTCATCGACCTGCACGCCGACACGATCTGCGTGCACGGCGATTCCCCCACCGCGCTGGCCTTCGTGCGCCGAACCCGCGAGGCCCTGGAAGAGGACGGCATCGCCATCAAGCCCGTGGGGGCGCGCTAGGCAGCAGCCGCGCCGCTCGTTCGCGACGAACCGGGCTCGCCGCACCGCCTGCCCACGGCCCCGCCGCACCCTCCAACGCAAGATGCCCGCCGGAACGGCGGGCATCTTGCGTTTCGAAAGGGAGCATCCCCGCATAGCAGGAAAGCCGCGCCGGCTCACCTTAGCTTCCCGGCGCGCCAGTCTCCTCTATCCCCCGATGAGCGCCTGGAGCGATGCCAAGAAGCTGGACATGTTGCGGTAGCACATGAACAGCGTGATCACGATGATCACCACGCCCGCGCAGTTCGCGAAGATGTGGTTGCGCCACTTGCCCAGGTCCTTGCCGTTCGCGCAGTAGATCACGAAGAACGCCATGATGGGCAGCAGGATGGCGTTGGCCGCCTGCGCCACCAGGATGAGCTCGGTCGGGCTCTTGCCCAGCGCGACTGCCATGATGCAGCCGGCCAGGAGCACGATGATCCAGATGAGCTTGAAGCGCAGGTCCTTCGTCGTCTTCTTCCAGCCCAGCACGCCGTTCACGGCGTACGCAGCGGAGAACGAAGCCGTGATGGCGCTCGAGAAACCGGCGCACAGCAGGCCCAGGCCGATCATCCACGTGGCCCACGAGCCCAGCAGCGGCTGCAGCGCCAGCGCCATGTCCTTGCCGTTGGTCACCACGGTGTCGGTGCCGTAGATGTTGGCGGCAGCGCAGATGAGGATGGCCATGGAGATGATGCCGCCCAAGCCGATGCTCAAGATGGTGTCGAAGCGCGCGTCGGACACCTGCTCGGGGTCTTTGAAGCGCTCGGAGGCGCCGGAGGCGTGCAGGAACAGGTTGTACGGCACGATGGTGGTGCCGATGAGGCCCACGGCCGTGAGAATGCCCTTCGAGCCTTCTTCGGGCAGCGTCGGCACGAACAGGCCCGTGGCGATGGCGCCCCAGTCGGGCGACGACGCGATGGCCGTGACGAAGAACACCACGCCCATGAACACAACGATGGCCGTGAGGATGACCTCGACCACCTTGTACGAGCCGATCCACATGGCGATGAACGCCAACAAGCCCAACGCGATGACGATGGGGATCATCGGCACGTCCGGCAGCACCGCCTGGATGCCTAGGATGCCGCCTGTGATGTTGCCCGTCTCGTAGGCGATGTTGCCCACGAAGATGGCGATGATAACAATCACGATCGCAATCCACATCAGCGCCTTGTTGGGAATACGATCGCGGATGTTTTCACCCAATCCCTTGCCCGAAACGATGCCCACGCGCGACGCCATCTCCTGGAAGATGATGGTGGCCACCGTGGCGAACAGCAGCGCCCATAGCATGGTGTAGCCGTAGCTTGCGCCCGAAACCGTGCACGTGGTGACGGTGCCGGGCCCGATAAAGCCGGCCGCCACGAGCGCGCCAGGCCCAACGTTCTTGAACTTCTGAACCAATGAACTGCTCATGCCCTCTCCTTTCCCTTCTCGACCATAAGAGGCAGAAATGCTGCTCCCATGATCCCCCTTGCACGTTTCGCCTTGGTTGCGAAACGCGTCAGCGAAACCTGCGACGCGGTTCGCCCCGCAGATTCGTCTACTTTAGCAGAACGAAGGACACGCGTATATGGAAGAACGGCACGGTGTCGCCGGTTGGCAGCGACACCGTGCCGAACGCAACGTGCGGGGGAAGGCTTCTTTCCGTGAGAGGCTTTCTCCTGCTTCCGCTGCCGCCTACGGCTCGGGGCGGAACAAGGCCAGCAGACGGTCGATGAAGGTGGCCTTCGTGGAACCGTCTTCGGAAGCGGCCGGACCACCTTCGCCGTCAGGCTCGTCATCCACAGCCTCCACCCCCTCCACCATGTAGACGAACTGCACGTCGTCCACAGCTTCGTTCGCGGGATCGACGAAGGAGTGCGCGACGAAATCGGCGCCCAGCTTCTCGTCGATGGCCTTTTGCAGCTCGTCGAGCACCTCCTGGTCCATGCCCTTCGTCGCCACCGCCAGCTCCGCGGCGCCGTTGGTCAGCGTCCCGGCCCCGCCGGCGACCGTGCCGGCGCC
>OLND01002723.1_pt1 | contig 15272 bp, 13 predicted proteins | sample 1672031 | NCBI WGS metagenome assembly OLND01 (sample SAMEA3136638, study PRJEB25190) | human gut metagenome | biome: human gut; feature: human-associated habitat; material: faeces | place: Austria | collected 2013
GCCTAGCTCATTTTCCAGCTCCTTGATCGAAGTGGAAAGGCTGGGCTGTGAGATAAAAAGGGAGCGGGAAGCTTCATTCATGGAATGGGTATCTGCGACACAGATGGCATAGCGCAATTGTGCCAGCGTCATGGAAATCCCTCCTTTTCATGGAAATGCCCCAAGGCAGCAAGTGCCCTGGGGCTCCTTTTTTCTTGTATAGATTACTCGTAATTATTCAGAAGCCACTATTCCGCGAGGTGTTTTGGCATGAATATGCCAAAATCCCGAGAGTTGCACGCAAAAATCCCATCGCCGAAGGCGATTTTCATTGGATTTTTGCTCGTAACTGTGAAGGTACTGAACAGTTACGATTACTCCTCAGTAAAGAGCGGTGTGGAGTAGTAACGGTCTCCGGTATCCGGAAGCAGAGCCACGATGGTCTTGCCTTTGTTTTCCGGGCGTTTTGCCAGCTGGATAGCTGCATAGAGAGCTGCGCCGGAGGAAATTCCAACAAGGATTCCCTCTTTCTTTGCCATCAGTTTGCCGATGCGGAAAGCATCCTCATTCTCTACCGGGAATATTTCATCGTAAACGGAAGTGTTCAGTACCTCCGGAACGAAGCCGGCGCCGATACCCTGAATCTTGTGAGCGCCTGCGGTTCCTTTGGACAGAACCGGAGAGGTTGCCGGCTCTACAGCGACTACTTTCACGTTCGGATTCTGTTTTTTCAGATATTCACCGGTTCCGGTGATGGTTCCGCCGGTTCCTACGCCTGCTACGAAGATGTCAACGGCTCCGTCGGTATCGTTCCAGATCTCCGGACCGGTGGTCTCAAAGTGGATCTTCGGGTTGGCCGGGTTTACAAACTGGCCCGGGATGTAGCTGTTCGGGATCTCTTTTGCCAGCTCGTCAGCCTTTGCGATGGCGCCCTTCATTCCCTTGCTGCCCTCGGTGAGCACCAGCTCTGCGCCGTAAGCTTTCAGGATGTTTCGGCGCTCCACGCTCATGGTCTCCGGCATGGTCAGGATGACACGATAGCCTTTTGCTGCTGCGATAGATGCCAGGCCGATACCTGTGTTTCCAGAGGTCGGCTCGATGATGACGGAACCCTCTTTCAGCTTGCCGGCAGCCTCAGCCTCCTCGATCATGGCTTTGGCGATACGGTCTTTTACGCTTCCTGCGGGGTTAAAATACTCCAGTTTTACGAGAACGGTTGCTTCCAGGTTCTCTTCTTTCTCGATGTTTACAACTTCCACCAGGGGAGTGTTTCCTACCAGACCAATGCTTCCTTTATAAATCTTAGACATTTGAAATTCCTCCTTATTCTTAAATCCTGGCGGTCATTTTTCACCAGGTTATTCTTCTTTGGACCGTAAAATTCTTCCTCCGCCCAGAACCTGATCTCCGTCGTAGAAGACCACGGCCTGACCCGGGGTGATGCCCCGCTGCGGCTCGTCAAAGACAACTTTTACCCGTTTTTCATCAATCGGTGTCACCGTAGCCGGCGCTTCCTTCTGTTTGTAACGGATCTTTGCACAACATCGAAAAGCCCCCCTCGGATATTCGCCGGAAATGAAGTTCAGCTCGCCTGCCTCCAGAGTATCCTGAAACAGCCGGTCGTTGGGAGCCAGGACCACCTTGTTTTTGTCCAGATCCTTGCGGCATACATAGAGCGGCTGGGGAAGAGAAAGCCCCAGGCCCTTCCGCTGGCCGATCGTGTAATGGATGATGCCTTTGTGATGGCCCAGCACTTTTCCGTCCTCGGTGACAAAATCTCCCGGCTCAAAGGGACTGAATTTCCCACCCTCTTCTTCTTTTCCGGTACGCTCACAGTAGCCTTCAATGAATTTTCCGTAATCGCCGTCGGGCACGAAGCAGATATCCTGGCTGTCATGCTTGTGGGCATTGAGAAGGCCGTTGGCCTCGGCGATTTTTCTCGCTTCCGTCTTTTCATAGGTTCCTAACGGAAACAGAGTGTGCGCCAGCTGCTCCTGAGTCAGGTTGTAAAGCACATAGCTCTGATCCTTCGTGGAATCCAGCGCTTTCTTCAAAATGTATTTTCCGCTCGTTTCATCATAGGAAATCCGGGCGTAATGGCCGGTCACCACATAATCGTAACCCAGCTCTTCCATCCGCCGCATGAGAGCCCGGAACTTGATCCGGTGGTTGCAGTCGATGCAGGGATTCGGCGTTCCGCCCTCGATGTAGGTATCCACAAATCGCTGGATGACTTCTTCCTCAAATTTATCTTTAAAGTTCAGTACATAGTAGGGCATGTCCAGGGCCTGGGCGACAAACCGGGCATCCTCCACATCCTTCAGGGTACAGCAGGTTTTCTCCGAACTGACTCCGATCTCTTCATTATCGTAAAGCTTCATTGTCACGCCCATACAGGTGTAACCCTGCTGCTTCATCAGACAGGCCGCCACGCTGGAATCCACTCCGCCGCTCATGGCGATCAGCGCCTTTTTTCCATTCTGCATCGTCTCACCTCTTTTCCTACTTTGTCGGTAGGAATAGTATACTTTCTATTTTTTGTTTTGTCAATACATAATCTAACACTTTTATTCTATCACATCTTGTGCAGGAAAGCCAAACCACATTTGCACTTTTTCCCGGTCCATGGTAAACTTTAAGAAAAGCCTACAAAAGGAAGAAAATCCCATGAAAGACCCAAAAAATAAGAAACCTCTTCTGAAAAAACAAATACTTTTGATCTTAGGTCCCACCGGGGCTGCCGTTCTCGTTCTGCTGGTGATCCTGCTCGCCCGGTCCTTTGCCGGAAAAGGCGATGCCACCACCGTTTCCAACGACCAGCCGGATACGCTGGAGGCGGAAAGCGCCAGTGCCCAGCCTGAGACTCAGCGCTTCTCCGAACCGGTGTCCCTCACGGTAAGCATGGCCGGGGACTGCACGCTGGGAAAAGACGAGGCCTTCAACTATGGCACCAGCCTCAACGCCTACTATGATATGTACGGTCCCACCTATTTTTTCCAGAATGTGAAATCTATTTTTGACGCGGACGACCTCACTGTGGTGAATTTCGAGGGAACCCTCACCGACTCCACGGAGCGGAATGGCGAAACCTTCGCCTTCAAGGCTCCTGCCGAATACGCCGAGATCCTCACCGACGGCGGCGTGGAGGCTGTCAACGTGGCAAACAACCACAGCCACGATTACGGCGACCAAGGCTTTGCCGACACGAAGGAAAATCTGAAAAATGCCGGGCTCATCACTTTCGGCTATAACGAGACGGCCCTCGTCGATGTCAAAGGCGTCAAGGTCGGCCTCGTGGGAATTTATGAGCTTCATGATCATCTGGAGCGAGAATACCAGCTGCGGGTCAACATCCAGAAGGTTCAGGCCGAGGGTGCAGACCTGGTCTTCGTGATCTTTCACTGGGGAAATGAAAAAGATACGGTTCCCGATGAGAACCAGGTGACTTTAGCCAAACTCGCCATCGACAACGGCGCCGATCTCGTGGTCGGCCACCACGCCCATGTACTCCAGGGCGTCACCACCTACAAGGGAAAAACCATCGCCTACGGCCTCGGAAATTTCTGCTTCGGCGGAAACTCCTCCCCCAGCGATATGGACACCATGATTTTCCAGCAAACCTTCACCCTGGGCACCGACGGAAGCGTCACCTCCGAAGAACCGAACCTGATCCCCTGCCGGATCTCATCGGATTACTCCATCAACAATTATCAGCCCACGCCGGCCACCGGCGACGAGGCGGACCGGATTTTGCAGAAGATCCGGGATCGGAGCGAAGGACTGGGATAAAAGAAAGCCTGCAGACCGCTGAAATACAGCGCAATGGTCTGCAGGCTTTCTCTTTTTGCCATTATTTTACATGGATATCCATGCTTCCGCTACGGAAGCCTTCGAGGTCCAGGGTCAGGTAGGGGACGCCTACTTTTTTCAGGATGGACAGGACTTCTTCCCTCTGTTCCAGAATCGCCGGAAAGGAGGCGCTGTCCACTTCCAGGCGGGCGATCTCGCCGTGGACACGAATGCGGACGTTTTTCAGGCCTAAGTTTCTTAAGGCTTCCTCACCCTCGCCGATCCGTTTGAGAAGAGCCATATCGATCTCCGTTCCATAGGGAAGACGGGTAGCCAGGCAGGGAGAAGAGGGCCGCTCTGCCACGGAAATATCGAGCTCTTTGGCGTAGGCCCGGATCTCCGCCTTGGTGAAACCGGCCTCCATGAGGGGGCTTTTCACGCCCAGCTCTTTTACGGCCTGGATGCCGGGGCGGTACTGTTTCAGGTCATCCTGGTTGGTGCCTTCCATGACAACGGCTGCATCGTGGGCTCTGGCAAAGTCCAGGAGACCGGAAAACAGGGATTTTTTGCAGAGATAGCAGCGGTTCTTCGGGTTGAAACGGATCTCCTCCTGTTTCAGCTCATCCACGGAAATGATCTCGTGGATGGAGTGATTTTCCCGGGCCACCCGAGATGCGATCTCCCGGTCTGCCTTCGGATGGAGCACCGTGTCAAAAGTCACCGCATAAAGCTTTGTTCCGTTGCGGTCTGCCGCTTCCTGAGCCAGTTTCAGGATCAGGCTGCTGTCGATTCCACCGGAAAATGCCAGGCAGGCGTTTCCCTTCGTATATTCATCCAGAAGTGCTTTTAATCGTTCTTTCTTTTCTTCCATGCCTCTTCCACCGCTTTCTGATAAATTTCCTGATAAGACCGGCCCGTTTCCTGAACCAGTCCGCGGATGCTGTCGTATTCCGGGTAAATATAAGTTTCCCCGGCTGATGTACAGATTTTAAGCTCTACTTCCCCATATGGGGTCATGACTGTTTCCTTTTTTCTCGGAAGGATCCTGCGGACCTCTTTTCGTTTCCGAAGGCCAATGGCCGTGGTCTGGTGGAAAATGACTTCCTCCAGCGCAGAAACCTTCTCTTCTTTACAGAGAACCTCCAGCTTACAGGCCGGGCGGTTTTTCTTCATATAAATGGGCGTGTAATTCACATCCCTGGCCCCTGCTGCCAGCAGAAGCTCCATTGTAAGCCCCATCATCTCTCCGGTGCAGTCATCCAGGTTGGTTTCCAGCACCCATATCTCATCCTCCGTTTCGTCGGAGGAACTCTTCTCCTTGGCGGAAGAACCGTTTTTCTGCGAATCTCCGTCTGCATTTACAGATCTGGTTGGCTCTTCCACAGCGTTTCCTGCCGGCAGGCCATTCATGGCCGGCTCGATGATCATGGCTCGCAGAAGGTTTGCATGGGGGAAATCTTTCTTTCCGGCGCCCATGCCGATCTTACGGATTACGAAAGCCTTGGGCAGACCTTTTTTCGTACGGAAGGCTGCTGCAATCGCCGCTCCGGTGGGCGTTACCATCTCGCCGGAAACATTAGTGATCGCAAGATCCAGCTCTTCTGCCGCTGCGATTCCCGCCACAGCCGGGGCTGGAACCGGGATTCTGCCGTGCTGGCACCAGACGTGGCCCTGGCCCTCATAAATCGTGGAAACGTAAGTCTCCGTAATGCCCAGATCCACGGCGCAGGCCGCCGCGCCGACGATATCTACGATGGAATCCACAGCGCCGGTCTCATGGAAGTGAACCTCCTCCAGAGGACAGGCGTGAACCCGGGATTCTGCCTCGCCGACAATGCGGAAGATCTTCTTCGCCAGAGCGCGGACCTCCGGTTTTAAGGGAGCCTCGTCCAGCATGTGCATGATGTCGGCGTAGTGACGGTGGACGTGGTCATGATGATGGTCGTGAGCTTCCGGACCGTGGGTGTGGGGATGATCGTGGAATTTTTCTCCATGACTGTGCTCGTGATGCATGTAATCGTCATGCGTATGGGCTTCGTCCCCATGGCAATGAGCCGTCAGACTGTGCCTGCCATGAGAATGATTTCCTGAACCGTGCTCATGGTCATGCGTATGAGCTTCTCCACCATGGTGATGCAAAGGCTCCTGTCCTTCTTCCTCCTCCAGAATCACATCAAAATCACAAGCATCGATCCCGCATTTCTTCGTCCGTCCGATCGTTATCTCATAGCCTTTGAGGGGCAGAGCCCCCAGGGCTTCCCGGAGAGCCTCCTCTCTCGCTCCCAAATCCAGGAGCGCGCCCACTGTCATATCCCCGCTGATGCCGGAGTAACATTCCAGATATAAGGTTTTTCCCATTTTTACGCCTCCTTCTTTCCGGCTCCCACAGCCAGATGATTGATCTGATTGGCCATGTATCCGGCCCCGAAACCATTATCGATATTCACCGTAGCCATACCCTCCGCGCAGGAATTGAGCATAGTCAGAAGGGCGGAAACACCGCCGAAGGATGCGCCGTAGCCAACGGAAGTCGGTACTGCAATAACCGGATTTTCCACGAGCCCAGCCATCACGCTTCCGAGAGCGCCCTCCATTCCGGCCACAGCCACCACGCAGTTGGCCTTCCGGATCTCCTCAGTCCGGGCCAGCAGCCGGTGGATTCCGGCCACGCCCACATCAAAAATCCGGTCCACCCGGCTTCCGAAAAACTCTGCCGTCAGAGCTGCTTCCTCCGCCACCGGAATATCCGAAGTACCTGCTGTGCAGACAGCCACCATACCTACCTGCTCCACGGGATGGTCCATCAGCATGATAATCCGCGCTTCCGGGTGATAGATCAGCTCCGGGAAACGCTCTTTCAAATAGGTATACTGCTCCGGTTTCACCCGGGTTCCCATCACGTTGGAGCCCATTTTCTGAAAGCTGTGCAGGATCCCTTCTATCTGCTCTGCTGTCTTGCTCTCGCAGTAGACCGTCTCTCCGTAACCGTTACGAAGCTGTCTGTGATGGTCCAGATTTGCATAGCCCAGATTCTCATAGGGAAGCTCCTTTAAAATCTCTTCTGCCCGGTACAGTTCCATTTCCCCGGTCTTTACTTTTTCCAAAAGTTCTTTTATCTCCATAATAGACAGTTCACCTCTTTTTCGATAGGGCTATCTTACCATCTTTTCTGAAATTCAACAACTTGATCTTAACTCCAGACCGGAAAAAACTATTACAGACCCCTCCGTAAAAAATATCTTTTGAAGACAAAAAAACTGCCGCCGGGAGACGGCCACTCGAAAAATGGTCTGTCTCACGGAGCAGTTTTTCATTCTCTTACCAGTACCGTCTCGCTGCCACCGGAGTGGAGTAATAGGCGTTGGAAATGATGATTCCGCTGGCGGAATTGGCTGCGTGGACGATCTGTCCGCCGCCGATGTAGAGGGCTACATGGTCGATGTTTCCGCTGGAGGAATAAAAGAGGAGGTCGCCGGCCTGAAGGCTGTCAAAGCTCACGGAAGTTCCTCCGGAGGCCTGGGAAGCCGCCGTTCTGGAAAGGCCGATGCCAAAGTTGGCAAAGACAGACTGAACAAAACCGGAGCAGTCGGCGCCGTTGGTCAGGCTGGTGCCGCCGTAAACATAGGGATTACCCACGAACTGTACTGCGTAGGAAGCGATCTGCTGACCAAGATCTGAGGAGGAGGAAGTATCTTCCGTTGCGGGAGCTTCGGTTTCCGGAGCTTCTGTCTCAGGAGCGGAAGTTTCCGGCTCCGTGTAGGGTGCGTCGGTTTCCGGGGCACTGGTCTCGGGTTCCGTGTAAGGCGCGTCGGTCTCGGGAGCACCGGTCTCGGGTTCACTGTAAGATGCGTCCGTTTCCGGTGCCTCTGGCTCTATATAAGAGTTATCCGGCTCGCTATAGCTTCCGTCCGTCTCAGCTGTGCTGTTGTCGGATTCCGTATAGGAATCTCCGGAACCTGTACTATCTGCAGAACCGCTGTCCGAGGTGTCACTCCAGGTCGTATCATCGGAAGCATCGGAACTGTTATCCCAGCTGGTGTCTTCCGATGCATCAGAACTATTGTCCCAGCCTGTATCTCCGGAAGCATTAGAACCTTCGGAGGTATCAGAGCTGTTGTCCCAGCTTTCATCCCCGGAGGTATCTGTACTGTAATCCTGACTTCCGTCCGCTGTCGAAGTGTCTGTATTTTCCTCGGAATAACCGCTGTCATAGCTATCGCTGCTCTCCGTATAGCCGTCATTTCCGCTTCCGTCAGCCACAGAGCCGGTATCAGAGCTGCTTTCACTGTCATAGGAAACCGGCTCCGTATACTCTGCCGCTTTCTCCACGCCATAAATCGCACCCTGCCCGGAGCCCCCGCCGGTCTCAGAAGTATCTGCCTGATTTCTCAGACGATCCTGCTCCTCTTCCAGAGTCTCTGCCACGGGATAGCAGGTGAGATAATCCGCATAGTAGGCGTTGATATAACCCTTCGTACCGTCATCTGCCACGATCTGAATCCAGGCGCCATTGTCATAGGAAACTGCATCTACCTCATCGGCCTGATGAACGCTTCCCACTGCCGTGCTCTCCTCGCTTTTTTCGGAACGAATATAGAGCTCCTCCGGATGAATCCGGGCGATGTGATACTGAACTTTTTCCGCGATAGCCGAGGCCTCATCCCCTGTCACCAGATAATCCGCCTTCACATAACCAAAGGCGTTGCCGGAAGTGATCTGATACCAGTCGCCCGTTTTGGAAATAATCGTAGCCGCGTTATCGTTATAGATCTTCGCAACAACCTCACTGTTTTCATCGGGTTCCTGTCGGATGTTAATATATTCCTCACACTGGGCAAAAGCCAGCTCTCCGGTCATGGATGTGTCCGTCTCCGCCGCCAAAGCTGTCACGCCAGATGTGTGGCAGGCGATCCACCCTGTCACCAGACAGAAAGACAGGGCCCTCGCCAGATTTTTTCTTATCACGATGTCATGCCTCCTTGCTTGTCTATTTGTTACAGATTTGTTACAAGTGGCATTTTACCGTCCCAATGTGTCAGAAATTTGATAAAAAAAATTAAAATCCTCTTAAGACCTGCTCGTCACTATAGCAAAAAACCGCCCGGCTTTTCCACAAACCAGGCGGTAAAACATCATATTTTTTATACTTCTTCGTACTCTACAACGGTCTGCACCTTATAGCGGTACATGAAAAACCAGCAGATCCGCGCCATAGCCAGAGCGACCACAACATCCAGAATGGTATGCTGTTTCAAGAACATCGTGGCGGCGATGATGAGCAGGGTCAGTACCCAGGAGCCCCAGCGCACCAGTTTGTTTTTCCGTAGGGAACGGCTCTCCCAGATGGCCGTGCAGCACATAACAGAATTGAATACATGAAGACTTGGCATCACATTCGTGGGCGTGTCAACCTTGTAAAGCTCCTTTACCAGTTCCGTGAAAATATTGTGCCGTGCAAAGGTGTAGGGCCTTAAGTTCTGTCCGTTCGGGAAAATGTAGGAGACGATGAGAAACAGCGTCATTCCGATTCCCATGCAGACAGCAAACTGATAAAACTCTGTCCGGTTGTCGTTAAATAAAGTAAAGTACGCGGCGGTGAGTCCCACATAAGGGAACCACAGAAGATAGGGAACAATAAAGTATTCACAGAAGGGGATCTTGTAATCCGCCCGCATCTGCAGCATATGTACCTGAACTCCCGTCCGGTATTCCAAATAGTTAAAAAAGCACAGATAGAAAATCATGTAAGCAAGCACCAGACCTGCGTCTTTCCATCTGGATGAATTCATTTTTCTCATAAAAATAAACAACCCCGATTCCTCATACAAAATTTTTTCTCGTTTTCGCATGCATTATAGCACCGGGGCTGTTTGAAATTCAAGACCTTTTCCTTATAATTAAGAAATGTTTGCGATTCTTTCTAATTTCTTTCGTTTTTCCTTACAGGGTCTTAATAAATCTGCCGAAAGCTTCTCTGCCTTCCGGCGTACACTTGTAAACGCCGGCATCCTCGAGAACGCGGACGAAGACCTTTCCGACCTCTTTTTTCAGGATATCATCGATGTTTTCCTCATTGATGTCCGTGTAATTCGGAAGGAACTCATCCACCCAGTCCGCATGCTTTTCGATATCAGCGTTGGAGCGGATATCCTTCTTGTTCAGGATGTAATCCTTCAGAAGCTCCATCTCCTTTTTCAGACGGGCCGGAAGGATCGCAAGACCCATTACCTCGATAAGGCCGATGTTCTCCTTCTTGATGTGATGGCAGTCCTGATGCGGATGGTAAACGCCCAGAGGATATTCCTCGGTCGTGATGTTGTTCCGGAGGGCCAGATCCAGCTCAAAGGTATCGCCCACTTTTCTGGCAATAGGAGTGATGGTGTTGTGGGGCTCGCCGTCTGTCTCGGCAAAAACGAAGGCAGCCTCATCGGTATAGCCTCTCCACTTATTCAGGATATGCTCTGCCAGGTCGATGAGCCGTGTCTCGTCCTTGCAGCGGATACGGATGACGGACAGAGGCCATTTGACGATGCCTGCCTCCACATCCTCGTAGCCGGGGATCGTGAAAGTCTGCTCCATGGGCGCTTTTGCCATGGCAAAGGTATTATTTCCGCCCTGATAATGGTCGTGGGTCAGAATCGAACCGCCCACGATCGGAAGATCCGCATTGGATCCCAGGAAATAATGGGGGAACAGCTTGATGAAATCGAAGAGCTTCACGAAGGTGGCTCTCTCGATCTTCATGGGCACATGCTCACCGCAGAAAACGATGCAGTGCTCGTTATAATACACATAGGGAGAATACTGGAAAAACCAGTCTGCCTGATTGATTTTCAGCGGAATGATCCGGTGATTCTGTCTGGCCGGATGGTTTACCCGACCCATATATCCCATGTTTTCCTTGCAGAGCTGGCACTTGGGATAACTGCTCTGCTTCATCAGTTTGGCAGCCGCAATGGCCTTGGGATCCTTCTCCGGTTTGGAGAGATTGATGGAAATATCAATATCTCCATACACACTGGGAACAGCCCAGCGAATATCCCGGGCAATACGATAGCGGCGGATATAGTCAGAGTCCTGGGCAAACTTATAGTAATAATTTGTGGCCTCTTCCGGAGACTTTTTGTAAAGCTCCCAGAATTTTCCGGAGACCTGGGACGGTCTCGGCAGAAGACAGTTCATCAGTCTGGTGTCAAAAAGATCACGGTAAACGATGCTGTTCTCCTTGAGGATTCCTGCCTCTGCCGCATAATCCAGCAGATTTTTCAGGATATCTTCCAGTTCTTCTGTCCGGACTTCTTTTCCAGTCTTGTCATTTTCCTGGTAATCCTCTTCGCCAAAGACCTCCAAAAGCTGGTTTCTGGTGTAAATCTCTTCTTCCTCTGAAGTAAGACCCGTTGTCAGTCCGTACTGGACCAGCCGGTCGATATTTTCATATAAAACGGTCTTTTCCATGGCTATGCGCTTCCCTTCTCTGCTATTTTTACTGTATTACTCCCAGATGCCTGCTCCGTCGCCGATCTCTACTACATAGAAATCTGCCTTGTAGCCGATCTTCTCCTCGTAGATTTTTCCTACGTTCTCAATGAAGCTCTTCACAGCGTCCTCTTTTACGATGCTGACGGTGCAGCCGCCGAAGCCAGCTCCGGTCATACGGGAACCGATAACGCCGTCCTGTTTCCATGCAGTATCTACCAGAGTATCCAGCTCTTTTCCGGTTACTTCATAGTCATCACGGAGAGATACATGGGAAGCGTTCATCAGTCTTCCGAACTCAGCCACATCTCCGGCTTTCAGAACCTCTACGGCCCGTTTGGTACGCTGGTTCTCGTAAACGGCATGGCGGGCACGACGCATACGAACCTCGCTTCCGATGGCGCTCTTATATTTCTCGAACTCTTCCTCTGTCAGATCGCCCAGAGCCTTGATATCAACGACTTTCTGGAGCTCTGCCAGAGCTTCCTCGCACTCTGCGCGGCGCTCATTGTATTTGGAATCGCCAAGTCCGCGCTTCTTGTTGCTGCAGGCGATGACGATCTTCATGCCCTCCAGTTTGATCGGAGCATACTCGTACTCGAGGTTGCTGGTGTCAAGATAGATGGCGTTGTCTTTTTTACCCATGGAAATGGCGAACTGATCCATGATACCGCAGTTGACACCGTTGAAATTATTCTCTGCGAACTGGCCGTAAAGCGCGATGTCAATGTTGGAAACGCCTTCCACTCCATACATGTCACGCAGAGCCACAGCGGTCAGCATATGTACGGAAGATGAGGAAGAAAGACCGGAAGCGTCGGGAATGGTTCCGTAGATCAGCATATCGAAACCGGTATTGATGGGATGGCCTTTTTCACCGAAGGTCCATACCATACCTACCGGATAGTTGCTCCAGCCAGCTTCTTTTCTCGGTTTCAGCTCGTCCAGAGAGCCGGTCAGAACGCCTGCCTTCGGGAAATTGACAGAGTAGAAACGCATGGTGCGGTCGGTTCTCTTGCGGAAAACGCCGAAGGTTCCGATGGTCAGAGCGCAGGGAAATACATGGCCGCCGTTGTAATCGGTATGCTCACCGATCAGGTTTACACGACCCGGTGCAAAATAGGTTTTCAGCTCTCCGCCTTCTCCATAAATCTCATTAAACTTCTGGATCAGTTCCTGTTTCATTTTTAATCCCTCCATTGATATCGTTTAATCTGGTATATAGCACAGGTGAAATCACTTCTCCTAAATACCTGCTTATTTAACCTTCTTTATTGTAACAACTTATTACCATTCTTACCAGTCCCATTTTACCTTTTTTCTCCCCGTTTCCGGTATTCCAGAGGCGTCATCCGGAACTTCTTTTTAAAGAGCCGGTTAAAATAGGACACATTAGAAAAACCCACGTCCATGGCCACAGTCAGCACGTCCTCCTGTCCCTCTGCCAGAGCCCGTGCCGCGAGAGTCAGCCGGTAATCGTTCAGATAGCTGACGAAGGGCACACCCATATGATTTTTGAAAAATTTCATGAAATGCGACTCGCTGAAACCGGAAAATTCCGCCATCTCTTTGATACTTAAGGGCTTTCCGTAATCGACTTCGATTCTCCTGAGAATGCGTTTCATTTTATCCAGGGATTTTTCCCTGCCCTCCTCAGCCAGAGCCGGCTCCACCCGGGAAAACATAAGGAAAAAGAACTGGAAGAGCCAGCCCTTCACCGCCAGAGGATAGCCCCTGGGGCGCTGCTCTGAGAGCTCGTCCATTTTCCGGATGCACTCCAGCATCTCTTCATGATAAAGAGCGGAACCATCGATCCAGGCAGGATAGAGGAGCTTCCCGTCCCGGTAGGGCTCCAGAAATTTCGGCCCGCAGACATCGCCCTCTTTTGGAAGGAGCATTTCCAGCCGGAAAATGATATTTTCATACTCCATCCGCTCCTGCTGATACTGACGAATGCCGTGAAGCTGGCCCGGAAGAACAATAACCGCCTGTCCCGCTTCCAAAAGCCTGCTCTCCCGGTCCAGCGTCACAAGGCCCCGGCCCTTTTTCACAACGATGAACTCCATCTCCTCATGCCAGTGTACCGGAACACTGGAAAAATCAAGAGGAATCGAGCATAAATAGGTATTATATGGGAACGCTACTTCTGTATGCTTCTTGTCTTCCCTGAAAGTTTCGTATTCAAAATCCCGCATATACACCTCTCCCGTTTGACTATTTGATAGGATTGTACTATATTTGAATAGGATATCGCAAGACTTTTCCGGGTGGAACAGATATAATAGAGCCATCCGTAGAACGGCAGCGCCCTGCCGAAATCTGAAAAAGTAGGAGGAATCATCATGCAGTTGAAAAAATTTATCGAGACAACCTGTAATAAACCGATTTCCGAATGTTCCAACCAGGAGCTCTACCTGGCGCTTTTAAGCTACACCAAAGAGCAGATCAAAGAAAAAGAGACACCCTGTAACGACAAAAAGAAACTCTACTATATTTCCGCCGAGTTCCTGATCGGCAAACTTCTTTCCAATAACCTCATCAACCTTGGAATCTACGATGAAGTGGCTCTCCTGCTGAAGGGCAACGGAAAGAGCCTGGCTGAGATCGAGGAAGCCGAGCCGGAACCCTCCCTTGGAAACGGGGGCTTAGGACGACTGGCAGCCTGCTTCCTGGATTCTATCGCTACTCTTGGTCTTCCGGGAGACGGCGTGGGCCTGAACTATCATCTCGGCCTTTTCAAGCAGGTATTTAAGGATCATCTCCAGAAAGAGACCCCGAACCCCTGGATTGAGAAAGAGAGCTGGCTTCACAAGACCGACACCACCTACCGCATTGCCTTTGGTGGCACCACCGTTACCTCCCGCCTCTACGACATCGATGTGATCGGCTACAACAACCGCGTCAACAAGCTTCACCTTTTCGATGTGGAGTCCGTAGACGAGTCCATCGTCCGCGACGGCATCTCCTTTAATAAAGAAGACATTGCCAAAAACCTGACCCTCTTCCTCTATCCCGATGACAGCGACGAGGATGGCCGTCTGCTCCGTATTTACCAGCAGTACTTCATGGTCAGCAACGGTGCCCGTCTGATCCTTGATGAGTGTATTGCCCGCGGAAGCAATCTTCATGACCTTCCGGACTATGCCGTAATCCAGATCAACGATACCCACCCGACCATGGTCATTCCGGAGCTGATCCGTCTTCTCATGATCAAGGGCATCACCTTCCATGAGGCAATGGATATCGTGAGCCGCACTTGCGCTTACACCAACCACACAATCCTGGCCGAGGCTCTGGAGAAATGGCCGATGAAATATCTGGAAAAAGTCGTTCCCCAGCTCACCCCGATCATCTATGCACTGGATGATATGGTACGCCGGAACTACTCCGATGAGTCCGTTTACATCATCGACAAAAACAACCTCGTACACATGGCTCACATTGATATCCATTACGGCTTCAGCATCAACGGCGTAGCACGCCTCCATACGGAGATTCTGGAAAACAATGAGCTGAACAACTTCTATAAGATCTATCCGGAGAAATTCAACAACAAGACAAACGGCATCACCTTCCGCCGCTGGCTCCTGCACTGTGACCACGATCTGACGAAATTCATCACAAGCCTGATCGGCGAAGGCTACAAGACCGATGCCACCGAGCTTGAGAAACTACTGAAATTCAAGGATGACAAGAAGGTTTTAAGCGAGCTTCTGAAGATCAAACAGGCCAACAAGAAAGTCCTGAAAGACTACATCCTGGCCACTGAGGGCATCGAGATCGACGACAACTCCATCTACGATATCCAGATCAAACGTCTGCACGAGTACAAACGTCAGCAGCTGAACGTGCTCTACCTGATCCACAAATATCTGGAGATCAAAGCCGGCAAGCTTCCGAAACGCCCCATCACCGCTATTTTCGGTGCAAAGGCCGCTCCCGCTTACATCATCGCAAAGGATATCATTCATGCCATCCTCTGCCTGCAGGATATCATCGACAAGGATCCCGTTGCGATGATGTAAGCG
>OLND01002724.1_pt1 | contig 15269 bp, 9 predicted proteins | sample 1672031 | NCBI WGS metagenome assembly OLND01 (sample SAMEA3136638, study PRJEB25190) | human gut metagenome | biome: human gut; feature: human-associated habitat; material: faeces | place: Austria | collected 2013
CACCAGAGACTGTCCACGGTGCATATCACCTGCCGTGTAGACATTTTTTACACTTGTCGCATATGCCCCCGGCTCCGTCTGTACATTCGTGCGTGCATTTCGCTCTACGCCGAATGCCTTGGTAACATACTCCTCACAGCCTAAGAATCCTGCTGCGATCAGCACCAGATCTACTGCCACTTCATATTCACTGCCTGCTACTTCAGCCATCATTCTGCGCCCACTCTTCTCGTCCACTTTGCTTTCCAGTTTCACCAGAACAGCCTTGCATACATTGCCGTTTTTATCCTTGATAAACTCCTTTACCGTAGTCTGATAGACACGAGGATCCTTACCAAATACTGCTGCCACTTCTTCCTGACCATAATCCGTCTTCAGAATCTTAGGCCACTCCGGCCATGGATTGGATGGCAGACGTTCTTCCGGTGCTTTCGGCATCATTTCCAGTTGAAGGACAGATTTGGCTCCATGACGCATCGCAGTACCACAACAGTCATTTCCCGTATCACCGCCTCCGATGATCATAACTCTCTTGCCTTTGGCAGAGATACAGCTTCCTGCTTTCAATAAAGATGCTTTTGCCTCTTTTCCCTTTTCCGGATCTGCCCAGAGTGCCTTCGTAGTGGAAGTCAGGAAATCTACAGCGAAATAAATCCCTTTCGCATCTCTTCCCGGAACTTTGATGTCACGTGGATTCTTGGCTCCACAGGCAAGGATAACACGGTCGTATTCCTTCAGAAGCTCTGCCGCTTTCTTATCCTTTCCCACATTACAGTTATAGACAAAGGTTACTCCTTCCTGCTCCATGACTGCAATCTTCCGGTCGATGATATGCTTCTCCAGCTTCATATTCGGAATCCCATAGCGTAGCAGACCGCCTGCTTTATCTTCTCTTTCATATACGGTGACCGAATGTCCCCGCTTATTCAGCTGATCTGCTGCCGCAAGTCCGGACGGACCGGAACCTATGACAGCCACTTTCTTGCCGGTACGCGTCTTTGGCGGCTTCGGAGCAGCATATCCTTCAGCATACGCCCGTTCTATGATTGAATATTCATTAGAACGCGTTGCCACCGGATCTCCATTTAGATTGCAGGTACATGCCTTCTCACAAAGTGCCGGGCAGACTCTGGACGTAAATTCCGGAAAGTTATTCGTCTTATGAAGCCGGTCATAGGCAAGCTGCCAGTTGCCATGATAGACCAGATCATTCCATTCCGGCACCAGATTATTTAACGGACATCCACTTGCCATTCCGGCGATCATCATACCTGCCTGGCAGAACGGCACGCCACAATCCATACATCGGGCTCCCTGTTTTTTCTGTTCTTCTTCCGTCAGTGGCTTATGGAACTCCCGAAAATGGCTGATCCTTTCCTTTGCTGCTTCTGCCTTTTTATCCTGTCTCTCATAATCTAAAAATCCTGTTGCTTTTCCCATGGTTCACCCCTCCTATTCCTTTCCGTTCTTGATCGCATAAAATGCTTCGATCTTTGCCTGTTCGCTGCTTAGACCTTTCTCTTCCATCTGAAGCACGAAGGTCTGCATCTTCTCATAGTCAAACGGGATGACCTTTTTAAATTTCGGCAGATATTCTTCAAAATGATCTATTATCTCCTGTCCGATCTCGGAACCTGTATGCTTCACATGTTCTTCGATCATGCCCTGCAGTTCCAGAATGTCATATTTAGAAGTGACATGCACCATATTTACCATGCCTTTATTAATCTTACGGTAAAGCGTATTATCCTGATCCAACACATACGCGATACCGCCGCTCATACCTGCAGCGAAGTTCTTGCCGACAGATCCAAGAATTGCAACACGTCCACCGGTCATGTATTCACAGCCGTGATCTCCGACACCTTCTGCGACTGCCATTGCACCCGAATTACGGACACAGAAACGCTCTCCGGCGAGTCCGTTGATAAATGCCTTACCATCTGTCGCACCATAAAGTGCCACATTACCGATGATCATATTTTCATTGTGGCGATAGGTAACTTCCTTTGGCGGGAATACCACAAGCTTACCACCGGACAGACCTTTTCCGAAATAGTCGTTGCTGTCACCGGTCAGTTCCAGTGTCAGTCCCTTCGGAATAAATGCACCAAAGCTCTGTCCTCCGGCACCTTCACAGTGGATCACAAAATGATCCTCCGGCAGTCCTTCCGGATAATGTCTGGTAATCTCCGAACCAAAGATCGTACCAAAGGTACGGTTTACGTTAGATACCTTTACATGGATACTCTTCTTCTGCTTCTTCTCCAGCGCCTTGCCAAGTTCCTTCAGCAGTACCTTCTCATCCAGTGTTTTTTCCAGTTCAAAATCAAACTTCTTCGCCGGGTTAAAGGTCTGCTCTGCTGATCCTGCATAGTCCTGTCTCAGGATACCGGACAGATTCAGTGTAGACGCATGTCTGGACTTCGGATGTTCTTTTACACGCAGAAGATCAGTTCTTCCTACCAGTTCATCAATCGTATGTACGCCGAGTTTTGCCATATATTCTCTTAAGTTCTGTGCAATAAAACGCATAAAGTTCACAACATATTCCGGCTTTCCACGGAAACGTTTACGAAGCTCCGGATTCTGGGTTGCGATACCAACCGGGCAGGTATCCAGATTGCAGACTCTCATCATCACACATCCCATAGTTACCAATGGTGCCGTGGCGAAACCGAATTCCTCTGCTCCGAGGATTGCTGCGATTGCCACATCACGACCACTCATTAATTTACCATCTGTCTCGATTCGTACACGGTCACGCAGTCCGTTCTGCAGCAGTGTCTGATGCGTCTCCGCAAGTCCAAGTTCCCACGGAAGTCCCGCATTATGGATTGAACTTCCCGGTGCCGCTCCTGTACCGCCGTCATATCCGGAGATCAGAATCAGTCCTGCTCCTGCCTTTGCTACACCTGCAGCAATTGTTCCGACTCCCGCTTCGGATACTAATTTGACCGAAATACGTGCATCCTTGTTCGCATTCTTACAGTCATAGATCAACTGCGCCAGATCTTCAATCGAATAAATATCATGATGCGGCGGCGGTGAGATCAGGCCTACACCAGGGGTTGAATATCTGGTCTTAGCAATCCAAGGATAGACCTTTCCGGCTGGCAGATGTCCACCTTCACCTGGTTTTGCTCCCTGCGCCATCTTGATCTGGATCTCTTTTGCACTTACCAGATAACGGCTGGTGACACCAAAACGTCCGGATGCGATCTGTTTGATGGCAGAACAGCGGTCAGAATCCAGTCGTTCGATTTCTTCTCCACCTTCACCACTGTTGGATTTACCATGCAGACTGTTCATGGCAAGTGCCATCGTCTCATGAGCTTCCTTTGAGATAGATCCATAGGACATGGCTCCTGTCTTAAATCTTGTCACGATCTCGTCTACAGATTCTACTTCTTCGATCGGCACGCCTTTCTCCGGGAAGTTAAATTCAAACTGTCCACGCAGATTGATTCCGGCGCCCTCTTCATTGACCAGTTCCGTATATTCCCGGAACAGTTCATAATTGCCTGTCTGTGTAGACTGCTGCAGCAGATGGATTGTCTTAGGGTTATACAGATGCTGCTCGCCCTGGCTTTTACTCTTGTGCTGACCTATGCTGTCCAACGTCATATCGGAGTCATAGCCCAACAGATCAAAGGCTTCTGCATGCATTTTTGCATAATCTTCTGCAATTTCTTCGATACCGATACCGCCAACACGGCTAACTGTATCGGTAAAGTATTTATCAATAAAAGACTGTTTCAATCCCAGCGCTTCAAATATCTTGGCACCCTGATAAGACTGAATGGTTGAAATACCCATCTTAGATGCAATCTTAACAATCCCTGCCAGTATACCGTTACTGTATGCTTCCACTGCTGCATAGTAATCTTTCTGAAGCATATCATCCTCAATCAGCTGATGGATGCTCGCGTATGCCAGATATGGGTTCACCGCACATGCTCCGTAACCGAGAAGGGTCGCGAACTCATGTACAGCCTTCGGTTCACCGGTCTCAATAATAATTCCTACAGCAGTACGTTTCTTGGTTCTTACCAGATGCTGCTGTACCCCGGATACTGCTAGCAGTGACGGAATTGCCACATGAAATTCATCCACGCCTCTGTCAGACAGGATTAAAATGTTCGCTCCTTCATTAATTGCCTTATCTACCTGTACAAACAGATAATCCATCATGGTTTCCAGATTTGAGTTTTTATAATAAGTAGTCGGAATCACAGCTACCTGATAGCCATCCTGCTTCATTGTCTTAATCTTCAGGAGATCCGTATCTGTAAGAATTGGATTATTCACCTTAAGCATCCGGCAGTTCTCTGCCTTTTCTTCCAACAGATTACCATCTTTTCCCAGATATACGGTGGTAGAGGTTACCACTTTCTCACGTATCGCATCAATTGGCGGATTGGTTACCTGTGCGAACAACTGCTTGAAATAACCAAATAACGGCTGTCTCTTATCAGACAATACCGCCAGCGGCACATCAATACCCATGGAAGAAATGCCTTCTCCACCTTTTACTGCCATAGGCAGGATTGTTGTCCTTACATCTTCATAGGTGTAACCAAATGCTTTCTGCAGACGCTTACACTCTTCTTTTGTATAGGTCTGGACTGATACATTCGGAATCTTCAAGTCCTTTAATTCAATCAGTGCTCCATCCAGCCATTCACCATATGGTTCTCTGTTGGCATACATATTCTTCAGTTCCTGGTCATCGATCACGCGGCCTTTAACCGTGTCCACTAACAGCATTTTTCCTGGATGCAGACGTTCTTTTACTACAATACGAGCCGGATCTAATGGAAGTACACCTACTTCTGATGACAGAATCAATGTGTCATCATCCATAATATAATAACGTGATGGACGCAGACCATTACGGTCAAGCACTGCTCCCATACAGTCACCATCTGAGAACAGGATGGATGCCGGACCATCCCATGGCTCCATCATCGTCGCATAATACTGATAAAAGTCTTTCTGATTCTGTGGCATACTGCGGTTATTTGCCCATGGTTCCGGAATAGAGATCATCACTGCAAGCGGCAGTTCCATACCATTCATTACCATGAATTCCAATGTATTATCCAGCATTGCAGAATCTGAACCTGTATTATCGATGGCAGGCAGTACCTTCAGCATCTCGCCTTTCAGATATGGTGATTCCATCGTCTCTTCCCTTGCACGCATCTTATCCACATTGCCCCGGATCGTATTGATCTCACCATTATGTACGATAAAACGGTTCGGATGTGCACGCTCCCAGCTTGGATTGGTATTCGTACTGAAACGGGAATGCACAATTGCAATCGCGGATTCAAAATCCGGATCCTGCAGATCTTCAAAGAACAGACGGAGCTGTCCGACTAAGAACATACCTTTGTATACGATGGTACGGCTGGACAGAGAGCATACATAAGTATCATTACTCTGCTCAAATACCTTTCTTACCACATACAGACGACGGTCAAAATCCAGACCCCTGGCAATCTGAGACGGACGGCGGATAAATGCCTGTTCAATGCATGGCATACATTCCAGTGCTTTCTTGCCAAGCACTTCGGAACGGATCGGCACTTTTCTCCATCCCAGGAATTCCAGACCTTCTTTTTCGGTAATAACTTCAAAAATCTTCTTTGCCTGATTCCGCTTCAGCTCATCCTGTGGGAAGAAAAACATACCCACACCGTAATCCCGTTCTCCGTCCAGATGGATCCCTAACGGTTTACAGACCTTTGCAAAGAAACGATGTGACACCTGTGACAGAATACCAACACCATCTCCGGTCTTGCCTTCTGCATCCTTACCGGCTCTGTGCTCCAGATTCTCAACGATCTCCAGCGCATTCTCAACGGTTTTGTGCGATTTTTCTCCTTTGATATTGACGATCGCACCGATTCCGCAGTTATCATGTTCAAATTGCGGTCTGTACAGACCTTTACTTGCAAATCCACTCATATAAGCATTCCCCTTTCTGATTTATCCAGATACAAAAAGGCGCACTGAGACACTGCTCTTTGCAGTATCTACAGCACGCCTTTGTGATGCACATGTTCGATTGGGATTTATTATATAGGAAACATCTGCTCAGGTCAATCCTGTTTCGCCATTTTTAGTTTTATGAAATGAATTAGATAAAATGTATCAATTCATTTTTCTTGATTATTTTTGACATTTTGTTTAATTTTTGCAAGTTTAAATTACTTGTCTTTCATTTTGTCTTCGTGCTAATTCCGCATCCATGGCCTCCAGAAATGCATATGGAACCTGCAGATCACCATATCCGCAGGCAAGATCCAACCCCTTTTTCATCGTTCCATGGAAATCACTTCCACCGGATCGCAGGCATCCGCATTCCTGCGCAATCTGTTCTGTTGCTTCCCGCCATTCATCATCAAACTCACAGTACTGGGTCTCCAGTCCGTCTGCTCCCATGCGTATCAGACGCCTCGCCACATCTTTACAGTGTTCCGGATCCTGTGGATCGATCTGATGCAGATGTGCTACAAAGATCAATCCTCCCGCATCATGAACCAACTGAATACACTCTTCCGGTGACAGGACTTCCTTTTGTACATATCCCGGCGTGCCTTTGGACAGATACTTGCGCAGTGCTTCTTTGAGTTCTGTGGCATATCCTCTGGCAATCAGAATCTGGGCAATATGTCCTCTTGCCAGAATCTTTCCTTCTCCAAGTGCATCCAGATCACTTCTGTCTATCTGAAAACCTGCCTCATGAAGCTTATCTACCATCTTATAATTGCGTTCCTGACGGCTTGCAGCCATATCATCCAGTCGCTTAATTAGTTGTTCATTTTTACAATTGATAAAAAGAGAGGTCATGTGTACATCACAGTCGTCCATGCGAGTGCTGAGCTCCGCTCCCGGGATTACCCGGATCCCCAGCTTCCTGCCTTCTATAGAAGCCTCCTCCACTCCGGCTACGGTGTCATGGTCTGTAATCGCAATCGCGCTAAGTCCCTTTTTCTTCGCGTATCTAACAAGCTCTGTCGGCGTATATGAGCCATCCGACGCGGTTGTGTGTGCATGCAGATCTACTATCTTCATAGTGTTCCACCACCCCTTTCATCTCCTAGTCTATCCTGTTTCCAGACGTTTTGCAAGCACTTCTCATTTTACTTACATTTAACTCATTTTTACACGTTTTACTCTTTACAGAGAGCATTTTTCATGTTATTGTAAAAATGTAATCAATAAATTTGCAACGGGTTTTTTACATTTGCAAACATCAACTTTTTAAGAGCGGACTGAGAGGAGGTTCACTATGAAAAAATTTCTGTCACTTTTAGTATGTTTGATGCTGACACTCGGACTGATCGGCTGTGCATCCGGCAGTGATGACAAATCTGCTGACACCGACAAAAAAGAAAGCAGCGATGAATCGACAAATGACGAATTGAAAGGGCACCTGGTTATTTACACATCAGAGCCTCAGGATCTGGTTACTGAGATGTTAGATGATTTCGTATCTAAGAATCCTGGCGTTACATACGAACTGTATCGTTCCGGTACCGGTGACGTTAAGACTAAGCTGTCTACCGAGCTGGACGCCGGTGGCACAGATGCCAACGTTCTGTGGTTTGCAGACCTGGGTTATATGTATGACCTGGACGATCAGGGTCTGATCTACCACTACTCTCCAGAGAGCGCGAAGGATCTTCCGGATACTTATAAGTATAATGATGGTATGGGTCATGAAGTACGCGCGATCTACTCTGTACTGGCTTACAACACCACACAGATTGACAAAGCCCCTAAGGATTGGGACGATGTTACAACCGATGACTACAAAGGATCTCTTGCAATTGCAAATCCTGCATACTCCGGCGGAGCTATGACAACACTTTCTGTTCATGTAGAACCGGACAATGAATCCACAGTTGGATGGGACTGGTATCAGAAGCTTGCTGACAATGATGTCAAGATGGAGCAGTCTAATGGTACCCTCCTCACTAAGGTAGCATCCGGTGAGTACAAAGGCGCTGTTATTGTTGACTACCTGCCACGTAATTCCAAGAACGAAGGTTCTCCGATCGATTACGTATATCCGGAATCCGGATCTGTACTGATTCCTACGCCACTCTGTCTGATGGACAATATGTCTGATGACGATAAAGCTGCTGCTGAAGCATTTGTTGACTATATGTTCGACATCGAGACGCAGAAGCTGTTTGTACAGCAAGGTTACGTTCCAATGATCAGCGAAGCGGCTGAAGGAACAGAAGTACCGACCATTGATGATATCAAGGTATTACCGATGGATGTTAACTACATGAGAGAGAACTCAAGCTCTATGCTTGAAAAGTTCACAAGCATTTTCGGAGCACAATAGCACACCGCTATAGAAGTTACTTCGACAGCAGGAGCCGCGCTTTTGCCGGTTCCTGCTGTTTTTATATAATGCCAGGGTCTAAATCCACATGAGCTTGCTCATAAGTGGATAAAAGGCATTATTTAACCAACATTTTTTAAGAAAGGACGTGATACCATGTTTAAGAAAAACGACTCCAATTCTTCGCGCGGTTCTCTCGCGCCTACGATCATCTGGTGGGTAGTCGTAGCTTTTCTTGCACTGTCTGTTATCTATCCTTCTATCCGTCTGATACTGAACAGTTTGAAAGTAGGTGACGGATATGGCCTTGATAACTATGTTACCGTATTCTCAGATCCAGGTATTCTGAAGAGTATGAAGAACTCATTTATCGTAGTAATTCCTGCTACCATATTTTCCACCATCATCGGTGTATTTTTATCATGGGTAGTTGTCCGCACCAATGTTCCCGGCGTGAAATACTGGAAAAGGCTCCTGTCTATTCCGTATTTTATCCCTCCTTTTATCGGAGCGATCGCATGGACATTTCTGTTAGGACCGGTAGGATATTTTAATAAGTTTTTAATGAACTCTTTCGGATTTGAGCAGGCACCACTGAACATATATAGCCTGGGCGGCATGATCTTCATCATGTCCATGTACCGTTATGCGGTATCCTTTATCGTAGTATTACCTACCATGAAGCGCATCTCCGCTTCTGTTGAGGAAGCGGCACGTATTTCCGGCGCCTCTCCATGGCGCACCCTGCGCGACATTACACTTCCGCTGATCACCCCTTCTATTATGGGTGCCATGTTATTGACATTTATGTTCATTCTGGCGGACTTCGGTGTATCTTCTGTATTAGGTGCCCCGAATCAGATCCACCTGATGACCACTCAGATATATTACATGATCAACAACTCAACGATCGCAAACAACCTTCAGGTTGCATCCGCATATTCTCTGTTCTTATCCCTCTTCGGTCTGGTTGGCCTGTGGGTATACAACAGAGTCCTCGCAACAAATAAGTTCGTTGTTGTAAGCGGTAAAAGTGCAGCGGTAGAACCTACCAAACTGAACAAAGGACCTCGCTGGATCCTCTTTGTGATTCTGGTAATCTTCTTCTTGTTTACAACCTGCGCACCGATCATTGCGACACTGATCACATCACTGACCAGGACTTATGGTCTTCCATTTGGTCCGGAAAATATGACATTCCAGAACTTTGCACAAATGCTGCAGATTCAGAATGTAGCAAGGGCATTTAAGAACAGTTTGTTCCTGTCCGTAACATCCAGTCTCGTGATCACGATCGTTACCATGATCATTGCCTATATCAGTATCCGTGGCGGTGTTCGAGGTGTAAAGGGTGTGAAATTCATGCAGATGACCGTTGTGCTTCCATATGCAGTACCAGGTGTCATCATTGCACTGTCCATGATCCTTGCGTTTTCACAGCCGGTCGCAGGTGTAAGACTTTACAACACGATCTGGATCTTATTGATCGCGTATATTGCCCGATTTATGAATCTGGGTTACAACAATATATCCGGTGCCATCAGTCAGGTAGACACCTCACTGGAAGAAGCCGCCCGGATCTCCGGAGCATCACAGCTCCGGGCATTTAAGGATGTCATGCTTCCTTTATTAAAGAGCAGTTTGATCAGTTCTTTCTTCCTTGTAGTAGCACCTACCATCTCCGAGCTGTCGCTCTCAAGCCTGCTGTGGTCAGTAGGTAATGAGACTATCGGAACCATCGTATTCTCTGCCAAAGAAGAAGGACGTATCCTGTTAACTGCAGCAATTGCTATTATACTGATTATTCTGGTTGTCGTTATCAATCTTCTGGTTAATAGCCAGACCGATAAAGACTGATACAAAAAGGAGGTACTGAATAATGGGAAAATTATCTATTCGTAATCTTACAAAGTCCTATGGGGACCATACCGTTGTTAATAAAGTAAATATCGAAGTGGATGACAGTCAGCTTCTGACCATCGTCGGACCATCCGGTTGTGGTAAAACGACAATTCTCCGCATGATTGCAGGATTCATCGAGCCTACCGGTGGACAGATCTATCTGGACGATAAACTGTTGGTTGATGTTGAGAACCGCATAGCCCCGATTGCTCCTGAGAAGCGTAATATCGGCATGGTATTCCAGTCATATGCCGTATGGCCACATATGAAAGTATTTGATAATGTAGCATATCCGCTAAAACTTCGCAAGGTCAGCAAAGACGAGATTAAAAGTGAGGTTATGCGTGTATTGAAGGTCGTACACCTGGAAGGGCTGGAGAACCGTATGGCTCACGAGCTGTCCGGTGGACAGCAACAGCGTGTTGCTCTTGCCCGCGCACTGGTTATGAAGCCAAAGCTTCTGCTTTTAGATGAGCCGCTTTCCAATCTGGACGCTGCACTCCGCGAAGAAATGCGCGGTGAGATCAAAGAAATCCAGCGCACCCAACACATTACCATTATCAACGTAACACATGATCAGATTGAGGCCATGACCATGTCAGACCGTGTAGCAGTCGTAAGAAAGGGAGTTCTGGAACAGTTTGCTTCTCCTTATGAGCTCTACGAGGAACCGGTCAATACATTTGTCGCACGTTTCATCGGATCTGCCAACATTCTGCCAGCCACAAAAAAAGCGGATGCTGTCCGTGACAGCGATGGCACGATGGACATCATGGTAGCCGGATGTTATCCGTTGAAAGTACCATATGTAGATTCTAAAAATGAGCAGGGCTTTGTAGCCGTACGCGCGCATCACATGACTCCAAACGAAGCCTCTCCATTAAAAGCGCATATCCGACGCGCTCTGTATCAGGGCAGTCAGATCGAATACTATCTGGAAGCTCCAGGATGTGAGATGTTCCGTCTCCTAACCGATGTAAGCTTTATCCAGCCGGAAGGAGCAGACATCGCAGTAGATATTACAAAGGCGGTGTGGTTAGATGAGTAATTTTAATAATTTTACATTTAAAATCAATATCTTAGGCTGGTGGGGCGCATTTCCACAACCGGGCGGTGCCACCTGCGGCGTACTTGTCACTACGAGCGAAGGTAAGTTCCTGTTAGACTGTGGCGGCGGTGTGTTATCCAAATATTTTGAGCACGCCAATCTGACTGATCAATTCCAGGGAGTACTCCTCTCCCATCTTCATTATGACCACATGGGAGATGTAGGATGCCTGTATTACGCTATTAACTATGCATTGCGTGTAGGTCTTCGTTCCAACAAGCCACAGGTCTATGCGCCAAAGACTCCGGAAACCATGTGGGATGCAGTACAATATCCATTCTGCGATACCCACATACTGGAAGACGGCATGAAGATACATATGGCAGGCGCAGACATTACCGTCAAGAAGGTCAATCATACGATCGAATGCTATGCATTCCGCATTGAGAAAAATGGTAAAACGATCGTATATTATACGGATACCACATATGATCCGTCACACACAGATTTCATCAAAGGTGCTGACCTTCTGATCTGTGAAGCAACCATTTCCATGGGAACCAGACACACCATCGGTGCCGGTCACATGACCGATATCGAGGTCAGACCGCTGCCAACGGTAATGTCAAAGAGCTGTGTCTCTACCATCTGCCAAGTGACGGCGATATCCCATTCATGCGGATCCGCGCAGGTTCCGCATACAACGGCGAGATCTACACTCCGGATATCCGTTCAGAATTTATCATCTGACAGGAGGCAAGCTAATGCTGAAACTATTTGACCCTATCCGGGATTTTTCATTCCTGTCCATTGCACTGCGCGTCCTGTTCACCTGTATTTCCGCAGGCCTGATCGGTTATGAACGTGGTCTGGAAGGAAGAGCCGCCGGATTTCGTACGCATATTCTGGTAGCACTCGGTGCATGTATTGTCATGTGTGTCGATCAGTACCTGGTTACTATGATCAATCCCAATGCTGATCCTGCAAGACTTGGCGCACAGGTTATCAACGGCATTGGTTTCCTTGGTGCAGGTACGATCCTTGCCAATGGCAAACGTGTAACCGGTCTGACTACAGCTGCCGGGCTCTGGACCATGGCATGTGTCGGTCTTGCATTTGGCTGCGGATACTTCGAAGGCGGCTTCCTTGCCACCGTGACCATGCTGATCGTATTGATCGTGCTGCACAAGGTAGAAGGCCACACTTCTACTCTGGTAGGAATGGAACTCCTGATTGAAATCGAGAAGTCCGATGATATCCCATGTCTTCTCAAAACCATAAAACTATGCGGTATCAAAGTCGCAAATATTACCATCAACGATGCGCCACAGGGTGCTTCCAAAGGGCATCTGGAGGTTCGCCTCTCTCTTCTGGTAGGGCGTAATTTTGACGCTTCCCACCTGTTAGACGAGTTAGCATTCCATATGCCGGTGGTTAAATTCGAAGAACTCTGATCATACCGCAACCTAAAACTTTGTAAATAAAATACTACTTTATTTCCGCAAATGAAATGCCCTGTGTTTGTCAGTTTTCACAGCTTTTCCGTTGGAATCACCCGAAAAAGTAACAAGGTTTTCCATTTACAAGCATCCTATGTTGTACTATAATAGAAACTGTATGTTTTTGCGTATATTTAAAAAGCACAGATAACAAATGACAGATATATTATAGAAGAAACACAAGGATTTACAGGCTGTTATTGGAGGAAAAAGCTATGTATAGAAACAAAACAAGACAGGTAATGGTGGGCAATGTCCCAGTCGGTGGTGACGCTCCTATTTCCATTCAGTCTATGACAAATACCAGAACGCAGGATGTAGCCGCAACGGTAAAGCAGATCAATGAACTTGCTGCTGCCGGATGCGAGATCATCCGCTGCGCTGTACCGGATATGGAAGCAGCCAGAGCTATTTCGGAAATCAAGAAACAAATTAATATTCCTCTTGTGGCAGATATCCACTTTGATTATCGACTTGCTATCGCAGCAATCGAGAATGGAGCAGATAAGATCCGAATCAATCCCGGCAATATCGGAGCACCGGAACGTATCCAGGCAGTCGTAGAGAAAGCGATTGAATATCATGTACCGATCCGTATCGGTGTCAACAGCGGTTCTCTGGAAAAGCACCTGGTTCAAAAATACGGCGGCGTAACTGCTGAGGGACTGGTAGAAAGTGCCCTCGACAAGATCCACATTGTAGAACAATACGGATTAAAAGATATCATCGTCAGCATCAAGTCATCGGATGTCATGATGTGCATCAGAGCTTACGAGCTGATGGTACAGAAAACAGATTATCCTCTCCATGTAGGAATCACTGAATCAGGTCCTCTGGGTGGAGGCATTATTAAGTCCAGCGTCGGACTGGGTGCTATCCTGTATCAGGGCATCGGTAATACGGTTCGTGTATCCCTGACCGGAGAACGTGTCGAAGAGATCAATACAGCCAAGAAGATCCTGGCTGCCTTAGGACTCAGAAAGGCCGGTATTGAGGTCATCTCCTGCCCGACCTGCGGACGTACACAGATCGATCTGATCACACTTGCCAACCAGGTAGAAAAGCTGGTAGCTCAGTATGATCTGGATCTCAGAGTTGCCGTTATGGGTTGTGTAGTCAACGGTCCCGGAGAAGCCAGAGAAGCAGATCTCGGCGTAGCCGGCGGATGCGGTGAAGGACTTCTGTTTAAAAAAGGCAAGATACTCCGAAAGATGCCGGAAGATCAACTGTTGGCTGCCCTCAAAGATGAGCTGGACCACTGGGAGGAAGAAAGGATCTAGCGAAATATATTTATGAAAAAAATTGTTGATAACGAGCGTATGATGCTGCGTGTATGCGATCTCTATTACAATCGTGATATGAGTCAGAGTGACATTGCTAAGATTATGGACATCTCCAGACCCACCGTTGCCAGACTTCTAAAAAGCGCCAAACTAAAGCGAATCGTAGAGATCACGATCTCCGATCCACAGGAACGGCGTTATTCTGAACTGGAGCAGAAGCTGGAAAAGACGTACCATCTGCAGGAAGTCATTATTGCAGACACTGTAAGCACCACCAATCAGCAAAAAGATGTTCTGGGAAAAGCCGCAGCAGGTTATCTGAAGTCCATATTGAAGGACAATGATATCATCGGCGTAGGCATGGGTACAACAATCCGTTACATTGCACCATATGCTCCCAGACAGTTTCAGAATCTCACATTTATCCCGCTTCTAGGTGGAACCGGTAATGTAGATTACACACTGGATGCGAATCACGTCGTAGACCACCTGTCAAAAGCCTTCTGTGGGGAAGGGCAACATCTGTATGTCCCTGCGGTTGTCTCTCATGTACAGACCAAACGTACTCTTATGAAAGAGGACAGCATCAGACAGATCATGAACGCTTATGATCATCTGAATGTAGCTCTGGTCGGTATTGGTACAGCAGACAACACCTCTTCCGCTTTTCGAAGCGGATACTATTCGGACGAAATGAAACAGCAGGCAGTCAAAGACCAGGTATGCGGAGATATCTGCATGCATCTCTTCGATAAAGAAGGGCGAACTGATTGCTTCCCGTATAATAAGCAGATCGTCGGTGTGAATCTGAACAAATTAAAAAAAGTCCCTTATGCCATAGGTATTGCCAGCGGTGTACGCAAAGCTGAAGCCATACGTGGTGCTATAAAGGGAGGCTATATTAACGTATTAGTTACGGATGCTCAGTGCGGACAGGCACTGACCAGATTAAATGATTAAATGATTAATTGATTAATTGAATAATTGAATATTGGAGGGCAATGATATGTATACAAAGAAAGCGAAAGTCGTTAACCCATTAGGAATTCATGGCCGTGCAGCCAGCGTATTTACCCACACAGCCAGTCAGTTTTCTTCTCATGTATTCGTAGAGCGCACGGATAAAGCCGTCCTTTATAAGTATGTCCGTTTTGCCTTCAAAACCG
>OLND01002726.1_pt1 | contig 15264 bp, 11 predicted proteins | sample 1672031 | NCBI WGS metagenome assembly OLND01 (sample SAMEA3136638, study PRJEB25190) | human gut metagenome | biome: human gut; feature: human-associated habitat; material: faeces | place: Austria | collected 2013
GCACTTTCCAGAAAAGATCCTGCATATGTAGGACGTGCAAAGGAAGTACAGAAAGCACAGAAAGCAATCGAAGCAGGCGAATGTCCGTTAGAGGTATTGGAAGAATTAAAACCGGTTATGGCAAAGATCCAGGAGAGATATCCGGAAGCAGGAAAAGGAAATATCGGAGTCGGAAGTACGATCTTTGCAGTAAAACCAGGTGACGGTTCAGCAAGAGAGCAGGCAGCTTCCTGTCAGAAGGTGCTCGGTGGCTGGGCGAATATTGCAAATGAATATGCAACAAAAAGATATCGTTCCAATCTGATCAACTGGGGAATGCTTCCATTTATCACAAAAGAAGACGACAAGAAATTAAGCTTCAAAAATGGCGATTATATCTTTGTACCGGAAATCAGAAAAGCAGTGGAAAACAAAGATGCAGAGATCAAAGCTTATGTAGTCGGAGATACATTGAAAGAAGTCACATTTACACTTGGAGATATGACAGACGCAGAAAGAGAGATTATTCTCAAAGGTTGTCTGATTAATTATTATAAGGGCTAAATAATTCGATAGGTAAAATTCATGTTCTATGTTCCGTTGCACTGGGAATTACGCTGAATTTTATCTTGCGCAGTATTTTCGGCGGTAATATAATTGAATAAACGAATGTAAATAAAAGGCGGCACTTATGAAAAAAAGTGACGCCTTTTTGTAACACTTGGGATATTTTGGGACTCTTATATGTAGAAGAAGTAATAATACTTTTTACACTGGGTATTGGAAAACGGCAATGGGATAAGTCAATGGAGGAGTGTGGAGAACTTCTTGAGAAAAACAAATTGAGGAGGAAAAAGAATGAAATGTGATGCAAAAGCATTTTCAAAGCTATATGAGCAGGTCTATCAAGACCTCTATCGCTACGCACTTTGTCTGATGCGTGATCCGCATGAGGCAGAAGACGCGGTGAGTGCGGCAGTGTTATCTGCTTATGAACATATACATAAACTTCGAAAAGAAGAAGCTTTCAAGAGCTGGATTTTTACAATTTTGTCAAATATATGTAAGAAAAGATTGAAACAGGTGGCGAAAGAAGGAATACAGCAGACAGAAGATTTTTTTCCGGAAGGACAGGTGGAAGGAATTCATGAAGAAGATGTGGGACTTGCGATGGATGTGAGAAATGCATTTTTTATTCTTTCAGAAGAAAAGCAAATGATAGTCGGGCTGTCAGTATTTGGCGGTTATAACAGCACAGAAATCGGGAAGATCCTAAGCCTGAAGCCGGGAACTGTCCGGGTAAAACGAAGCCGGGCGCTGGAGAAGATGCAGTGTGTGTTGGATGGGAGGACATTTTATGAATAAGAATGAGCAGGACATGATTCGGAAAATAAAGGAAAAGTCAGAACAGGTTCCGGTGCCGAAAGCGCTTGAACCGAGACAGATTGAAGCAAAGCTTGCAGGGAAGAAGAAAAAAATGTGGACTCCGACGAGAATCGGTGGACTGGCAGCAGCATGTCTGGTGTTGATCGTGGGAGTGATGGTATACCAGAATTATTTTAAAATGGAAGATGCGGCTAGAGATGATAAGATAGCAGGCAGTGATGTGACAATCAGTGACAGTACGAAAGTAGAAAGTGCGGCAGAATATAAGGATGTCTATGCATATTTGGAAAAATATAAGAAAGATCAGGAAAGAGACAGTGCATACACTTCAAGCTGGGCAAGATCATTGAATGATATAAGAGTCGATGAATCAGCTGACAGTAAGGTAAGTGGAGATGCAGCACAGAATATTGAAGAAAGCAGTACTGCAGCAGCGGACACCGGAATGGCAAGCGGTTCTTATTCTGAGACAAATGTACGTCAGGAAGGTGTGGACGAGGGGGATACAGCTAAAACAGATGGAACATACCTTTACGTGTTAAAAGATAAGAGCAATCAGATTGCCATTATAGATACCCGTGATAATCGGATGAAGCAAACGGCTACTATAACAGTGGAAGATGTCTCTGAAATCCAGGAAATGTATCTGGACATTGAGAGAAATCAATTAATCGCAGTGTGTGACGGTTATGTGGGCGGCAAATGGAATGATGATGATTATGGATATGGTCAGAGGGCTAATACGACCGCAGTAACTTATGACATTTCAGACCGGGAAAATCCAAAAGAAGTTGGCAGGGTCAGTCAGAGTGGATATTACAATTCTTCAAGAATTGCAGATGGATACTTATACTTATTCAGTGATTATTATGTAACACTTGATGGTATAACGGCGAAGAATCCGAAGTCCTATATACCACTTGTAAACGATAATCTGATCGAAGAAACAGATATCTGTCTTCCGTCCATTTCAAAGGCAGATATGTATTCAATCATCACATCCGTTTCTCTGGAAAATCCAAATGAGACAGCGCACAGTAAGGCCCTTTTGGCAGACGGTGGCAATTTATATGTGAGCAACGATAATATTTATTTTTATGAAAATGTGTGGCAATATTCCGGAAAAGATGTGACGACAATCCGAAAAGTTTCTTATGAAAGTGGGAAATTGACGGCTGGGGCACAGTGCAAAATAGACGGCTATATTAATGATTCATTTTCTATTGATGAATATGATGGATATCTGAGAGTTGTAGTGACCGATGGCGACACGAACAGTGTTTATGTTTTGAATCAAGAACTGAAAGAAACCGGCTCCATCAAAGGTCTGGCAGAAGATGAGAGGGTGTACTCCGCAAGATTTATGGGAAAGGCAGGATACTTTGTAACATTTAAAGAGACGGATCCGTTATTTTCCGTTGATCTGTCGGATCCGAAAAATCCAAAGATCATAGGAGCGTTGAAGATACCTGGATTTTCAGATTATCTGCATCCGTATGGGAAAAATAAGCTTCTGGGTATTGGGATGAATGTTGATGAAAAGACTATGTCAACAGATGGCGTGAAATTGACGATGTTCGATATTTCTGATCCGGAAAATGTGAAAGAGGAGCAGACTTATGTCATTGAAAATGTGTACTATACAGATGTTTCTTATGATTATAAGGCAGCTTTAGTAGATGCAGAGAAAAATCTGATTGGTTTTGCTGCAGACAGCGAAGGCGGCCGGGAGTACTATACATTTTCTTACGACGAAAAACAAGGATTTACATGTACGATGCATGAGGAAATCAATGGAAATAATATGAGGATCACAAGAGGTATTTATATAGAAGATATGCTTTATGTTATCCAGGGAAATATTATAGAAGCGTATAGCCTGAAAGATTTCAAAAAAGTGGACGATATCATTTTGTAACATTTTTGTAACAAAATCTCGTATGTTTTTGACAATAAGACTAGTGTATGATAAACTTGTATCTGTAGAATTGTCAAAAAATTTGAGGTGAGAATATTGGATAAATATGAATATCGGGTAAAAACCGAGCAGATGCTCGAACATTACGAAAAGAAACAATTTAGAAAAGCAATGGAAATTGCAGATACAATAGACTGGAGAAGGGTGAAGAGCCCGGCAATGTTAAATACAGTAAGCGAAATCTACGAGAATAACGGGGAGTTTCAGAAGAGCCGTGATACGCTTATGATCGCATTTGACAGAGCACCGTCCAGCAGAAAGGTTGTGTATCGTCTGGCAGTACTTGCCCTGAAACTGAATGATCTGAATGAGGCTTCGGACTGTTATGAGGAATTTGTAAAACTGGCACCGAGAGATCCGAATCAGTTCATTTTGAAATATCGGATTTTGAAGGCACAAGGGTCCGATCTGTCAGAACAGATTTCGGCACTGGAAGAATTTAAAAAGGCAGAATATATTGAAAAATGGGCGTATGAGCTCGCAAAGCTATATCATGAAGCAGGCATGACCTCAAAGTGCCTGGAAGAATGTGACGATTTGATCTTGTGGTTCAGCGAAGGAAAATATGTATATCAGGCAATGGAATTGAAGATGAAGTACAAACCACTGACACCACTCCAACAGGAAAAGTACGATGAGTATAAAGGTGTACCGAAAAAAGAGCCTAAGAAAGCAGTGGATAAAAAACCTGATCGAGCTGTGCTTAAGGATGTAAAGAGTATTCCACAGGATACTGTATCAATTCCAAAAGAACAGATTAAAGCAGCGCAGGAAGCAGCAGAAGCTGCGGAGGCAGAACAGCAGGAATCAGGAGCCAATACAACAGAAACGGTGGATGGTCTGGATGCAACGAGAAGAATTCCGACAGCAGAGCTTGGAGAAGCATTGAAGGCAATGGAAGAAAATGCCAAGGCAGACAAAGAAGTTCCGATAGAAGAACCGGTTTTAGAAGAACCAGTTTCAGAAGAGCCAGTTTCAGAAGAGCCGGAAGCACCAGCTGAGGAACCAGTCCTGGAGCCGGAAGAAGCTGTTTCAGAAGAACCAGAAGTTGTAGAAATGGAAGCACCAGTCATTGAACCAATCGGAAAGGAAACTCCGGAAGAAGCTCGGAATGTCAGAGAGTTAGAAGGAATTCTTCAGCATGCGGCAGAAGGACCAAAAAAGTCTATTACGACAGTTGTGAAGGGTGCGACACTTAAAGAAGCACTGGCTAATGGAGTGGCTATGGCGAGTGGAATTAATCCGGAAGACCAGAAGAAGATGGAGGAACGAGAAGAAGAACTCCGCATTGAAGGTCAGATGAAGATTGAAGACATCTTGATGGAATGGGAAGCTAAGCAGAAGGTAAATGCTGAGGCGATCGCAAAGCAAAAAGCATCCGATGAAGAACGACTTAGAAAAGAGAGAGAAGCACTGGAAGCCCGCCGTGAGGCAGAAAGACTTGAGGCAGAGAGACGCGAGGCAGAAGAAATAGCAAGACGGAAAGCAGAAGAAAAAGCCCGTCAGGAAGCAGAAGAGAAAGCCCGCCGTGAAGCGGAAGAGAAAGCTCGTCGTGAAGCAGAGGAGAAGGCTCGTCGTGAAGCGGAGGAGAAGGCTCGTCGTGAAGCGGAAGAGAAGGCTCGTCTTGAGGCAGAGGAAGCAAGAAGAAAGGCATTGCTTTCTGATGATATCAGACAGCTTGTGGAAGAGCTGGAAGATCGTGTGACAGCACAGGAGAAAGAAGAGGAAAATTTTGATATAGAAGAGGAACTGGAGCTTGCAAAAGCAGAAGGGGAATCTGTTGAAGAAGAAATTGTAGATCAGTTTATTTCAGAAGAAGAGCTGGACGATATTGTGGAAGAACCTGAAGAGTCTGAAGAAGAACCTGAAGAAGAGATTGTCGAAGCAGCTTCTGAAGAAGAGGAGACGGATTCTGAGGATTCTGAGGATGAAGATGATTTCGAAGAGGAAGAGTTTGAAGACGAAGACTTTGAGGGTGAGGACGAAGAGTTTGAAGCAGAAGATGAAGTCGACGCTGTAGAAGAAATCGAAGAAGTACAAGAAGATGAAGAAATTCCGGAAACAGAAAACCAGGATGATTCGGAAGACAATTCGGAAGACGAGGATGATTTCGAAGACGAGGAATCCGAAGAAGATGATTTTGAAGAGGAAGATGGATTCGACGAAGACGATTTTGACGAAGATGGTTTTGCAGATGAATTCCCGGAGGAAGATGAGGAAGAAGTAGAGGAATTCGATGCAGAGTGGAATGAATTCCCGGAAGATGAATCCGAGGACGAAGACAATTTCGAGGAAGAGGATGATTTCGAGGAAGAGGACGACTTCGAGGAAGAGGACGACTTCGAGGAAGAGGACGACTTCGAGGAAGAGGATGATTTCGAGGAAGAGGACGACTTTGAGGAAGACGATGACTTTGAGGACGAAGACGACTTTGAGGAAGACGATGACTTCTATGAAGATGATTATGTAGAAGACGACGATTACGAAGAGGATGACTTTGAGGAAGACGATGACTTTGAGGAAGAGGACGACTTTGAGGAAGAGGACGACTTCGAGGAAGACGATTTCGAGGAAGAGGACGACTTCGAAGAAGAGGATGATTTTGAGGAAGACGACTTTGAAGATGAGCTTCCTGAGATTCCGGATCCGGAAGACCTTGAAGGAGACTTGGAAATTGAAGAACCATCTGAGGAAGAGATTCAGCGCAGAATTAAGAAGTCAAAAGGAAGCGGAGTTCCATTTGATACCGGATTTGTTGTAACAGGAAGATATGACTTAAGTGCAACCAGTGAGATTGGACTGAAAGCCGGACTGACAGAGGAGCAGAAGAAATTATTCTCTTACTTCGTACCGGTCAGAGGAATGAGTGAACAGATTGTTGCAGTACTTGATAATGACAGACGTGCCCAGAGAGAGGGAACTTCAAGAACCGGTAACTTAATGATCATTGGCCGTAAAGGATCTGGAAAAACAGTCCTTGCAGTAGATATTGTAAAAGCAATCCAGAAACAAAGAAATCTGAAACAGGGTAAAGTTGCTATTGTTACAGGTGAATCGCTGAATAAGAAGGAACTTGGCAATATTATCCAGAAGCTTCGCGGTGGAGCGATCATCATCGAAAAGGCTGGTAAGTTGAATTCCAGAACAATCAAGGAACTGAATGCATTGATGTCAAGAAAGACCGGAGAGCTTCTCTTTGTTCTTGAAGATCAGAGAAAACCTCTGGAGAGAATTATGACAGCTAATCCGGATTTCAAAAAGAAATTCACTTCTAAGCTTGAGCTTCCGGTATTCATCAATGATGAGTTAGTAACATTTGGTCAGACTTATGCGAAGGAAAATGGATATAAGCTTGATGAAATGGGAATTCTGGCACTTTACAGCCGAATTGATGTAATGCAGCGTGAAGATCATGCGGTTACAGTTGCGGAAGTAAAAGAAATCATGGATGAAGCAATAAAACATTCACAGAAAGCAAATGTAAAGCATCTTGCAAGACGTGTATTTGGAAAATCTACGGATTCGTCAGATCGCATTATTCTGAAGGAAGAAGATTTTAAAATTTAATGATATAGTGAATGTAAGTGATGAAGCAGGGATACAATTGTAGAAAATTGTATCCCTGTTTTTTGTCTGGAATCGAGTGACATAGATTGAATTTTGTGTTCTGCTAAGGTATACTTAAGATATTGAAATCCGGATGAAATGTGAGGGAAGTTTATGGAGAAAGAATGGAAAGCTTATGAAATCGGAGAATTAGATCAGTACCTTTTCGGACAGGGAAATCACTACGAAATTTATAAGAAGCTGGGTGCGCATATGGTGGATGACGAAGGGCAGAAAGGAGTTTATTTTGCTGTTTGGGCACCGAATGCAAAATCAGTGTCTGTAGTGGGGGAATTCAATGACTGGGATCGCACAAGAAACCCTATGACAAGGGCAGAATATATCGGAATTTACACATGCTTTGTACCGGGAGTAAAAGAAGGCATGATGTATAAGTTCTGCATTGAGACGATTACGGGGGAGTATCATATGAAGGCAGATCCGTATGCCAATTATGCAGAACTTCGTCCGGGTACAGCATCAAGAATAACGAATATTGAGAATTTGAAATGGACCGATAGTTCCTGGATGACTGCACGGGAAAAATGGGACCACAAAAAAGAACCAATGTCTGTATATGAGGTTCATATGGGTTCCTGGAAGAGACACCCAGGCACAGAGGACGAGGGATTCTATACTTATCGTGAGTTCGCAAAAGAAATCACAAAGTATATGAAAGATATGGGATATACGCATGTGGAGATCATGGGAATCGCAGAACACCCATTTGATGGATCATGGGGATATCAGGTGACAGGATATTATGCGCCGACAAGCCGTTATGGAACACCGGAAGATTTTGCGTGGATGATCAATTATCTGCATAGAAATGGAATCGGTGTCATTATGGACTGGGTTCCGGCACATTTTCCAAAGGACGAGCATGGACTTGCCGAGTTTGACGGAACAGCAACTTACGAGTATGCAGATCCAAGAAAAGGGGAGCATCCGGACTGGGGGACGAAGATATTTGATCTTGGCAAGAATGAGGTAAGGAACTTCCTGATTGCCAATGCACTTTTCTGGGTGGAGCATTTCCATATTGATGGACTTCGCGTTGATGCAGTTGCTTCTATGCTGTACCTGGATTATGGAAAGAAAGACGGAGAATGGGTTCCGAACCAGTATGGAGGTAATGAGAACCTGGAGGCAGTAGATTTCTTCAAGCATCTGAACACAGTTGTACTTGGAAGAAATCCGGGTGCACTTATGATAGCGGAAGAGTCTACGGCATGGCCGAAGGTAACCGGAGATGTAGAAGACGGAGGTCTTGGATTTAGCCTTAAGTGGAATATGGGGTGGATGCACGACTTTACGGAATATATGAAGCTGGATCCGTATTTCAGAAAAGACAATCATCATATGATGACATTTGCCATGAGTTATGCGTACAGCGAAGATTACATTCTCGTACTGTCGCATGATGAGGTTGTCCATTTGAAATGTTCCATGATCAATAAGATGCCAGGACTTGGATTTGATAAATATGCGAACCTGAAAGCAGGATATGCATTTATGATGGGACACGCCGGAAAGAAATTGTTGTTCATGGGACAGGATTTTGCACAGCTTCGCGAGTGGTCAGAGGAACGTGAACTGGACTGGTATCTGTTGGAGGAGCCGGAGCATCAGGCAATTCAGTCATGGATGCGTGATCTACTCCACATGTATAAAAAGAAACAGGCGCTTTATGAACTGGATCAGTCATGGGAAGGATTCGAGTGGGTCAATGCAGATGATGCATACAGAAGCATTTACAGCTTTATCCGCCATTCTAAAGATGGAAAGCATAACCTTCTGTTCGTGATCAACTTCACACCGATGGCAAGAGAAGATTATCGTGTAGGCGTTCCTAGAAAGAAGCAGTATAAGCTGATTCTGAACAGTGACGATGTGAAATATGGCGGAAATGGCGAGAAGAGACAGAACATTTATCATGCCTTGAAGAAAGAATGTGATGGAAGACCATATTCATTTGGATACAAATTGCCGCCGTATGGGGTAGCAGTTTTTGAATTTTAAATTCAAGAATGCCTTGGCATTCTTGCTGCGAGGTGCGCGTCATGCAATTGCATGACATACTTCTACTGCGCACCTCTGCAAGTCTACACTCCGTTTCGGTCGGCGCAAAACCATTGTCCACCGGACAATGTGCGCCCTGCCGGAGGCACCAGACAGTTCTAAAATCTGAGCTGATTCTCTATATTTTCTGCGCTGGCTTATTGCTTGCGGATGATAGGATTTACGCCGGGAGGTGTGGAAGAGAAACAGGGAGATGAAATTTAAGTATTCCATCTCCCTGCTAAAGTTATGAATTAATTTTATTCTGCGTTTGTAGAAGTGTCGTTATTAGCATTGTTGTCAGTGCTGCCTGTATCGGTGTTGTTGTCCGTATTTTCTTCGACTGCGTCAGTGCTATCTGTATTATCGGAGTTTTCGGTATCATCGCCTCCGAACAGATCCTTGAAAAATCCTACGATTTTATCCCAAAGTCCTTCCTCTTTTGCCTGATTTATGGCATCGTTTGCTTTGGTTTTTACGGCATCTAATGTGCTGTCGATGATTGCATCATTTCCGAGTGCTGCATCATCTGTATTGTTAATAATTCCGCCGTTGGAGTCATCTCCGCCAAAGAAGCCTTTGATGGAGGACCACAGGTTGCTGAAGAATCCTCCGGATTTCCCGTCCAGGTTGTCGAGAGTCTTTTTCAGTGCTTTGACATCGTAGTCGTACTGGGAAATAGATTCCATCAGACTTGTGATTTTCGCAAGCTGGTCATCGGTCAGTGTAATTCCCTGTTTATCGGCTGCGTCAGAAATCGCGTCCTGAATATCGGACGGATCAGTCAGTTTGTCTTCAATAACGGATTCTTTGACATCGTTGATCAGATCAGATGCTGTATCCTGACCGAGATCCTTGGCGAGGTCACCGGTTGTTACCAGCTCTTCTGTTGCAGTTGCTTTCTGATCTTCGGAAAGTTCTTTTCCGCTGGCTTTTTCGTAAGCCATCATAATACCTGTCAGTGCACCGGTTCCGGATACTTCAATTGGAGATCCGGCAACAACGTTACAGTTCTCAACGCCGGAAGTCAAAAGTGTACTGGCGATCATAGAACTTGTTACAAATGTCAGGTTTGCGACTTTTACCTGAATTCCGCCGCTGTCTGTCGGCTCAACATAAGAACAGCTATATGTTCTTGTACCAATCTGGGATTCGGTCGCGATCCCTTCCATATATTTTCTTTCGTCTGTGTTCGTGACTTCGATCGTGTCTACCTGATCGGCGGAAGTACCGAAGTATTTGTACATAGAAGCTTTCTGCTCGTCGGATAAGTTCGCTCCGAGAGTGACTACTTTTGCGCTGTCAGCCAGGGCAGTTACCGGCAGGCTTACAGATGCCAGAATTATTGCCAGGCTAAACGGCAGAACCCTTTTTAATTTTTTCATACTCATAATTATCCTGTGGTGTCAGACGCCACATCTCCTTTCTGTACACCCAATAATAGCATACTTGTGTAAAAGTAAAAAGTAAAAAATTCTTAACTATTTCGAAAGATTTTGTTACGGCCTTTGTACATCTGTGGACTAAGACAGGATTTCCAGCATTCTGGATTCAAATGTGTGTTCATTCACCATTCCACCCATGACACCGACTGCCTTTTTATCCTTGAAGAGAACAAATGTCGGGACGATTTCCGGGGCGTATTCTGCGGCGAGTACTGCAGATTCTTCAATTTCGACTTCGCAGAACTTGATTTTTCCGGCGTATTTCTTTTCGATATCCTCCACGACCGGCTTCATCATGGCACATTTCCCGCACCAGATAGCGTAGAACATAACGACGACCGGGAGAGAGGTATCTTTTACTTCTATTTGAAAATTTTTTGCAGTTAAATGTAACATCAAATCAACCTTTCTGATCAGTGCCTTCGGCAGTCAGAACCGTGGTTCAGAATATCATATACTTCTTTCAAGGATTTTCTGAAACAATTGATCCACCTGTGCAGACACCGATTTCGATAAGTGTATTCAAAAAACTTTTGTCGGAAGTTTTTTTTGTTATGACAATTTCGGCTCATTGCGAACAGACTCCGAAGGCTTTCTCATTAATAATATATGCGCTGTAGCGCTAAGAAAGTCACAGCAGACATCTTCTTTTAGCAATGAGCTTGCAAATCGGGTGATCCATGGATGAAAATTTCTCTTCATATTCTGTCATAATATTTCCAACGTTCATAATTTCATCATGGTGCAGGTCATAAGTACATTCGGAAATGCCCCATGTTTCGGATTCCCCTAAAGACTCAACGGAAAAATCAAAAAGATCACGGTTATCTGTCTTGAATTCTACCTGTCCGTCCTGGACAAGCACCTTGTCGTAACGTGCAAAAAAATCCGGTGACGTGAGGCGCCTTCTTGCATGGCGGGCTTTCGGCCATGGGTCGGAGAAGTTCAGATAGATCCGGTCAACTTCATTTTCAGCAAACACATTTGCTATGTCCTGCGCGTCCATACAAATGAAGCGAATGTTTGGCAGAGTGCTTTCGTTTTCTTCTATATATATGTTTAACTTTTCCACAGCACGGAGAAGGACGCTTGTGTAGCGCTCGATTCCGATGTAGTTGATCTGTGGATTTTTCTGAGCCAGTGCCATGAGAAAACGGCCTTTTCCCATGCCGATTTCAATGTGGACCGGGTAGTCATTCTGGAATACATCAGATGCCCAGTGACCACGGAATTCTTCCGGAGTCTCGATAACCTGACTGCACTCTTTTAACACGCCTTCGGCGCGGGGTATATTTCTAAGTCGCATATATGATCTCCTTATTTGTTGTATTTCTTTATTTGCAAACTTCCCAAATCCGGGAGATTCTTGCCTTGCCTTAGTTTACAGGTTTTGGCAAAAAAAGTCAAACTCAATGGTGTATAGCGGCCATATCTATAGCATATTGCCGAAAGGAATATGCATAACGACTAAAATTTTTATGAAAAACACAAATAATTTGTGCGAATTTTCGACATATTAAGGAGAAGGTATATAAAAACGGAAGGAAAGTGACTAAATTTTGGACAAATGAAAAAACTCAAATAAGAGAATATGCTTAAAAATTGTAAAATAAAATAATTGTTAAGAATAAAAGAAATGATTGACATTTAAAAAACAGAAGAGTAAAGTAATCATGAAATTTGAAGAAGAAAGGGAGGGAGTCATACGGAGAAATTAACAGAGAGTCTGTTGGAAGAGCTGAATTGTGATACAGCATTTACTATTCCGTTATTCGGGGGAATTAAGATTAGTGAGTCCGTGGCGGTTACATGGATCATTATGGCTGTAGTGGTACTGCTGTGTGTCATATTCGTAAGGAATCTCAGTGTAGAGAATCCGGGGAAAGCTCAGCTTTTATTGGAATCCGCAATCGGAAAAGGAGTGGACTTCTTTGAAGATGTTATGGGCAAAGAAAACCGAAGATATATCCCATATCTTATCACGGTGCTGATCTATATCGGAATTGCCAATATCATTGGATTGTTTGGGTTTAAACCGCCGACAAAGGATCTGAATGTCACAATAGCGCTGGCTGTTATGAGTATGTGTCTGATCGAGTATTCCGGAATACATAAAAACGGATTAAAACACTGGGTCAAACATTTTGCAAAGCCGGTTCCGTTCGTCGCACCGATCATGGTACTGGAGATTGTAATCCGCCCATTGTCCTTGTGCATGCGACTGTTCGGTAATGTGCTGGGAGCATTTGTAATCATGGAGCTTTTAAAAATAGTAGCTCCGGCGATTATACCAATCCCGTTTAGTTTTTATTTTGATATATTTGATGGATTCTTACAGGCTTATGTATTTGTATTCCTGACGGCGCTGTTCATGAATGAGGAGCAGGAGTAAAGCCGGAAGATAAGACGAACAGACTTAAAAGGGATTTAAGAAAACATTTTTAGACAAGAAGAAAAGGAGATTAAGATTATGTTAGTAGCAATTGGAGCAGGTATCGCAGTTTTAACAGGTTTAGGAGCAGGTATTGGTATTGGTCTTGCAACAAGCAAGGCAGTAGACGCTATCGCAAGACAGCCAGAGGCTGAGTCAAAGATCAGCAAGAACCTGATTCTTGGTTGTGCCCTTGCAGAGGCAACAGCTATTTATGGATTTATCATCGGTCTTCTGATTATCCTGATGCTGAAATAATTAGCAGTTCGTAAAGAAGCAGGAGAAAAGAAGAAAGGCAGGTGGGAAAAGGTGATAAAAGTAGATTTGAGCCTTCTCTGGACCATAATAAACCTTGTATTACTGAAGAAATTCCTGTTCAAACCAGTTATGGGAATCATGGAAAAGCGTGAGCAGATGATTGCCGACGGACTGAAAAATGCAAGTGACAGACAGGAAGAGGCAGAGACTCTGAAAAAAGAGTATGAGTCAGCTCTTTCCGGTGCAAAAGAGGAGTCGGTTAAAATCGTTGAAAATGCCCGTGTAGAGGCTAAGAGACAGTCAGATGAGATTCTTGCAGATGCGGACAGAAGAGCAGATGCCACGATCGAACGTGCCAGAAAGACCATCGAGACTGAGCGAAAGCAGGCACTGGATGGCGTTGAGACACAGATTGCAGGACTTGCAATGCAGGCAGCCAGAAAGATTGTAGATGAAGAGACAAGAAAACAAGGAAATCAGGCGATTTATGATCAGTTTTTGGAAAGCGTAGGTGACGCTCATGACGGCAAAGACGAGTAATACAGTAAAGTTCGTTCAGCCGGCAGCGAAGCGCTATGCAAGAGTTCTGTACGAACTGGGAATTCCGAAAGCAGATATTGAGAAAACAAAAGAAATCTTCTGTCAGGTACCGGAAGTATATGAAGTACTGTTAAATCCGGTAATTACGGCAAAGAACAAATACAGTGTTATCGAACAGATATTTCCAAAGTCTATTTGTAATTTCCTGAAGGTAACATGCGAGAACCAGAGAATGGGCATGCTTTGGGACATTTTCGAAAGCTATGATAAATATTGTGAGGAGCAGCAGCAAGTTATGACTGCGACTTTAATATGTGTAGACGAGCCAGACGAAGAGCAGGCTGAGAAGATGAAAACATTTATTATGGATAAATATCATAAATCGAAGGTAAATCTGGAGGTCGAAAAAGACCCGTCACTGCTTGGAGGATTTATCCTGAGAGCGGGCAGTGACGAATATGACTGGAGCATTCGTGGAAGAATGAACCGGTTAGAACAAAAATTGACCTGGAGGTGAACGTAAGTGAGTTCAATCAATTCAGATGAAATTATTTCAATTCTGAAAAGTGAAATAGAGAATTTTGATGAGATCAGTAAAGACAGCGAAGTCGGAACTGTTGTAACAGTCGGAGACGGAATCGCTACCATTTACGGAATCGATCATGCAATGTACGGCGAGATCGTTACCTTCGAAAATGGTCTGAAGGGTATGGTACAGGATATCCAGAAAGACGAGATCGGATGTATCTTATTTGGATCAGATACAGGAATCAAAGAAGGAACAAAGGTTGCACGTACAAAGAAAAAAGCCGGAATCCCGGTAGGAGATAAATTTATCGGAAGAGTTATCAATGCCCTTGGTGCACCAATCGACGGTGCCGGAGAGATTGAGGCAGATGATTATCGCCCGATTGAAAATGAAGCACCTGGAATCATTGACAGAAAATCCGTCAGCGTTCCTATGGAGACAGGAATCCTTTCTATCGATTCCATGTTCCCAATCGGACGTGGACAGAGAGAGCTGATCATCGGTGACAGACAGACTGGTAAGACATCTATCGCAACAGATACGATCTTGAACCAGAATGGAAATGGAGTGATCTGTATCTATGTTGCCATCGGTCAGAAGGCATCAACGATTTCAAAAGTTGTAAATACATTTAAGACATCAGGAGCTATGGATCACACCATCGTATTAGCATCAACAGCAAGCGACTGTGCGCCGCTTCAGTACATTGCTCCTTATGCGGGAACTGCACTGGCAGAGTATTTTATGTACAAAGGAAAAGATGTACTGATCGTTTATGATGATCTTTCCAAACACGCAGTTGCGTACCGTGCATTGTCACTGTTACTTGGAAGATCTCCTGGACGTGAGGCTTATCCTGGAGATGTATTCTATCTGCATTCAAGACTTCTGGAGCGTTCCAGCCGTCTGAGTGAGGAAAAAGGCGGTGGATCTATCACGGCTCTCCCGATCATCGAGACACAGGCCGGAGATGTATCTGCATACATTCCTACAAACGTTATTTCCATTACAGATGGACAGATTTTCCTGGAAAGTGATTTGTTCTTTGCAG
>OLND01002730.1_pt1 | contig 15257 bp, 11 predicted proteins | sample 1672031 | NCBI WGS metagenome assembly OLND01 (sample SAMEA3136638, study PRJEB25190) | human gut metagenome | biome: human gut; feature: human-associated habitat; material: faeces | place: Austria | collected 2013
CACCCATACGGGAAAGCTCATCCGCATACTTAAACCGGTTCTCAAAAATACTCTCCGTAACAATACTCGTACCCTCAGCCAAAGCCAGAGTAACCGCGATCTGCGGCTGCATATCCGTCGGATAACCAGGATAAGGCAAAGTCTTTACATGAGTACGATGAAGTTTATGCGGCGCACGAACACGAACCGCATCATCAAACTCCTCAACCTCACAGCCGATCTCCTCAAGCTTGGCAGTAGTAGCTTCCAGATGCTTCGGAATAACATTACGGACAGTAACATCACCACCCGTAGCCGCAGCAGCAAACATAAAAGTACCTGCCTCAATCTGATCCGGAATAATAGAATACTCTGTACGGTGAAGCTTCTCAACACCACGGATACGGATCACATCCGTACCAGCACCCTTAATATTCGCACCCATACTGTTCAGGAAATTGGCCACGTCAACAACATGAGGCTCCCTTGCAGCATTCTCAATAATGGTACGGCCGGCTGCCATAGAAGCAGCCATCATAATATTAATCGTAGCACCAACAGAAACCACATCCAGGAAAATGTGGCTGCCATGAAGATTCTCAGCCTTGGCAACAATAGCACCATGACGGATATCAACCTCCGCACCAAGAGCACGGAATCCCTTCAGATGCTGATCGATCGGTCTGCTGCCGATATTGCATCCGCCAGGAAGCGGAACTTCCGCATGCTTGTACTTGCCAAGCAAAGCACCAAGAAGATAATAAGAAGCACGGATCTTCTTGATATATTCATAATCAACACTGAGATTGCCGATAGTAGAACCGTTGATCTTTACAGTAGATTTATCGACACGCTCAACCTGAGCACCTATCTCTGAAATAGCCTCAAGCAGAACATTGATATCCCTTACATCTGGCAGATTCTCGATTAATATTGTTTCATCAGTCATAATGGCTGCTGACAATATCGCAAGCGCCGCATTCTTCGCACCCGCAATATCCACTTCTCCAACCAGAGGATTGCCGCCTTTAATCACATACTGTTCCATAACACACCTCTATTATTTTACTCCTCTATGAGCAAGAAACTTTCTCTGAATTTACGACGGAAACATACGTTCCGCAACACCGTTTTTTAGGTCAGTTGTATATTATAACACATATTTCGGATTTGTAAACTATTTCTCTCCCCGTTTCAGTGCATCAAGCACGATCTGAAGGCTTCCCTCCAGATCTTTGTCTTCTTCGTCTACAATAATATCCGCATATTTCTCATACAGCACTGTCCGTTCCTCATAAAGACTCTCCAGTGTCTGCCCTTCTTTCAGAACAACTCCACGGTCTTTCAGATTGCCAAGACGCTTGGACAGCAGCTTCAGAGAAATCTTCAGATATACCACAACTCCTTCTGATTTCAGATGCTGCATTGCCTCATCACAATACACGACACTGCCACCTGTGGCAATGACCGTATTCTCAACCTGGATAGACGTATTCACACGATTCTCCACCGCCTTGAATCCGTCAATTCCATCCTGCTCAATAATCTCACTTAAAGTTCTCTTTTCTTCCTTCTGGATCAGCAGGTCTGAGTCAATAAACTGGTAACCAAGCACTTTCGCAAGTACAACACCGATGCTGCTTTTTCCCGCACCAGGCATCCCTATCAGTGTAATATTATTCATACTGTGTCCTTTCATTTTAACATAGCTGTAACAAAATCTCAACAATCGTTCCTGTGCCGTGTTATTCTCAGCGTTTCTTCTTACCGTTTTTCTTCTTCACGCTGTAGCCAAAAGTTCCCACCTTCCGGCCACCAGCCAGATATTCCCCATGGGAATAAACCAGAAGTCCCGCATCATTGAGATGGAACTTGTTGTTTTTGTCCATATATGCTTCATCCGCATGAACCGCAAGTACATCTGCAAGAAACATATCATGCGATCCCAGTTCCTTCACCTCTCGTACTCTGCACTCGATGGAAACCGGTGCTTCCCCGATCATCGGAGCAGAAACATACTGTGCTTTCTCTTTTGTAAGATTCAGTTTTTCGAATTTGTCAACATCCCGGCCGGACCGGACTCCGCAGAAATCCGTCGCAAAAGCCAGTTTTTCTGTTGTAAGGTTAATAACAAACTCTCCCGTTTTTTTCAGCATTCCATAAGAATAACGGGATGGTCGGACTGAAATATAAGCCATCGCCGGATTCGTACAGACCGTTCCTGTCCACGCAACGGTAATAATATTGTCGTTGCCCTCTCCGTCCGTGACACTGACCATCACTGCCGGCAGCGGATAGATCATATTTCCCGGTTTCCAAATCTGTTTTGCCATTGATCCGGCCTCCTTATGCGTAATCGCTGTTCATCAGCTGAGCAGCCTCCATCATCGCCGGAATCAGCTGTTTCTTTCTGGAAACCACACCTGGCAGACAGAACGCATCTCCGTCCGGCTTCTTCTCAAAAGCGATCTCAGCCATCTGCTGGCTGCCCTCACCATAAAACAGAAGCTCTGTAGATTCCTCCAGAATATTCGTCAGCATAAAGTAAACTCTCGTGATATCGTGACGTCCACACTCGCTGACCATAAACGGCATCAGCTTCTCCTTGATCTCTTTCAGCTCTTCGCTGTCCATGGAACTGATCTGGCCCACACCAAAGGAAACATTGCCCTCGCCAATAAACTTCTTGTAATCCTGGTAAAAAATCTCCTCCGGGGATTTATCTTTCAGATTACTTCCTGCTGAGAACATCTCTCTGGCAAAATCCTCGATCTTGATTCCCGCGATCAGGGCAAGAGCACTGGCAGCGATCTTATCCGTCTGTGTACAGGTCGGTGAACGGAACATCAGCGTATCTGAAATAATGGCCGCACAGAGAAGTCCCGCAATTTTTTCCGGAATCTCCAGACGCTGCTCTCCGTAGATCTCATAAAGGATCGTACCCGTACATCCCACAGGCTCATTACGGAACGCTACCGGTGTCATGGTCTGCAATGTTCCAAGCTTATGATGGTCAATAATCTCAAGAATCTCCGCCTTCTCAATATTATCAACAGCCTGATCCACCTCATTGTGATCTACAAGAACAACTTTTTTCTTGTGCATGTCCAGGAAATTACGTCTGGAAATCGTTCCGATACACTTTCCATGAGGATTGATAACCGGGAACGCTCTGTGGCGGTTTTTGACCATAACATCCTGGATATCATCTGTAAAATCCTCGGTATTAAACGTAACCATGTTATCCCGTTTCATAACATAGCTGACCGGAATACTCTGATTGATCAGACGGGCGATGTTAAAAGTATCATAAGGTGACCGGATGATCACGATATTTTTTTCGTGGGCAAGCTTCACAACCTTCTCGGAAACCACAATGTTCAGCCCTACGATGATACAGCTTACATTCTGGCTGATGGCCTGAAGATGATCCTCCTCACGGTCTCCCATGATGATCATATCGTTCTCCTCAATATAGCTTTCCATCATCTTCGGGTTGGCCGTTCCAACAAGAACACGTCCCTTGACAAAATACCCGTGGCCATTTCCTTCCACCACTTCTCCTCCAACAGTCTCAGCAATCCTCTGATACTGTGTCCGCGCATTGGAAAGCAGATAACTGTCTGTGGTATCCATATAAGTCTTGGCAATATCTCCGATGGTCACAAGACCTTCCAGGCATCCCTCCTTATCACGGATCGGAAGGGATACGATTCCGTTCTCCTGCATCAGATCCCAGGTATTTTTCAGTGACATGTTTTTGTCTGCCTGGGGACTGAGACGGATATCCATATCCTTGACCTGTGTTCCGATATTTCCCAGATAAGCCGGCGGCTGTACACCAAAACGGTTCAGCACATATCTGGTCTCCTCATTGATCTGACCAGCTCTCTTCGGAATATATCTCTTACTCTGTGTAGTCCTGTTTTTAATATCCGCATAAGCGATCGCCGAACAGATGGAATCCGTATCCGGATTCTTATGTCCGATTACAAATATTCTCTCCTGTTTCTTCATTCACATCCATCCTTTTTCATCCAAAAATATAACAATTAATCAAGTTTGATGTTCGCAAAAAGTGAACCAAGAGATGTGGTTGCCTCTTCTCCTGACTCCGGCAGTTCAAAAGTCTCTTCCTCAACTTCCTTCGCCATCAGATCCGATGCCTCTTTGATACTCAGGCTCAGCTTGCCATCCTTGATCGCAATTACTTTCACCTTAACCTTGTCTCCCACACTTATCGCCTCTGATGGCTTCTTAATTCTTTTTTCGCAGATCTGGGAAATATGAACCAGACCGGAAATTCCGTTTCCAAGATCAACAAACGCACCATAAGGCTGCAGGCTCTCAACCGTTCCCTCTGTCACGAAACCAACCTCAATATTGGAAATCTTGTTTCTGCGCTCCTTCTCTGCTTTCTCACGGAGAAGTTCCTTTGCAGAAAGTACCAGTCTCTTTTTCTCTTTATCTACATCAATTACCTGAACCTGAAGCGGCTTGTTCAGGTACTCTTCTGTATCCTCTACATAATTCAGCGCAAGTTTGGATGCCGGGATAAAACCTCGAACACCTTCCACATAAGCAATGGCTCCGCCGTTTACGATTCCCTTTACAACAACATCCAGTGCTTCCCCGGATTCCTGAAGCTCCTTCAGTTTATCCCATGCAAGTACATCTGCTGCCTCTGCTCTGGAAAGAAGAATATTTCCCTGTCCGTCATCTTTCCTAAGAACGGTTGCCTGGATCTCTTCTCCCGGCTGAACTGCCTCTTTAATATTAAATCCCGGCTCTCTGGAAAATTCCTCTGCCGGAATAAATCCCTCAGCATAATATTTAAGATCAAGAACAACTCCTGTCTCATCCACACTGACCACTGTCCCGGCGATGATATCACCTTCCTCAATTTTCTTAAAAGAAGCCTCCAGCTCCTGCTCAAAATCTTTCATAGACTCCGCCATTTCCTGACCTCCGTTCACGCTTCATCTTTTCATCATTTACTTCCGGCCTTTTTCTTATTCTTTCTGCCGGATTTTCATTTTAATCTTAATTATTATAGCATGGGCAAACCACCGACGCTATTATTTTTTGAATGCAAAACAGCCTCTTTATACAAAAAAAACTCCGCACATTGGCAGAGGCTACATTTTCTGATATTTTTCCCCATAAAACGAGGAGTGCCCCGGTAGTGGCTTACCGGGGCGATTATTATGAAAAAAATTGTATGTGTAATGATACAGATACACACCATTACAGCGTCTTTCGTAACGTTCTTTCGAACTATCCCTATACTACCAGACAAATATGAACAAATAATGAACATCTCGTAAACAATTAGCGCATTTGCACAATTTTTTTCAAAACACCCTCCCCCAATTTATAAAAACACCACATTCACAAACAAAACCAAAACCCTAAACATTGTACATATTGTACATCTCAGCCAAACAAACCAACAACAACCCCAACAAAAGAGCCACAACCCTCACCCTCTAACTCAAACTCCATCTAAAACATCATCAAAAACACCAGCCATCACAAACCATCACCGCCGTGAAAGCATCCCCTTAATAAACTCAATCGCCTTCTCAAAAATATTCTTCACATCAGACTTCGTAACACCCATATCCTTCAAAGTACTATAAGCATCACTCACATACCCCTTGATCTGATCATCACTCATCTCAATCCCACGGAACTTACTGATAATATTAACCAGCGAACTCTTATCATCCTCATTAAGACTCACCCCAAAATGATCCGCAGCCTCATCGATCCCCTGAGAAATCTCATCATCCGTGATCTGGTTAGAATCAAAAAGCCCCTTCACATAAACAATGATATCCCCAACCTTATCCGGATCAGAAGCAAGAGACCCAACCTCATTATCCTTCAGGATCTCCTCCGCCTGACTCATAACAGAACCGGAATCAGACGCCATAACCATCATCGGAGATGTACATGAAATAACACCCGCAATAACCAAAGCTGTAACCTTGTTCAATCTTCTCATAATATTCAACCTCCATACGGGCACCAGCCCTTATCAAAAATTGCCTTTTACTATTTTTAACTATCCTTTACTGCCTTTTTATTACCTCATCATTACCTTTTCGACGCCCCTCAGTATACCACACACCCCCACCCCTCTGTAAACCTCAATTTTCCCCATTCCCACCCACACCATTCAGACTTTATGTATATCACCAAAAATATATTCACAATATTTTCATATTTTAAACAAACTTTCCTAACATCTCATCAGTAAAATAAAAAATGTAAATTTTTCATTACTTACTTATGTCTGACACCTCAGACATAACCTCCTTTCTATAACAAATATATAGGTCCGGACAGGAAACCTCTCCAACATTCCCGTCCGGAAACGCAAAAAGAACCCGGAACAGCTGCCCGGGCTCTTTTTGCGTTTATCATATATTAATTTTTCTCATCATAAATACAGTTGGCAAGCATCGCAAACTGCTCCAGTGTCAACGCCTCACCCCTGATATTCAGCGGAAGATCACACCTGTTGAACACATCCTCGATTTCCTCCTTACTCAGGGAAAAATCTCCGGAATTTCTGATCCCGTTCACAAGCGTCTTTCTCCTCTGGTTAAAAGATGCACGGATCAGACGGAACATAAGCCCCTCATCCTTCACATCCACCGGCGGCTTCTCATAACGCGTCAGCTTGATCACCGCACTTCCAACCTTCGGCCGCGGCATAAAACAGTTCGGCGGTACATTCGCAACGATCTCCGGCTTCGCATAATACTGCACAGCCAGGGAAAGCGCACCATAATCCTTGGTACCGGGACCAACCTGCATACGGTCTGCAACCTCCTTCTGCACCATGACAGTGATCGAATCCACAGGAACATTCTTCTCAAAAAGCCCCATGATGATCGGAGTCGTAATGTAATACGGCAGATTCGCAACCACCTTCACAGGCTTACCGCCGTTTTTCTCATCTGCGATCTTTTTGATATCCGTTTTCAGGATATCGTTATTGATCACGGAAACATTATCCCAGTCCTTCAACGTATCCTTAAGGATCGGGATCAGCGAACTGTCGATCTCCACAGCAGCCACCTCTCTGGCCGCCTCCGCAAGATACTGGGTCATAGTTCCGATACCCGGACCGATCTCCAGTATAAAATCATCCTTCGTGATACCCGAAGACTCAATGATCTTTTCCAGAACATGCTCGTCGATCAGAAAATTCTGACCAAACCTTTTCTGGAAAACAAAATGATACTTTTGAAGGACTTCAATGGTATATTTCGGGTTACCAAGATAAGGTCTGGCCATATTTTTTACCTCTGCTTTTTCTTATTTTCAGCTGAAATCCTTTTCAAAAAGTACCGTGTAGCCATCACGGTCCACACGCTTCTTGGAACGCTTGAACAATCCGCTCTGAGCTCTCTCCATAGCCTTATCCAGCATGGTCTTCACAGTACCGATGCACATCGGCTGATCCTCCTTCTGGTTGATCCCGATCAGATTATACAGAGCAAGCATGCCCATCTGGTCGATACGGAATCCATTCTCCATGGTATAGACCTTAGCGAAATTAACAAGTTCATCGTTTGTAAATACAGGAATGTTGATCATGGATGTAAACTTCTTCGCAAGCTTCGGATATCTCGCGATCAGCTTACGCATACCGATCTTTTCATCCTCCAGGATCACGATCATTCCCTTTGTGTTTCCGGTCATAGCTTCCTCAAGCTCATCTGCTGTTTCCTGGGAAAGCTGGTTTGCATCCTCGATAACAAGGAAACCGCCGGCAAGCTTGGATACGATCTCCGGAATATCCTTTCCGTTGAGATCATCCGCAAATATATAGGCAACCTTGGAAGCCTCGATATTCAGCTCTTTACAGATTGCCGGGATCAGACTTGAGATCAGTCTCGTCTTACCTGTTTCTCTGCCACCCATAACGATCACATTTCCGGTCTGGGAGGTCTTGTCTGCTGCGCCCATCTGCACATCGCAGAGTACATCAAGCAGCTGTTCCTTCATTCCGGGAACTGTAACAAAATAGGTGAAAAGCTGTTTCTCTTCATCTGTGAGCTCTTTCTTTCTGGAAACGATCTTTGTAGGATCCTTTTCCGGATGGATCGTAGCGATAAATTTCTCAAGCTGCTCTTCCTCGCTGAGCTCCTCTTCCTCATCGTCCTCTTCCATGGCTTCATCAGAATCATCACCGATGAGACTGCTGATAAAGTCATCCTCGTCATCCTCTTCCTGGAATTCAAAGGCGTCATCACTGTATTCTTCTTCCTCATCAAGAAGATTTTCCTCTTCTGCTGAAGCCACCGGTTCCTCATGATGAAGCTTCGCAGAAGGCTCTGCTGCCGCCTTCTGCACCTGCTCCTCAGATTCCAGTGAAGGAATCTCCGGAAGCACATCATCTTCTTCCACCGGCTTCTGTACTCCTGACGGACCATTCAGAAACTCTGCTTCTGCAGCCTGAAGATCCTCCTCAGTAACCGGCTCCTCATCTTCATCAAATACGATATCCGGAAGTCTGGTATCGGAAGTCTCCGTTACCTCTTCCTCCTGCTGAGCGGAGATCTGCGCCATGATATCCTCGATATCTGCCGCATCCGGCTCCTCCGGAACAAATTCATCAGCCGCAATATCCAGATCCTCAATACCTGCCGGTTCTTCCGTTACGTCGGACTGCTGGACATCCGGAGATTTCTCTTCCTCCGGGATATCGATTCCCTGCTGTGTAGCTGCTGCCAGAATAGTATCCTCCAGGTTGAAGTCCTTATCTTTATCCTTCCCGGACCTGTCACCTACAGATGCCGCAATATCCTCGATACTTCCGAAAATTCCGGACGCATCCGGGATCTCCGCAGAACTGCTTGCATTCTCCGGGTCCACATTGATCATGGACTTCGGGATCTTCAGCTCCGGCATACGGATCGTTGCGGAAAAATCAGGCTTGCCTTCCTCATTGAGCGGAACCCCTGCAGGCTTCTCCTCACTTTCCTCATTTCCGGCAGCCTTCTCCTTCATGATCTCTGCAACACTCTGGGACAAAGACATCTCTGTAGCTTTCTCAGCCTCAGCTTCTTCCGCTTCCTGATAAGTCTCTTCTTCCTCTTTATCCTGCTGTTCCTGAGCCTGCAGCTTCATACTTCCGGATGACAGGTTCTCAACACCGGATGCCAGCGGGATCTCATCCGCTTCCTGTCCGGAAAACTCTTCCTGCTCTTCAGAAGGCTCATCCGAAGCTTCCTCACTTCCTTCTGCTGCTTCGATCTCCTCTGAATCTGTAAACTCCTCTGACGGTTCTGCTGCCGCAGCAGTCTCAGCCTCCGGCGCTTCCGCCTGTTCCGTCACATCCTCAGAGCCTGTGGAAACCTCATCCTGCTCTTCATCCTGCGCAGCTTCTTTTTCCTCCATATCCTCTTCCGCAGATTTCTTATGTCCGCCAAAGATATCACGGAATCCCTTGGAAAGCTTCTCCTGGAATGTCTCCGCACTGTTCAGATCCCGCTCATCATCTACCTGGATAGTATCTGTGACCGGTTTTGCCTCCTCATACTCGCCGGATACTTCCTTGCTCTCCCTGATCTCCTGCGCCTTTTCCGGCGGGATCAGCTTCGGGATAAAACGCTGTTCGTATTTCTCTTTCTCTTCGCCAGTGAGAACACCCATCCGCTGTTTCAGGTCAAGGGCCTTCATCACATAAGTTCCGTCATTGAACCAAAGGATCATCTCATTGCAGAGATCCAGGCACTTCTGCTTGTCTCCTGCCTTGTAATAGAGCTTGGCCAGCTCATAGGACCAGCGCTCCGTAAATTCCTTCTCCTTATATTCCTCAAGAATACGGATCTGTTCATTTAGAGATGCATTCTTCGCTCTGGCGATCTTATATTTCAGTATATACTGGCTGTTATCATTACCTGCCACTTCTCTGTATTCATCAAAGAATTCTGTGGCTTCACTGATCTGTCCCATTTTCAGGGAAACCTCGATCAGACGGTAAAGTATGTTCTTGCCGATCGGCGCTCTGTGGTAGGCAAGAAGAAAAATTTCCTTGCTCTCTTCATAGCGCTTGTTGGCCGCGTAGATCTCGCCCACTACACAAAGGGTACGGACGTTTTTCACACGACGCCAGTCAATGCTGTCAACAATCTGCATGGCGCCTTTGTAATCCTGGGCTTCAACCAGCTTGTTGATCTGTCCCAATTTGACGCGAAACTCCTCTTTATCCAAAATATTCACCAACTTTCCATAATCAGAATCAGTTTACCATATGCATACGGGCTTGTCAAAACCCTTTAGGCATATAAACATGCCCCTTTACCACCTGAAAAACCCTGTTGATCTTGAACTGATGGCTGACAAAATCATCCAGTCCTGTACAGGTGATCAGAGTCTGTATATCGTGGATGCTTTCCAGCAGATATGTCTGCCTGCTGCTATCCAGCTCCGAAAGAACATCATCCAGCAGAAGCACCGGTGTATCCCGGATCTTTTTCTTCACCAGATAGATCTCCGAAAGCTTTAGGGAAAGGGCCGCAGTCCTCTGCTGCCCCTGGGAACCATACCTCCGGATGTCGATCCCGTTGACCTTTACGCAGAAATCATCTCTGTGCGGTCCCACGGAGGTCAGCTTCATCCGAAGATCCCGCTCCCGGTTCCTGGAAAGCTTATCCTCAAACTCCGCCGCCGTCACACTTGGCTCGTACAGGATCTCCAGCTCCTCGATCCCGCCGGTAAGGCCTTTATGAAGCCCCCTTGCGATCTCGTTAAGCTCCTCCACAAAGGCTTCCCGCTTCCCGATGATCTTCTTTCCGTAATCGACCATCTGCATATCCCAGACATCCAGGGTACTTTTCAGCCCGGGGTTCATATAACAGTCTTTGAGAAGACGGTTTCTCTGGTTCACGATGTGATTGTAGCCGGCCAGCTCCGTGATATAAACACCATCCAGCTGACAAAGCTCCGAATCCAGAAAACGTCTTCTCTCGCCCGGTCCATTCTTGATAATATTAAGATCCTCCGGAGAAAAAAACACAAGATTTACCACACCGAGCAGCTCTCTTGCCTTGCGGATCGGCAGCCCGTTGATAGCAACTCCCTTTGCTTTGTTTTTCCGGAGGTGCATGTCTATTTTGTATGAAAGATCGCCCTTCTTCACCATCATTCGGATATGGGATTCCTCATTCTCAAAGCGGATCATCTCCCGGTCCTTGCTTCCCTTGTGGGATTTGCTGGTACCTGCCAGATAAACCGCCTCCAGGATATTGGTCTTTCCCTGGGCATTGTCGCCGTAGAGAATATTGGTGCCCTGATCAAAATTCATCTCCAGCGACTCATAATTCCTGAAATTATTCAGTCTGATGGATTCAATGTACATTCCTTCACCCGATCACATAAATATCTTTTCCATCGTAGGAAATGGTATCTCCAGGATGGATCTTGCGGCCACGGCGGTTCTCCACCTCGCCGTTCACCAGTACCAGACCATCATTGATGGCATATTTCGCCTCAACGCCGTCCTCCACAACACCGGCCAGCTTCAGCGCCTGACCAAGCTTGATAAATTCGTCTTTAATTCTGATCTCCAATTTTTTCTCCTCTTATCTCCGGGGTATTTTCTCCGTCAGATCGATCTTTTCTGATCTTCTGGCGGTATTTAAAATCCCCCAAAATACAAATTTCACCGGAAGGTGGTAATTTAAATCCCCCCTTCCAGCAGTTTACGCATAAAACAATTTTCAGAACACGATCGCATTCCCATGCACAATCGGTCAAAAACGGTCACGCATTTTTGGTGTATCCGTTTATATCAATCCTGATATCTGCCGTCAGTCTGTACGTGTCCTACGGACACTTACATATCCTGACTGCCGAGTTCAATTCTGTTCACAGCTTCAAGCATGTGCGTCTCACACGTACACTCACATTCCCGAAGCTGCTGCGTACATCTCTTGTCCCTTATTCCTTATATTTCCCAGGTCTTATCTGGCCTGATTCTGGTTGATGTTTACAGGAAGGATCAGGTAAGTATAATTCTCCTCATCGTCACGGATAAAGCACGGGGCCTTCGGATTTACAAGATAGATCGTCACGGTTTCATCATCGATAACACGAAGCGCATCGATCAGGAATTTCGGGTTGAAGCCGATCATGATATCCTTACCCTCTTTTTCAATATCGATCTCTTCATTCATGGAACCCATTGCAGAATCAATGCGCAGCTCCATATCATCGTCTGTGATGTTGATGATGATCGGTTTTTTATCAACCTCACGTACCAGAAGTGTGGCACGGTCGATACAATCCAGGAACTCTTTTTTGTTGATCTTCAGTTTTGTCTCATAATCACTGGAAAGCATCTGGTCAATTCTGAAATATTCTCCCTCGATCAGTCGGGAAACTACCATAGTCTGATCAAATTCAAATAAAATATGGTTTTTTGTAAAGTAAATGCTGACCTGATCATCCACTTCTCCGGAAAGGATCTTGCTGACCTCGCTTAAAGTTTTGCCCGGAACTACCACCTTACGGTCAGAATAATCTTTCTTAAGAGACATTTTGCGGATAGAGATACGATGTCCGTCCAGAGAAACTACCTTCAGACAGTTATTTTTGATTTCAAAAAGTTCACCGGTCATCAGCTTATTGTTCTCATTTACAGCAATCGAAAAAATAGTCTGGCGGATCATTTCTTTCAGTGTGTACTGAGAGATCGTCAGCGGTTCATCCTTCTCGATCATCGGTAAATAAGCAAAATCTTCTCCTGATTTTCCAGGGATATTGAATTTTGCTTTTTCACAGGTAATGGTTGCTGCATATTTATCATCGGTCTTAATGGTAACATCATTATCCGGAAGTCGTCTGATGATTTCATAGAAGATTTTTGCATCAAGAGCAACTTTACCTTTTTCTTCAATAGTACCCTCAACGATGGTTTCAATTCCCAGCTCCATATCGTTGGTGGTAAATTTGATCTGGTTTGTGGTTGCATCCATGAGAATACATTCCAGGATTGGCATTGTGGTTTTTGATGGAACTGCTTTGAGTGCGATACTTACACTTTTTAACAGACTTGATTTGGAGCAGATGATTTTCATAGTGTGTATAACTCCCTTTCTGAACAATTTGTGGTTTTTATAAATATATTTATAGAAAAAATCCGCAGTAACCGCCGTAGGGGGCCAGATTTTGTGAAAAACTCCCGCGAGGCCGGTGTTTTCAGGGTTTTTCGGGTGGGATAACTTTGTGTAAAAGTGGTAGTTTTGGATGTGAATAACCCGGGGATAAAATTACCGCCGTTTTTTCGCAAAAAAGTTGTACACATCTCTCCACATACAATCAACACGTTATACACCAGTAATGTGGAAACTTCCCTAACCTTGTGGATTAATCTTCTTTTTCAATATATCAATGGTATTTTTTAAGTTATCGTCGGTCTGCAATTCGTTTTCAATCTTCTCGATACCGTGCATAACAGTAGTATGGTCACGGTTTCCAAGAGCTTTTCCGATATTTTTCAAAGGTGTGGATATGATCTCACGGCAGAGATACATGGAAACCTGGCGGGGCATGACGATCTTGGAGTTTCGTTTGTTTCCGCTTAAGTCCGCAGGTGTGACTCCGTAATGCTCTGCAACAACGGAGATGATGTATTCCGGTGTGATCACTTTTTTCTCATCCGGAGAAATAATATCCTTCAGTGCCTGCTCTGCCAGCTCCAGAGTTACTTCCTTTTTCTCAAGCTTGGCTCCGGCCATGACCTTGTTGAAGGCACCTTCCAGCTCACGGATATTGGATTTGATATTGGTAGCGATATATTTGATAACATCTTCACTGATGTTGTAGCCGTTCATTTCTTCATTTTTATGAAGGATCGCCATTCGAGTTTCATAATCTGGCAGCGTAATATCTGCGATCAGACCCCATTCGAACCGGGAACGGAAACGTTCTTCCAGGATTTCCATATCTTTCGGAGGTTTATCGGAAGATATGATGATCTGTTTTTTGGCACTGTGGAGACTGTTAAATGTATGGAAAAATTCTTCCTGTGTGGATTCTTTTCCTATAATAAACTGAATATCATCGACGAGAAGAACGTCAATATTCCTGTATTTTTCACGGAATTTGCTCATTGCCGTATTATTTCCGTTTCGGATGGTTTCGATCAGTTCATTTGTGAATTCCTCACTGGTTACATAGAGAACCCGGCTGTTTTTGTCGTGTTCCAGTATAAAATGAGCGATGGAATGCATAAGATGCGTTTTTCCGAGACCGGCTCCGCCGTAAATAAACAGAGGATTATAGGTATCTCCTGGTGATTCGGCAACTGCGAGTGCTGCTGCCTGGGCGAATTTGTTGTTGCTTCCTACTACGAAAGTATCGAAAGTATATTTTGGGTTTAAATGAGCTTCTTCGTAACGTGTATCATGATTCTGTTTATCATAGGAAGGTTTTTTTTCTTCTTCTTTCTCGAGGAGATCTTTTTTCAGAACAAATCGCACTTCACATTCTTCCATGCCTGTCAGTACACAGATTGTAACCTGAAGAGGTATTTTGTAGCGTTTACTGATGTAATTGACACCAATTGCCGCCTGTTCTGAAGGAACTGCCACTGTTATCAGACTTCCGTCAACCTCATAAACTTCCAGTGGCTTAAGCCAGGTATTAAAAGGGACATCATTCACCTCATATTCAGATTTGACAGTTTGCAGGATCTCCTCCCATTTTTCAATAACAGCGTTCATTTTTTCCTCCCATGAGTAATATAATAACCCCAGTCTGCGACTGGAGACAGATATCCTTTTATATATTACAATGAAAATGGGGTTTTAGCAATGGAAAACGTTGAGATTTTGGGGAAAACAATGTGGATAATTTGGGGAAATTACTGTGGATTAGGGTGGAAAATAGTGTATAACTGGGAAATCGGTTTCCATAAGTTAACGAGGTGTGGAAAATACGGAGAATTTATGTGTATAAAATTGTCCACTGTCAAAATACCGCAAATAAAGGGATTTTTTGAAGATGCTATAAAAAATCATCCTGAAAAAGTGGAAAGTTTTACTGGTAATCCACTAGTTATCCACAAGTTATCCACATTTTGTGGATAATGTTACGTAAACCATAAGCGTAATCCACATAATGATAAAAAATAAAAACCACGAAGCAGGCGGTATTTTTCAAACCCCTGATTTTATCGGGTTTTTTGCAATTTTCCCTTGACGAAAAGGAGGTTTATTTATATAATTGAAACGATGTTCTGAATGATAAGT
>OLND01002731.1_pt1 | contig 15257 bp, 13 predicted proteins | sample 1672031 | NCBI WGS metagenome assembly OLND01 (sample SAMEA3136638, study PRJEB25190) | human gut metagenome | biome: human gut; feature: human-associated habitat; material: faeces | place: Austria | collected 2013
GCGTTCGAGCGCCTCCTGCAGGTGCACGGCATCGGGCGCCACCACGTCGGCATGCGGGATGGGATGGCCTTGCGACTGCGCGATCTCGGCCACGAGCGAGGGCATGGTGGTGGCAACCATGACGGGCACGCCTGCGGCGCGCAGCTCATCGGCATAGGCCCCCACCTGGTCGAAGAAGCCAGCCACGATGACGGCCATGTCGTCGCCGGCATACGGCGCGAACGGACGCCCGTCCAAGTACATCAGCGACACCCGCGCATGCGGGCTCGCGCTGGCGAACGCGCCGCGCACCCGCGCGACGACGTCGCCGGGGGCGCTCTCGTCGATGTACACGCTCACCGACAGCGGCGTCTGCCGCGCCTCGTCGATGTTCGTCGCCTCGTCGATGACGGCCTTCACGTCAACGGGTATCTGCATAGCTGCCCTTCTTCCCGGTCGCAGTGTTGTGGGCCCATACCGAGCCTACGAGCCCCAGCATGATGAAGTTCATGATCGTGCCCGTCGAACCGTAGCTCATGAACGGCAGGGGTATGCCCGTGATAGGCATGAGCCCGCAGGTCATGCCAATGTTCTCAAGTATCTGAAACAGCCACATGCCCACCACGCACATAACGATGAGCAGGCCGAACAAGTCGCCGGCCGAGCCGGCTATGCGGAAGCTTACCAAAACGAGCACGAGGTACAGCCCCAGCAGCACCACTACACCGAAAAACCCGAGTTCCTCGGCCAGCACGCAGAAGATGAAGTCGGTAGGCGCCTCGGGCAGTATTCCCAGCGCATGCTGGGATCCCTGCATGTAGCCCTGGCCGAACAGGCCGCCCGACCCGATGGCTATCTGCGCCTGCTTCAGGTTGTAGCCGTCACCTGTGGGATCGAGCTCGGGGTCGAGGAACACGAGCAGGCGGGCGCGCTGGTAGTTCTTGAGCAGCTTGTACTCCACGGTGCCGTCGGCGTTGCGCACGGCCAGCACCTCGTCGAGCGCGAACACGCAGGCCACGGCCACGATGCCGGCGGCCAGCGTGACCAGCAGGAACTTCGGCCGCGCGCCGCCCACCACAAGCGCCACCGCGCCGATGAACAGGTACACGAGGCCCGTGCCCAGGTCGGGCTGCGTCATGATGCACAGAAACGGGATGAGCATGATGCCGAGCGCCTTGAGGTACTCGCGCAGATCGTCGAGCCTGCCGCCGTAGCGCGCCATGACGCTCGCGTCCAGCAGGATGACGGTGATCTTCGCGAACTCGCCGGGCTGGACCTGTATGCCCAGCTTGATCCAGGACTGGGAGCCCATGCCCGCATCGGTTCCCAAGCCGGGGATGTGCGGCGAGAGGATGAGCACCACGTTCACGATGAGGAACAGCGTGGTGAACTCGGACAGGCGCCGGTAGTCGAAGCGCCAGAGCACGATCATGACCACGGCGCCCGCCGCCACCAAGGCGGCCTGGCGCGGGAAGCTGTAGTCGGGGTCGCCGTACACGGCCGAGTACACCACGACGAGGCCGTAGCCCGCGAGCAGCGCCACCACCACGACGAGCGGCAGGTTGAGCGAGGGGAAACGGCGCGAGCGCGTGGCATCGACGACGGCCTTGTCGGGCGTCCTCACCGAGTTTATCTGCGGCGGCTGGGCCATGGCTGCCTCCCTTCCTAGTCCGTTCGCCCCGACGAGCCGGACGTCGCCAGCTCCTGCGACTTGCCCGTGGACCCCGCGACGGAGCCCACGTCCGTGAGCGCGCCCGCATCGGCGTTGAGCGCGGCGGCCAGCACCTCGATGCCGAGCGGCGCGCCGACGGCCGAGCCGCCGCCGCCCTGCTCGACCACGCATGCCACGACGTACTTCGGGTCGTCGAAGGGCGCGTAGCAGGCGAACCAGGCGTAGTCCTCCTTGCCGGAGACCTCGCCCGTACCCGTCTTGCAGGCCACCGTGGCGGGATCGAGGCCGAACTTGTTGAACAGCGCCACGAGCTCGGCGTTCTCGGTGGACACGCCCTTCAGGGCGTCGCGCATGACGGCCAGGTTCTCGGGCTTCACGTCGGGCGTGCCCACGACCTCGGGCTCGAACGACCTCACCACCTCGCCCGAGGAGTTGCGCACCTCCTTCAGCAGGTGCGGCTTCATGAGGTTGCCGGTGGCGATGGCACCGTAGGCAACGGCCACCTGGATGGGCGTGACCAGCACGTCGCCCTGCCCGATGGCCATGTTCGTGTTGAAGCCGCCCTTCCACACCGCCTCCGTCGGGTAGTCGCGGAAATGCTCCGCGCGCCATTCCGGCGTGGGGATGCGGCCGACCTCCTCGATGTTGCCCAGGTCGATGCCCGTCTTCTTGCCGAACCCGTACTTCGCGATCTCGTCCTGCATGGCCGTGTCGCTGATGGAGCCGCCCTGACTCCTGCTGGCCTGGAAGAACTGCTTGCCGATATCGTAGAACACGACGTCGCACGAGTTCACGACGCCCCCGCGAAAGTCGAGCACGCCATGCCCGCTGTGCTTCCAGCACATCTGCCGTTGACCGGTATTGAAGCCATCCCACGAGCCGCCGCAGTCCCACGTCCTCTTCGTGTCGGCGAACCCGTAGGCGAGCGCCGCGAGGCCGGTGAACGCCTTGTAGGTGGATGCGGCGGGGTACGTGCCCGAAACGGCGCGGTTCAGCATGGGGTGGTACGACTCGTCGGTGTTGAACAGGTCCCAGGTCTCCAGCGATATGGTCCCCGTGAACGTCTCCGGCGAGAACGTGGGGTAGCTCGACAGCGCCACGATGCCGCCGTCGCGCACGTCCATGACCACGACGGCGCCGGCGCAGCCCTTGCCCGTGCCGATGACGCCGTCCTTCGGGGCGATGAGCTCGGCGAGGGCGCGGTCGCACACGTACTGCACGGGGGCCTTCACGCACAGGTACACGTCGCTGCCGCGCTCGGGCTGCGTCTCGCTCGCCACCTCCACCACGTTGCCCTCGGCGTCGGCCACGACGGTGCGCTGGCCATGGTCGCCCGCCAGCAGGTGGTCGTACACGCTCTCCACGCCCGCGCGGCCCACCGTGTCGCCCAGCTCGATCTCGCGCCCGTCGGGGATCACGGCCAGGTCGTCGGCCGTCACGGAGCCGGTGTAGCCCACCGCATGCGCCGCGAGGGCGCCGTAGGGGTAGTCGCGCACGGTGCGCGTCTGCACGGCCACGCCGGGGAACGCGTCGGCGTGCTCGGAGATGAAGGCCACGTCGCGCAGGCGCACGTCGCTCGCCACCACGCGCTGGCTCTGCGCACCGCCCGTGGCGTCCTGGATGCGCTGGCGCACCACGTTGTACGGCACCCCCAGCACAGTGGACAGTCGCTGCACCACGTCGCGGTCGTTCGCCACCTCGGCGTCCGCCAGCACGGTGAGCGACGAGCGGTTCTTCACGATGGCCACGCCGTCGGCGTCGTAGATGTAGCCGCGCGGGGCGGGCGTGGGCACGACGGTGAACTTGTTCTTCTGGGCCGCGCTGGAGAACGTCTCCGAGGCCAGCACCTGCATGCTCCAGAGCTTTGCTCCGAGCGAGCCGAAGATGGCCGCCGTGAGCACGCCCATGGCGAGGAAGCGGGGCTTCAGCCCCTCGGAGGCCGCCTTGGAGGCCGGCTGCGACGAGTTCACGCGCGGTGCCGCGGCGCCGCCCGCGCGCTTGCCCGCGCCGCCCAACGTCGAGGACACGCCCACGTTGCCCACCGAGCGCACGTCCTTCTTCTGGCCGGCGTAGGGGGTCTTCGTGCGGCTGCGCACGACGAGCACCGCCACGATGACGGCGACGGCCGCCACGAGCGTGACGGCGGCTGCGATGAGGGCGGCGATCACGGGCGGCCTCCTAGCGCAGGCGCGGCGTGCCGGGCTGGGCCGGCGCGGCGCCCGCAAGGACGCGCGCGGCAAGCGGGTAGAGCACGAGGCCTATCACGCAGTCGTAGAGCGCGCACGGCAGCGCGCGGTACAGGAACACGTCGAGCGCGCCGGCGTCGAAGCCGAGCGCCAGCAGGAACGCGGCGTAGAGCGCCTCCACGAGCACCGTGGCCGCCACGAAGATGACGAGCGGCATGAACAGCGTGTCGTTGTCGAGCACGGCGAAGGCCCGCGCGGCCAGAAACGTCATGAGCACCAGCAAGAAGGCCATGGCCCCCACCGGGCCGCCGGACACCAGGTCGAACACGAGGCCCAGCACGAACGGCATCACCGGGCCGGCCGTCGCCGGGCGCACGATGGCCACGAGCAGCGCGTAGGCCACCACGAAGTTGGGCATGGCGCCGAACAGGGCGATGTTGGGAGCCACGACGATCTGGAGGAGCACCGCGATCACGGCGCCCACCGCGACCGCTATGCCGTCGCGCGTCACGTTCACGATTCACCGCCTCCTTCGCCGTCTCCGTTTTCGCCCGCCGCGTCGCCGTCTGTCGCGCCGGAGCCGCCGGCGCCGGCCTGCGGCGTCGAGCCGAGCGCGCCCTCGGAGTTCAGTCCGCGCACCACCAGCACCTCGGAAAGCGACTCCGCCGTGTCGTTGGGCTTCACCACGATGCGGCCCGTGGCGTTGCCCGCCGCGGCGTCCACCCGCACCACCGTGCCGATGATGAGACCGCGCACGTAGCTGCCGCCCAGCCCCGAGGTTACGATCACGTCGCCCACCACGGGCCAGTTGGCCTCGTCCACGTTCTCCAGGTACAGCAGGCCCTCGAGCGAGCCGCGCACGATTCCCTCGCCGCGGTTCGACTGGATGATGGCCGCCGCGCCTGAGTTCTGGTCGGTGAGCAGCCGCACCTCGCAGGTGCGGGCGTCGGTGCTCCTCACCTGGCCCACGACGCCGGTCGCGCCCATGACGGTCATGCCGCTCTCCACGCCGTCGTCGCGGCCCACGTCCAGGGTCACGGTCTGGTTGTACGCCTCCACGCTCTTGCCCACGACGCGCGCGGCCACGCCGTCGATGTCGTAGGATTGCTTGAGGTCGAGCAGGCCCTCCAGGCGCTCCGCCTCCTGCTTGTACTCGTCGGCCTCGGCAAGGCGGCGGCGCAGCTCCTCGTTGCTCTCGCGCAAGCCGGAGAGCGTCGACTCGTCGGCCGTGAGGTTCTCGATCCCCTCGCCCGCCGAGGAAACGCCCGCGTCGGCCGCGGCGCCGACGAGCTTGAAGGGCCCGACCGCCACCGCCACGGCCCCCTGCACGGCGTGCAGCGGCCCGCCCTCGCCCTCGCGCGCGTACAGCGTGGCGAGGGCCAAGGAGACCACGAGCAATGCGACGAGCAGCACCCGCTTCGCCGATGCCGATCCGCTCTGTTGGAAGTTGAGGGCCATGCGGTGAGGGGCGCTGCCTTACTTCGACCGCATGAGCGTCTGCTTGAGCGCCGTGGGCGTCTCGAGCACCTTCAGGCATCCGGTGACGACGTTCGTGAGCGCCGTCTCGCTTACCCACACCGGGATCTCCAGCTTGTCGGTGAGGTAGCGGTCCAGCCCGGACAAGAGGCCGCCGCCGCCCGTGAGCAGGATGCCGTTCTGTATGATGTCGGACGCGAGGTCCGGGTTCGTCTTCTTGAACGTCTCCTTGATATGGATGACCATCTCCTCGCAGGGGCCGATGAGCGCGGCGCGCACGTCCTCGGACTGGATGGTCACCTCCTTCGGCTGCTCGGTGATCACGTCCTGGCCGGAGATGATCATGTCGCGTTCGCGGCCGTCCTCGAACGGCAGGATGGAGCCGATCTTGATCTTGATGATCTCGGCCGTGCGCTCGCCGATCTTGATGCCCAGAAGGTCGCGCAGGTGCATGGCGATGGCCTCGTCCATGCGGTTGCCGGCCAGGCGCAGCGACGACGACGTGACGATGCCGCCGAGCGAGATGACGGCCACCTCCGTGGTGCCGCCGCCGATGTCCACCACCATGGAGCCCGTGGGCTCGGTGACGGGCAGGTCGGCGCCCATGGCCGCGGCCATGGGCTCCTCGATGAGGTAGGCCTGGCGCGCGCCGGCCTGGATGGCGGCCTCGAACACCGCGCGCTTCTCCACCGACGTGGCGCCGCACGGGATGCAGATGACGATGCGCGGCTTGGCCTGCCACGGGTACTTGCGCACCGCGGCCTTGTTGATGAACGCCGAGAGCATGGCCTCGGTCACGTCGTAGTCGGCGATGACGCCGTCCTTGAGCGGATGCTCGGCCGAGAACGCCTCGGGCGTGTGGTTGATCATGTTCTTCGCCTCGTGGCCCACCGCGAGCACCCGGTGCGTGCTCTTCTCGATGGCGACGACGGAGGGCTCGTTGATGACGATGCCCTCGCCCGTGATGGCGACCAGTGTATTGGCAGTCCCGAGGTCGATGGCCATGTCCGTAGACATTTGGCCGGTCAGCCCGGAGAACGCGTCTAAAAAGGACATAGAGGCAAACCCCTTGAATTCTCGTATTCCAAGTAAAAACGCATTCTAGCACAGGCGTTGCCCCGGCGTTGAAAATCCACGAGGGGCACACCCCGCCCGGCGGGCGGAATGAGACACGGGGACGGGGATGATGTCTCATTCTGGATTCGCGGACACAACCCCTCCTTGCCGAGCACAACCCCCCCATCGTGCAATAATCACGGCATCGCGAATAGCGCCGAGAGTAGGAGCCGACATGCCGAGACAAGCCCGTCGAGAATCGAACAGCGGCATATACCATGTCACAGCGCGAGGAGCGGGGCGACGCAGGCTGTTCGAAGACGACAAGGACCGTCTGCGTTTCGTCGAAAGGCTCCGCGCGCTTCCCGAGAAAGACGACGTCAGGCTGCTTGCCTGGTGCCTTATGGACAACCACGCACACCTCCTGGCGCAGGCTTCCGTCGCCTCTCTGTCCAACGGGCTCCATCGGTTGGCAACATCGTACGCCCACTACTTCAACGGAAGGCACGGACACGTGGGCCCCGTATTCCAAGGCCGTTTCGACAGCGCCCCCGTCGAAACGGAAGCCCACCTTCTCGCCGCGATCCGCTACATCCATCTCAATCCGCTGGACACGGGGGCCTCGCATCCACGCGACTGCCCCTGGAGCAGCTACGGCGAATACGTCGGAAAGCCGCGAATCTGCGACACATCGCTGGTGCTGGAGCTGGTTGGGGGCGCAGAATCCTTCGAGGGATACTGCGACCCGTCGCAAGGCCACGACTACCTGGTAAGCCTGAAGGAGCGGGGGCCCTATTTAAGCGAAGCCGAGGCGGAGCGGGTAGCCGCCTCCCACCTCGGAGCCGATTTCGCAGACCGGCTCGCTTTGCTCGACAAGAGCGAGCGGGATCGCGCCCTCAGGAAGCTGCGGGCGCTGGGACTTTCCGTACGACAGATCGAACGGCTCACGGGTGTCGGACGCAACATCGTTGCCCGAGCCTGACAGTCGCAGCGCACAGCCAACGCGTTGCAGGGGGACGGGGATGAGACATCATCCCCGTCCCCCTGCCTCATTCTAGTGAACGCTGCAGGACAGGCAGGGGTCGTAGGCGCGCACGAGCTTCTCGATCTCCAGGCGCACCTCGTCCTCCTCGGCACCGTCGGCCACGAGCTGCTCGGCCAGCAGGCGCATGTCGGCCTCGAGGTTCGCCACGTTCTGGGCGGTGGGCGTCATGATGGAGGCGTGCACAACCCGGCCCTCGGCGTCCAGCTCCAGGTCGTGGAACAGCGCGCCGCGCGGGGCCTCGGTGAAGCCCACGCCGCGACCGGCCCGCACCTCGAAGTCCACCGGCTCGCTCGAGCCCTCCACGGCGCCCGGCTCGGCCAGCGCGCGGCAGATGCCCGCGCAGCGGTCGAGCGCATCGACCAGCTCCACGGCCTGGGCCACGTTGTTCATGAAGGGGTTGCGCTCGGGCGGGCGTAGGCCCGCCTTGGCGGCGGCCACCTTGGCGTTCTGCCCCAGGTGCTGCCACGAGGCGTTGATGCGGGCGAGCGCGCCCGTGAAGAAGGGCGACCCCGTCTCCCTCACGCGCGCCAGCAGCGCGGCGGAATGCGGCACGGCGTACTCCTCCAGGTGCGCTTCCACATCGTTGGCGTCGAACTCGATGCCGGCGTCCAGGAAGCGCGCCGTGTCGGAGCACTCCACCGGGTAGTAGTCGGGCTCCACCATGGCCAGCAGGTCGCCGGACGTGGCGATGCGCGGCACCGGGAAGCCGGCAAACAGGTCCACGGCCGCAGCCGCGAACGCCGCGAACGAGTCCATCTTGTCGGCAAGGGCGCGGTACTCCCCCGCCCCTATCTCGTGGGTGAAGCCGCCCACCACCGCCGTGATGGGATGGATGGACCGGCCGCCCACGGCCGTGCACAGCTCGTTGCCGAGCGCCTTCAGCCCGAGCGCCCCCTCGAACAGCGCCGGGTCGCTCTCGGCCAGCGGGAACACGCTCTTCTGCCCCACGAAGTCGGGCGCGGCCAGCACGAACAGGTGCGTGGCGTGGTTCTGCAGGTACGAGCCGTATACCAGCAGCTCGCGCAGGGCCCGGGTGCGGGGCGTGACCTGCACGTCGAAGATGCGCTCGATGGCCTTGAGGTCGGTGACCACGTGGCTGGCCGAGCAGATGCCGCAGATGCGCGAGGAGATGTAGGACACCTCGCGCCAGCTGCGGCCGCGCACCATGCTCTCGAACAGGCGCGCCGGCTCCACCACGTTCATCTCTACGGTCTTCACGGCGCCGTCCTCGATGACCACGTGCACGTTGCCGTGGCCCTCCACCCGTGCGATATGGTCCACGTGTATGGCGGTTTTCGTCATGGAAGCTCCCTACTCGCTCGCCGCTAGGGCGGGATTCACCTGGTTGAACATCTCCAGCGCCTTGTCGAAGTCCGCCACGGGCACGCCGTAGCGCTCGCACGCCTCGCGCGCCGAGGGCAGGTTCGCGTCGGGCGACAGCCCGCGGCACCCGTTGCAGGGCCTCCCCAGGTTCACGCAGCGCGCACCGCACCCGGCACGCGTCACCAGCCCCAGGCACAGCTGCTGCTTGCCGAAGAAGCAGCTCGTCTCGTTGCGCTTGCAGTCGCCGCACATCGTGCGCGTGGGCACGGCCTTGTTCGAGCCGTAGAGCGCGCGCTGGAGCACGTCGATGAAGTCGAGGGAGTCCACCGGGCACGTGCGCACCTCGAAGTCCACGTCGATGACGGCCCCCACGGGCTGCGGCGCTATCATGTCGCCACAGGCCTCGGGCACGAGGTCGTACACCTGGCCCGGCCGCTCGGAGAAGCCCGCCGCCGCCATGCCGGGTATGCCGGCCGTGGTGGCGCAGGCGCCGATGGCGATGACGGCGCCGGCGCGCTCGCGCAGCTGCCGCACGGTCTCCTCAGCCTCCTTGGTGGTCACCGCGCCCTCGATGACGGCGACATCGAAGGCTTCGGGCATGGGCTCGCTCGAGGTCAGCTGCCAGTAGCGCAGGCCTATCTGTCCGAGCACGTCCAGCAGGTGCTCCTCGACGTTCGTGATCTGCAGCTGGCAGCCGAAGCAGCTGGCCAGGCCGACCACCACGACGCGGGGAGGCTGCGGTTTCTCTTGACAGGCTATGCAGTATCCGCTCATATCACATCGACCCCTGAATGTTCTTGGCTTCCCAGTAGTTGAACACGGGCCCGTCGATGCACACGTACTGGTGCCCGATCTGGCAGTGGCCGCACTTGCCCATGCCGCATTTCATATGGCGCTCGAAGCTCACGTAGATGCGGTCGTAGCTGATGCCCTTCTTGCGCATCTCGTCGATGGCGAACCGGTACATGACCGGCGGCCCGCACAGCGCCCCGAACGTGTTGGACGCGTCGATCTCCAGATGCTCGAACGGCTTCGTGACCAGGCCCACCTCGCCATCCCACGTGTCGTCGGGTTGGTCGACGGTCAGGTAGAGGTCGAAGTCCTTGCGATGGCGCCACATCTCGAACTGCTGGCGGAACATCACCTCGGAGGGGTTCTTCGACCCGTAGATGATGGTGACCTTGCCGAACTCGGAGCGCTCGTCGTGGATGTTGTTGATGAGCGAGCGCAAAGGCGCGATGCCGAGGCCGCCCGCCACCAGCAGGATGTCGTGGCCCTTCATGTCCTCGATGGGGAACCCGCGCCCGAACGGGCCGCGCAGCCCCACGACGTCGCCGCACTGCATCTCGTGCAGCACCTTGGTGAATGCGCCGGCGCGGCGCACGCACAGCTCGATGAAGCCGCGCTTCGTGGGCGAGCTGGAGATGGAGATGGGCGCCTCGCCCACGCCGAAGATGGACACCTCGACGAACTGGCCGGGCTCGTGGGAGAACGCGTCGCGGATGCGGTCGTCGATGAGCCGGAACTCGAACAGCTTCTCGGTCGCCGTCACGTCGATGATGGACGTGATGCGGGCAGGCCAGGGCCGGTACGGGTTGGCGGCCATCATCTCCTCGCCGGTGAGCGGTGCGGGCCCGCCCTCCAGCGGATGCACCTGAACCGTGGAAACCGCGCAGCTACTCGGCATCGCAGGCCCCCTTCCTCTCGAAGAACTCCAGCACCTCGATAGGGTTGATGTTCGCCTTGCACGCCGTCACGCAGCGCCCGCAGCCCACGCAGAGCATGCGGTCGTGGTTGGCCAGGAAGCCGTTGAGCTTGTGGTACATGCGGTGCCGGACGCGGTTGCGCCCGTCGGCGCGGAAGTTGTGCCCGCCGGCCACCTGGGCGAACTGCGGCGAGGTGCACGAATCCCACGTGCGCTCGCGCACGCCGGTGCGCCCGTCGGGGTCGAGCGTGTCCTGGATGTCGAAGCAGAAGCACGTGGGGCACACGGCCGAGCACGCCGTGCAGGCCAGGCAGCGCCCGCCCAGCTCCTCCCAGTACGGGTCCTTGTGGAACGCGTCCATGAGCATGGCCACGTCCTGGATGTCGGGGATGTCGCCGTTGAAGGCCTCCTGGCGCCGCCGCGTGGCATGGCGGAACTCGATGCGGTCCTCGTCGGTGGCCACGCGCGGGCTGCACGCCGCCTCCAGGATGTTCGCCGCCTCCACGCTGGAGATGCTCACGAGGTACTTGCCGCCGATGTCCTGCAGGAACAGGTCGTAGCCGAAACGGGCCTCGTCGGCTCCCCACAGGTGGCAGAAGCACGTGTCGGTGGGCACGCAGCTCACTCCCACCACGAGCGTGGCCGCCCGGCGCGCCACGTAGTAGGGATCGGGGTAGCGGCCGTCGCGGAACACGAGGTCGAGCCGGTTCAGCGCGTTGATGTCGCAGGCATGGGCGCCGAAGATGACGCGGGGCGTGATCTCGGCGGCGAAGGACGCCACCTCTTCCGCGCGGGCATCGAAGGGGAAGAGCGTCTCGGTGGGTGGCAGGAAGTACTTCTTGGGCGATGAGATGGTCGTGTCGTAACCCAGCTCTATGTCGTCGTACGATTCCACGGCCTCGAACACGTAGCTCCGGTCGCGCTTGACCGGAGCTACCACTTCATAGGATTCCATGAAAGCCGACACGAGCGAGGGAAGTTCTGAGGCATCGATGACGCGATAGAGCATGCTCTCGTCCTTTTCTCGTCTGGTGACCTGCTAATGCGAACAGAATACCCGCCCAGCGGGCCAGCCGCGAGAACTATTCGAAGAAGATGCCGATTTCTCGCTCAGCGGACTCGGGGCTGTCGGAGCCGTGGATGACGTTCTCGTCCATGATGAGGCCGAAGTCGCCGCGGATCGTGCCGGGGGCCGCCTCCGCCGGGTTCGTGGCGCCCATGAGCGAGCGGCACTTCGCCACCGCGCCCTCGCCGGACACGACCATCTTCACCACGGGGCCGCTGGTGATGTAGGAGATGAGGCCCTCGTAGAACGGCTTGCCCTCGTGCTCGGCGTAGTTGGCCTTGGCCTGCTCGTCGGTGACCATGCCCAGCTCCATGCGCTCGATGCTAAGGCCCGCGCGCTCGAAGCGGTTGACGATCTCGCCGATGTGGCCGTTGCGCACGCCGTCGGGCTTGATCATGGTGTAGGTCTTCTGCACTGCCATGTGGTTCCCTTTCTCTCTTTTATACAGACATGAAGAAAGTGCGCGCACGCGCGCGCACTTTCGGTGAACCCGGTTAGTTCTGGCTCGGGAAGTAGAGCTCGACGCTCGAGACCTTCCAGCCGATCATGTCGCGCACGAGCGACACCTTGTACTGCACGTCGCCGCCCTGCTCGGTCTTGGCCGTCACGTACACCGTGGAGTCGCTCATGGACTTGTCCACGCCGTCGATGGCAGGGTTCGCGTCGGCCACGAGCGGCTCGACCATGGTCTTGGCCTTGTCGGCGTCGACCTCCTTGGCGAACACGGTGGAAGACGCGGCCTCGGGGTTGGCGAACAGCTCCTTGACCACGGTCTCCTGCGTCGGGTAGCCCCAGCCCTGCGTGTACAGGAACACGGCCGCGCCGAACGCCACCACCACCAAAAGCACGATGGCCACGAGCACCTTCAGCCCCACATTGCGGCGCTTGCGGTCCTGCTTGGCCAGGCCCTTCGACCATTTCTCCAGCTCTTCGTCGCTCGCGTTGAAGAAGTGGTCGCCCGCCTCGGTGCCGGAGTACGCCTGCTCGCCGTAGGCGTCGGCGTAGTAGTACGGATCCTGCTGGCCGTAGGCGTACGCGCCCTCGTCGGCGTACATGGGGGCGCCGTCGGCCGCAACGTCCAGGCCCGACAGGTCGCCGGCAGCGGCCACGGCGGGCATGACCTGCGTGATCTCGGAGGTGCCCTGGGCCACGGCCGCGATGGCGCGCTGGTAGTCCACGCTCGCGGAGTCGGACAGGTAGTACGTCTTGTCGGCGATGGACTGCTCGAAGGCGTTCACGGCCTTCTGCATCTGCCCGCACGCCACGTAGGCCTGCCCGAGGTTGGCATAGAGCTTGTTCTTCGTGTCGGGCTGCATGCCGAACTGCAGCGCGCTCTCGTAGGAAGCCACGGCGTCGGCCGGACGGTCGAGCGCCATGAAGCACACGCCCAGGTTCAGCAGCGCCTTCGTGGGGTCGGGGTTGCCCTCGTCGAGCGCCGCCTCGCGGAACGCCACGCCCGCCTCGGCGGACTTGCCCAGCTTCAGCAGCGCGTTGCCCATGCCGGTGTAGGCCTTGTACGGCGTGTCGTACTTGGCGTCGGACACGGCTATCTCGAAGTGCTTGACCGCGTCCTCGTAGTCGTGCAGCGCCGCGTAGGCCATCCCCAAGTTGTAGTTCACCGCGCCGCACGCGTCGTAGGCCGCGTCGGCCGTGGCCTGCGTGTAGGCATGGATGGCCTCGTTGCAGTCCTTGAGCTTGACGAGGCAGTTCCCTATCTGGTGGTAGAGCAGCCCCGCCTCGCCCGGCGCGAGCGGGTGGCTTCCATCCTGCAAGCACTGCGTGAACGCCTGGAGGGCGCCTGCGTAGTCCTTCGCGGCATAGGCCGCGCGGGCTTGCTGGAATAGGTCGTTGTTCATCTGCTTCCTTACGTTTGGTCGAGGGCGCCCGGCTGGCGGGCGCCCTGATGCGCTATTCGGCGGCGTTCTCGATCTCCACGTGCTCGATCACATCGCCCACGCGCAGGCTGCCGATGACGTCGAGTCCCTCGATCGTGTCGCCGAACACCGTGTAGCCCGAGTCGAGCATGGGCTGGGCGCCCAGGCAGAAGTAGAACTGCGAGCCGGCGGAGTTCGGATCCTGCGAGCGGGCCATGGCCAGCGTGCCGTCGTTGTGCTCGTTGTGCGGGTTCGTGGTGTACTCCTCCTTGATGGAGTAGCCCGGGCCGCCCGTGCCCAGACGGGAGCGGGGGCTCTTCGTCACGTTCACGACCTCCTCGGAGGACAGCTCGCGCGTGTTCGGGCAGCCGCCCTGGATCACGAAGCCCGGCACATAGCGGTGGAACTTCAAGTCGTCGTAGAAGCCCTTGCGCGCCAGCTCCACGAAGTTGCCCACGTGGATGGGGGCGTCCTTGCCCTTGAGCTGCACGCGGATCGTGCCCTTCGACGTGGTGATGACCGCGATCTCGTCGCCGGTCGGCTGGTATTCGGGCGTGTACTGCGCCATGGTGGCTCCTTTTCCTCACTTGCGTTACGTCGCGTCGCACCCCGGCCGGAGCCGGTTGCGCCGCGTTGGCGAATTACCACATACGATTGGGAATTTTAGCAGGTAACGCCCGGCCCAGGTGAAAAATCGTATAACATTCACGCGCCTGTGGACGGGGCGTTTGGAAGGGTTTGAAAGGCGCGACGCACGTTGCCGCCCCCGCAAAACCGCGCGGCGGCCCCTCGGGGCGGGCGCGCCCGAGAGCGGCGCCCCCTCTACGCGGACGGGAGCGTCACTCCCGCTCGAACAGGCTCGCCACCTCCACGTGGTGCGTCTGGGGGAACAGGTCCACGGGTTGCGCGCGCACCAGGCGGTAGCCGTTTTGCTCGAAGCGGGCCACATCGCGCGCCCAGGTGGCGGGGTTGCAGCTCACGTAGGCCACGCGCGCGGGGGCCGCCTCGGCGATGCTCTCCGCCACGCCGTCGGCGAGGCCGGCGCGCGGGGGATCCACCACGAGCGCGTCCAGCCCGCCCAGCTCGGGCAGCTCGCGGGCGGCGTCGCCGCCCACCACCTCGATGTCCACGCCGTTCATCTCGGCGTTGCGGCGCAGGTCGCGCACCGACGAGCCCGCGGCCTCTACGGCCAGCACCTCGGCGCCCGCCTGCGCGAGCGGCACCGAGAACGTGCCGCCGCCGGCGTACAGGTCGGCCACGAGCAGCCCGTCCAGGCCCTCGGGGCCCTCCTCGCCCATCCGGCCGCCCAGGCCCTCCACGACCTCGGCTGCCAGCTTCTCGGCCTGGGCGGTGTTCACCTGGAAGAACGACGGCGCGCTGGTCAGGAAGCGCGCACCGGCCAGCTCCTCGCCCCAGCAGCCCTTGCCGTCGAGGGTCTCCACTCCCTTTATCTTGCGCGCGCGCCCGGGGTCGGCCAGCACGCGCACGATGCTCGTGGCCTTGAGCGCGCTCTTGAGCGTCTTCGCCACATGGGCGCGGGGGAACGCGCCGGGCTTGGTCCACAGCGCGATCTCGGTCTCGCGCGTGCGCAGGCTGTGCCGCACGCCCACCCGGAAGATCCCCAGGTCGGCCGAGCCCTGAGCGAACCGCAGCGCGCCGCGCAGGGCCTTGGGCGCCTTGGCGGCGGCATCATGGGCGAGCGGGCAGACGGCCGGCGTGGCGATGTCGTGCGTGCCCTCGCGATGGAAGCCCAGCAGGAACTCGCCGTTCTCCGCGCGCGCGGCGCCCAGCTCCAGCTTGTTGCGGTAGCCCCACTGCCGCTTGCTCGGCAGGCAGGGGCGCACGAGGTCCTCGGCGCGCGCGGCGTCGAAGCCC
>OLND01002732.1_pt1 | contig 15255 bp, 14 predicted proteins | sample 1672031 | NCBI WGS metagenome assembly OLND01 (sample SAMEA3136638, study PRJEB25190) | human gut metagenome | biome: human gut; feature: human-associated habitat; material: faeces | place: Austria | collected 2013
TTGTAGGCTCCGAAAAGCCTTGTATTTACAGTGTTCCTAATAGGAAGTAATCATATCCTTAATAGCTACGGCATTTTCCATTTTTAAAATCTTTTCTTTTGCCCTTTCACTATAAACATAAATATATGCAAAATCTGATACCGGAACACATCCCTTCACAACACATTCTGCCATACATGCTTTCCGGATCTCTGCATTTTTATAATCGCGATGCTCTCTATCGTCTAATATATTCCATCGAACTTTCTTGAAACCTTCTCCATAAGAATAAAGATCTGGAGCATCACTATCCAATGGATGTGATGGAATTATTTGATAATTATTATGTTCACAAATACTTCTCCAAACAGCGATGATTGCCATATTTTCTGATCCATACTTTTCGCACACTGCACCATCAAATGGATTTTTTGCAAAAAAATGAAATAAGACATATTGTGAAAGAGCTTCCTTATATCGCTCACGTTTACTTAAGATTTCTGGATCGGCAATATCAGTAAAGTGTATGTCGTGGTTTTGTAATATGCATTTTCGAGAGAGCAGACCAAACTTTAAAATCGAAGGAAGATTATCTATAGATGTTATATGATAGATTAGTTTTCCCATGCTTGGCGCAGTAGCCATGATTTCACCTCCGCACATCATCAAATCACGATATATTTACCCATATTGATTATATCATAAAAAGAAAGGCTTTTCAACATAGACCAGAAATTTTCTAACAAGGCGAAATTCCCAAACAAGCAAAAGGCAGGATACCACCCTTATAGTGATATCCTGCCTTTGTTCGTTTACCGCTCTGCGTACTCTTTCCGCAAAACCTCCGATAAACAAAAAACGTACCCGAACCCTTTTTCGTAAAGAATCGGGTTCGAGTACGAACTGTATGGTGGACGGTACAGGACTCGAACCTGTGACCTCCTGCACGTCAAGCAGATGCTCTACCAGCTGAGCTAACCGTCCATGTTCTATTTTGCTGTAGTCAGCTCAATTATAATAGCATAGGACGGAATAAAAATCAAGCCCTTTTTGCAAAAATCTTCAAAAAATCTTTCCAGGGCTGGCCGGGACGCCTCTGCCGGAGGGGCGGGAAAGCGGGCGAAGGCTGGGAGTTAAAAGGTTATCGTTGCCCCTTTTTTATAGGTGTGCTATAATAAGATGATTACAATAGGAAAGGTATCGCAGAATGAGAGTATTGGGCATCGACCCGGGCTACGCCATCGTGGGATGGGGCGTGGTGGATTACACGGGGAACCGCTTTGCACCGGTGGATTTTGGCGCGGTGTGTACCGACGCCGGCGTGCCGTTCGAGCGGCGGCTGGACGAGGTGTATGCGGGCGTCAAAGAGGTCATCGAGCGGACGCAGCCGGAGGTGCTGGCGATTGAAAAGCTGTTCTACCAGCACAACCAGACCACCGTCATCGGCGTGGCCGAGGCGCGCGGCGTCATCCTGCTGGCGGCGGCGCAGGCGGGTCTGCCCATCTACGAGTACACCCCGATGCAGGTCAAGCAGGCCGTCACCGGCTACGGCAAAGCCGTGAAAAAGCAGGTGCAGGAGATGACCCGCATTCTGCTGCATCTGCCCGCCATCCCGAAGCCCGACGACACCGCCGACGCGCTGGCGATGGCCATCACCTTCTGCCACACCAACGGCAGCCAGCTCAACCGCTTTGTACGGCGTGTGCCGGGGCCAATCTGAGGTTGTTATTATGATATACAGCTTAACCGGAAAAATCATCAAAAAGACCCTGAACGCTGTGGTCATCTGCTGCGGCGGCGTGGGGTACTACGCCCAGTGTCCGGCCAGCGTGGCCGGTGCGCTGCCCGGCGTGGGGAACGAAGCCACCATCTACACGGTGATGAACGTCACCGAGAACGACGTCAGCCTCTACGGCTTTGCCAGCGAGGAGCAGCAGGCCTGTTTTGAGCTGCTCACCTCGGTGTCGGGCGTGGGCGCGAAAGTGGGGCTTGCCATCCTGAGCGTCATGGAGCCAGACCGTGTGGCGCTGGCCATCTCGGCGGGCGACCACAAAGCCTTCAAGGCCGCGTCCGGCGTCGGCCCCAAGCTGGCCCAGCGCATCGTACTGGAACTGAAAGATAAGGTCGCCAAAGGCTTTGCCGCCGGCATCGACCTGGAAAACGTGGCAGGCGCTGCTTCGGACACCGCCGCCGCACAGGGGGCAGGACAGGCCATCGCCGCGCTGGTGTCGCTGGGCTACAGCCAGAGCGAAGCCGCACTGGCCGTCTCCAAGATCGACGGTACGCTCCCGGTGGAAGAGATCATCAAGCTGGCGCTGCGCAGCATGGCGGGCAGGAGGTAAACGATGCAGGACGATACCGCGCTCTATGGCGCAAAAATGATGCAGCCCGGGATGACGGCGGCGGACAGCGAGGAAAACAACCTCCGCCCCCAGCATCTGGAGGACTACATCGGACAGGAAAAGGTCAAGCAGAACCTGAAAATCTATCTCGAAGCGGCCAAGCGCCGGGGCGAGCCCATGGACCACATCCTGCTCTACGGCCCTCCGGGTCTGGGCAAGACGACGCTGGCGGGCATCATCGCCAACGAGATGGGGGTGCAGATCCGCATCACCAGCGGCCCGGCCATCGAAAAGCCCGGCGACCTCGCCGCCCTGCTGACCAATCTGCAGGAGGGCGACGTCCTCTTCATCGACGAGATACACCGCCTCTCCCGGCAGGTGGAAGAGGTGCTTTACCCGGCACTGGAAGACTATGCGCTGGATATTATGATAGGCAAAGGCCCCAGCGCCCAGAGCATCCGCATCAATCTGCCCCGGTTCACGCTGGTGGGTGCTACCACCCGTGCGGGCCAGATCACCGGCCCTCTGCGCGACCGCTTCGGCGTGCTGCTCAAGCTGGAGCTCTACAGCCCCGACGAGCTGAGCAATATCATCATCCGCTCGGCGGGCATCCTCGATCAGCCCATCACCCCCGAGGGTGCTTATGAGCTGGCTAAGTGCAGCCGCGGCACACCCCGTGTGGCGAACCGCTTCCTCAAGCGTGTGCGCGACTTTGCCACCGTGCTGGGCGACGGCATCATCGACCGGGATGTGGCGTTGCTGAGCCTCAAGCGGATGGACGTGGACGCGCTGGGTCTGGACGAACTGGACCGCAGCCTGCTCCGCGCCATCATAGAAATGTACAACGGCGGCCCGGTGGGTCTGGAAACACTGGCCGCAGCCCTCGGCGAAGAGGCCGTGACACTGGAAGACCTGTGTGAGCCCTACCTGATGCAGATGGGCTTTCTGACCCGGACGCCCCGAGGCCGCTGCGCCACCCGGCTGGCTTATGAGCATCTCGGCCTGAAAGCGCCTGAGAGCGACAGCGCCGAGGACAATGGACAGCAGAGCTTATTTTAAGTGAGGTATTTACTATGGGAAAGTATTTTGGTACCGACGGTGTGCGCGGCGTGGCTGGTGCAGACCTGACCTGTGAGATGGCGATGCTCATCGGACGCGGCGCTGCCGCTGTGCTGACCAGCAGCACTGGCCACAAGCCCCGTATCCTCATCGGCAAGGACACCCGCCAGTCCGGTGATATGCTGGAAGCTGCCCTGACCGCCGGTCTGTGCAGCGTGGGCGCGGACGTCGAGAGTCTGGGCGTCGTCCCCACTCCCGCCGTGGCCTATCTGGTGCGCAAGTACAACGCCGACGCCGGTGTGGTCATCTCGGCGTCTCACAACCCGATGGAATTCAACGGCATCAAAATCTTCGCCGGCACCGGCTACAAGCTGCCGGACGAGGTGGAGAACGAAATTGAAGCCTATATCGACAATCAGTGCGCGGGCCTCAAGCTGGCCACCGGCGACGATGTGGGCCGCGTGACCTACCGTACCGACGGCATCAAGGACTACACCGACCACCTGTATGAGTCCATCAACGGCGACCTGTCCGGCCTGAACGTCTGCATCGACTGCGCCAACGGTGCCTCTGCAGCAGTAGCCCGGCAGTTGTTCCCCCGTCTGGGCGCAAAGTGTACCTTTATCGGCGTGGAGCCTGACGGAAAGAACATCAACGCCGGTGTGGGCAGCACCCATCTGGACAATCTGGAAAAGGCCGTCGTCGAGGGCGGCTTTGACTGCGGCATCGCCTTTGACGGCGACGCGGACCGCTGCCTCGCCTGCGACGAGAAGGGTCAGGAGATCGACGGCGACAAGGTCATCGCCCTGCTGGCCATGAACATGAAGGAAAAGGGCTGTCTGGACGGCAATACTGCGGTCGTCACCGTCATGTCCAACCTGGGCTTCATCAAGTTTATGGAGTCCCAGGGGATCTACACCGAGAAGACCGCCGTCGGCGACCGCTATGTTCTCGAGAATATGCGGGAGAACGGCTATGCCATCGGCGGCGAGCAGAGCGGCCACGTCATCCTGCTCCACCACGCCACCACCGGTGACGGTGAGCTGACCGCCGGCAAGCTGCTCAAGCTGCTGGCCGAGAGTGGCAAGAAGATGAGCGAGCTGAACGGCATCTACGCCCAGTACCCTCAGGTGCTGGTGAATGTGGTGGCCAACGCCGCCCAGAAGGCCGCCTACAAGGGTGACAAGGTGCTGGCCGACTTCATCGAGAACGAGCAGCAGAAGCTGATGGACATGGGCCGTGTGCTGGTGCGCGTCTCCGGAACTGAGCCGAAGATCCGCGTCATGGTGGAGGGCCAGGACCTCGAGGCCATCGACCTGTGCGCCAAGCGCATCGTGGATAAAATCAACGAGCGAATCATCGAAGGTTAAGATAGAGATAAAAAGCAGGAAGGAGGACGCATATGCGCCCTGCAGATACATGGAAAGACTACGAGCTGCTGGATGCCACCGACGGCAACCGGCTGGAACGCTGGGGCGAGACGCTGCTTGTCCGGCCTGACCCGCAGGTGGTGTGGAAGACGCCCCAGCAGAGCCCCCTCTGGGCCAAGGCGGACGCCGTTTACCACCGTTCCAATCAGGGCGGCGGCGAGTGGGAGTACCGCCGCCGTCTGCCCGAAAAGTGGAAGATCACCTGCGGCGAAGGGGAGGATAAGCTGACCCTCATCGTCAGCCCCACCGGCTTCAAGCACACCGGCGTCTTCCCGGAGCAGGCCGTCAACTGGGCCTGGTACGCCAAGAAGATCCGCGCCGCAGGCCGGCCCATTAAAGTTTTGAACCTCTTCGGCTACACCGGCGGTGCAACGCTGGCCTGTGCGGCGGCGGGCGCTACCGTCTGCCATGTGGATGCCTCCAAGGGCATCGTCGCATGGGGCAAGGACAATGCCGCCGCCAGCGGCCTCGCCGACCGGCCCATCCGCTGGCTGGTGGACGACTGCGCCAAGTTCGTCGCCCGCGAGAAGCGCCGCGGCAACACCTACGACGGCATCATCATGGACCCGCCGAGCTACGGCCGCGGCCCCGGCGGCGAGATCTGGAAGCTGGAAGACTGCATCTACGACCTCATCAGCCAGTGCGAAGAGGTGCTGAGCGACAAGCCCCTCTTCTTTGCGGTCAACAGCTACACCACCGGCCTGTCGCCCGCCGTCATGGAGTATATGCTCAAAACGACGCTGGTGCCCCGCTTCGGCGGCAAGACCAGCTGCGACGAGATCGGCCTGCCCGTCTCCGCCACCGGCGGCGTCGTCCCCTGCGGCGCGACGGCGATTTGGGAAGAGTGATTTGATAGAAAGGCAGTTTTCCACGCTGCACGCAGTGCAGTGTGGAAAATGATTCGAGAATGGGGTACAGCCCCTTTCAGAGGGGCGCACCACCAGAAAGAGAAAACAAATGAGTGAAACGATACTGACAGCAGAAAACTTAAAGTTCCGCTACGACTCGGAGCAGCCCGGCTACGCGCTCAACGGCGTCTCCATGCAGGTCAAGCGGGGCGAGTTCGTGGCCGTGCTGGGCGCAAACGGCTGCGGCAAATCCACCCTTGCCAAGCACTTCAACGCCATCCTCCTGCCGGAGGAGGGCAAGGTGTACGTCGAGGGCATGGACACCGCCGATGATGACAAGCTCTATGACATCCGCCAGACCGTGGGCATGGTGTTCCAAAGCCCGGACAACCAGATCGTCGCCACGGTGGTAGAGGAAGACGTGGCTTTCGCGCTGGAAAACCTCGGTGTTCCGCCGGAAGAGATGCGCCGCCGCGTCGATGACGCCATGAAGATGGCGGGCATCTACGAGTTCCGGGAGCGCGCACCCCACAACCTCTCGGGCGGCCAGAAGCAGCGCGTCGCCATTGCGGGCGTCGTCGCCATGCGTCCCGACTGTCTCATCCTCGACGAGGCTACCGCCATGCTCGACCCTCGCGGCCGTGAGCAGGTGATGCAGACCATCCACCACCTCAACAAGGATCTGGGCATCACCGTTGTGTCCATCACCCACTACATGGAAGAGGCTGCGCAGGCCGACCGTGTGCTGGTGATGAGCCAGGGCAATGTGGTGATGGAAGGCACCCCGAAAGAGGTGTTCAGTCAGACCGAAAAAGTCCGTTCTCTCCGCCTCGACGTGCCGCAGGCCGCAGAGCTGCGGGATGAGCTGGTCAAGGCCGGCATCCCCATGCCCGAAGGCATCATCAACACCGGCGAGTGCGCACAGGCTCTGTATGAGCTGCTGAAGTAAGGGGGGACGGAAACATGGCAAGTATTATCAAAGTAGAACATCTGAGCTATGTCTACAACCCCGGTATGCCGAACGCAGTCACCGCACTGGACGACGTGAGCTTTGAGGTGGAAGAGGGCGATTTCGTGGGCATCATCGGAGCCACCGGCTCCGGCAAGAGCACCCTCATCACCCACATGAACGGTCTGAACAAACCCACCAGCGGCAAGATCATCATTGATGGCCGCGACCTCTGGGCCGAACCGGAAAAGATCCGGGATTTCCGTTTCCTGACGGGTCTGGTGTTCCAGTACCCGGAGTACCAGCTCTTTGAGGAAACATGCTATAAGGACATCGCCTTCGGCCCGAAGAATATGGGCCTCGACGAGACGGAGGTCGATAAGCGCGTCCACGAGGCGGCAGAATTCGTCGGCCTCGATGAAGCGCTGTTGGAGCGCAGCCCCTTTGAGCTGTCCGGCGGACAGAAGCGCCGCGTAGCCGTGGCGGGCGTTATGGCCATGAAGCCCCGTATCCTCGTTCTGGACGAGCCTGCGGCCGGCCTCGACCCCGAGGGACGGGATGAGATCCTGTCCGAGGTGAAGGACTACCACAAAAAGACCGGCACCACGGTGCTTCTGGTCTCACACAGCATGGAGGACATTGCCAAGTACGCCGACAAGGTGCTGGTGATGAGCCGGAAGAAGATCGCCATGTATGACACGGTGGAGAAGGTCTTTGCCCGCGCTCCCGAGCTGCTGGAACTGGGCCTCTCCGTGCCGCAGGTGACGAAGATCTTCCTCAAGCTGCGGGAGATGGGCGTGGACGTCCCGGCGGACGTCTACACCATCCCCTACGCCGTCAAGATGATCCTGGCGGCAAAAGCCCGGCGGGATGCAGGGGAGACCCTCGTCTTACCCCGGGATGAAGATCAGAAAGGGGGTGCAGCCGAATGCTGAGAGATATTACCATCGGCCAGCACTTCCCCGGCAACAGCCTCGTCCATCGTTTTGACCCCCGGCTCAAGCTGGTGCTGACCATCCTGTATATCGTGCTGCTCTTTGCGGCGTCCAACCCGCTGGGCCTTGCGCTTTCGCTGATTTTCCTCGCCGTGATGTACGCGGTAGCGAAAATTCCCTTCAAGCTCATCCTCAAGAGCCTGAAGCCCATCTTCCCCATCATCGTCTTTACGGCGGTGCTGAACCTCTTCTTTGTCTCGGGCGAGGGCGACCCGGTGTTCAAGCTCGGATTTCTGACCGTTTACGCGGAGGGCATCCGGTATGCTGTACTGATGGCGGTGCGCGTCATGGCCCTCATCGCAGGCACGAGCCTTTTGACCTACACCACCAGTCCCATCGTCCTGACGGACGCCATCGAGCAGCTGCTCAAGCCTCTTGGCAGGCTCCACTTCCCGGTGCATGAACTGGCCATGATGATGAGCATCGCGCTGCGGTTCATTCCAACCCTCATCGAGGAGACCGACAAGATCATGAACGCCCAGAAAGCCCGTGGTGCGCAGCTGGACAACGGCAAGATGACCGAGCGCATCAAGGCGCTGGTCCCGGTGCTGGTGCCGCTGTTCATCTCGGCTTTCCGCCGCGCCGACGAGCTGGCCATGGCTATGGAGTGCCGCTGCTATCGCGGCGGCGACGGACGCACCCGCCTCAAGGTGCTGCGGTGCGAAAAGCAGGATTATATCGACCTTGCAGTGTGCATTGCGTGTTTTGCGGTGATCCTCGCTTCGAGATTGGTGTTCCCGAATTTCTGAGAGGGATAACCTCTCCGTCACGGCTATCGCCGTGCCACCTCCCCTAATAGGGGAGGCTTTGGCATTTCGTAAAGCTTTCCCTCTTCGCCAGAGGCTCCCCTCGCTAGGGGAGCTGTCGAGCGAAGCGAGACTGAGAGGTTGGACTATATGAATTATCTCTTAAAACTATCCTACGACGGCACGAACTACTGCGGGTTTCAGGTGCAGCCCAACGGGCGGAGCGTAGCTGCTGTGTTTCAGGACGCCTTGGAGGCGGTGCTGGGCTGTCGGCCCGACATCAAGGGCTGCAGCCGCACCGACGCCGGCGTCCACGCGCTGGGCTTCATGCTCAACTTCCACGCCGACACCCGCATCCCGGCGGCAAAGCTGCCGCTGGCGCTGAACCAGCATCTGCCCCCGGACATCCGGGCGCTGGAAGCGCGGGTGGTGCCGGACGATTTCCACGCCCGCTATGCGGCCCACACCAAGACCTATCTCTACCGCATCCACAACAGCCAGATCGACTCGCCCTTTGCAGCGCGGTATTGCACCAAAGTGCCGGGGCGGCTGGATGCCGATAAGATGCAGCAGGCGGCGCAGTATTTTGTGGGAAAGCACGATTTCCTCGCCCTCTGCGCCTCGGGCAGCTCGGCTGCGGCTCACGGCGACACCGTGCGCACCATCACGGCCTGTGACGTTCAGCGCCGGGGCGACGACATCGACATCACGGTGACGGCGGACGGCTACCTCTACAACATGGTGCGCATCCTTGCAGGAACCCTCTGTGAGGCCGGCGCGGGGCGTCTTGCGCCTGAGGCCGTGCCGGGCATCCTCGCCAGCCGCGACCGCAAAAACGCTGGGCCGACGCTGGCGGCGAAGGGACTTTTCCTCAAGAGCGTGGACTACGACACGCCCATAGAATAACGCAAACATGACCGATGCTCCCGGAGGGGAAACGCCCCTTTGGGAGCACTGTCATTGCACGAAGGGACAGGAGAGTATGAGAAAAAGACAGCGCGGCACCCGGCCTGTGTCGGACGAGCCGCTTTCGGCGGGACGGGTCGAATACCTCGAGCAGGCCCGCGAGCGGGTGCGGAACCGGCGCATCCGCCGCACGGCACTCATCGTCGTGGCGCTGACGCTGGTGGTGCTGTTCACCACCGGCATCGTGGGCAGCTCTGTTGCCATGGCCAAGGACTGGGCCGACACCGCCCGCATCCTGCTCTTCCCCGGCACGGGCTGGCCCCAGCAGACCGGCGTTATGGAGGTGAAACAGCTTGCCGCCATGAACAGCAGCTTTGTGGAGCTGGGCGAGGAAGGGTGCGTGGTCTGGTCCCGCACCGGCACCCGGCTCAACTCCATCCAGAGCGGCTACGCCCGCCCTGCGCTGGCTGCGGGCAAGAACCGCTTTGTGCTCTACAACCGCTCGGGCAATGAGCTGCGGGTGGAGAGCCGAACCCAGAATCTCTACACCAAGACGATGGAGAGCAGCATCACCCTCTGTGCCATGGCCGACAACGGCACACTGGCCGTCGTCACAGAGGACCCCGGCAGCGCGGCCCGGCTTCGGGTCTACTCGTCCTCAATGGAGCAGCTGCTGAGCTGGAGCCTCACCATCGCCGACGGCACCCCGCTGCGGCTGGCCTTTTCGCCGGATGGGCGGCGGCTGGCAGTGGCGGCGGTGACGGTAAACGGCGGCCAGATGGTCACGAATTTCTATGTCGTCACCCTGGCGCAGGGCGACCCCATGCTGGTGGGCAGCGGAAGCGGCGCGGCTCAGTGGCTGAGCTGGACCGGTTCCCAGAGCATCCTGGCCGTCTGCGACAGCCGCGCTGTCCTCTACAACGCATCGGGCGGCGAGCGGGCAGCCTATGACTTTACCGGGCAGACCCTCCGCGACATCTCGGTGGACGCTTCGGGCAATACTGCCCTTCTGCTGGCCTCCGGCCAGCTCTGTCAGACCGTGATGCTGGGCCGTGACCTTGGTGTCGAGAACACCACGCAGGTGCAGGCGTCCAACCGCATCGTCCGCTCCGGTGCGCAGTTCTATCTGCTCACCGATACAGGGGTGGAGTGCCTTTCCACCGACGGCACCTCCCAGTGGACCCAGAGCCTTTCGGCCCGCCCGCAGGGTCTGATGGCCGACCGCAGGCAGCTGCTGGTCTTCTGCGGCAATACGGTGCAGGTATTGACCCCGCCTGCGGCGGAAAACAACGCTCAAAGCAATACATAATAAGGAAAACAAGGTATGTTCAAGAATCCGTCATTTCTTTTTGATATAGTATGTACCGTGGTCTGGCTGCTTCTGGCTGTGCGCTATGCCCGCAAGGGCTTTCTCGCATCCAGTGTCCAGCTGGGCGGGAATGTCTTCAGCCTCGTGGGCGCCCGGGTCTTTTCGGGCTGGGCTGCTGCCGAGGTGTTCCAGCGCTTTCTGGCCGGGAGCTTCCGTACCCAGATCGCCGAGAGCATCTCGGCCGGAGGGGTCGTGGACCTGACCGGCATCGCGGACAAGTACGCGGGCTTTCTGCCCGAGAGCTTCCGCGCCTCCATCGTGGAGACCTGCGAGCGCTCCATCTCGGCTGTGCTCAGCGACAACGCCGTGGTGCTGGCGGACGCCATCGTCCAGAAGGTGCTGGCTCCGCTGCTCACGCCGGTCATCTCGGTCGTGCTCTTTTTCGTGGCCTTTGCCCTGCTGCGGATGCTGGTGAGTATGCTGGTCACCGTGCTGGGCCTCGTCAACCGGCTGCCGGTCATCGGCACCGTCAACCGCTGGCTGGGCTGGGTCACCGGCTGTGTCGCCAGCACCATGGACATCTATCTGGTGCTCTGTGTGGTGTGGGCCGTCATCGTCATCACCGGCGGCAATCTGACCGTCCTGAACGATACGGTCATGAGCAGCAGCCTTTACTATAAAGCATTCAATCTGTTCAACCCCTTCCTGTAAAGGGGAGCTTTAGGAGGAACCTATATGGTCTGCAATCGCTGTCAGAAACGTCCGGCCATCATCTTCGTCCAGCGGATGGAGAACGGCCAGATGAAAAATGAGGGCTTTTGCCTGCACTGTGCGCGTGAGCTGCACATCAAGCCGGTGGAAGACCTGATGAAGCAGTTCGGTATGTCCGACGAGGACATGGATAACATGGAAAACCGGATGGAGAGCATGATGGATGAGATGGGGGACGCGAACCCCCTCTCCCTCATGATGAATATGGGCCAGCCCATGGGCGGCGAGGAGAACGAAGGGGACGACGACCTTGTCCCCGGCTCCAGCGCTACCTTCCCGCTGGGCGTCAAGGCGGAGGGCGATGCCGGAAACAGCAAAAAGGCCCAGAAGAACGGCAAAAAGCCGCCCCGCCGCAAATTCCTCGACACCTACTGCGAGAACCTGACCCGCAAAGCCCGGGAGGGCAAGCTCGACGACATCGTGGGCCGTGACCGCGAAATTTACCGTACCATTCAGATTTTGAGCCGCCGCCAGAAGAACAACCCCTGCCTCATCGGTGAGGCGGGCGTCGGCAAGACGGCCATTGCCGAGGGCATCGCGGAGCGCATCGCCAAGGGCAATGTCCCTGTGGGTCTGAAGGATAAGGAGATATTCCTGCTGGATCTGACCAGCCTCGTGGCCGGCACCCAGTTCCGCGGCCAGTTCGAGCAGCGGGTCAAGGGCCTGCTGAGCGAGGTCAAGGCCGCTGGCAACATCATCCTGTTCATTGACGAGATCCACACCATCACCTCCGCCGGTGAGAGCGAGGGTGCCATGAACGCGGGCAACATCCTCAAGCCTGCCCTCTCCCGCGGTGAGATACAGGTCATCGGCGCCACCACCTTCAACGAGTACCGCAAGTATATCGAGAAGGACCAGGCCCTTGAGCGCCGCTTCCAGCCTGTCCGCGTGGAAGAGCCCAGCGTGGCCGACACGCTGGCCGTCATGAACGGCATCAAGAAGTATTACGAGGAGCACCACCATGTGCAGGTGGATGCCGATGTGCTGAGCGCCATCGTCACCCTCAGTGAGCGGTATATCACGGACCGCTACCTGCCCGATAAGGCCATCGACCTGCTGGACGAAGCCTGCGCCTGCTGCAATCTCGCCCACCCGGTCATCTCGGAGTATCTCGAGATGCAGAAGGAGCTGGACGGCCTCAGACAGGAAGAGGCAGACATGGAGTCCTCCGACGTCAATGAGGCCATCGACTATGAGCAGGTGGCCGAGCGGAAGACCCGCATCGCCAAGCTCGAGGCAGAGCTGCCCGCAAAGCAGGCTGCTGCCAGCGAGATAAAAGTGACCATGGACGATGTGGCAAAGGTCATTGAGCTGTGGACGGGCATCCCGGCGGTGAAGATCCAGGAGACGGAGTTCGTCAAACTGGCCGGGCTGGAAGCCGAGCTGAAAAAGAAGATCATCGGTCAGGACGAGGCCGTCCATCTGGTGGCACAGGCCGTCAAGCGGAGCCGCGCCGACCTGTCGGGCCGCCGCCGCCCCGCAAGCTTCATCTTCGTCGGCCCCACTGGTGTCGGCAAGACGGAGCTGGTCAAGCAGCTGGCAAACCAGCTCTTCGACGGCCCCGACCCGCTCATCCGTCTCGACATGAGCGAGTATATGGAGAAATATGCGGTGTCCCGCATGATCGGTTCGCCTCCGGGCTATGTGGGCTACGAAGAGGCCGGCCAGCTCACCGAAAAGGTTCGCCGCCGCCCCTACAGCGTGGTGCTGTTCGATGAGATCGAAAAGGCCCACCCCGACGTCATGAACATCCTGCTCCAGATCCTCGACGAGGGCAAGATCAACGATGCACAGGGCCGGACGGTGGACTTCTCCAATACGGTCATCTGCATGACCTCCAACGCCGGTAGCGGCGACAAGACGACCTCCGGCCTCGGCTTCAACAAGAGCGAGGAGCAGCTGAGTGAGGAAAAGACCCGCAAGGCTCTGAGCCAGTTCTTGCGGCCTGAGTTCCTTGGCCGTGTGGATGAGGTCATCGCCTTCAAGCCGCTGAGCCAGCAGACGCTGGAAGGCATCGCGGCTCTCATGCTGGATGAGTACAAGCCCAGCATGGAGGCCAAGGGCATCGCCTACAGCTACACCCAGGCGGCTCTCTCTGCCCTCGTGGCCAAGAGTCAGGGCGGCAAGTTCGGCGCCCGCGACCTGCGCCGCGTCATCCGCAAGGCTGTGGAGGACCCCGCTGCCGAGCGCATCATCGACGGCACCCTGAAAGCGGGCGGCAGCCTGACGGTGGATGCCGAAAATGGTGAAGTCATCTTGAAGTAAAGCAAACAGAAACGGCACTCCGAAGCAGTTCGGAGTGCCGTTTGTCATAGGCAGACTTAGTCGAGGGAGACCGGGAACTCGGGCTTGTTGGCCATACGGGCATTGGTGCGGCCCTCGGGGATGATCTCGCCGGCGGCGGTCAGCGCCAGCTGGTTGAGCGCGAAGCCCGCCGCAGCGCCCAGACCCATTTTCAGGCGGCAAAATTGAAGATTCCTTAACAAATGACCGAAAAAGGCGAAAAAACAGGGCCGCTGCCGATGCAGTAGCCCTGTTGTATGCAACAATCGTGAATTTAGTTGAACTTGAAGATCTTCCGTGCGATGCGGTAGCCGCCCACCACGATGGCGTCGCCCTTGGGGAAGGGCAGGTTGGTCACGCCGCCGAAGCCGAAGCGGATGGAGCGGTAGACTGCGGCGCTGGTGTGCTCGCGCAGATACTGCCACAGGCCCTTCTGCTTTTCTTTCGCCTCGGCGCTGCCGTCCAGAAGCAGGAAGATGTCGCTGACGGCCATCATCATGGAGAGGTAGTGGAGCATATAGGCCCGCAGTTTTTTCTCGCCCTTGAGGGCGTCGAGGTCCTGACAGTCGATCATATGCTTGGTGACGCGGAGCTGCTGGTCCACGCGCTTGACCATGATGCTCTCGTTGACACTCTGGTCGGCACGGCCGATGAAGTAGCGGTAGAGGTCGAGGTCCATATAATACATGGTCTTGACGAAAGGCAGAGGCTGGTAGACGAAGATGTTGTCCACGTAGAAGGTATGCTTTGGCAGCACCATGCCGCACTTGCGCAGCACCTCAGTGCGGTACATGACTGAGTGCATCAGCAGGTTCTGGTCGGGGCGGAAGTGGCCGACGTGCATCCAGGTGAACAGACGCTCCTGCGGGAAGATGTTGGTGTACCGCACAGTGTGGCTGGTGCCGTCCTCGGTGTGCTCGTAGACATAGTTGCAGATCATGAGGTCGGGGGCGGTGCCGCGGGTCACGAGGGTGTGCAGGCGGGCCAGCACCTTCTGGAGGGCGTCGGTGTCCAGCCAGTCGTCGCTGTCCACGACCTTGTAGTAGAGGCCGGTGGCGTTGCGGATACCCTGGTTGACGCCCTCGCCGTGGCCGCCGTTCTCCTGATGGATGGCCTTGACGATGGTGGGGTACTTGGCAGCGTACTCGTCGCAGATGGCCGGGGTCTCGTCCTTCACGGAACCGTCGTCCACGAGGATGATCTCAGCCTGCTCCCCGGCGGAGAGCAGCGTTTCGATGCAGTGGCGCATATATGCCGCCGAGTTGTAGCACGGGACGGCAAAAGTAATGAGTTTCTGTTGCATAAAAATAAGCTCCTTATCGTGCTTGCCCGGCCATGTTCAGAACAAAATGGGCCGGAGATGGAGATATGTATTCTTATTATAGCATTTTCGCGCACAAAAAGCTAGGAACACCAGCAAATACCTGCCAAAAAACGACGACAGAAGAGCGATCTGATACCATTTCGGGCCGGGCTGTGCTATAATAATACGGATACAGATTTGAAAAACGCAGGAGGCACCCATGGCAGACCCGCATTCTATCTTGAAAAAAGTTTTTGGCTACGACAGTTTCCGCCCCGGACAGGAGGACATCGTCCGGCGGCTGCTGGACGGGCAGGATGTGCTGGCGGTGATGC
>OLND01002735.1_pt1 | contig 15245 bp, 10 predicted proteins | sample 1672031 | NCBI WGS metagenome assembly OLND01 (sample SAMEA3136638, study PRJEB25190) | human gut metagenome | biome: human gut; feature: human-associated habitat; material: faeces | place: Austria | collected 2013
GCGCGGCCGGCGAGCAGCTCCATGCGCGCCTGGAAGGGCCCAACGCCCGGCCCGGCCGCCTCGCAGCCCGCGGAACCTGCTCGCTCGCCCCGGTTGCGCACCCCGTTACCCATCTGTTTACTTACGCTCATGCGCCGCATGATAGCACGTGTTTTCCCAGTTCATATATTTTCTTCTTAGAATGATAATCCCAATATTGAGTTTACAAGTTCTTTATTTTCTCGGCGTTTTACACCATAATAGGCAAAGCTGTTGTGCGCGTGCGCAAGCACGTGCGTATGCTCGGGGCTAGGAAGGCCCCGTCACCGAATGGAGGGAAACCTATGGAACAGCCTTTGAAAGCACCTTTAACCCGCCGCACGTTCCTGGCGGGAGGCGCCGTCGCCGCGACGGCCGCCGGACTCGCGCTCGCCGGTTGCGGCGGCGGCGAGACCCCCAAGGAAGAGCCCAAGCAGGACGCCGGCACCGACGCCCCTGCCGAGGGCGGCACCCTGACGGGCGCCTGCGCCTACACGTCCACGAACGTGAACCCCGTGGGCCTGAACGGCGGCTCCGCGCTCATGCTGGCCGCCACGTGGCACGTGTTCGAGGGCCTGTACGACCTCGACCTGCACACGTACAAGACCTATAACGCGCTCGCCGCCGGCGACCCCACGAAGGTCTCCGACACCGAGTACGAAGTGGCCCTGCGCGACGGTGCCAAGTTCTCCGACGGCACGGACGTGACCGTGGCCGACGTGGTGAACGCGCTCGAGGTCAACATGGCCGACGCCACCTGCGGCGCGTTCCTGTCGTTCATCGACTCGGTCGCCGAGAAGGACGACAAGACGGTCACCATCAAGCTGAAGTACCCCTTCGCGCTGCTGAAGGACCGCCTGACCGTGGCGAAGGTGTTCCCCGCCTCCCTCACCGAGGACCAGCTCAAGACCATGCCCATCGGCTCCGGCCCGTGGATGTACGAGAGCGTGAACGGCGACGACGGCGGCACCATCAAGTTTGTCCCCAACCCGAACTACGAGGGCCAGTACAAGCCCACGGCCGACGCCATGGAGTGGAACATCCTGCTGGACGGCACCGCCCGCACGACGGCGCTGCAGGAGGCCACGGTGCAGGTCATGGAGAACGTGCCCGACGCCAACGCCGACCAGCTCTCGGGCGCCGGCGCCACCGTCGAGTACGCCCAGGGCTTCAACCAGGCGTTCTTCATGTTCAACACGCTGAAGGCCCCGTTCGACGACTACCGCGTGCGCCAGGCGCTCTACTACGCCGTGGACGTGGAGAAGCTCATCTCCAACCAGCTCAACGGCCATGCCGCCCCGATCACGGGCTTCCTGCCGGAAGAGCATGCCAACTACCACAAGGCCGCCACGGTCTACACGCACGACGTGGAGAAGGCCAAGAGCCTGCTCGCCGAGGCCGGCGTTGAGAACCTGGCCTTCACGCTCGTCGTGAACAACAACTGGGTGAAGGACCTCGCCCCGCAGATCAAGGAAGACCTCAAGGCCGCCGGCGTCGAGTGCACCATCGACGAGCAGAAGATCAACTGGAGCGAGTACGCCGCCTCCGACACGACGCTCGCCTACGACGTCATGCTCACCCCGGGCGACCCGACCTGCTTCGGCAACGACCCCGACCTGCTCATGAGCTGGTGGTACGGTGACAACATCTGGACGCAGGGCCGCACGTGCTGGAGCAAGGCCGCCGACGGCAAGTGGGCCGAGCTGCAGGAGCTCATGCAGCAGGCGCGCGAGGCGGATTCCTCCAAGCAGCAGGACCTGTGGAACCAGTGCTTCGACCTCCTGGCCGAGCAGGTGCCGCTGTACCCGCTGTTCCACCGTCAGATCGCCACGGGCTACCAGGAGAGCATGATCTCCGGCTTCAAGCCCATCGCCACGACGGGTCTCGTGTTCCTGGGCGCCAGCCCCAAGGCGTAAGGGAACTGCCGCTCGCGCACGATGCTTTTCTAAGGGCCTGCCCATTTGGTGCAGGCCCTTTTTTCGGGTGTGCGGTCCACGCGGCAACAGGCGCACATTGTCGGCCCCACCTGCGTCCCCTTTCTCACTTTGCTCCCTAATTTTCACAGAGAAACCCCAAAGACTCATATAGAATAGGGAAAGCTGCTCCACGAGGGGTCATGGTCACCATGCGCGCGAGAAGGGCAGCTGCCAACAAGTAACGGTAACCGATCAGAGCCAAGAGCGAAAGGAGGGTGCGGTGAGCAACCTGCTGCGTATGATCGGACGGCGCCTCATAGCGCTGCCGATCATGATATTCGGTGTCACCATCCTCGTATTCTTCGTCATGGCGCTCTCGCCTATCGACCAAGCGTATTCGGTCCTGGGAGAGAACGCGACCGAGGCGCAAGTCCAACAGTATCGCGAGGACCACGGGCTGAACGACCCGATCCTCGTGCAGTACGGCAACTACATGGTGGGCCTGGCCCAAGGAGACCTGGGCACCTACGGCGCGAACAACGCCTCCGTGGCCGAGCGCATCGGCCAGGCGCTGCCCGTCACGCTCCAGCTGACGTTCTTCGGCCTCATCATCGGCGTGGTGGTGGCGGTGATCCTGGGTGTGGTCTCGGCGCTGTACCGTGACCGATGGCCCGACCAGATCATCCGCGTGTTCTCCATCGCGTGCATCGCCACCCCGTCGTTCTGGCTGGCGGTGCTCATGATCCTGCTGTTCTCGTCCATGCTGCACGTGCTGCCCGCCTCGGGCCCCCTGCCCTCCTTGTTCTCCGATCCCGGCGGATGGCTCGCGCGCATGGCGCTGCCGGCCATCGCGCTGGGCGTGCCGGTATCGGGCCAGCTCACGCGTGTCATTCGCACGTCAATGGTGGAGGAGCTCGACCGCGACTACGTGCGCACCGCGCTCGGCGCCGGCATCCCGAAGAGCGTCGTGGTGGCCCGCAACGTGCTGCGTAACGCATTGATTACCCCGGTGACGGTGCTGGGCCTGCGCATCGGCTACCTCATCGGCGGCGCCGTGGTCATCGAGGTCATCTTCAACCTGCCCGGCATGGGCATGGCCATCCTCTCGGGCATCCAGTCCAGCTACACGATGCTCGTCCAGGGCGTCGTGCTGGTGGTGGCCATCACGTTCATCATCATCAACATCATCGTGGATATGCTCTATATCCTGATCGATCCGCGCATCAGGACGGTGTGACATGGTTAAGCTACGAGAAAACACTACCGCAAAGCTCGAGTCCAACCCCGGCAAGGTGCACTTCCGCCGCTGGAAGGCCATGTCCATTGGGTCGCGCATCTCGCTCATCGTGCTGGTCCTCATCGTCATGATCGCCGTGCTGGCCAACATCCTCGCGCCGCACGACCCGTACGCCATCTTCACCGCCCGCCAAGCGCCCGACGCGCAGTTCCTGTTCGGCACCGACGACAAGGGCCGCGACGTGCTGTCGCGCATGATGTACGGCGCGCGCTACTCGCTCATCATCGGCCTGGGCGCCACGGCGTTCGCGCTCATCTGCGGCTCCATCATAGGCGCCATCGCCGCCGTGTCGCGCAAGTGGGTGTCGGAAGTCATCATGCGCGTCCTCGACGTGGTCATGTCCTTCCCCGGCATCGCCCTGGCCGCCACGTTCGTCATCGCGTTCGGCAGCTCGGTGCCCTCGCTCATCTTCGCCATCGGCTTCCTGTACATTCCACAGATCGCGCGTATCGTGCGCGCCAACGTGGTGAGCGAGTACAACCAGGATTACGTGCGCGCCGTCGTCGTCTCCGGCGCCCGTGCGCCGTGGATCCTCGTGAAGCACGTCATCCGCAACTGCATCGCCCCGGTCATGGTGTTCACCATCGTGCTGGTGGCCGACGCCATCGTGTTCGAGGCATCCCTGTCCTTCATCTCGGCCGGCATCCCCGAGCCCACGCCCACGTGGGGCAACATTTTGTCCGACGCGCGCGGCGGCGTGCTGGCGGGCCGCTGGTGGCAGGCGCTGTTCCCGGGCCTGGCCATCATGATCACGGTGCTCTGCCTGAACATCCTGTCCGAGGGCATCACCGATGCCATGGCCGCGGCCCCCAAGGCCCCGGTCAAGGCCGCCGACGACGCGCTCGCCGCCAACCGCGAGGCCGACAAGATGGTAGCCGACCCGACGCTTGCCTACGCCGCCCAGGCCGAGATGCTGGAGAAGCGCCTGGCCCAGCTGCAAGCCGTGGAGAAGACGCGCACCGACCGCTTCGAGGCGCGCACGGACGTGCCGCCCATCCTAGAGGTCAAGGACCTCTGCATCAAGTTCCCGCGCCATGGCGACGTGAACGTGGTCGACCATGTGAGCTTCGTGGTGCGCCCGCGCCAGACCATGGGCCTCGTGGGCGAGTCGGGCTGCGGCAAGTCCATCACCTCGCTCACCATCATGGGCCTTTTGGACCCGAAGGCCACCGTCACCGGCGAGGTGCTCTACGACGGGCAGAACCTGCTCGCCATGAGCCAGCGCCAGATGAACGCGCTGCGCGGCCGCGAGATCGCCATGATCTACCAGGACGCGCTGTCGTCCTTGAACCCCTCCATGCTCATCAAGTCGCAGATGAAGCAGCTGACGAAGCGCGGCGGCACCCGCAGCGCCGAGGAGCTGCTGGAGCTGGTGGGCCTGGATCCGAAGCGCACGCTGGGCTCCTACCCCCACGAGCTCTCCGGCGGGCAGCGCCAGCGCGTGCTCATAGCCATGGCGCTGACGCGCGACCCGAAGCTCATCATTGCCGACGAGCCTACCACCGCCCTCGACGTGACGGTGCAGAAGCAGGTCATCGACCTGCTGAACAAGCTGCAGAAGGAGCTGGGCTTCGCGATGGTGTTCGTGAGCCACGACTTGGCCCTCGTGGCCGAGGTGGCCAACTCCATTACCGTCATGTACGCCGGCCAGGTGGTGGAGCAGGGCCCGGTCACGGACATCCTGTGCCACCCCGTGCACGAGTACACGCGCGGCCTGCTGGGATCGGTGCTGTCCATCGAGGCCGGCGGCGCCCGCCTGCACCAGGTGCCGGGCTCCGTGCCCTCGCCGAAGGACTTCCCCGAGGGCGACCGCTTCACGCCGCGCTCGAGCCATCCCGACAAGGTCTCGCAGCTGCGCCCCGTGCTCAAGCGCGTGGAGGGCACCGACCACTACTACGGCGAGCTGCCTGACAGCGAGCTGAAACGACTCGGTATCAAGCCCTATGTGCCAGGAGGTCCGCTGATATGAGCGATGAGAAACTGAACGGGACGGCCGCCGCACCTGCGGGTGCGGACGGCGAGCCCACCCCCATCATCTTCCTCGACGACATCCGCGTGACGTTCAAGACGCGCACCGGCTCCATCCTGCACCCGAACAAGGTGCAGGCCGTGCGCGGGCTCACGCTCAAACTCATGCCGGGACAGACGCTGGGCATCGTGGGCGAATCGGGCTGCGGCAAGTCCACGACGGCCAACGTCATGTGCGGCTTGCAGCAGCCCACGTCGGGCAGGGTGTTCTTCAAGGGCAAGGACGTGACGAAGCGCACCGCCGCCGAGCGCCGCCTCATCGGCCGCGTGATCTCGGTGGTGTTCCAGGACCCGGCCACGGCCCTGAACGCCCGCATGAGCGTGCACGACCAGCTCATGGACCCGCTCGTGGTGCACAAGATCGGCGACAAGGCCTCGCGCGAGGCACGCGTGCAGGAACTCATCGAGATGGTGGGCCTGCCGGGATCGGTGCTCGACGCGCTGCCGGGGCAGCTTTCCGGCGGCCAGCGGCAGCGCGTGGCCATCGCCCGCGCCCTGTCGCTCAAGCCCGACGCCATCATCGCCGACGAGCCCACGAGCGCGCTGGACGTGTCGGTGCGCGCGCAGATCCTGAACCTGCTGATGGACCTGAAGCGCGATCTGGGCCTGTCGATGGTGTTCATCAGCCACGACATACAGACGGTGCGCTACATATCGGACCGCATCATCGTCATGAACGCCGGCGTGGCCGTGGAGAACGGCACGGCGGAGGAGGTGTTCTCGAACCCGAAGGACGAGTACACGAAGCTGCTTTTGGGTGCAGCGCCCTCGCTGCTGCATCCCGAACTGGGCAAGTAGGCCCGAATCCGGCGCATTCGGCGGATCGCGGCCCCCGGAGAGATCCGGGGGCCGCGTTGTATCGCCAGCCATGCACGCCGATCCGGGCGCTTTTCTTGTGGTCGCCCCTTACCGTGCGTTGACGGCGACCATCAGGGGAATTAAAGTTCTATCGTTTAGATTCGAACAACGGAAAAGAGGATTAGCTCCCATGACTGACTCACCGTTTCGCGGCGTGATCCCACCGGTCGTCATACCGCTGACCGAGAAGCGCCAACTCGACCTCGAGGCACTCGAGCGCTCCATCAACCGCATGATCGATGCCGGCGTGGACGGCCTGTTCTTCCTCGGCTCCTCGGGCGAGGTGGCCTTCCTCACCGATGCGCAGCGCTATCATGTGCTGCAGGAGGCCGTGGCCATGGTGCATGGCCGCGTGCCGGTGCTGGCAGGCATCATCGACATGGAGACGTTGCGCGTGGTCGACCAGGCCAAGCGCGCGTCCGGCTACGGCGTGGACGCACTCGTGGCCACCGCCCCCTTCTACGCCCTCGGCGGCCCGAAAGAGGTGGAACGTCACTTCCGCGCCATCCGCGAACACACCGACCTGCCACTGTTCGCCTACGACCTGCCCGTGTGCGTGCACACGAAGCTCGACCCCACGATGCTCGTGCGCCTGGGCAAGGACGGCGTGCTGCAGGGCGTGAAGGACTCCTCGGGGGACGACGTGTCGTTCCGCTGGCTGCTGCTGGAGAACGAGGATGCGGGGCATCCGCTGCAGCTGCTCACCGGCCACGAGGTATGCGTGGACGGCGCATACCTCGCAGGTGCGGACGGCGCCGTGCCGGGACTCGCGAACCTCGACCCGGCGAGCTACGTGGAGCAGTGGCGCGCGGCGCAGGCCGGCGACTGGGAGCGAGTGCGCGACATCCAGAACCACCTGGCCCGCCTTATGTTCGTGACGCGCGAGGTGAAGGCCACCGTGGGCTTCGGCGCCGGCGTGGGCGCGTTCAAGACGGCGCTGTGGCAGATGGGCGTGTTCAACACGAACCAGATGCGCGAGCCCGTGTGCGCGCTCGAGGGCGAGGACGTGGACCACATCGTGACCGTGCTCAAGCAGGCCGGCCTCATGGACGCCGACGCGCCCACGCGCGAGTCCACCTGGAGCGCCTGCCCCGTCTTCGGCTGTTCGAAGTAAGGAGGAGCCCGTGACTGACGACACCTTGCAGAAGCTGACCGCCACGCGCGACTGGTGCCGCTTAGAGCTGGACGCCTGCGTGGACTTCTGGCTCGCGCACGGCATGGACCGCGAGAACGGCGGCGTGTACACCTGCCTCGACCGCACGGGCGAGGTGTACTCCACCGACAAGAGCGTGTGGATGCAGGGGCGCTGCGCCTGGACGTTCGCGCACCTGTGCCGCCTGTACGGCGAGCGCCCCGAATGGATGGAGGCCGCGAAGAGCTGCCTGGACTTCCTGGAGGAGCACTGCGTCAACCACGAGGCGGGCGGCCGCCTGTACTTCACGGTGACGGCCGAAGGCAAGCCCCTGCGCCAGAGGCGCTACTGCTTCTCGGAGGGCTTCTACGCCATCGCGAACGCCGAGTACTACGGGCTCACGGGCGAGGTTGAGCATCTGGAGCGCGCGCGCCGGGCGTACGAGATGATCTACAACCTGAACAACGGCCTGATCGAGGACCCGACAGGGCTCGGGCCCAAGACCATCGCGGAAACGCGCTCGGGCTACGCGCTGGGCGACCCGATGATCTTCCTGAACATCATCGGCATCATGCGGCGCGTGGACCCCGCGAACGCGGAGGAGTACGACCGGCACGCGCGCGAGTGCACCGACCGCATCGTGAACTGGCATTACCGCCCGGAGCTGGGATGCACGCTGGAGAGCGTGAACGCGCAGGGCGAGCCGGAGCTCGAGTACACGGCCGGGCGCGTGGTGAACCCGGGCCACGACATAGAGTGCAGCTGGTTCATGATGGACGAGGCCAACTACCGCGGCGACGAGGGGCTGCACCGCACGGCCGAGCAGATCTTCCGCCTGGCCATCGAGGCCGGATGGGACAACGAGTACGGCGGCCTGCTGTACTTCATCGACGCGTTGGGCAAGCCGACGGAGGCCTACGAGCACGACATGAAGCTGTGGTGGCCCCACAACGAGATCATGATCGCCGCGTCGAAGGCGTACCGCGACACCGGTGACGAGTACTACCTGGATTGGCTGCTGCGCACGGTGGACTACTGCAAGGAGCACTTCGCCGACCCCGAGTTCGGCGAATGGTACGGCTACCTGCGCCGCGACGGCCTGCCCACCATGCCCCCCACGAAGGGCTCCACGTTCAAGGGTCCCTTCCATGTGCCCCGCGCCCTGTCCATGACCGAACGAGTGCTGACCGAGCTGATAGGAGACTAAACGTTCCATCGGCCTAACGGCCGATGGAACTGGTCGACGCTGTGGCTTTCTGCAGCACCCCGCCTTGCCGCTTTTGCACTTGCCCTCACGTGCAAAAGCACGCTCGGCCGCGCAACACGGCAATTCGAGGCACTGCAGAAAGCCTCGCTGACATTTTGTACGACCTATGAGAAAGGCAAACTATGAACTACCTGGGTATCGATTACGACGTCAAGAACATGCCCGTCCTGGACGAGGGCTTCATCCCCTTCGGCGTGTGGATGAAGGCGTACCTCGAGGGCGCCGCCCAGCCCATCGCCGTGGCCGTTGAGCGCGAGGACGGCTTGATCTCGGTGCGCGAGAGCTTCATCCGCGGCGGCGAGTTCGCCGAGGCCGACTTCCGCTACGTGGAGCGCCTGGTGAAGTTCGAGCTGTGGAGCATCGGCGGCTTCCGGGTGTACCTGCGCGGCTGCGATGACATCGCGGCGAAACTGGCCGAGGCGTACTCGCCGGAGGGCGCACGTTCGTTCGACTACGGCTTCGTGGGCGACGTGTACGAGAAGCCGCTCGAGGTCGTGGCGTGCACGGAGGCCGACTTCCCCGCCGCCAACGAGGCCGCCAAGAAGATCGGCGGCCACCTGAAGGGCTGCCGCATCGGCTTCGACGCCGGCGGGTCGGACCGCAAGGTATCGGCCGTCATCGACGGCGAGTCGGTGTACTCCGAGGAGGTCGTGTGGTTCCCCAAGGTGACGGAGGACCCGGAGTACCACTTCAACGAGATCGTGACCGCGTTCAAGACCGCTGCCTCCAAGATGCCGCGCGTGGACGCCATCGGCGTGTCGTCGGCCGGCACGTTCGTGGGCAACAGCCCCATGGTGGCCTCCCTGTTCATCAAGGTGCCGCGCGATCGCCGCAACGAGGTGAAGAGCATCTACGACCGCGCCGGCTTGGAGATCGGCGACGTGCCGCTCGTGGTGGCCAACGACGGCGACGTGACCGCGCTCGCCGGCTTCATGAGCACGGGCAAGGGCGACATCCTCGGCATCGCCATGGGCACGAGCGAGGCCGTGGGCTACGTGAACGACGAGGGCAACGTGCTCGGCTGGATCAACGAGCTGGCGTTCGCGCCGGTGGACCTGTCGCCCGAGGCCATGCAGGACGAGTGGTCCGGCGACTTCGGCGTGGGCTGCAAGTACTTCAGCCAGGACGCCGTCATCAAGCTGGCGCCGGCCGCCGGCATCGAGCTGGACCCGGAGCTCTCCCCCGCCGAGAAGCTCAAGGTAGTGCAGGGCCTGGCCAACGAGGGCCACGAGGGCGCGCTCGACATCTTCCGCTCCATCGGCGTGTACCTGGCGCACACGCTGGTGCTGTACAGCTCGTTCTACGAGATCAAGACGCTCCTGGTGCTGGGCCGCGTGGCCTCCGGCGTGGGCGGTGACCTCGTGATCAGCGAGTGCAACCGCGTGCTGGCCGAGGAATACCCCGAGCTCGACGCGCAGATCAACGTGACGCTGCCCGACGAGATGATGCGCCGCGTGGGCCAGTCCGTGGCCGCTGCTTCGCTGCCGGAGGCGTAAAACGGCGCAAGGGGCATTCCCCCTTCATCGTTTAGACGAAGCCCGCGCCGCATGGCTCGGGCTTTTTTCCGACCTCCTCCGATCTCGTTCAAGGGCCTTGACGCCGAAAGAGCCGGTTGCTGTCAAAAACAGGGCGGTTTGGCAATCGTAGCGCGCCGCATGAGACAGATTCTGCGATAGAACAGCAGTCCTGGATAGTGTTTTCCCAGGTGACGTTCTGTGATGATAATCCGAGCGAATAACCATGGATTGCCAAACCGACTTGTTTTTGACACTGAGGGCCCGTTTCGGCGTCAGCAATGCCAGCCTTCGTAACGCTTCAGGCGGCCGCTGCCCCGATGCCCGCCCCGCATGCAGGCATCGGGGCAATCCCCCTCTCAGGCAAAGCGCCCCACCGCGATCGCTCGCAGCGGGGCGCTTCTCGTGGCATCCGATGGCGCGCTACGCCAGCAGCTCGCCGCGCAGGACGACGGCCCGCACGTCGAGCGTCTCCTTGTCCAGCAGCACGGCGTCGGCCACCTTGCCGGGCTCGATGGCGCCGCGCTCGGCGTCCAGGCCGAGGGCGCGCGCCGGGTTCGCGCTCGCCGCCTTCACGGCGCTCGCGAGCGGGATGCCCATGTCGCGCACGGCAACGGTCAGGCAGCGCATGAGGTCGCTCACCGAGCCGGCGAGCGCGCCGTTGTCGATGGTGGCCACAGGGCCGCGCACCGTGACGTCCTGGCCGCCCAGGTCGTAGATGCCGTCCTCGAGGCCGGCCGCGCGCAGCGTGTCGCTGATGAGGATCATGCGGTCGTCGCCGAACAGCTGGAAGGCCAGGCGCACCATAGCGGGATGGATGTGCACGCCGTCGGCGATGATCTCGGCCGTCACCTCGCCGTGCTCGACGGCGGCCGGGATGGGGCCGGGCTTGCGGTGATGCATAGGATCCATGGCGTTGTACAGGTGCGTGAGCTGGCGCGCGCCCAGCTCGAACGCGCGGGCGGCCGTGTCGTAGTCCGTGCAGGTATGCGCGAGCGAAATGCGTACCTCGTTCGCCATCTCACGGATGAACTCCTCGGCGCCCGGCTCCTCAGGCGCGATGTCCACGAGCTTGAACAGGCCACCGGCCGCCTCCTGCAGGCGGCGGAACTCCTCGGCCGAGGGGTTGCGCACGTAGTCGGGGTTCTGCGCGCCCACCTTGCTCGGCGAGATGAAGGGGCCCTCCATGTTGATGCCCACGAGCGCCGCCTCGTCCGCAGCCGGCTCGTAGGCCGCCGCAGCCTGCGCGGCGCGCACGAGCACGTCCTCGGGCAGCGTCATCGTGGCCGGGCACATGGCCGTGACGCCGCGCGAGGCCTCGTAGGCCCCCATCCTGTGCAGGCCCGCCAGGTCGCCATCGCTGATGTCGGCGCCGGCGCTACCGTGGAAATGCAGGTCCACCAAACCGGGGATCACGCAGCAGCCGGCCGCGTCGACGGTCTGGCCACCTTCCGCTCGCGCGGCCTCCCCCACGAAGCGGCCGTCCGCCGCAAACACGTCGCGCTCGACAAACCCCTCGCCAACGAACACGCTTCCGTTGATGATGCGCATAGGGCATTCTCCTTCCGAACTGCCTCAAGCAGGTGATTTTAGCAGGGACATTATACTGCCCCATCGGCCATTTTTCGTCCTCTGCTCCGAGAAGGTTGCCTCCGATTCGCCCCTTCTTCGCAAATTCGAGGTTCGAATTGCACAGAAATCGCCGCTCTGAAGCTCTGGAGGAGCCTGCAAGGCCCTTTTGCGCCGCCCGGCATCGCCATCCGATACGTTTGCCCAGTTCATGGAATACGATGCTCGTCCATGCCGGCTCCGTGAGCTTCAGAGCGGCGATTTCCGTGCATCCAAGGGGCGATATTTTCGAAGCGCACCTTGGATTCGCTCGCAGCGAGAGGGAGCCGCGCGATGCGGCCCCCTCTCGCTGCGACAGCCGCTGCGCCGATCCTCCCCCGGCACAGCGGCTCCTTTGCGCGCTTTACACCAGGTCGCGGCAGAGCTCGCCGGCAGCGGGGTCCACGATGACGGTGGCGTTGGGATGGAACTGCAGGATGGAGGCCGGCACCTGCGGAGTGACCGGGCCGAAGAACGCCTTCTTCACGATCTCGGCCTTGTGGGAGCCTTCCACCACCACAAGGACGCTGCGCGCGGCCATGATGGTGCCGATGCCCATGGTGTAGGCCTGGCGCGGCACGTCATCGATGCTGTCGAACAGGCGGCTGTTGGCCTGGATGGTGCTCTCGGTGAGGTCGACGCAGTGCGTGGCCGCAGGGAACGTGTCCTCCGGCTCGTTGAAGCCGATGTGGCCGTTCGGGCCGAGGCCCAGCAGCTGCAGGTCGATGCCGCCGGCCGCTTCGATGGCCTCCTCGTAGGCTGCGCACACGGCATCGGCGTCCGGATTGAACCCTTCCGGCACGTGCGTGCGTGCCTGGTCGATGTCCACATGGTCGAACAGGTGCTTCTTCATGAAGTAGCGGTAGCTCTGGTCGTGCTCGGGGTTGAGGCCGCGGTACTCGTCCAGGTTGAACGTGGTCACGTCGGCGAAGCTGATCTTGCCGGCCGCGCAGTCCTCCACGAGGCACGCGTACAGGCCGATGGGCGTCGTGCCCGTGGCCAGCCCCAGCACGCAGGACGGGTCGGCGTCGACGTACGAGGCGATGCGATCGGCCGCCTGGCGGCTCATGTCCTCGGTGCTCTCGGCGATGATGAATTCCATGGAACCCTCTCTTCCCTTGCGTTTCTTGCTTTCTATGCCGCGCATGCCGCAACGGCGGCGCGGCGCCTCCCTCGGCCCCGGTCGGGTCCGGAGGGGTTGGTGCCTAGGTCCAGAACTGAGCCGTCTCGATAACGTCCTGGTACGCCCACGAGTACACATCGGAATACCAGCCCGTTTCGGGCACGAAGCATACGAGCACGCTGTAGACCACCGAAACGGCCACCAGCACCAGCAGCACCTTCATGAGCAGGTTCTGCGCCATCGTCCCAGGCGACAGGTTCTCGTTCACGATGAACGCCAGCAGCACGACGGCCGCTAGGAACATGAAGCTGAAGTCGGCGAAGTAGCGCTGCAGGATGCCGGCCATCTGCGCGTCCAAGAGCGCCACGATGACGCCCGACGCCAGCAGCACCACGATGACGCCCATGATGGTGCGCGTGGAGCGCTGGCGCATGCGCAGCGCGAGGATGCGCTTCGCGAACGGCAGCACCCACAGCACCGGCAAGCACGCCAGGATGCCGCCGAACGTGACCTCCTTGATGGTCTGCCCCATGTAGGTGGTGTCGAACGGAGCCGGCTGCACGTACGGGAACACGCCCGTCACGCACGGAGGCTGCAGGAAGTACGCGAACAGCGCCGGCGCGAGGCGGCCCAGGTTCCAACCGCGCTTCGTCATGTCGTTCACCGTGAGGTTGTAGTTCGCCCCGAAATCCGTGAGCGAGCCGAAGCGGGCGTAGTTGTAGCCCATGAGGCCGGCCGCCACCACCGCATAGGGAGCCACGAGGCAGGCGAACTCGCGTGCGCCGCGCGGCGTGAACAGCCGGCGCTCCGTGATGTAGGCGCGCCAGAACAGCGGGAAGGCCAGCAGCGACAGCACCACGAGCTGCGGGCGGCAGCCCACCACGAGCGCCATGCACAGCGACCCTGCCAGGTACCACTTCTCCGGCCCGGTGGAACGCGCTGCCGATGCGCGGCCGCGCATCCAGAAATAAAGCCCCCACACGGAGAACGCCAGCCCCAGCATGATGGGCAGCGAGTAGAACGTGGGGAACTTCAGCAGGTACAGGATGCCGCAGCAGGTGACGAGCGGTATCTGCAGCAGCAGGTACAGGCCCAGGCTCACCCGCTTGAAGTGATAGCGCGCGAAGCGGTCGAGCAACGCCGAGCAGCCCAGCACGAAGGCGACGCACGCAATGAGCACGCCGATAGCCGTGGGGAAGTTAGCGCCGGTGAGCAAGTAGAACGGCAGGTAGAACAGCACGACCGGCACCACGCCGAAGTAGACGTAGTAGTGCCCGTCATGGTAGGCCACGTCGAACAGGTACGGCTCCCCCGTCTCCTTCTGCGCCTCGTCGCGCGCGCCCTTGTCGTAGGGGTCGGCCATGTCCTGCAGCCACTGGGGCGGCTCCTCCTCGAGGTAGAGCTGGCCGTGCGCCATGGCCTTGGCAAGCTCGGCATACTGCTGGGCGTTGTCGCCGCCCACCTCGAAGGTGTTCACGATGCTGTGCCCGTCCCACGAGCCGCTGTTGTAGCCCTGCGTGGCTACGCCCACAAGGTTCGAGCCCATGAACAGGAACGCGGACATGAGGTACACCTCGATGACCACCGTGGCGATGATGGCCGCCTTCGATTTGCGCGGCTCGTCCACGATGTGGATGCGGTAGATGGCCGAGCGCGGGCGGAACGCGAACGCCAAGAGCAGAATGCCGGCCGTGGCCAGGAAGCGCCCCGTGTTGAAGTCGAACGGATGGTGCGCGTTCAGCACGATGTCCGAGAGCTTGATGGGATAGCTCACGTTCTCGCCCGTGATCTCGATCCTCAGGTTGTCCACGAGCCCCGCCGTGTTCAGGTTGATGTACTCGCTCTGGTCGGACAGGGTGGACACCGCCACGTCGGGCACGCCCACCGTGTACTCCGTGGAGTCGAAGTACGTGTGGTGAGCGTCGTCGGTGAACTGGATCTTCACCGTGAGCTCCTGGGCGGGCTGGCGGTAGTCGAAGTTGAGCCAGATATTGTGCACCTCGGTGTTGAGGTTCGAGAACTCCAGCGTATGGTTCACGGCCGTGAGCTTGTACTGCTCGTCGGTTGTCTCCTGCAGGTTGAGCTTGTCGTTAAGGCTGATGGAGTTGTAGCCGGCAGACGTGAAGTAGTTCAGGTTGAACAGGAACGTCTCCAGCAGGAACGCCACGGCGAGGATGGCGAGGATGCTCTTCGCCAGGTGCCTGACCGCCGGCCGATGCGCGCGCATGAAGCCCGTGTAGGCGTAGGATATGTTCTGGCGGACGGTGGGCATACTGGTAACGAATTATAGATGAAAAAAGGCGGACAGGGCAGCTCAAGCCCTATCCGCCTTCAAGATTGCGCGCAAAACGCCGCGTTCGGCGCCTACAGGCCCAGCGCCTTCTTCACGTCGGCGTACACCACGTTCGGATCGCGGTCGCCGTCGATGGAGACGAGCAGGTCGCAGCCGCGGTAGTAGTCGATGAGCGGCGCCGTGGACTTCTC
>OLND01002744.1_pt1 | contig 15205 bp, 13 predicted proteins | sample 1672031 | NCBI WGS metagenome assembly OLND01 (sample SAMEA3136638, study PRJEB25190) | human gut metagenome | biome: human gut; feature: human-associated habitat; material: faeces | place: Austria | collected 2013
AATTTATATAACGGAGGTGGCGAAAAATGAAAAAACGAATACTTAGTATCCTGCTCGCCCTATGTATGCTGTTCTGCCTTGTGCCGACTACGGCGTTTGCCGAGGGTGAGACAAACAGGAAAGTCGAAACGGAACAAGAGCTTGTCGCTGCGCTGGCGGACAGCAGCGTAGACATCATCACGCTGAAAAATGACATTGCAATCGGCACGACCCTGACCGTCCTCCGCAAGGTCACCCTCGATCTCAACGGCTATGTTCTGAAAATGACCGGCAGCGGCAGCGTTATTATCCTCGATAATAAGAGCGGCATCACCGGCGACCTGACCCTTATCGACAGCAATCCCACGGCGGAGCACAAATTCAAGGTTAACGGCGCAGAACCTTGGGTGCTGGACGACAGCGGTACAGAGACCGTCTATGGTGGCATCATCACAGGCGGCACGGGCAGCCGGATCTTCTTCTCCAACGGGGTGGGAGGCGGCGGCGTGATCATCGGCAGCGGCGCACTCACCATGAACGGCGGCAATATCGTCGGCTGCATAGCCAATAGAGGCGGTGGCCTGTTCCTCTCAGACGGTTCGTTCACCATGAACGCCGGCAGCATTGTCGGCTGCTCAACACCGGACAGATTAACGACCGGAGAGGCCTTTCACGGCGGCATATACGCTTTTGGTCCGATGGCGAACACAGACACAACCGGCGTGATCACGTTGACCGGCGGCCTGATCAAAAACAATGGCAGATACGCTATCAATGCTGCGTATATGACCACAATTTACGCCAACGGCGGCGAGGTATACGGTGGGGTTCACCTAAATCAGACAAGTAAGATCACCTGTCTTGCAGAAGATAACGGTATTACCGCCTTCAAAGGCAAGACGGTGATCGGCGGAGCTTCCGTTGTAAATGCAAGCCATGTTGACTGGGGCCTCTTCTACGGCGGTCTGGATATTTACGGCAATACGACCGGCGTCATCGTGACTTACAGGGACGGCGACAGTGAATACGCAAAGCAGGTTCTGCCCTCCGGCACTCTCGCGACGCGTCCCGATGCTCCCGCCGCCACACCGGGCTATACCTTCGGTGGCTGGAACAAGGCCGACGGCACGGCGTGGGATTATGCAAGCGATAAAGTCACCGATAACATAACATTGTATGCAAAATGGGCAGCGAACACCTACACGATTACCTTCGACACCGCCGGCGGCAGCGAGATTGCTCCGATTACGCAGGACTACGGCACGGTAATTACCGCACCTGAAGCCCCGACAAGAGAGGGATATACCTTTATCGGCTGGGATAAGGAAATTCCCACGACTATGCCCGCTGAAAATATGACTGTCACCGCGCAATGGGAAATCAATCAATACACAATTACCTTTGACACCAACGGCGGCAGTGAAATTGCGCCCATTACGCAGGACTACGGCACGGTAATTACCGCACCTGAAGCCCCGGAAAGAGAGGGCTACACCTTCATCGGCTGGGATAAGACAATTCCCGAAACCATGCCTGCCGAGAATATAACGCTCAAAGCACGGTGGAAAGACACCGAAAAGCCCACGGGCGAAATTATCATAGGCACCAATAAATGGCAGGAATTCCTGAATAAGCTCACCTTCGGTCTGTTCTTTAAGGATACGCAGACGGTGACGATAAACGCCGCCGACAACAGCGGAACCGTGTTTGTCTCTTATCTGGTGACCGATCGGGATCTTTCCGAAGAGGAACTGAAATCCCTCGTATTCAGCGGGTACGAGGAGCCGTTCCACATAGACCCCAGCGGGGAGCATATTGTTTATGCAATGCTCGTTGACGAGAGCCTGAACATAACATACCTTCGCTCCGACCGCGTAACGCTTGACAATGTTCGGCCGGTGATCTCCGGCATTGAGGACGGAAAGACTTACTGCGAGGCGCAGACGGTTACAATTAACGAGAAGTATATAGAGACAGTTACCGTAAACGGCACAGAGGTCACGCTTGACGAAACCGGCAGCTTTACCCTCGCTCCCGCAGACGGCGAGCAGAGAATCGTTGTCACCGACAAAGCGGGCAACACCGCCGAGATGACCGTAACGGTCAACGACGGGCATACCTATGGTGAATGGGTATCGAACGGCGACGGCACGCACACCCGTCAATGCACGGTGGACGGCTGCAACGGGCTTGAAACAAAGGATTGCTCCGGCGGCAAGGCAACCTGCGCCGAAAAAGCGGTATGCGAAGTCTGCGGAAAGGCTTACGGAGAGCTTGACCCGAAGAATCACACCAACCTCAAGCATAATGAGGCCAAGGCGGCCACCGAGGATGCCGAGGGCAATATCGAGTATTGGTACTGTGGCGGCTGCGGAAAGTATTACAGCGACAAAGACGGCACCGAGGAGATCGCCAAGGCCGACACCGTAACGGCGAAGCTGCCGAAGTCTCCCCCGACCGGCGATACAAGCAACCTCATGCTGTGGATCGCATTGCTGCTTGCCAGCGGCGGTGTTCTGACAGGTGTAACGGTATTTGATAAGAGGAAAAGACATTCCGTCAAATAATCAGAGATAAGTAACAATTAACGATCCATCACGGAAACATCGCAATTACGGCACAGCGGGCATAAAAACCGCTGTGCCGTATTTCTTTCCTTGGCGACTGTTTTTGAGAAATAAGCAATGTCTCGGTCATAACCCAACATTTTTTGCCGGATTCCATGTATACTGCGTATATCACACTTATGCACTCTTCACTTTTGCCCCGGCAGCGGATACACTGATATCAACAGATACCAAATACAGCGAGGTAATTATGAAAACAAGGAGAAGCCCCTAACAATCATGTACATAAGCGAAACGCAACATTCAAGACCGTCTTAACAAAACGGTTTTTATATGCACGCCCTCATGCGGCTGTACTGTGCCTTAAAGCATAGCGCAGTCGCTTTTTTGTTTCCCCGAATACCGTAACAGGAGGTGACCACGATGTTTAGCCTTGCAGAATCAATTGACGAAGCTCAACACAACGCAGTGCCATAAAAAGCGGCGCCCTGCCGTTTTCAAGCGACAAGGTGAAAGAATGAAAAAGAATACAGGAAAGAAACAGATGTTGAAATAGCAAAGGCTGTCTTTGCGCAAACACACAGACACCTATATTTTTTGACCTCTGCGGTCAACAGAATTCCATACGATATCTGCAAAAAACCAACGATAAATCTGTTATTTCGGAATTTCAAATTGGCTTGGCTTTCTGCGCTTGTATAAACGGCAGCGTACTGTCGAAGTTTGCGGTAGGCTGTCGAAGCCCTCCGTATCAATCGTTTTTGACCTATCAAAAAACGATTGAATGGAGGTACATAACAGTGAAAAAACTGAACCCTAAAAAGGTTTTTATTATAACCGACGGCAGCTATCGGGAAATTACTCCCGCGGAGCATGAATTTCGGAAAGAAGCCGATGCAGGCTACCGAGAAAAGAAATTCATCGGCCTGCACAGCATGATCATGGAGGTGAGTGAAAAGGAATACATTGGATTCTACCGCAACAAACGGCGACAGAAATATCTCGACGAGCAGCGCAGGGATAACGGCGATGTTTCGTATGACGCCTTGAACAGTGATGAATTCAACAGCGAGGAAATTCTGATTGCCGAGTTGCCGGATGTGTGCGATACGCTTGTCCATCAGCAATTGTTGGACAAGCTGCGAAAAACGGTGGACGCTCTGCCGGAGGATGAAAAGGCTCTGATTGTTGCACATTTCTATGACGAAGTTCCGCAGACGGAGCTTGCCGAGCGCTACGGCAGAGCGCCTGACAGTGACGTCCGCCTGAGCGCACGGACCGTGGCACGGAGGCAGGCGGCCTTTTTCTATGAGCAGGAAACTTGGTTTGTGCGAGACAATTTTTCTACCAATGGTACGTGGATAAACGGACGTAAGCTCATACCGGGAAAGAAGTATCAGCTTGCAGCCTATGATGAGATCGGTTTTGCAAGGACTGAGAAGGTCATATTTGACCTGCGGAATGAGTCGTACACACCTCCCCGGCAGGAAACGCCGCCGAGTCCAATGGGCGATTTTGCAGGGGAAAAGCGGATAGGGGAGTATGAGGTCATCCGGGCACTTGCCCCGTTGAGCGTAAAGGACGTTTATTTGGCGAAAAGCTCCCGTACGGATAGGCTTGTGGTGCTGAAGCCTTGCCGAAAGGATGATCGTCCCGCCCAAAAGACCATCTGTGAGCTGCTCCTGAAGGAAGCTGACCTCCTCCGGCAGCTGGATCACCCGGCCATTCCAAAGCTGGTAGAGGTTCTGGAGGATGAGGAGACTCTCTGCGTGGTCCGGGAATATTTTGATGGCGAGACACTTGAGAGCATCATGGCCAGAGAAGGGACTCAGGATCTGATCCAAGTGGTGGATTGGGCATGGCAGCTATGCGATGTGCTGCGCTATCTGCATGAGAGAAATTATGTCTACCGTGACATGAAGCCGGGAAATATCCTGCTGCGGTCCGATGGCCGTCTTGCACTGATCGATTTCGGCACGATGCGTGTCTATAAACCCGGCAAAGCGGGGGATACCGTCTGTCTGGGTACACGGGGCTATGCCGCCCCGGAGCAGTTCGGCGGTATGGGACAGACCGATGCCCGGACAGATATCTACGGTCTGGGGGCCACGCTCTATTATTTGGTGACCGGCTGTAACCCCGGCGTGCCGCCCTATGAGATAGGCTGCATCCATGCAATGCATATCGGCGGCTTCCCGCATCAGTTGGGTGACTTGATCCAAAAGTGTGTGCAGCCCGACCCGGTGAGGCGCTTCCAATCCTGCCGGGAACTGATGGAGGCACTGGAGGATGCCTCCTTCGACATTACCACCAATCAGGAGAAGTTGGCTCAGTGGAAGCGGATCCTGCGCCGGGAGGAGCAGAGCTGAAGCTCCCGCTCCCTGTAAAGTAAATCCCTGTTCCTTATCCCCCTCCGGCCCCGGCCGGAGGGGGCCTTTTTTCCCGTCAATCCCGCCGATTCGTGAAAATGTCAGACACGCCCCTACGTTTTTATTGCAATTCTCCGAAAATAATTATATAATGTGAAATACCTATTGGTATGCGAATGGGAAAGGTCTGCAATATGGAAAAGATCCTGTCTGTATTGGAAAATATCAAAGGATACCTGCCTCTGATCCGCCTGGCGGACCTGCTGGACGTGGCCATCGTGGCGTATCTGGTATATAAGCTGCTGTCGCTGGTGAAGAGTACACGGGCCGCCAACATCCTGAAGGGTGTGGCCATCTTTCTGGCGGCGCTGTGGCTGTCCTCGAAGCTGAACCTGCGGGTGGTGAATTACATCCTCAGCCACATGGTGGAGTGGGGCGTGCTGGCCCTGATCATCGTGTTCCAGCCGGAGATCCGCCGGATTTTGGAGCAGCTGGGCAGCAAGAACATCCGCCTGCTGCGGACGCTGGCGCCGGAGAAGGAGCTGCCGGAGCTGGAGCGGGCCATCGACCAAACGGTGCTGGCCTGCACGGAGATGTCCCGCACCCGCACAGGCGTGCTCATCGTGTTCGAGCGGAAGATCTTGCTGGACGACGTGGTGCGCTCCGGTACCACGCTGGATGCCTCCGTCTCCAGCGAGCTGCTGAAGAACATCTTTTTCGTCAAGGCGCCCATGCACGACGGCGCCGTCATCATCCGCAACGGGCGGATCCTGGGGGCGGGCTGTATGCTGCCCCTGTCTAAGAATGTGAACCTCAGTCGGGAATTGGGGATGCGCCACCGGGCGGGCATCGGCATGAGCGAGAATTCCGATGCCGTGGTGGTCATCGTCTCGGAGGAGACGGGCTCCATCTCTGTGGCCATCGGTGGGATGCTGAAGCGCCATCTGCAGGCGGAGACCCTGTCCCAGCTGCTGCACAACGAGCTGATGCCCCAGCAGGAGGAACCGGATAGGACCCGCTTCCCGCTGCGGGAACTGCTTCGGACCCGGAGAAAGGGGGAGCAGAACGATGAAGAAGAATGATGCCAGCCGTAAGGCGCTGCGGATCATCGGTTCCATTCTGGTGGCGATCGCTCTGTGGATCTATGTGGATACCGTCACCTCGCCGGAGGTGACGCTGAAGGTGAAAAATGTGCCGGTGGAATTCTCCGGCGAGGATACCACACTGGCGGATCGTGGCCTGATGCTGCTGTCGGGCTATGACACCACCGTGGATCTGGTCATCAAGGGTCCCCGGAACGAGCTGCGTAAGCTGGACCGCAGCAAGATCCGGATCGTGGCCAATACCAGCAATATCAAGGAGGCCGGCAGCCAGACCCTGACCTACGAGGTGGTGTTCCCGGACAACATCCGCAGGGGGAAGCTGACGGTGGATTCTGCCAGCATTTACAGCATCACCGTCACCGTGGGCGAGTTGGACAGCAAGGAAGTACCCATTCAGTGCGAAATTGTGGGCAGCGTGGCTGACGGCTACATGGCCGGGGAGCTGACGCTGGATCCGGAGGTGCTGCTGCTGCGCGGCCAGCGGGACGACCTGCTGAATGTCAGCTACGCCAAGGTGCGGCTGGATATCACCGGAGCTGACAAGACGGTGGTGCAGGCGCTGGAATTTGAACTGTACGACCACAACGATGTGAAGATCGAGAACAGCGCCATCCGCAGCAGTGAAAAGCTCATCGGCGTTACCATGCCGGTGTCGACGGTGAAGGAGGTGCCTCTGCGGGTGAACTTTGTGGAGGCCGTGGGGGCCACCATGGAGACGGTGGACTACACCATCTCTCCCGCCACGGTGAAGCTGGTGGGCGAGAAGGCCCGACTGGATGAGATCGACAGCATCGTGCTGGATACCCTGTATGTGCAGGATCTGGAGGATTCCCAGAGCCTGACCTATACCATCCCCGTGCCGGAGGATGTGACCATTGCCGACGGCGTGGACACCGCCACCGTGACGGTGGTGGTCCGTGGCGTCACGGAGCGGACGCTGACCGTTTCCCGGTTCACCTTTGAGAATGTGCCGGAGGGCATGACCGCCACGGCAGAGACGGAGTCGCTGAACGTGCGGCTGCGGGGCCTGACAGCGGAGGTGAACGCCCTGACGGCGGAGAACGTCCACATCGTGGCAGACCTGTCCGGACTCACCGGCGCAGGGGTCCATACGGTGCCGGTGACCATCCGTATCGAGGGCTACGAGAATATCGGCATCAAGGGCTCGTATCAGATGGTGGTGGATCTGAAGGTGGCTTCGGACACCCCGACAGAGCCATAGACATAGCAAAGAGGTGTATAAGCTACCATGACACAGATCGCAACGGTTGAAAAGATATTGCCCGGCGGCTTCGTGGAGATATCCGTCCCCCGAAAGTCTGCCTGCGGCCACGACTGTGAGGAATGCGCCGGCTGCGGCATGACCGGCGCCGCCATCCACGCACGGGCCAAGGACCCTGTGGGGGTCCGGCCGGGGCAGAAGGTGGTGGTGGAGAGCGCCACCCGGAAGATATTGGGTGTAGTGGCGCTGGTATATCTGCTGCCGGTGGTGGGCTTCCTGCTGGGCTACTTCCTGTCGGAGGGACTGGCGGAGGGCGTCCGCTACGCCATCGCCATCGGCGCAGCGGCGCTGGCCTTCCTGCCCAGCGTGGCCTATGACCGCCACGCCAAAAAGACGGAGGCCCTGACCTACACGGTGGTGCGGGAGTTCTGATGTTCGGCTATGTGCGTCCTGCGGCGGATCGGCTGACTCAGGAGCAGACAGACCTGTTCCGCAGCGCCTACTGCGGCCTGTGCCGCACGCTGGGACGGCGGTACGGCCTGCCGGCCCGGATGATTTTGAACTACGATCTGGCCTTTCTGGCCATTCTGCTGGCCGGCGGCAGCGGCTTTTCCTGCGCTCGCCATCGCTGCCCGGTGCATCCCATCCGGGGCTGCCCCTGCGGGGAAGAAAACCCGGCGCTGGATGCGGCGGCGGACCTCAGCGTCATTCTGACCTGGTGGCAGCTGCATGACGGCGTGACGGATCACGGCTTCTTCGGGGGCCTGAAATACCGGCTGGCCGCCCTGCTTCTCCGCCGCAGCTACCGCAAGGCCGCCCGCCTGCGGCCGGATTTTGACCGGCTGGTGCAGGGCTGTCTGGGAGAACTGGCGGAGCTGGAGCGGGAGAATTGTCCCTCCATTGACCGCCCGGCGGATACCTTCGCCCGGCTGCTGGCCGGTGCGGCAGAGGAGGAGCCGGATCCTGTCCGGCGGCGGGTGCTGGCGCAGCTGCTGTACCATCTGGGCCGCTGGATATACCTGACGGACGCAGCGGACGATCTGGCCAAGGACCAGCGCAGCGGCAGCTATAATCCGCTGCCCCTGCGATTTTCGGTGCAGGAGGGCAAGCTGACGGAGGAGAGCCGTCAGGAGCTGGCCCAGACCATGGACCGGTCCGTGGAGCGGATGGCGGCGGCCTTCGAGCTGTTGGAGTGCGGCGTATGGCAGCCGGTCATTGAAAGTGTGGTATATGCGGGGCTGTATCAGGTGGGAAACGCCGTTTTGAACGGCACCTTCCATCAGCGGCCCCGGAGAGAGAAATACCCTGAACGAAAGGCAGGACACGGCGATGCGTGATCCCTATCAGGTGCTGGGTGTCCCCAGCACCGCCACAGACGAGGAAGTCAAAAAAGCCTATCGGAATCTGGCCAAAAAGTACCATCCCGATAATTATCACGATGATCCCCTGGCCGATCTGGCACAGGAGAAGATGAAGGAGATCAACGAGGCCTACGAGGAGATCCAGAACCAGCGCAAGCGCGGCGCCTCCGGCAATGGCTACGGAGCCTACGGCGGCAGCTATGGCGGCTCCTACGGCGGCTACGGCGGCAACGGCTACGGCGGCAACGGCTACGGCGGCAGCTATGATCCCGCCATCCAGCGCATCCGTCTGGCCATACGTCAGGGGGACCTGAATCTGGCGGAGGAGCTGCTCAACGCCCGCAGCGACCACAACGCCGAGTGGAACTTCCTGAAGGGAGCCGTCTGCTTCAAGCGGGGCTGGCTGGACGAGGCCAAGCGCTATTATGAGACGGCGGTGCAGATGGACCCCGGCAACCCGGAGTACCGGCAGGCGCTGGCCATGGCGGAGGGCCGCTCCGCCGGCTACCGCCCCGCCGGATACAGCCGTGTCACCACCGACGGCTGCGACGATCCCTGCACCCGCCTGTGCGGTACCATGCTGTGCTGCAATCTGCTGGGCGGCGGTGGCTATTTCTGTTGTATATAAACGGGGACCCCATCCCCTTTGAAGGAGGATAAAGCTGTGGTCAAGAGCATGACCGGCTATGGCCGGGCGCGAGAAACCAGAAATAAGCGGGATATCACCGTGGAGGTGCGTTCCGTCAACAACCGGTATCTGGACTGTACTGTGAAGCTGCCCAGAGCCTATGTATTCGCTGAGGATGCCATCAAGGGCCGTGTCCAGAAGGCGGTGTCACGGGGCAAGGTGGACGTGTTCGTCACCATCGACTCCTCCGCTGCGGACGTGTCCGTGGTGAAGGTGAACGAGCCGCTGGCCCGCAGCTACTATGAGGCGCTGCTGCAGCTGAAGGAGACCTTCGGCCTGTCGGGAGAGGTCACTCCGGTGGAGTTGTCCCGCTGCCCGGACGTCCTCTCCGTTACCAAGGCGGAGGAGGATCTGGAGACGCTGGCCGAGGACATCTGTCAGGTGACGGATGCGGCGCTGGCGGCCTATAACCGGATGCGGAGCGTAGAGGGCGTGAAGCTGGCGGAGGATATCGCCGGCCGGGCCGATACCATCGAGCGCACCGTGGCCCGTGTGGAGGCACAGTCTCCCCAGACGGTGTCGGCCTACCGGGAGCGGCTGGAGAGCAAGATGCGGGAGGTGCTGGCCTCCACCACCATCGACGAGGCCCGCATCCTGACGGAGACAGCCATCTTTGCCGACAAGATCGCCGTGGACGAGGAGACGGTGCGCCTGCACAGCCACCTGTCCCAGCTGCGGGATATGCTGCGGGGGGATGAACCCGTGGGCCGGAAGCTGGATTTCCTCATTCAGGAGATCAACCGGGAGTGCAACACCATCGGCTCCAAGTGCAGCGACCTGACCATTACGCAGGACGTGGTGAACATGAAGGCCGAGGTGGAGAAGATCCGGGAGCAGGTGCAGAACATCGAGTAAGGGAGCGTTCTATGGAGCTGGTAAACATCGGATTCGGCAACCTCATTGCCGCCGGGCGGCTCATCGCCGTGGTAAGCCCGGATTCGGCCCCCATCAAGCGACTCATTCAGGAGACAAGGGACGGCGGGATGCTCATCGACGCCACCTATGGCCGAAAAACGGCGTCGGTGCTCATCATGGACAGCGACCACGTGGTGCTGTCGGCGCTGTCGGCGGAGAAGCTGGCGCCCCGGCTGGGCGTCCCGCTGGAGGATCTGACAGAGGAGGAAGCTTAAGTGCAGAGAAAGGGCAAGACATTCATCGTATCGGGTCCCTCCGGCGTGGGCAAGAGCACCGTGCTGAAGGCGTTGTTTGATCAGCGGACGGACCTGTATTTTTCCATTTCCGCCACCACCCGTGACCCCCGTCCTGGGGAGGTGGACGGTGTCCACTACCACTTCATCCCGGCGGAGAAGTTCCACCGAATGGTGGAGGAGGACGAGTTCCTGGAGTATGCCGAGTACGTAGGCAACTTCTACGGTACTCCCAAGAAGTACGTGGACCGTGCCATGGATGACGGTCGGGACGTCATTCTGGACATCGAGATCCAAGGCGCCAACCAGATCTGCGCCAAGCGGCCGGAGACGGTGCGTATCTTCATCGCTCCCCCCTCATGGGTGGAGCTGGAGCGGCGGCTCACCGCCCGTGGCACCGACAGTCAGGAGGTCATCCAGAGCCGCCTGCTGCGGGCCAAGGTGGAGCTGCAAACCGCCAGCAGTTACGACTATCTGGTCATCAACGATACCGTGGAGCAGGCGGTGACGGAGCTGGCGGCCATTCTGTGCGCCGAGCACTGCCGCCCGGCGGAGCGTCTGGAGCAGCTCCTGCATAAATAAGTCAAATTACAGCCGAAAGGCAGATAAGGAAGGTCAATCATTATGATGCTGTATCCCGCAATGAACAAGCTGACGGAGTATATCCCCAACCGCTATATGATGGTGAATGTGGTGGCCCGCCGGGCCCGCCAGATCGCCGAGGAGGCCGAAGCCACCGGCCAGCATTTGGACGAGAAGCCGGTGACGCTGGCCATCCATGAGGTGGCTGAGGGCAAGTTCGACGCCCACACCATCGACACGGAGATCGAGGAAGACTGAGGGAGGGACCGTCAATGACGCAGATCGCCAAGGTCGCTGTGGCGGCGGCTACCTACGCCATTGACAAGCCCTACGACTATCTGGTGCCGTCCGGTATGGAGCTCTCCGTGGGCTGCCGGGTCACGGTGCCCTTCGGGCGGGGCAACCGCACCGCCGAGGGCATGGTGCTTCAGCTGCGGCAGGAGGTGCCTGCCAAGCCCCTGAAGGCCATCCGCAGCCTGCTGGATCAGGAGTCGGTGCTGTCGGAGAAGGAGATACGGCTGGCCCTCTGGATGCGCCAGCGGTACTTCTGCACCTTCTACGATGCCCTGCACACCATCCTCCCGGCGGCGGTGTGGTATCGCTACCGGGAAATCTGGAGCCTCGGCCCCACGGCAGGGGAGGAGGGCCTTACGGAACGGGAGCAGGCGGTGTGCCGGATGCTCTCCGACGGCCCGCAGGAGCGGGAGACCCTCTGCACCGCACTGGGGGAGGATATCCCGTCGGTGCTGTATCAGATGAAAAAGAAGGGACTGGTTTCCGTGGAGACGGAGACCAGCCGCAAGGTAAAGGACCACATGGTGGAGCTGGCGTCCTTAGCCGCCCCGGCGCAGGAGGTGCTGGAGCGTCTGGAGCGCCGCCGCCGGTCCGCCCCCCGGCAGTATGAAGCTGCGGCGTTTCTGGCCAAGTGCGGCGAGACCACGGTTCACGACCTGTGCTATTTCACCGGCGCTACCCGCCAGACCCTCCGCAGTCTGGAGAAGCAGGGCCTCATCGCCCTCCGCAGCCGGGAGGAGTACCGCATCTCCCCACGGGAGTACGGTGTCCCGGCGGAGGAGATCACCCTGAACCAACAGCAGCAATCGGCCTATGATACCATCCTCCGCCAGACGGAGACGGGCCGGGCCGGGGTGACGCTTTTACAGGGCGTCACCGGCAGCGGCAAGACGCTGGTGTATATCCGTCTGGCACAGACCCTGCTGGAGCAGGGAAAGTCCGTGATGATCCTGGTGCCGGAGATCGCCCTGACCCCCCAGATGATGGCTCGGTTCACCGCTTACTTCGGCCGAAAGGTGGCGCTGCTGCACAGCGGCCTGCGGCTGACGGAGCGGTGGGACCAATATAAGCGCATCCGCCGGGGCGAGGCCACGGTGGTGCTGGGGACCCGCTCGGCGGTATTCGCCCCGCTGGAGCGGCTGGGCCTCATCATACTGGACGAGGAGCAGGAGAGCTCCTACGAATCGGAAAAAGCCCCGTGCTACCACGCACGGGATATTGCCAAATACCGCTGCGTACAGGAGGGAGCCCGTCTGGTGCTGGGCTCCGCCACCCCCACGGTGGAGACGGCCTATTACGCCCGCAAGGGGGATTACGGCCTCTGCCGCCTGACGGAGCGCTTCAATCAGCGCCGCCTGCCGCAGGTCATTCTGGCGGATATGCGCCGGGAACTGCGGGACGGCAATTTCAGCTGCATCAGCCGCCCTCTTCGGCAGGAGCTGGAGCGGAATCTGGCGGCGGGGGAGCAGAGCATCCTGTTTCTGAACCGCCGGGGCAGCAGCCGTCAGCTGCTGTGTCCCCAGTGCGGCTATGTTCCCCAGTGTCCCCGGTGCAGCGTCTACCTCACCTACCACTCCGCCAACGGGCGGATGATGTGCCACTACTGCGGCCACTCCCAGCCTGCACCGGATACCTGTCCCGACTGCGGCGGCGCTATGAAGCACATCGGCTTCGGTACACAGAAGGTGGAGGAGGAGCTGACCCGGCTCTTTCCCGGTACGGAGCTTCTGCGGATGGATGCCGATACCGTGGGAGAGGGCCACGAGAAGCTCCTGCGGGAGTTCCAGCGCCGCCGCATCCCCATTCTGCTGGGGACTCAGATGGTGGCCAAGGGACTGGATTTCGCCGGGGTGACGCTGGTGGGCGTGCTGGCGGCGGATCTGTCGCTGTACGTGGATCACTACCGGGCGGCGGAGCGCACCTTCAGCCTGCTGACGCAGGTGGTGGGCCGGGCCGGCCGGGGGGAGAAGGAGGGCCGAGCGGTGATCCAGACCTACACCCCCCGCAACGACGTGATCCTGGCGGCGGCGGAGCAGGACTATGACCGCTTCTACGACGATGAGATCCATCTGCGGCGTCTGCGGCGTGACCCGCCCTTTGCCGACCACTTTACCCTCACCGTTACCGGCCCGGAGGAGGAGCCGGTGCGCCGGGCCTGTGTCCAGCTGTGCGCCGCCCTGCGGCAGGCGCTGTCGCAGGAATCGTACCGGGCCATGGAGCCGGAGGTGCTGGGGCCTGCCCCAGCCCCGGTGGTGAAGCTGAACAACCGCTACCGCTACCGGATCACGGTGGTGGGCCAAAACGAAAAACCGCTCCGTCAGCTGCTGGCGGCCTATATGAAGGCCTTTGCCCGCCGCCCGGAGCATCGCAATATGGCGGTCCACACGGACTGCAATCTGATGGATTAGAGGTACGAAGGATATGGCTTTGAGAAAGATCGTATTGCAGGGCGACGAGTGCCTGACCAAGGTGTGCCGCCCGGTGACGGAGTTCAATCAGCGCCTGCACACGCTGATCGATGACATGAAGGAGACGCTGCTGGATTCCGGCGGCGTGGGTCTGGCCGCCCCGCAGGTGGGCGTGCTGCGCCGTGTGTGCGTGGTGATGAACGAGGACGAGGACATCATCGAGCTGGTGAACCCGGAGATCATCGCCGCCGAGGGGGAGCAGACGGGTCTGGAGGGCTGCCTCAGCATCCCCGGCAAGTTCGGCATCGTCACCCGCCCCTATACGGTGCGTGTCCGGGCGCAGGACCGGGACGGCAATTTTTTCGAGGTGGAGGACGAGGAGCTGACCGCCCGCTGCTTCTGCCATGAGATCGAGCATCTGGACGGCCATCTGTTCGTGGAGCACACGGACCATCTGATGACCGAGGAGGAGCTGGAGGAGTATATGAACCGGCAGGAGGAAGACGAGGAATGAGGATCCTGTTTATGGGAACGCCGGACTTCGCCGTGGCCTCTCTGCGCCGGCTGGTGGAGGACGGCCACGAGATATGCGGCGTGTTTACCCAGCCGGATAAGCCCAAGAACCGGGGCCATAAGCTGGCCTTCTCCCCGGTGAAGGAGTATGCTCTTTCACAGGGCCTGACGGTGTACCAGCCCGTCAAGCTGCGGGACGGTACGGCGCTGGAGTTGATCCGCTCTCTGGCCCCGGAGCTGACGGTGGTGGCGGCCTATGGCCGCATCCTGCCGGAGGATATTCTGGCGGCGCCCAAGCTTGGCTCCATCAACGTCCATTCCTCGCTGCTGCCCAAATACCGTGGCGCAGCCCCCATCAACTGGGCCGTCCTGAACGGCGACGCCGTCACCGGCGTCACCATCATGTATATGGCCAAGGAGCTGGACGCCGGGGATATCATTTCCGCCGCCGAGACGCCCATCGATCCCGACGAGGACGCTCTGACCTTGACGAACCGTCTGGCGGAGTTGGGAGCCGAGACCCTGTCCCGGACGGTGCAGGCGCTGAACGACGGCACCGCCGGCCGCACCCGACAGGACGAGAGCGCCGTGACCTTCGCTCCCATGCTGAGCCGGGAGCTGTCCCCCATGGACTTCACCCGCCCCGCCCGCAGTCTCCACGATCAGGTCCGTGGCCTCCAGCCTTGGCCCTGCGCCGTGACGGAGCTGTCCGGCGCCACGGTGAAGGTGTACCGTACCGCTGTGGGCGGCGCCGTCAAGGCCGCCCCCGGAACGATCGTCCGGGCCGATAAGACCGGCATCGAGATCGCCTGCGGCGACGGTCTGACCCTCCGTATTCTGGAGCTTCAGCCTCAGAACGGCAAGCGCATGGCGGTGGCCAGCTATCTGGCAGGCCACCCGGTGCAGGTGACGGTATGAGCGACGTGAGAAAGCCGGACGCCAGAGAGACCGCTCTGGAGGTCCTGATGCAG
>OLND01002750.1_pt1 | contig 15177 bp, 10 predicted proteins | sample 1672031 | NCBI WGS metagenome assembly OLND01 (sample SAMEA3136638, study PRJEB25190) | human gut metagenome | biome: human gut; feature: human-associated habitat; material: faeces | place: Austria | collected 2013
TGCCCTTGCTCACCTTGGCGGGCTTTTTGATGAAGCACTGCCAGATGGAGGGCATGCAGTCGCGGGCTTTCTGGCCCACGGCGTCCGGGTCCACGGGCACCTTGCGCCAGGCCAGGAACTCCAGCCCCTCCTTGCGGGTGACCACCTCGAACAGCTTCATGGCCTGGGCGCGCATGTGCTCGTTCTGGGGGAAGAAGAACATGCCCACGCCGTATTCCCGCTCGTTGCCAAGGCGGATGTTGAGTTCATCGGCCACCTTGGAGAAAAATTTATGGCTGATCTGCAGCAGAATGCCCACGCCGTCACCGGTCTTGCCCTCGGCGTCCTTACCGGCGCGGTGCTCCAGCCGCTCCACGATGCGCAAAGCGTCGTCCACGGTCTGGTGGCTCTTGCGGCCCTTGATGTCCACCACAGCGCCGATGCCGCAGGCATCGTGCTCAAACTGTGGATCGTACAGGCCAAGGGTGTGCGTTTGCTCTGTAAAGTTTTGCATAGTCTTTCCCATCCTTTTGACACTCCAGATTGTGCTCTGCCGGGCGCGGCACCCTCCGCACCCCGGAAAACGAAAAAAGCGCCCCGCAAGGGCAGACGATGCCCCTGCGGAACGCCTTTGTTCCGATAGCTTTATTATACCCTGCACTGAAAAATGTTCAAGTGACAGCTGCACCAAATATAACAGCCGCTTTGCACCGCTTCTTGTGCGAAACGCCGCGAACCCCCGCAGCTGTGCGCGGCATACAACCAAAACCGCCGCACCCGGCGGCCTTTTGCAAGGCACAGGATGCGGCGGTTCTTATGCGTCCGTGCGGAGATTCCTGCGGTTCAGGGGTGCTCAGTGCTTGGGGGAAACCTGTTTGCGGGTGAAGAACCATCCGCAGGCCAGCAGCAGGGAGCCCAGGCTTGCCAGCACACCGGCCATCCAGCTGGTGGTGCCGGTCTGGGGCAGGGCGGCGGCGTCCGGGGCAGCGTCCTGCACGGCGGGGTTCTGGGGGTTCTCCGGGGTCACAGGGGTCTCATCCGGGTCAGCGTCCTTCACCGGGGGATTGTCCGGGTTGGCGGGGTCCACGGGGATATCCGGATCAACGGGCGGCACAGGGTCCGGATCCGGCGTGGGTTCCGGATCGGGGTCAGGTACCACGGTGGCCGTGTTCATGAAGTTGATGGACAGGGTCTTGCCGCCGAGGATGGAGCCGAGCCAGCTGTCTGCGGTCACCTTGCTGGTGGCGCCGGTAGCAGGGTTGGTCACCTCGGTGCCCTCCAGCTCCTTGTAGGACTCCTCATCGCAGATGACGTAGATCTCCGGGTCGGTGTCGTAGCCGTCGGGGGCGATGGCCTCCTGCAGGTAGTACACCACGTTTTCCAGCAGAGCATAGTCGATGTTCAGCTTGCCGTTGGTGGTGGTGACGGTGTAGGTCAGCTTATCCTTGGAGGGGTCGTACTTGACCCAGCAGTAGAAGCCGTCCTTCTCCAGCACCTGTTCGCCATCCGCATTGGTGGTGTAGGTAGGCTCCACATAGGTGCAGTACTTGGTTTCCTTTTCACCGGTGTCCTTGTTGGTCTCGTACTTCCACAGGTAGAAGCTGGTCTGGCCCTCGCCCTCGTCGTCACCGATGATCTTGCCGGTGTCCTTGTCGATCTTGGTCAGGTCCAGGGTACCGTCTGTCTGATGCAGCACCATGGAGGCGTACCAGCTCCATGCGGTGTTCTGGTAGTCGTTGCCTGCGTTCTGGAAGTCGATGTTGGTGGCCATGGCAAATGCTGCCCAGGTGGCTTCGTCCTCGGTCAGGCCGCTGGCCAGCAGGGTGTTGAAGTAGGCGTTGGCTTTGTCCCATGCACCGGGGGTCTCGTTCAGTTTGTCGGCCATGTAATCGCCGATGGTTTCCTGAGTGCCGTCGGCAGCCCACTGGCCGTGGCTGTGGTTGTGGTCAACATTGCCGCCTGCCTCAGAATCCACAGTATCCTGATTGCCGACCTTGAAGCTGAGAACGTTTTTGTAGAAGTTGTCGTAAAGGGTGGAGGGGTCCATCTTAACGGTGTTGTTTCCGGTATTGGGGTTGTCTGGCATATTCATTCCAGAACGGCTCAGCTCCTTCAGAGCCTTGGGATCATTTTTCAGCAGTTCACTTACGCTGTCATACTTGGAGCCATCGGCTTTCCGGTAGTAGTCCAGAATGTAGTCGTCGTAAGTAGTGTAACCCTTTTCTTCCATGTACGGTTTCAGTGCCTTCCGGACATCCGAGGTCATCAGAGCATCGCTGGAGTGGTTCTGGCGACCAAGGATATCATCAGTTGCAACCTTCTTGCCGTTGGAGACTTTTTTATAGGCACGGGTGGAGGTGTTCTTGTCTTTGTTCAGAACGATCTTTCCATCGTCGGTGGTCTGAACATCATTCTTGCTGAAGCCGCCGTAGTAATGATCGCCGGATCTTACATAATACTTACCGTTGATCAGTTCCACCTCGGTACCGGCAGGCACATCGGTTCTAGAAGATTGAGTGGTCAGGTTGCCCTCCGAATCAAGGTACTGAGGCAGCCAACAATCTTCGCCGTACTCCTTCAGTGCAGCGTCCACCAGGTCCTCCATGCAGCCGGACGCAGCATTTTTGTCGTACTTCAGCTCAAGTTTGGTGTTGCCAGCGTATTCCTTGGGCAGCTCCTGTCCGTCAAAGCCAGTGACGCCGGTCTTGTCGTCATTCTTCATGTCCGGGGTGGCAACAGTCAGGCTGTTGTCCTTGTACACATAAGTATGCTTGGAGCCGTTGGACAGGGAAATATCAAACATGGTCGTGCAACCGGGCTCTTCGTAATGGCGTGCTTCGCCGGTGCTGGGATCGTAAATGAACTGCGCGCCGTTCGGGAGGGTGCAGGTGAACGTCATCCCGTAGTAAAGATAGTTATCGTACTTCTCTTTGGCTTCATCGGTTTGCAGGTACTCTTCCACGGCCTGCTTGCCGTAGGCGTTGACGACTTCCTGCACCTTGCTCAGCTCAATGGTCTGGTCGCCCTCGGCATCTTCCTTGATGTTGAAGGTGACCTTGAAATGACCGCTCTTCGGGTCATAGGCACAGCTGCAGTCGGTGTCATCCTCTTTGGGCTTCTCTTCGGGCTTTTCCTCCGGGGTCCCCTCAGAGCCGGAACCTTCCTCGCCCTTTTCCTCCGTGTTGCCGGTGTCAGTATCGCCGGTGTCGGGGGTCTCCTCGCCGGAATCGCCCTTATCTTCGGTGTCGTCCTTGTCCTCGCCCTTGATGTGGTCCTTGTTGTCCTCGGCGGTGCCGGGCAGGGTCTCAACGGTCTCGGACTGCTCCGGGCGCTCGATGGTGGGTTTATCGTCAGAAGAGGTGTCGTTGTCGCCGGTGGCGTCACCGTCACCATCGGTGGTCTGGTTGGTGCTGTCGCCGGTGGAAGCGACAGGCTGTTCTTTGGGCGTGGTGTCATCTGCAGAGGTGTCGGTGTCCGCATTGCTGTTGCCCAGCGGGACAACGGTCACCTGCAGGCCGGAGTCATCCGTGTCGGACAGGGCTTCGGCTGCGGAGGCACCGCACATGCCAACCGAGCTGCTGAGCACCGAAAGGGCCAGCGTCATCGCAACGATCTGCTTTTTCTTGGACTTTTTTCTCATAATCGTCATCCTCACTTCACTCGATACTGTGTTTCTCGCACAACTTTTCAGAAACCCACAGCACATAATAGACGCCCGCTGGGCAGTCCTTATAATCCTATATTATATACGTTTTCCAAAAATTTCAAGGGGGCAAATTGCACGAAAAAAAGCCTGCACGGAAATTTCGGCTGATTGACGGACAGACCGGCCCCAAAATGGCAAAATTGCACGAAAAAATGAACGATTTTTACAGTTTTTGAATTGCACATTTGTTGCGGATGGGAACGTTTTTGTTGCACTGCAAACACAAAAGAGCGGACAAATGGCCCCGCCGCAGTTCCCCACCCCGGAACTATGGGGAGCACTGAGGCCGCCGCCCGTTCTGCCCGCAGAAGCCGTTTTGCCTGCCGCAGCAACGGCGCTCCCCTCCGGCAAAAAACAAACCCGGCAAGGCCGCAGCCCTGCCGGATTTGCAGATTTAAAACGATCCTTCCGTGCTCACTTGGTCCCCTGCTCCGGGTCGGCGGCAGGGTCCCCGCCGTCTGCGGGGGTCTCCGGGTCAGCCGGGGTCGTGGTGGGTTCGGTGGCTGCCGGTTCCTCGGGCGGGGTGGTGATCTCCACGCTGGGGTCCGCCGCGATATACACGGTGATCACCGTGCCCACGTCCACCTGTGCGCCCGCCGGTTCACTGGCCGACACCACGCATCCGGCGGCATAGGAGCCGTCGTTCACCACCATAAAGCAGCTGGCCAGCAGGCCGCGGCTCTGCAGCATCTCTACGGCGGCGGCCTGTGTAAAGCCGATGATGGTGGGCATTTCCACCTTCTGCGGGCCCTTGCTGACCACCAGACGAATGGTCTCCCCTGCCTTGAGCACCGTGTCCGCCGCCGGTTCCTGGGTCATGATCTGCCCGGCCGGGACGGTGTCGCTGTACTCCTCGGTGACGTAGAACAGGTACATGCCGGTGTACTCCCGGTTGTTCTGCACCTGGGCGTAATCCATGCCGATGAAGCTGGGCACCAGATTCTGGGGCTCCAGCACCTCGCTGCTGGCCGGTTCCGGCTCCACCGATCCCGATGACGCCGAGGGCAGGCTGTGGCTCACCATGGTCCACACCATGAGCACCAGCAGAATGGCCAGCAGGATCAGGATGCCCGCCAGCAGGCCCTTGATGCTGAGCAGATGGGCCTTTTCTTCCGGTTGGCCCACCGGGGTCTCGGGCTTCATGGTGCGGCCCAGCTCCTCGGTGTACTCTTTGGAAGAGAGCGCCTGCACCAGCTGCGGCACGGTCTGGATGCGCTCCATGGGCTTGAGCCGCAGGCCCATCTGCAGCACGTCCGACACATAGCCCGGCACGGCGCTGTTCACGGTGCGGGCGCGGGGGTTGGAGTCCGACACCATACGCTGGGCGGCCGGCACCGGGGCCTGCCCGCACACCATGCGGTAGAACACCGCTGCAAGGCCGTATTCGTCGGTATAGCGGCCCTCAAACTCGGCGGTGGAATACTGCTCCGGGGCCGAATACCCCTCGTACAGCTGCTCGCGCAGGCCGCTTCCGGCGGTGCGCAGGCCCACCGTGGCGTAACCCGCCAGACGGCACCGGCCGTCGGCCATCACCCGGAGGTTCTCCGGGCAGATGCCCCGGTGCACCAGCCCGATCTTGTGCATGGCGGCCACGCCCTCAAACACCGGCTGCAGCATGGCACAGGCGTCGTCCGGGCGCAGCGGCGCGCCCTGCGCTTCCAGCCACTGGTCCAGCGGGGTGCCGCCCAGATTCTCCATCACCGCATACACGGTGTTGTTGGCCTCCACCACGTCCAGCACGGCTTCCAGCCCGGTGGCCGGGGTGATGCGCTCCAGCGCCCGGTACAGGTCGGCAAAGTCCATGCGGGTGGTCTTGAACAGCACCTCGCTGCCGGTCTTGGGCTGCAGGATGCAGTCCGCGCCCCGCTCGGCAGACAGGGTCACCGGCAGATATTCCTTAATGGTCACCCGGAAGCAGCCCAGGTTCTCCACGCCCCGGTACAGGATGCCCTCCCCGTCCAGGCTCCGCATCTCGCCCACGGTGTAGCGCCCGGCCAGCACCGTGCCCACGGGCAGGCAGCCGGCGGGGTTGCGCCCCGCAAACACCTTGCCGCAGTGCACACAGCTGTCGGCGGCGTGGGGCAGCTCCCCCATGCAGTACGGACACAGGCGTTTTTGCTCCATTCTACTCTCCCCTTTGTGCTTTGATCATCTTTTATTGTATCATAGCCCGTTTGGCCGCGCAAGATATCCGTTTTTCGGTCCTGCACGCAAAAAGGCACCCCGCCTGCCGTTTCCGGTAAGCGGGGTGCCTGTGATTTACGGTTCAGCTCACGCTGTACGCCGCACCGGGGCGATTAGCCCTCGATGTAGCCGTACTGCAGGTACCAGTAGCCGTAGGGGCTGTGCCAGGTGCCCTTCAGAGCGGGGCTCTGCAGCCAGAAGTCGTTGTAGTAAGCAACGGGGATGCAGCCCATATCCTCCATCAGGATGTCCTCAGCCTTATGCAGCTGAGCAAAGTGCTCGGCAGCATCAGCAACCTTGGAGCCCTCGATTGCAGCATCGAAGTCGGGGTTGGAGTACTTACCATCGTTGTTGCCGTTGTCGGTGCAGAACAGCTCGACCATGTTGGAAGGATCGTTGTAGTCCATGACCCAGCCGTTACGGGCAACATCGTACTCGCCTGCACGACGAGCGGGGGTGAAGGAGGACCACTCCATCTTGTTGATGGTCAGGGTGATGCCCAGATCGCCCCAAGCCTGCTGCAGGTACTCTGCCAGAGGCACATGGTAGCCGGAATCGTTGGTGCTGTACTCGATGGTGGGGTAGCCCTCGCCATTGGGGTAGCCAGCCTCTTCCAGCAGCTTCTTAGCCTCGGCCAGATTTGCCTCGTAGTCATCAGCAATGTAGGGAGAGCCGCCGTTTGCGTTGTCGTAGAAGTAACCGTTCTCGTCCACGATGCCAGGGCCAACCAGGTTGGAAGCAGCAGAGTAGGTGCCCTGCATGATGGTGTTGGCAATGTAGTCGCGGTCGATCGCCAGAGCCAGAGCCTTGCGGACCTTGGCATCCTGGAAGGCATCACGCTGCAGATTCATGCTGATGTAGTAGGTGCCCAGAATGGTGTCAACATAGAAGTCGCCGCCATCCTCTGCCTTGGTCAGGCTGGGGATCTCGTCGGTGGGCACGTCCTTGATCAGGACAGCCTCACCGCTGTTGTAAGCAGCAAAGGCAGCGGAAGAGTCCTCCAGCAGCAGCAGGGTGATGGTGTCGGAAACGATCTTGGAGTTGTCCCAGCCGCCAACGTAGTTGGGGTTCTTGGTCAGCACGATGCGCTCGGACGGGGTCCAGTCGGTGATCATGTAGGGGCCGTTGGACACGAAGGTCTCAGCGGAGGTGCACCAGCTGTCGCCGTTTGCCTCAACAGTTGCCTGCTGCACAGGGCTCATAGCTGCGAAAGCAGCCATCTTGTCGAAGTAGGAGCAGGGGTAGGACAGCACGATGGTCAGGGTCTTGCCGTCGTCGCTTGCCTTGACGTTCAGAGCATCGGTATCACCGGCCTGTGCTGCGTCAAAACCATCGATCATGCCCAGGCAGGTTGCTGCGTAGGGAGCTGCGGTATCAGGGTTTGCCATACGCTTGAAGCTGTACTCGAAGTCCTTAGCAGTCAGGTCGGTGCCGTCGCTCCACTTCAGGCCGTCACGCATGGTGAAGGTCCAGGTCAGGCCGTCCTCGCTTGCTTCCCAGCTCTCAGCCTGGCCGCCAATCACTTCGTTGTTCTCGTTGATCAGCAGCAGGGGCTCGAAGATGGTGATGATGGTGTTAGAGGCATCAATAGCGGAGTTCAGAGCCGGATCCAGGGTCTCGGGGTTGGAGCCGTACTGGACGGTGAAGCCAGCGGTGTTGACACTGCCGGTAGAAGAACCAGCAGCAGAAGAAGCAGAACCGGAGGTTGCGGTAGAACCGGACTTGCTGCCGCCACAGGCTGCCAGACCCAGAGCAGCGGCACCCACGCCAGCAACCTTGAGGAAACTACGACGAGAAATGCGTTTCATAATAATTATCCTTCCCTTAAATCAAATTGAGTGTGCCAGGTTCCCCCAGCCTCCTCTATATTCGATCCGGAGCACGGTCTGCCAAAACAGCCTGTCCTCCGGAGGAACACGAATAGTATAATGCGTTCTCGCACCGGTTACAAGCCCCAACGGGTGTCTGTAACCATTTCGTTACAATATTTCAGCCGGAAGATGAGATGTATTCATCTTTCAGGAGAATGAAGTGTTTTTACTTCACCTTGTCCAGATGATGGCAGGCTGCCCAGTGGCCGGAGGTGACCTCCTTGAACTCCGGCACCTCGGCGGCGCACCGCTCGTCTGCGTAGGGGCAGCGGGTGCGGAAGCGGCAGCCGGACGGCGGGTTCAGGGGGCTGGGCACATCGCCCTGCAGCACGATACGCTTGGACTGGCGTGCCGTGATGGGGTCTGCCACCGGGATGGCAGAGATCAGGCTGCGGGTGTAGGGGTGGATGCTGTGGGCGATCAGCTCGTAGCTGTCGGCCAGCTCCACCAGCTTGCCCAGGTACATGACGCCGATGCGGTTGGAGATGTGCTTGACCACGCTCAGGTCATGGGCGATGAACAGGTAGGTCAGGCCCATTTCCTGCTGCAGGTCCTCGAACATGTTCACGACCTGTGCCTGAATGGACACGTCCAGTGCGGAGACCGGCTCGTCACAGACGATGAACTCGGGGTTCACGGCCAGTGCACGGGCAATGCCCACGCGCTGACGCTGACCGCCGGAGAACTCGTGGCAGTAGCGGTTTGCGTGCTCGCTGTTCAGGCCCACGCGCTCCAGCAGGGCGATGATCTTATCGTGGCGATCCTTGTCGTTCTCGGCCAGGTGATGGATGTCGATGCCCTCACCCACGATGTCGCCGATGGTCATGCGGGGGTCCAGGCTTGCGTAGGGGTCCTGGAACACGATCTGCATCCGGCGGCGGTAGGGCAGCATATCCACTGCGATATTCTTTTCCTTATCAAACAGCAGGTTGCCATCGTAGTAGATCTTACCGCCGGTGGGCTCGTACAGGCGCAGCAGGGTGCGGCCGGTGGTGGTCTTGCCGCAGCCGGACTCGCCCACCAGACCCAGGGTCTCGCCCTTGCGGATGGCAAAGCTCACGTCATCCACAGCCTGAACATACTTGCGGTTCTTGCCCACACCGCCGGCGGGGAAATACTGCTGCAGGTGCTGGACTTCAACCAGCGTCTTGTGTTCACTCATTCTGCCTTTTCCCCTTTCTCAAATGCAGCCTTCTGCTGCAGCCAGCAGTAGGTATAGTGGGTGTCGCTGAGCTCGGTGCGCGGCGGCATCTTGCTCAGACAGATCTTCATGCAGTTCTTGCAGCGGGGTGCAAAGGGGCAGCCGGCCGGCGGATTCAGCAGGTCCACAGGGGTACCCTCAATGGGCACCAGACGCTCACGCACCTCGGTGTTCAGCTTGGGGATGGAGTTGATCAGGCCCTTGGTGTACTCGTGGCCCGGCTGGTAGAAGATCTCGTCGGTGGTGCCGTACTCCACGATGTGGCCGGCGTACATGACGGCGATCTTCTCGCACATGGAAGCCACGACGCCCAGGTCGTGGGTGATCATGATGATGCTCATGCCCAACTTCTTGCGCAGCTCCTGCATCAGCTCCAGGATCTGTGCCTGGATGGTCACATCCAGTGCGGTGGTGGGCTCGTCTGCGATCAGCAGCTTGGGCTCACAGGCCAGGGCGATGGCGATCATCACGCGCTGGCGCATACCGCCGGACAGCTCGTGGGGGTACTGCTTCAGGCGCTTTTCCGGCTCGTTGATGCCGACCAGCTCCAGCAGCTCCTCGGCGCGTGCCCAGGCTTCCTGCTTGTTCTTTTTGGTGTGCAGGCGGATGACCTCCACGATCTGGTTGCCGATGGTGTACACCGGGTTCAGGCTGGTCATGGGGTCCTGGAAGATGATGGAGACTTCGTTGCCGCGGATCTTGCGGAAGTCCTTCTCCTTCATCTTCTCGATCTCGTGGCCGTTGAACCACACGGTGCCGCCCACCAGCTTGCCGGGGTAGGCGGTCAGGCCCATGACCGAGTAAGCGGTAACGGACTTGCCGGAACCGGACTCGCCCACGATGCCCAGCACGTCGCCCTGGTTCATCGCAAAGGAAACGCCGTTCAGTGCCTTGACCTCACCGGCAGGGGTGAAGAAGGAAAGGCGCTCTTCCTTGATATCAAGAATTTTTTCGCTCATCTTCGTTCACCTCATCAATTCTTCAGCTTCGGGTCGAAAGCATCCCGCAGGCCGTCGCCGAACAGGTTGAACACCAGGATCATCACACTGATCATCACTGCAGGGGCGATCAGCAGGTGGGGGTAGGTGTTCATGCCCTTGACGGCATCGGTGGCCAGAGAACCCAGAGACGGCAGCGGGGCTGCAACACCCAGACCGATGAAGCTCAGGTAGCTCTCGGTGAAGATGGAAGCCGGGATCTGCAGGGTGGTGGTCACGATCAGGGTGCCGATGCAGTTGGTCAGCAGGTGCTTCTTGATGATACGGCCGCTGGAAGCGCCCAGTGCGCGGGCAGCGGTGACGTACTCGCTCTCCTTCAGGATCAGGATCTGGCTGCGCACGATACGCGCCATGCCCACCCAGTACAGCAGAGCAAAGATGATGAAGATGGAGATCATGTTGGGGCCCAGGGTCTGCATCCACTTGAAGCCGGGCTTGGTGGCCAGACTTTCCAGGGGCTCCTTCAGGGCCATGCCCAGCAGGATGATCAGCAGGATATCCGGGATGGTGTACAGGATATCCGTGATACGCATCATGATGTTGTCCACCCAGCCGCCGGCAAAGGCCGACACAGCACCGTAGGTGGCACCGATGATCAGCACCAGCACCGAGGCGATCAGGCCGACGGACAGGGACACGCGGGTGCCCATCATGATACGCACCGCAAAGTCACGGCCCATACGGTCGGTGCCCAGAATGTGCGGGAATACCTTTTCGCCGGCGTCGATGCGGGCCTGCTCAGAGGCAGAGTACTCGAACGGTGCCAGATTGTTGCTGCCCTTCACCTGCTCGGCGTAGCTGTAGGGCCACACGGCAGGCAGCAGGTAGGCAAAAATGGCAATGGCGATGATGAACACAAAGCTGACCATGGCGATCTTGTTCTTCTTCAGGCGGCGCAGACCGTCCTTCCAGAAGTTGACGCTCTCGCGCATGATCACAAGGCTCTGCCTTTCCTCGTTGCTGGCAGGCAGAAAGTCGTCAGCGTTCAGCTGCAGGCTGAGAGGATTCTTTTTGATGTTTTCCATAACGCGTTCCTCCTTTTTTACTGCAGCTTGATGCGCGGGTCGATGATCTTATAAAGGATATCAACGACCACGTTGGCGATAATGACCATGCTGGACAGCAGGATGGTGGTGCCCATGATCAGGGTATAGTCACGGTTGGTGATGGCAGACACGAAGTCGCGGCCCAGGCCGGGCACGGAGAAGATCTTCTCCACCACGAAGGAGCCCGTCATCAGGCTGGCCAGCATGGGGCCGACGTAGGTGATGACCGGCAGGATGGCATTGCGCAGCGCATGCTTGAACAGGATCATGAACTGGGACACGCCCTTGGCACGGGCGGTGCGCATGTAGTCCTGACCCATGACGTCCAGCAGGCTGGAACGCATCAGGCGGGTGATGTATGCAGAGGGGTAGATCGCCAGTGCGGTGACCGGCATGATGTACGCTGCAGCGCTGTTCAGGCCCACGGTGGGCAGCAGCTTGAGGTTCATACCGAACTCATACAGCAGCAGCACGCTGGAAATAAAGCTCGGGATCGCAATGCCGCAGGTTGCGAACACGATGATGGTGTTGTCCAGCCACTTGCCGCGGTTGTAAGCCGAGATACAGCCCAGCGGGATGCCGATGCACAGGGCCACCAGCACCGCCACGCCTGCCAGGCGGCAGGACACCGGCAGCTTGCTGGCGATGATCTCGTTGACCGTGCGGCCACGCTGACGCAGGCTCAGGCCCAGGTCGCCGTGCAGCAGGCTCTTCATGTAATTGACGTACTGCACACCCAGCGGCTTGTCCAGGCCGTATTTCTCGGCCAGTGCCTGCTGAGCAGCCGCACTGATGGACTTTTCTGCCACGAACGGGCCACCGGGGACCAAGTTCATGACAAAAAAGGTAACCGTGGCCGCAATGAAGATGCTGAAGATGCCCATTGCGACACGCTTGATGATGTACTTTGCCATCGTTTGATGCCACTCCATTCCTATCAATGAAATACTATTTTGGCGTTCCCGGTCTGAGCCAGGCACTTTCCCGCATCTGCGTCTCACAGTGCAGACGTCTGTCCTTGGCACACGGACAGAAAAAGCGAATAGAAAAACGATGGCATCTTGCGGCTGCATAAACACCATCGTCCATAACCGAGAAACACTTTTTTAATTATAGTAATCAGGTTGAAATTTGTCAATTTAGATGAAAATCATTCACCCTACTATGACAAAGCATGAGTAGAATAGAATACTTTTGTCGGATTTCTTCGTTCTTTGTCCGTGCAGGTCGGTCAGCTTTCCGGTTTCCGGGCGGCATCGGCCTGGCTGTAGTAGCGCTTCTTTTCCCTGTACATGTTCTCATCGGCCAGGCGCAGCAGGTTCTCCAGGTTCTCGGTGCTGGCCTGCCATACCCCGCCGATGGACGCATCCACGCTGTTTTCCTGCATCTGGCGGCGCAGCTGCTCGGTCTTGCGGGCAAAATCCTCGCGGCTCACATCCAGCAGGATCACCACGAACTCGTCACCGCCCACCCGGTAGGCGTCCTCGGCAAAAATGCCCGCAATGGTGCCCGCCGCCCGCACGATCAGCTCGTCACCGGCGCGGTGGCCCTGCTCGTCATTCACCTTTTTCAGGCCGTTCAGGTCGATGTAGATGGCACCGATCTGCTGATCCTGCACCTGCTTGTAGGCTTCCAGCCGCTCGATGTATCGGTTGCGGTTGTACAGGCCGGTGAGCATGTCGCGGTAGCTGAGCTTTTCCAGATAGGCCTGCTGCTTTTTGCGGTCCAGACTGTTGGTCACAAAGAACTGGATGGACGCCAGCAGGGTCGCGTCATCGTAGTGCGCGCGGGGGTTGTCCACCCCCAGAAAGCCCACCATGGCTCCGCCTTTCATCAACGGCACGGCCAGCAGGCGCCACACCTGCTGCGCCTTCAGCATCTCGTAGCTGGGCTGGCCCCGCTCCTGCTCCAGATCGGACATATAATAGGAACGGCCCTGCCGGAAGTTCTGCATCCAGACCTTGATGACCGAAACAGGCACCTCCTGCAGATTGTCCATCTGGGCACTTACTTCCTGCCCGCAGATGTACTCAAAGGTGTTGATGAGCACGTCCCGGTCCGGGTCGATCTCAAACACATAGGTGCGGTCGGCCTGAAAATAGCCGTTCACAGTGGCCAGCAGGTTGTTGATGCCCACGTCGATGTCGGTGTCGGAGTTCAGCTTGCCCACGCAGCTGTTCAGCACGGTGGCGATCTCCAGACGCTGGCGGATCTGCTCCTTGGTCCGCTCTGAGACGGCCAGCTCCCGGTTCTGGGCGCTGGTGGCCACCACGAACAGCAGGATCATGGATGCCCCCACCGACAGGCTGATGAGGGAAATGTCGTCCTGGAACACCTGACACGCTGCCACCGACAGCGGCAGGACCACACAGCCGAACATGGCAATGCGGCGTCCCATCGTGAGTTTCCGGTAAAACTGGGCCATCATGGTGGTCTCTGTGCCCATGCCGATGAGCAGCAGCACCATGGACAGCGGGAAGGTATCGCTGCGGTGATAGATGTTCTGGGCGTCGATGTAGTAGAGCAGTGGGCTGAACTGGGACACGAACACCAGCCCGATGCCCACGGCGCAGGTAATGTCCACCGCCCGGCTGCGTTTCGGAGCGCAAAGACGGCCGTCCTCCCGCAGGTAGCAGCCCACATAGTGGTTGAAGAGGAACAGCACCAGATACAGCCCCGCATACACCACAAAGTTGGTGGCGACCATGATGAGGTGGCTTGCTTCCCCCGGCGTGCCCTGCACGAACCAGGCAGCCGCATCGCAGCACAGCAGCGCAGCCGCCGAAAGCTCCATCCAGAGCAGCCAGTTGCGTTTTTCCCGGTTGTGGTCATTTCCCATGGACAGGCAGAACGCCGCCGTCAGGCAGAAACAGCCGCCCCACAGCAGCAGGGCAACGTTCATGATCCGCTCCTGTTCACTCATCCGCACTTCCTCCACGCTTGTCCTTTTTCTGGTTCCTCTCTCCTGAAGTATACCACAGGCCCCCGCAAAAGGATATGGTTTTCGCACAAATTCGACGCCTGAAAATGCGTCACGTCCGGTGTTTTTTCATGAAAGTTTCTGGAAACGCCGCTGCGCCGCCCTAAAACAACGCACCCTGCCGCTCCAATCGAGCGGCAGGGTGCTGCCTTACAATCCAAACAGGTCTGCATGCGTTCCCGTGCGATACAGATAGAGTTCGGTATCCGTCTGGTAATAGATCAACAGCCAATCCGGCTGAATGTGGCATTCCCGATGCGGGATATAGCTGCCCGTCAGGCTGTGGTCCTTATTTTGGGGCTGAAGTGCCGCCGGGACTGCCAGCACGTTGATGACCTGCTGCAGCAGGTTCATGTCGTAATGCCGCTTCTGGCATACCTTCAGGTCCTTTTTGAACCGGGTGGAGTATTTTACTTCAAGCACTTTCGTCCTCCAGCAACGAACTGATCAGATTTTCGACCGGTCCGTTGTAGGCATGACCGCCGCCGTTGTCCAGTTCCTCAAAGGCTTCCTGCGTTTCCGCATTCGGTGTTTCAGCTTCATCCGGGACCGCTGCACCTTCCAGATAATAAACAATGTAGGCCAGTCTGCTTTCCGGGATGCGATCCAATAATGTGTGGGCATATTCTCGGTTGCTCATCATCTGCACCTTCCTTCTGTTCTTTTATTATATCACGAAGCACCATTCAATTCAATCGCCGGCACTGCAAACAAAAAAGCTGCCCTTCCCGTGCAGTGCACGCAAAAAGCAGCTTTTTCCGTTCTTATTCCGAAGCGCTCCCGGTTATTCCGGCAGGTCCTCTTCGTTCTCCAAGCTGTGCCAGACGTTCTGCACGTCGTCGTTCTCCTCCAGAGCGTCCAGCAGCTTGCCCATGGCCTTCAGCTGGTCGGGGTCGGTCAGACGAGTGGTGGTCATGGGCACCATGGCCAGGTCGTCGGACAGGATCTCGTAGCCCTTCTCCTCCAGAGCCTTGACCACAGCGGAGTAATTCTCGGGATCGGTAGTGATCTCGGCAGCGTCCTCGCTGGCGTCAAAGTCCTCGGCACCGGCGTCCAGAGCATCCATCATGGCCTCGTCGGCGTCCTTGTCCTCCAGAGAGATGTCGATGACACCCTTCTGGCTGAACAGGAAGGCCACACAGCCCATAGCGCCCAGGTTGCCGCCGTTCTTGTCGAAGTAGTGGCGCAGGTCGGCAGCGGTACGGTTGCGGT
>OLND01002751.1_pt1 | contig 15169 bp, 11 predicted proteins | sample 1672031 | NCBI WGS metagenome assembly OLND01 (sample SAMEA3136638, study PRJEB25190) | human gut metagenome | biome: human gut; feature: human-associated habitat; material: faeces | place: Austria | collected 2013
GCCTGGCCGGTGGCGGCCAGCATGCCGGCGCGGCGGCCGAAGGTCATCGTGCGACCGCAGGCCAGGCCCGTGAACAGGTTCGGATAGCTCACGCTGAAAAAGCCGCCCGAGCAGTCGCCGGTCAGGTACAGGCCCTCCACCGGTGTGCCGTCTTCGCGCACGGGATGCATATCCGTGTCGATCATCACGCCGTCGAGCGTGGCCAGGAACCAGGCGCCGGTGCGCACGCCGTAGAACGGCGGCGTGTCCAGCTTCATCAGGCGGTACGCCTCCTTGTTGTAGTCCTCGTCGCGCCCTTGCTCGGCAAAGTGGTTGTAGCGCTGCCACGACTTCACCGTATTCTCCACGGGGATGTTCAGCTTCTCGGCCAGCTCCTCCATGGTGTCGGCCTGCTGGATGTAACCGGCCTCGATGAGCTTCTCGAACTCGGAGGCCATGGACTCGATGGTGCGGTTCGACGGCGCGCCGTTGTCGAACGGGTACAGGCGGCAGCAGCCCACCTCGTTCATCTGGCGCACCTGCTCGGCGTAATTCGCGTCCCAGATGTCGCAGTACGTGTGGTGCGGCTGCATATAGGCCGAATGCAGCATGTAGTCGTAGGGGCCGGACTCGTTGCAGAAGCGGTTGCCGTTCAGGTTCACCTTCATGAACGGCTGCTCGCCGAACCAGAACCACTCGCCCACCGTGCCGTTGCCAGCCGTCTGGTCGGGCTTGCAGCACGCACGGTTGAACGTGCACGCCGCGCCGAGCGGGTCCATCTGGCCGCCTGCCCACAGAGCCGCCTTGATGCCGTCGCCGGTGGGGTTGCCGCCCTTGCCGGGAGCCGCGATGCGCAGCGCCTGGTTCCACGGCTGGCGCGCCTCCATCATCTCCAGGTTGTTGCCGTAGCCGCCCGTGGATAGGATGACGCCCTTGCTGGCGTTGATGCGCAGGTAGTGGCGGTCGTTCACATCACGGGCGATCACGCCGGTCACGCGGCCGGAGCCATCCTGCTCGCACTTCACCAGCTCGGTGTTCCAGCGGAACTCGGCGCCCTTCTCCTGCGCGTATTCCATGAGCGACACGCCGAAGCTGAAGCTCTTGTCGTCCTTCGAGAGGGCAGTTTTCTCGGGACTGTGGCCGGTGGCCCACGCCTTGTCGCGCGCGCCCTGTCCCGTCGTGCCGATGGATCCCTCGAAGTTCATGACCATGCGGCCGTCGCGCTCCACGATGCCGGTGATCCAGTCCAGCATGGGGCCGGACTCGTTCGCCCACAGCTTCACCAGGTCGTAGTTGATGAAGCCATTGGCATAGCGGACAATGTCCTCCACGGCCTCCATCTTGTCGATCTCGAACTGGGGATACTCTGCGAACGACGCCTTCTGCAGAGCAGAGTCGATGGCGCCGATGTCCTCGCGCGGGTTCGCCACCTTGGACACGCGGTCGATGCCCAGCACGCGAGCGCCGTTCTCGGCGGCGGAGATGATGGCCGGCAGCCCACCGGTGCGGCAGCCCACCACCAACACCTCCACATCCAGCGTCTCGGCGATATCGGCCTCGGGCACCTCGGGCGCCGATCCCAGCCAGGTTGGCGTGCCCGTCTCCCCGACGCGTGCGTTAGCGGGGGCTGCGGCGGCATCCACGGCGTAGCCGTTGCCGCACCCGGCCAGCGCACCCGCTGCGGCAGCGCCGAGCGCGGTGATGCCCGCCCCCTTGAGGAAGCTGCGGCGCGAGAGCCCGCTGCGCTCGTTACTCATTGGGAGCCTCCCATCCCTCGGGCGCGGTCAGCGCATGGCATTCGTTGCACACGAGCGTGCTCTTCTCATGCACCTTATGGCAGTCGCCGCATTCAAGCGCGTAGTCCTGGTGGCTGGAGTGCGGGTTGTACTTCTCGTCGTTGCCCTCGAAGCCCCAGGTGCCTGCAACCACCTCGTCCATGCTGTGGCAGCCGCTGCGCGCGCAGAACTCCTCGGAGGCAAACTCCTTGCCCGTGGCCAACATGCCCGTGGCCTCGTCCATCGGATAGCTGTCGCTCGCCCATGCCATTGCCTCGGACACCTGCGTGGCGAACTCGGCCTCGTGGCAGCTCAGGCATGTGTCGCCGGCCGCCGCATGCTGCGTGACCAGCTTGCCCGGGTCGCCCTCGCTGTACGTCTCCACGTACTTGTCCATGGGGCTGTGGCAGATGGCGTTGCAGAAGCTGGGCTGCTCGTGCCACACCCACGCCCCAATGCCGGCTACCAGCACCACCGCCACGATGACGCCCGCCACGATGACGCCGCGCCGCGCGCGTTTCGGCGCGGGGGCAGCCGGGTTGGCATCCTGCGAGGCACCGGCAGCCGGGGTGCCAGGGGCACTCGAGGCGCCCGGGCCGCTGTCGGCACCGGGAGCAGCCGGGGCACTCGGAGCCCCGATCGCGCCGTCTGCGCTATCCTTGTCGACCATGTCCTCCTCCTTCTCCTTCTCTGGTTCGATCGATGAAACCCTTCGGCCGCATGATGCAGGCCAGCGGAGCAACCGACCATTACCCCCGTGGGGGCATTTTTACGTTTTTGCTGGTGAGAGGTTTAATTGGAAAGGGAATGGCACGGAGGGGAAACCGCCCTCCGAAGAAGCAGCCGCCCGTTGCCGAGGAGAGAGCGCAGCCAAAGCCTCCCGTTGTCGGGGGGGGGTGCACGGCCGAAGCCACCCGCCACAGCGGCGGAGGGGCCTCGTTTCGCCTACGGCCGCAGGGGTGTCGACGCACCATGCGGCAACTGCGCCAGAGGCGTGCAAGATAACGGCAAGGTGTGCATGGCGGATATGCAAGATACCGGCAAGATCGGAACGGCGGATACACAAGGATTGGACAAGATCAGGGCGATTCCCCGACGGCGATATTACGGTCGCCCGGCAAGGTTGCGGCGGTAGGATGGGGGAACGAAGCGCAGAGGCGGCGCGGTGCCACATCCCTCTCCAACCTTATCCCCTCTTGCAGGGCGAAACGGGAAGGGGGTGGCAACCATGACCGATTTGGTTTTGCTTACGGCAATCCTTGAGCTGATCGCCAGCGCAGTGCATCTAACTGCGGCTATAATAGAAAGGCTCCCCGTCCGTAAGGACAAGGAGCGCTAACCAAAGCCAAACCGCCGAAGCGATTCGAGAGCCGTGGGGAGTTAGCAGCTCCCTGCGGCTCGTCTTGCATGATAGCAAAAAACCAAAGCGCGTGCCACTTATATCGAAGCCTTGGGCACGTCTATACCCATATTTCACATCCATCTTCGGCAGCCGAATTCCCGCTGAAGCCCGAACCGTCCAAGGAGAGCCAGCCGTTGCTCGAGCGCGACCGGCAACCCCGCCTCCTATCCTTCTCTTTCATCCCAAGGGAGCATCTGCATGACAGGGATGTGGCGGGGGGTATTCGCTTTGGCGGCCCCGGATAGACGTGCGGGAAGGCAGGCGCGGCGGGGGATACTCTGGGGCGAGGGTTGCGAGCATCTCCGCTTTCGCACTCGGAAGTTGACGGAACCGTAACTTTTAGCACTCGTTGCTTGACAGTGCTAATGCAACGTTTTATAACAGTCTCGTACAGAGAAAACCGCACAGATAGAGGCTTAGGTTTTCTCATTCGACCCGACATCCGACCGACAAGCCGGATGCGCCGCCGAAGGGAGCCCGAGCCTCGCACGACACGTAGGAGAGTGATTAGTATGGCCATGATGGTACCCATGCGGAGGAACCGCAACCTGCTGAGCGAGCTGATGACCGACCCGTTCGACGCGTTCTTCAACGCGGCCTCGGCCCCGATGCAGGCGATGCAGAAGATGTCGCCCACGCTCATGCGCACCGACATCAAGGAGACGGACGGCGGCTACGAGCTGACCATCGACCTGCCGGGCTTCAAGAAGGACGACGTGCAGGCCGAACTCAAGGATGGCTACCTTACCATCAACGCGCAGACGCAGAGCGAGTCCGAGGACAAGGACGAGGAAGGCACCTACGTGCGCAAGGAGCGCTTCAGCGGCAAGTGCAGCCGCACGTTCTACGTGGGCGACGACGTGGAGGAAGACGACATCAAGGCGAAGTTCGAGGACGGCGTGCTGAAGATCGCCGTGCCGAAGAAGCAGGAGCAGCCGAAGCTCGAGGAGAAGAAGACCATCGCCATCGAGGGCTAGTTCTGCGAGGCACACGGCCAGTGCGCAAGGGAAGGCGACCGCAAGGTCGCCTTCCTGCTATGATGGGACGCAAGCCATTCGCAGCACTATCGAGGAGGAACCATGGACGACGAGACGCGGCGTGGGATCGAGGCGTTCCGACATTGGGTGGACGAGACGAAGCCGGGACGCATGGTGTTCTTCGGCGGGGCGGGCGTGTCCACCGAGAGCGGCATCCCCGACTTCCGCAGCCCCGACGGGCTGTACGCGCAGAAGTACCCCCATCCACCCGAGCAGATGATCTCGCGCAGCTTTTTCGACGCACATCCGGCGGAGTTCTTTGCCTTCTACGGCGACCGCATGCTCGCGCTGGACGCCCAGCCCAACCGCGCGCACCGGAAGCTGGCGGACCTGGAGCGGGCCGGAACCCTGTCCGCCGTGGTCACGCAGAACATCGACGGCCTGCACCAGAGGGCCGGCAGCGAGCGCGTGTTGGAGCTGCACGGCAGCGTGCTGCGGAACTTCTGCATGGATTGCGGCGCGGCATACCCGGTAGACGAGCTGCTGCGCCTACGCGACGAGGCCGCCGACGGCGTGCCGCGCTGCCCCGCGTGCGGCGGCATCGTGAAACCCGACGTCGTGCTGTACGAGGAGGCGCTCGACGAGCGCACGCTCCAGGGATCCGTCGACGCCATCGCCCATGCCGACCTCCTGGTGGTGGCGGGCACATCGCTTTCCGTGTACCCGGCAGCGGGCCTTATCGATTTCTTCCAGGGCGACCACCTGGTCATCGTGAACCGCACCCCCACCCCGCGCGACCGCCAGGCCGACCTCTGCCTGGCCGCGAACGTGGGCGACGCGTTCGACTTCTAGCCGCAACCGCAACCCGTCCTCCCACGCTCCGCCGAGCAACGCGAACGTATGTTTCACGTGAAACATCGGCGCCTGCTCCCGAAAAAAAACGGGCGGGACGGTGAGTCAAGCTACCGAGAAGGAGCAACCCCATGCCCGAAGCCGCCAGCAAAGCCCCTGCCGTCCCCGCCGCCGATGCCGCCGCCAGCGCCGCCACGCCAACGCCCACGCTCGCCGGCCTGCGCCAAGTGTCCGACGGCTGGATAAAGAAGTACGTGCTGACGTACACGATGCCCGACGGCTCGGCCTACGAGTACGAGAGCGCCTCGCGCAAGGGGCCGGAGGCGTACCGCGCCGAGTTGGAGGCGCACGCGCGCGGCGAGAGCGCGGCATCCGATGCCGTGTGCATCGTTCCGCAGACACCAGACAGCCGGCTGCTGCTCATACGCGAGTTCCGCTATCCGCTGAACAGCTGGTGCATAGCGTTTCCTGCCGGACTCGTGGACCCCGGCGAGGACCTTGCGGCAGCCGTGGACCGCGAGCTGCGCGAGGAGACGGGCTATGCGCTACGCGCCGACCTGGGCGCCGCGGCGCTCGACCCGCTGCCGCAGGCGGGCTTCTCGTCCACCGGCCTCACCGACGAGACGGTGCAGGTGGTGTTCGCGCAGGTGGAGCGCGTGGCTGATGCCCAGCCCGAACCCTCCGAGCTCATCGAGCCGTTCCTGCTGCCCATCGCCGACGTCCCGTGCTTCCTCGCCGAGAACGACACGCCCATCGGCACCCGCGCGCAACTCGTGCTGGAAGCGTTCGCGCGCCGCCGCTAGGTGCCGAACCTTCGACCCCCGCGCGCCCCGGCCGCACCGCTCGCGGACACCGCCGCGCGTGGCCGCTGCCAGGGCGCTCGAACAGCTGGGGCGAGGTAGCGAGCGACGCCCGCCCGCTACCTCGCCCTCACACGGGCGTGGATGCCGCCGCGCAGGTTCGGAACGCCCTGGGCGGGGTCGAGGTTCCAATCCGCGTCGGGGAACAGCATGCCGTCGTTGTGGAGGCAGGCGCCGCTCAAGCCGGCCGCAACGCCCGGGGCCGTTTCGGGCTTCCACCAGCCGTGCGGCACGCGCAGCGTACCCGCAGGCTGCGCCTCGTCCAGGCGTGAGAGCAGTTCCACCTGCCCGTACGCCGTCTCCACCACGCACCAGGCGTCCTCGCCGATGCCCTCGGCCGCAGCATCGGCTGGGTTGATGAAGAACCGCGGTTCCGATTCCTGCGCGCGCAGCGCGGGCATCTGGTGCAAATTCGTGTTGTACGACTTCCGCTCGCGGAAGCCCGCGAACGCCACGTAGGGGTACGCGCCCTCCGGCGCCGCCTTGCAACCGGGGTCGGACGGTTCCTCGTAGAAAGGCAGCGGGTCGAAGCCCAGCTCGGCCAGCACGGAGCTGGCGAGCTCCACCTTGCCGGAGGGCGTGACGAACCGTCCCGGCGCCGCCAGCTCGCGAAGGACGGGCTTCGGCGCCCGCATGCACGCATCCTCCCAGGTGAGGCCGAGCGGTGCCAGCCGCCAATCGTACAGCTCGTGCTCATTCGCCCACGGGATACGCTCCGCAAGGCCCAGGCGGTCGGCCAGCCCCTTCACCACGTAGTACCAGCTCTTGCACTCGCCCGCCGGCTCACGGAACGCCTGCCCCGCCGAGAAGGCCGGCCCCACGTCGAACGGCGACCCTAGCACTTCGCGCTCGGCCCACATGTCGCCCGGCAGCACGTAGTCGGCCAGCTGGGCCGTGGGCGTGAGCCAATGCTCGAAGGCCACCACGAGATCTTGGTTCATGAGCGCATCGATGATACCCTGCTGGTTCGCGTAGCTCATCACCGTGTTGTTCGCCACGGAGAAGAACGCCTTCACAGGGTAGGGGCCCTCGCCGCGCATGGCGGCGAACAGCGACGCCGGATCGCAGGCGCACGACTCGGCCAGCAGGTCGGGCTCGTAAGGCACGCCTGCGCGCTCGTTGGCCTGGCGATAGAGGTCCGAGGTCGCGAACGTGAGCAGCGGATGGGTGCCGCGCCCCAGCTGGAGGGCGCGCTTCTCGGGCAGCAGCAGCTTGAACGCGGCCAGCTCGGCGTTGCCCACACCCCCGAGCGCCGGCCCGCACACCATCTCGCTCTTGTTCACGAACCCGCAAAGGGCGCGCAGGATGCACTGCGCCTGCAGGAGCGATGTGGAGTTGCGCTGCATGTCGCCCACCACGCCCCAGGGGATGATGGCCGCCTGCGCCCGCGCGTACACGCGCGCCGTCTCGCGGATAAGGTCGGCCTCGATGCCGCAGATGGCGGCCACGCGCTCGGGCGGATACTCCGCCGCCCGCGCGGCCAGCTCGTCGAAACCGATGCACGAGCCCTCCACGAAGGCGCGGTCGTAGAGACCCTCCGCGATGACGACGTTGATCCACCCCAGCGCGAGCGCCGCGTCGGTGCCGTAGCGGATACGCAGGTGGTAATGCGCGCGCTTCGCCGTGGCCGTCTCGCGGGGGTCGACCTCGATGAGCACTGCCCCGCGCTCAAGCGCCGCGTTCAGCGCCAGGTACTCGCCGGGCCAGCGCTCGTGGTCGCGGTCCTGCCCAAAGTAGACGATGCAGTCGGCCCGCTCCCAATCGGCGCTCGCGAACCAGCCGTACACGGCCCGATGCACCTGCGCGGTGTTGCCCATGCACAGCGCCACCGGCGCCGTGTAGTTCGGCGTGCCCAGGCAGTTCATAAAGCGGCGGGTAATGCCGCCGAAGCCCGTGTTCAGCGGCATCTCCGCGAACGCCACGGCCTCGGGCCCGTACTCGCCCACCACCGCCTGCAGCCGTGCGACTATCTCGTCGAGCGCCTGGTCCCACGACACCTCCTGCCACTGCGGCTCACCGCGCTCGCCCACGTTCTTCAGCGGCACGGTCACGCGATCCGGATGCAGCCGGTACGCGTCCACCATGTTCGCCTTCGGGCAGATGGCCGGAAAGTCCGGGTCGGCCGGCAGCACGCGCAGCCGATCGCCGTCGATCTCGCCCTTGACTTGGCAGCCCCCGTCGCAGAACACGCAGGTCGAATACTTCGTCTCCATGGTTCCCCCTCGCACGTCGCCCACCGGCATGATTCCCCTGACAAGGCAGAATATACGCGCGCAACGCCGCATGCGCAAGGATGCGTCGCCGCATCGCCCCCGTCCACGGCTCGCTACCCGGCAGATCCTAGCGGTTGATCACCTGTATCTGCAGGCCCTCCATGACGTCGAGGGCTTTCTCGTGCAGGTCGGGGTCGAACGAGGCCGTGCAGGCGGCGTCCACGATGACGGGCACCTCGGGGCAGGCGGTCTTCGCCAGGATGGCGTTGGAGATGATGCAGATGTTGGACACCAGGCCCACGATCTCGATGCTTGCGAACGGAAGCTTGCCCACCGCATCCGCAGCACGCTGCGACTGGCGGCAGCGCTCGAAAAATGCAGCCGAGCCGAACGCCGGCTTGCAGAACACGGTGTCGGAATCGCGCAAGCAGTCCGCAACCTGACCGTACAGGTCGTGGCCGGGCGTGCCCTCCACGCAGTGCGCCACGGGGAGGTTCTTCCCCTCCTGCGTGTCAAGGTAGTTGCGACGGTGCGTATCGAAGGTGAACGCCACCTCATCGCCCGCCTCGCGGTATGCGGCGATCTTGTCGGCTATGGGCTTCTCCAGCTTCTCGGCACCGGGAAAGCCCAAGGCCCCGTCCACAAAGTCGTTCTGATAGTCCACCACCACGAGCAAACGTTTCATGATCCTGTTCCTCCCCTTCATCCGGCCGTCATTATCGGCCTGAAGCGGTACACGGGTACCCGCCGTTCAGCCGACCGGCGCGGCCGACTCCGCCAAAGGCCCCGCCTCATGGCGCGCCAGCTGCTCCAAAAGCCAACGGTATTCCTGCTGCACGCGCTCGTACAGCGCCGTGACGGGAAGGCATGCGCGCTGCACCACGGCCATGACCTCGTCGTAATGGTGCTCCATCACCGCCACGCACGAATCGTCGATCAACCCGCCGTCGCGCTGGTCGGCCAGCACCTCCAGCACCCGCTCTTTCGGGAACGCCTCCTTGTAGCTGCGGGTTCCCACGAGGGCGCTCACGATATCGGCCACCGCGATGATGCGGTCCGCCATCTGCAGGTCGGCAGCCTCTAAACCGCGCGGATAACCCGAACCGTCGAGCTTCTCGTGGTGCCGCGCCGCCGCAGCGGCGATATCGAGGGGCACGCAGCCGGCCAGGATCGACTCGGTCAGGGTCACGTGCGTGCGCATGACGGCCATCTCGCGGGCATCGAGGCGCCCCGGCTTTTCCAGAATGCCGAGGGGGATGCCAATCTTGCCCACGTCGTGCAGCAGCGCAGCGCAGTACACGCGGCCCCTCTCGGCCTCGTCCTCCATGAGACGACGGGCGATCTCGTAGGCCGTCCATGCCGTGGTCACCGTATGGGTGACGGTGTGGCGGCTGCGAAAGTCGATGACATGCACGAGCATGTCGAGGAAGGCCGTGGCATCATCGGGATCGGCCGCGGCCGACACCTTGCGCAGCGCGTCCTCCACATCGAAACCTCCGTGCAGCCGTCCGAGCAGTCCTGTGCTCCGTTCCGCTTCCTGGAACAGGGCCGTCGCTTCACGCGAGAACTGGCCTGCAGGGGCGTTCTCCAGCGCATGCGCCACCTCGTCGGCGCCTGCCCGGGGATGCTCCAGCAGCAGCATGTCCACACGGTCGGCCACCTGCAGCACCTGCGCGAGAAAGCGTACCGCCGGGTCTTGGCTGGTGAACAGGCGATCGGGCATATGGTGGTAGAGCACGACCTCGGCGTAGTCGGCCAACGGCGAGAGCTCCTTGAAGAACAGGTAGCCGTAAAACGAATGCTCCCACACGGCGCCCGTCTCGAACTCCACGAGCCGGTCGATTTCCTCGGTGCGGTAGGCGCCGATGTCGTGCATGAGCGCCATGAGACACGCGTCGCGACGCCTTGCCGGCTCCCACCCAGCCGCCTCGAGCATGGCGTCCATGATCGCGCCCACCCGCAGGCCGTGATCCACCAGCCGGGAATCCACGCAGTTGAGCGCCCGCTGAATCATCACGGTCGCGCCAGCTGCACCAAGGTAGTCGGACAACCGGACAGGATGGTCGAGGTGCGGGGGCACAAGGGCCACGAGGCCCTCGGCGTCATGGGCGGCCGCGGACATGCTAGTCGAGCGCGGCTATCTGCGCGCGGGCCTTGTCCAGCTGGGCCTCCACATCGATGCCCACGATATCCAACCCCTCGGCGGCCACGAACCGCGTCTCGGGAATGCCGAACATCTTGGCAATGCCGCGGAAGTACTCGTAGCCGAAGTTCGCGCCCTCCACGAACCCGCCGCACGACGCGATATAGGTGAGGCGGGCCGCCTTGCAGATGCCCTCGCACCGGGCGTCCTCGGTGTAGTGGAAGGCGATGTCGCACACGCTCACGTGCTCCATATACACCTTGAGCGCCGCCGGGAACGACAGGTCCCAGTAGGGCGCACCGATGACGATCTCGTCGGCCTCGGCGAACTGGTGCGACAGGTCGAAGATGGGATCGTCCCATGCCTTCGCCTTCTGCTTCTCGGTGCGGTAGGCCACCATCTGGGCATCGAACGGCTTGAGGCCGAGCGCGGCCAAGTCGACCTCGACAACATCTTCCTTGCCCTGCAGATACTCGCGGCACAGCGCCAGCGTGCGCGAATCCTCCCCGCGCATGCAGGCGTTCACGAACAACGTAGTCATGAAAGCTCCTTCGGTATATCATCGTGCGCCTTCGAGAGCGCTCGTCCTATAATAGCGCACCCGCACCGAGAGCGGCGCGGGTGCGGGCGATGCGAAAAGCGAGTAAAGCCGAGCGGCGGCTTAAAACCGCAGCGCGTGGGTGAAACCGGCCCAGCCGAGGCCGTCGGTATCGCGCACGCGGGCGCCGAACGTGGGAGCGTGCACGTAGTGGGTGCCGCCCGCATTGCAGGCGATGCCCACATGGCCGTTGTACCCGTCGCCGTAGCCCACCCACAGCACGTCGCCGGGCTGCGCCTGGGAAACGGGAAGGCGAGCCTTCGCCGCGTTGTACAGCGCCTCGGTCTGGTGCGGAAGAGACATGCCCACCTGCAAATACGCCCAGCGAACCAGGCCCGAGCAGTCGAACGTATCCGGCCCGGCCGCGCCCCATACGTAGGGGCAGCCGATGCGCGAGAGTGCGTAGTCCACCACGGAGCCCTGGGATGGCACGGGCGACGTCGTGCCCGAGTAGCCGTACGAACGCGAGCGCGCCGCGGCGATCTCGGCCTGGCGTGCCGCCTCCTGCTCCTGGGCAAGCAGCGCCTGGGCCTCGGCGTCCAGCTGGGCGAGCAATGCCTGCAGCTCCGCCACCGAGCGCTCGGCATCCTCCTTGATGCGCTGAGCCTCGGCAGCCGCCTCGGCTGCGATCTGCTCCTGACGCTCAAGCTCTGCCTTGGCAGCCTCAACCTCGGCGCGCAGGTCCTTCGTCTGCTGCACGAGGCTGGCGTCGTTGTCGTTCAGCTTCTCCAGCAGATCCCAATTCTGGGCGAACTCCTCGAACGTGGCGGCGCCCATGATGAAGTCGAGCACCGAGGACTGCCCGGTGCGGTACATGCTGCGGGCCCGGGAGCCCAGCTTCTCCTGCAATCCGGCGATCTGCGCGGTCGCCTCGTCTATGCGCGCCTGGGCGTCGGCGACGGCCTGCTGAGCGGCCGCGTGCTCGTCGAGCGCCTTGTAATACTGCTCCGTGACCACATCCAGCTGCGCCTGCATGTCCACGATGCGCGCGCGGACGGCGTCGGCTTCGGCCAGCTTGTCGGCGGCCGTGGGCTCGGCGAATGCCAGAGCCGGCTTCAAAAGCGCGGCCGCGCCCAGTGCGGCAGCGCCTGTCAAAAACGTGCGGCGATCAAGGCCGCGCGCGGATTCGCTCATTCGTCAAACCTCCCTCGCGATCCGGGATACGCCGCCTCGTTCGGTGTAATGCGAGGTCAAAAGCATATAAATGCCAGGCGTTCCACAGTCAACGCGTCGGTGACGACTATAACACGCTCCGGCAACGCGCGCGCCAATCTTCACGCTTCGCACGTAGCCGCAGGTGGGTTGGGGTGGTGTATCTCTCTTCGCCGAGCGCCCGGCGCTCATCGGGGCGCTTCGCCCGCAGCGTCCCCGGCCTTTGCAGTCTCGCCCGCACCCTCGGCTCCCCCCGCCTCGGGCGCCTCGAGCGGCTCCATATCCAAATGCAGCGTCTGCTCCACCACCTTCATGAGCGCCTCGTCGGAGATGGCGGGGTTGATCTTCACAAGGCCCACCAGGCCGAAGATGACCACGCAGAACATCTCGTACACGAACTCGATCTCCACTTGGTGGTACGCCGCGTACTCGGCCACGATGTTGTCGTTGATGCAGTCCACCGTCTCGCGCACGGCGCGCACGTCGAACGCGTCGCGCACGCCCAGCTCCTCCAGCACGGCTATCATGGGGCGCTGGTTGCCCTCGGCGTCGTAGAGCGCGCGGCGAAACGTGGCGATGCACGCGCGCAGCGACCCCGGCGTGTCGCCGAAGCGGCGCGACTCGTTCCACACGATGACGCTCTCCACGAGGTCTTCCACGTAGTCGTCCAGCACGGCGTCGATGACGGCCTGCTTGTTCTCGAAGTAGTAGTACACGAGCTCGCGCGTGACGCCGGCCTCGGCGGCCACGTCCTTCACCGTGGTCTTCGCCACTCCTTGGCGCTCGAACAGGGAGCGCGCCGCCAGCATGATGTCGCCGGCCGGCCCGGTGAGGCGGCGGCTCTCGGTGAGGGCGCGCCCGCATTCGCGCCGCGCGGGCTCGTACCTGGTCTGCCTCGTGCCCAGTCGCATGGCATCTCCCCTCGCCGCGAAGCGCGCATGGACGCGCGCAGGACGGTGCTGCTCGCGTCCATTATACGGGAGATGCCCGGCGTCGGTCATGGGGCGCGCCTAGCGGTTCTCCTCCACGACCCGCTGGTAGGCCTTGGTGTCGGCGTACAGCTCGTCCTTGAGCGGGTTGAGCTTGCGCTGGCGGATGCGACGGAACTGGTAGGCGGCCAGCGCCACGTTCGACGCGAGCGCCAGCAGGCTGACCATGAAGAACGCCGCAGGGTTGTGCGTGGTGGGGATGGGCGCCAGCACGTCGGCGAACTGCGGCACCGTCATCACGAACATGATCCAGAGCCCGAGCGTCTGCGCGCGGTGCTGCAGCCACGCGCCCTTCTTGATGAAGAACGTGGGGATGGTGCACGCCAGCAAGAGCGCCAGGCCGCAGTACGCGGAGTGGTCGGAGATGCAGTTGTACGTGTAGGCGAAGTTCCACAAATCGTAGGCGATGATCCAGGCCCAGATCATGTCGGGCCAGATCATGTCGCGCGCGGAGTCCTTCGAGACGAAGATGCCGAACCAGCCGCAGATGGTGACGATGTTCAGGATGCCGGCGATGCCGTTCATGATGTTCCACGGCCCCGAGATGGTCCACAGGTTCTCGACGATGCCGCCCTGCCACAAGCCGAAGCTGAACACCTGGAAGTCGCGGATCACGGCCTCGGCGATGTTGACAGCCAAGATGAGCGGCGGGAAGCAGAGCGCCCAGCGCTTCTCGTACAGGTGATGGGTGCGGCCGTCGGCCCCGCGCCACTTCACGAAGCGCAGCGCGATGAAGCCGAGGCAGCCCGCCAGCGCCGAGTACGTCTTCACCCAGTTGAACCACGTGCCCGTACCGTACGGGTTGCCCGGCGCGGCCGTGGTGGGCCACACGAACACGGTGAGCACGAGCGGCACCACCGCGAACAGCGCGATGCCCGCCCACAGCTTCACCCGACCCAGCTCGTTGAACGCCATGAGCGCGAACAGGATGAACAGCCAGATGGCCCAGTACAGCGGATCTTCGGCCTGATACAGAATGCCCATGAGGATCGCCCCCTTCTGCGAGTCCCTGCGCGGATGGGCCCCTCGCCCGCCGCGCGCCTGCCCGCAGTATACGGAGCGTGCGCGGACGAAGTCTTTCACACAGCCGGGCGGTTTGTGAAAGAAGCGGCGAGGCCGGCGATGCTAGACTGGCGGCGTCAACGTTGCCGGCATCGCATGCCGTTCCACGGCAGCAGCCGCTTCACCGGGGGAAAGGGGCCTCGCCATGACCGTGCCTGTGTGGGTCACACCGATCTCGATGGTTGCGTACACCGTGCTGCTCATGCTGCTCACCGAGTTCATGCGACGGCATTACCGCACGTCGATGTGGGTGTGGGTGGTGTCGCTCGTCACCATTCCGCTGTGGATAGCCAACATTCCCGGCGACGACTGGTTCCGCTGGGCCAAGAACCTCTCCGTCATTCTGCCGCTCATCTTCGCCGGCCTCGGGCGCATCGCCGCCGTGGAGCAGAAGGACACGCCGTTCTGGCGGACCATGCGCAAGCGCTGGGTGCGCTGGGCGCTCTACGGAATCGTGTTCTGCAACATCGCCGAGGCCACGCTGCGCGACGTGCAGATGGGCAACATGATGAACGCGCTCGCCGGCTTCATCCTGTGCGTCACCATGCCCCTCGGCGACAAGTTCTGGAAGTACGACACCTCGAGCCACGGCGAGATCCTGTCCTACACCGTGCCCATGTGGAACTTCCTGTACACCACCTGGAACGCGTGCTTCGTGTACGCCGAGGGCCACGAGTTCTTCGCCTCGACCTGCTGCATCCTGGCGGCGGCCGAGCTGTACCCCATCGTCATGCGCCGGCCTGAGCTCTACATCACCGGGCGCATCTACACGCTGGGCGCGCACCTCTTGCTGCGCAGCTGCTTCCCGGCGCTCTTCCCCACCATCATGAACAGCGCCGCCTGGTTCAACCCCGACTTCATGGCGGGATGGGGCCTGTTCAACGGCATCATCGGCATCCCGTTCGTGTTCTGGTACTGTTACCAGCTGCACACGGGCCGCGCCGACGTGTCGTTCCGCCGCGGCAAGGCGCGCGCGATCTACCTGGAGGGACGCGCGGACGGCACGATCGACGAGTACGGCGACCCCGTGGCACTGCCGGCGCCGGCCGCGGGCAAGCCGCAGGCCCCCGCGCTCCCGGACAACGACGCCGCGCCCGCCGCAGGGTCGCTCTCCCACGCAGCCCATGCGGTCTCCACGCCATCCACCAGCAGCTCGAACGTCATGAA
>OLND01002752.1_pt1 | contig 15169 bp, 10 predicted proteins | sample 1672031 | NCBI WGS metagenome assembly OLND01 (sample SAMEA3136638, study PRJEB25190) | human gut metagenome | biome: human gut; feature: human-associated habitat; material: faeces | place: Austria | collected 2013
GCCGGCGGCGCCGAGCACCGCGTGGAGGTGCTGGAACCCGCTTCCGAGCAGTTCTCGTCCCGCCTGTTCAAGGTTGCCAAGGAGCGCCGCAAGTGGGCGCGCCGCGAAGGGATCTCGTGCTACCGCGTCTACGACGCCGACCTGCCCGACTACGCCGTGGCAATCGACGTGTACGCGGGCGCTGGCGAGGCCGAGGGCAACACGTACCTGCACATCGCCGAGTACGCCGCGCCCTCCTCGGTCGACCCTGCCCGCGCGCGTCGGCGCTTCGACGACGTTCTGGCGTTGGCGCCCGTGGCGCTGGGCATCCGCCCGGACCATGTGTTCGCCAAGACGCGTCGGCGCGACAAGGGCGGCTCGCAGTACCGCGATGCCGGCCGGCGCAGCTACGTGACGCAGATCGACGAGGACGGCTACCTCATGGAGGTGGACCTGTCGGGCTACCTGGACACGGGCATCTTCCTGGACCACCGCGCCACGCGCGAGCTCGTAGGCGCGAAGGCGGCGGGCAAGCGCTTCCTCAACCTGTTCGCCTACACGGGCACGGCAACCGTGCATGCGGCCGGAGGCGGGGCGGTGGAGACGACGACGGTGGACCTCTCGCAGACCTACCTGGACTGGGCACGGCGCAACATGGCCGGTAACGGCTTCTCGGGGCCCGAGCACTCCTTCGAGCGCGCCGACGTCATGGCCTGGATCACCGAGACGCGCCGCAAGCCCCTGCGCTACGACCTGATCTTCGTGGACCCGCCCACGTTCTCCAACTCGAAGGCCATGGGCAGCCGCACGTGGGACGTGCAGCGAGACCACGTGGAGCTGCTCATCGGCGTGACGCGCCTGCTCACCGAGGGCGGCGAGGCCGTGTTCTCGTGCAACCTGCGCACGTTCAAGCCCGATGTGGAGGCGCTGGCCAAGTACGGCGTGGCCCTGCAGGACATCACGGCGTCCACGATCCCCCATGACTTCGAGCGCAACCCCAAGATCCACCAGTGCTACCTTGTGAGGCGTGCCTAGCTCCCTCGCGAAAAAACCGCCCGTCGCGTCTGCGGCGGGCGGTTTTGCCTGATAGGACCTTCCTACTACGTTTTTTCCGATGCCCTCGCGCCCCTAATACGCGCTTTTTCCCGATTACACCCCCCTCGCCCGGCTCCTAGAGTCCTCGGCAAGCCGCGGCCCGCAAGAGGGCCGCAGGACGAACCGAAGGAAAACGGGAGAAGGAGGGGTTTATGGAAGCACGAAGGCCGTCATCGGCGAGGAGCTGGATCGTCACGCTCGTGGGAATGCTGGCTGCAGTGGCCATCGCCATCAACATGTTCAAGGTGCCGCCCACCATGGGGCTGCTCATGGCCGACCTGGGGATCGGGCCGGCGCTGGGAGGCTGGCTCATGACGGTGCCCACCGTCACGGGTCTCGTGCTCGCGCTGCCGTCGGGCGGGCTCACCGACAAGTTCGGCCCGAAGAAGGTGGGCCTGTTCGCCATCCTGTCCGCAGCGGTGGGCAGCCTGATAGGGTCGTTCGCGCCGAATATCGAGCTCTTGCTGTTCAGCCGTTTCGTGGAGGGCCTGAGCTTCGCGCTGATCGGCGTGGCCGTGCCGGCTATCATCGCCATGTGGTTCTCGCCCGAGAAGAGCGGCGCGCCCATGGCCATCTGGTCGGGGTGGGTGCCCATCGGCATGCTCGCCATCTTCACGGGGGCCAACCTGTTCATCGCGGCCGACGACCCCGGCACGTGGACGAACGTGTGGTGGCTCTCCACGGCGCTGCTCGTGGCGGCCGCCGTGCTGTACCTGGTATTCGTGAAGGCGCCCGACGGCTACGCGGCGGAGGATGCGCCGAAGATATCGCTGGTCGCGGGCATGAAGTCGCCCTCCACGTGGCTGTTGGCCGTGGTGTTCGCCATGTTCGCGTTCATCATGTACGCCGTGTCCACGTTCGCGCCCACGTACTGCATGGAGGAGCTGGGCTACAGCCTGGAGGATTCCAACCTGTACTCGAGCCTTATCACGGTGGGCATGATCCTGGGCGTGGTGCTCATGACGCCCGTGCTCAACAAGGTGGTGAGGCTGAAGAGCCGCATCTGGCTGCTCGTGGCCAGCATGGTGCTCACGGCGCTCATCGCCATCCTGGCCTTCAACGTGCCGCCGCAGGCCACCGTGGCCGTCATGATCGTCACCGGCATCGTGCTGCAGCTCGTGCCGGCCGTCATCTGGCCCATCGCGCCGTCGGCTGCCGTGGCGCCCGTCTACATCGGCACGACGTTCGGCGTCATCGCGCTCGGCCGCTCCATCGGCGGGTTCGGCAACGCGTCCATCGGCACGCTCATCGAGACGTCCGGCTGGGGCGCGGCCATCATGCTGCTCGTGGGCATCGGCGTCGTGGGCGTGATCGCCTGCCTGGCGCTGCTCAAGTTCCTGAAGGACCCGGCCGAGGCGGCGGCGCACGCCGACGCGCCCGCGGACCCGGCCGAGGCGGAAACCGCCAGTCACTAGAAAGAACGAGAAGTACGAGGAAAGGAGAGGACTATGGAGGAGCGAGACTACCGGTTCGTGAAGCACGAGAATCCCTACACGTACCGGGACGGCGACCTGACGGTCACGCGCGGGAGCGCCTGGTCGGGACCGGGATGCCACCTGGGCTGCGGCGTGCTGCTCTACACCAACGACGAGGGAGAGCTCGTGAAGGTGGAGGGCGATCCGGAGAACCCGTTCAACGAGGGGCGCCTGTGCGTGCGCTGCCTGGATTTGCCCGAGATGGTGAACAACCCGAAGCGCCTCACGCATCCGCTGCGCCGCGCGAAGGCCGACCGCGGCCGCGACCGCTGGGAGCGCATCGGCTGGGACGAGGCGCTCGACCTCATCGCCTGTGAGCTCAACAAGGTGAAGGAGGAGCACGGCCCCGAGTCCGTTATCTTCTCGTGCGGCACCGGGCGCGATATCGCGCCGTACATCACGCGTCTGTGCTGGTCGTTCGGCTCGCCGAACTTCGTGAACATCTTCTCCGGCAACGCGTGCTACCTGCCGCGCGTGGCCGGCTGCATCGCCACCACGGGTGCGTTCTGGGTGGCCGACTGCGCCCAGCAGTTCCCCGACCGCTACGACAACCCCGCATGGCGGATGCCCGAGACCATGTTCGTGTGGGGCAACTACCCGCTCATCGCGAACTCCGACGGCTTCTTCGGCCACTGGGTGGTGGACCTCATGAAGCGCGGCATGAAGATCGTTATGATCGACCCCAAGGTCACGTGGCTCTCCGCCAAGGCCGAGGTGCACCTGCCGGTGCGCCCGGGCACCGACGCGGCGCTGGCGCTCGCCATGATGAACGTGATCATCGGCGAGGACCTGTACGACCACGACTTCGTCGACCGCTGGTGCTACGGTTTCGAGGAGCTGCGCGAGCATGTGCAGCCGTTCACGCCCGAGTACGCCGAGACCACCACGTGGGTCCCGGCCGAGCGCATCCGCAAAGCCGCGCGCATCCTGGCGGCGAGCAAGCCCGCGACGCTGCAGTGGGGCGTGGCGGTGGACATGACGAAGGAGGCGCTGCCGGCCGGGCAGGCCATCATGGCGCTCTTCCAGGTGACGGGCAACGTGGAGGTGCCCGGCGGCATCATCGTGCCGCCCGAGATCCTGAACTACGGCGGCGGCTGGGGCTTCGAGCTTCTGGGCGACGAGCAGAACGAGAAGCGCCTCGGCCTGGACAAGTACTCGCTGTTCCGCCTGGGCTTCCAGGCGGCGCACCCCAACACCACCGTCGAGGCCATGAAGACGGGCGAGCCGTACCCCATCAAGGCCGCCTGGGTGCAGACCTCGAACTTTTTGGCCTGCATGTCCGCGAACTCCACGGAGGTGGCGGAGTGCTTCCGCAAGCTGGACTTCGTGGCCGGCGCCGACCTGTTCATGACGCCCACTATCATGGCGTTCTACGACGTGGTGCTGCCGGCGGCCATGTTCCCCGAGCGCGACGGGGTGCGCCTGGGAGACGGCGCGCAGCGCGCCGAGGCCATCAACAAGGTGTGCCAGGTGGGCGAGTGCAAGTCCGACATGGAGATGAACCTGGAGCTGGGCCGTCGCCTGGCCCCCGAGGCGTGGCCGTGGGACAACGTGCAGGACATGTTCACCGAGATGATCGCCACCTCCGGCATCACGTTCCCCGAGCTGCGCGAGGCGGCGCCCGTGTACCTTCCGTTCGAGTACAAGAAGCACGAGAAGGGGCTTTTGCGCCCCGACGGCAGCCCCGGGTTCTACACGGCCACGGGCCGCATCGAGCTCTGGTCGACGTACTACCAGAACGCCGGGCTCGACCCGCTGCCCGTGTTCGACGAGCCTTCTCCTGGCCCCCTGGCCACGCCGGAGCTTCTGGACGAGTACCCGCTCGTGCTGTGCACGGGCGCGCGCCGCTGGCCGTTCTTCCATTCGGAGCATCGCCAGGCCAAGCGCCTTCTGGCCATGCACCCCGACCCGTGGATCGAGATCCATCCCGAGACGTGCGCGCGCTTGGGCGTGGCGGACGGCGACTGGGTGTGGGTGGAGAACATGCTCGGGCGCGCGAAGCGCCGCGTGAAGGAGACGCCCATCTTCGACCCGCGCATCGTGGCGGCCGACCACGGCTGGTGGAACCCCGAGGGCGACCCCGAGAACCTCTACGACATCGGGGACCTGTGCATCAACAACCTCATACCCTGGGGCAACGGCAAGAGCGGCTTCGGCGGAAACTACAAGACGAACCTGTGCAAGGTGTACAAGATGAAGGAGGGCGAGTGACATGGCGGAATACGGGCTGCTGGTGGATTACGAGTGGTGCACGGGATGCCATTCGTGCGAGATGGCGTGCGCGGTGGAGCATGGGTTCCCGCAGGGCCAATGCGGCGTGGCGGTGTGCGAGGTGGGGCCGTGGAGCTACGGGCCCGAGAACGACCGCTGGCAGGTGGGCTACCAGCCGGCGTTCACCGACCAGTGCGACCTGTGCGCCGCGCGCACGGCGGCGGGCGGCGTGCCCACGTGCGTGAAGCACTGCCAGGCGAAGTGCCTGGAGTACGGCCCGCTCGACGAGCTGGCGGGCAGGCTGGGCGCCAAGGCGAAGCAGGCGCTCGTGGCGCTGGGCTGACGCGGCGCGGCGTTCCGTCCCGACCCGCGTCCGAAACGGCGCAGGCCGGGGCTCCGGGTGCCCGGAGAGGGCTGCTGCGGCGCGAGGCGGCAGGGCGATGGGACGGCGAAGGAGGTTGGCGATGCGGGATGGGAAGGAAGACGGCCCGTCCGTCGACGCGACAACGGGGGCGACCGTGTGCGGGGCCCTTCAGGAGGCGGGGCGCCGCGTTCTCGGGGAACGGGGCGCCCCTCGGGCGGTCCCTCCGGGAGCGACGTCGGAAGAACTGTTAGAATATGCTTGTGATCAGGTAAAACAATGAGGTAGCGACTCAGGTTAGCCCGTCGCTCGCGCCTTGCGCCGCCTCGGCGGCGCTCGGTGCGGCGGCCTTGCAGAAGGGGGTGCGAGGTGAAGGAGCGGAAACCGAAGGGGCGCGTCTCGCGCGCGTTGCACGGTCTTGCCGGCGGCCGGGGAGCGTCTGCCGACTCGCTCGTGCATGAATGGCAGGTGCTTCCGACCGTTGCGGTGTCGTGCTATTGGATATGGCTGTACCTCGCCTACTCGCTCGACGTGTTCGTGGTCTCCTCGGACGCGTTCGTGCGTTTCGACATCCTGCAGAAGGGGTTCGGCTTCCTGGGGGCCGCGCTCTTCATGGCGGCCGTGTCGCTGCTGCGCACGGCCTCGTTCTTCGAGCGCACGCCGTTCCTGGCGCTTTTCTCCGCGGCCTCCGGCGCGTCGATCGTCGTCGCGTCAGCGCTCGCGCGCGCCGGCGTGCCCGTGGCGTTCCCGGTGGTGCTGGCCGTGTGGCTGCTCATGGGCGCCGGCACGGCGGCGGCGTTCCTGCGCCTCTTCAGCGGTTTGCAGGATGCGGGGCAGGGGAGGTTCTGCGCCGTGAACGCGCTTGCGCTCTTCCTCTCGGGGTTCTTCTACCTGCTTCTGCTGGGCCTGCAGGACGGCATCCGGCTCGTGCTGACGGTGTTCGTGGTGTGCATCGCGGCCTTCGCGCCGCTGCGCCCGCCCGAGGAGGCCCCGGGCGCCGCTCGCGCCCCTTCCGCGCGCGGGGACGTGCCGTCGCCGGAGGCCGGCAACGCGGCGGTGGCGGCGCTCCTGAGCTTCCGCGGCGAGCTGTTCCTGTTGAGCGTGGTGTTCGGCCTGGCGTACTGCCTGGGCATATCGCTCAGCATCATGTCGAACAGCTTGGAGTTCATCTGGCTGTCGCTGTGCGTGCCCGGCATCTTCCTCGTGCTGTACAGCGTGCTCCTGAAGGACCGCGTGTCCGTGCGCGTGCTCCTGACGCTCCTGTTCCCCATTGCGGCGTTCTTACTGCTCCTGCTCCCGTTCAGCAACCCTTTCGGGCTCGTGCTGTGCTGCAGCCTGCTGGTCATGTGCTTCACCACCTACGACGTGCTCAACGTGGTGCGGTTGCGCGAGATCATCGCGGTCAACCGGCTGCCGGAGGCGAAGTCGTGGGCGACGGGGCGCTACCCGCAGCTTGCGGGCCTCGTGCTGGGATGGGCCGCGGGCTACGGCATGCTGATGACCGACGACGCGCTCAGGGTGCTGCTGCCGGCCGTGTGCGTAGGGCTGGTGGTGGCCATCGTGGCCATGCTCACGCGCTATGTGTGGAGGTACAGCGACGCGGCGGGCGGGTCTGCCCATGTGCCGGAGGAGACGGTGGGGCGCGTGCACGACGCCATCGTGCTGCGTTACGGCCTGTCGCCGCGCGAGCGCGAGGTCATGGAGCTCTTGGTACGCGGCTACAGCACCGATCGCATCGGCAAGGACCTGCACATCTCGTACCACACGGTCAAGACGCACGTGTACCACATCTACCAGAAGGTGGGCGTGCACGCCCAGCAGGAGCTCATCGACCTGGTGGAGGAGCGCTTGCGCCTCATGCGCTGAAAGCCTGCAGCAACGGCTACAGCAAGAGCTCGAGGCCCTCCCGGTCGAGCACTTCCAGCCGGCAGCCGTCCATGCGGAAGTAGCCCTGCTTCTCCATGCGCTTGGCCTCCTGGTTGAGCGACGGGCGGGAGACGCGCAGCTCGTTCGCCCAGATCGTCTGGGACGAGGGCAGCTCCACGAAGCCGTCCTGCGCGATGTCGTCCATCCACAGCACCCAGAAGGCTATGCGCTCCCGTATGGTCTGGTAGCGCAGGCAGCACAGAAGCATCTGGTTCTTCAGCCCCCTCCTCGACAGGTAGAGCATGAAGCGGTACAGCATCTGGCTGTCCGTCCTCAACATCAGCTCGAAGAACGACGTGTCCAGCCACATGACCGTGGTCTTCCTCACGGCCAGCAGGTTGTAGGTATACACCTTCTCGCCGGTGAAGTAGAGCAGCTCGGGGAACACGTCGTCCTTCTCGAAGTACCCGTTGCACAGCTCGTGGCCGTCAACGGTGTAGCGTGCCGTTTTCAGGCACCCCTCGGTCACGATGCCGAACTCCCTGATGGGCGTCCCCTGCGCGTGGACCGTCTCGGCCGTCTTGTACGTTTGGCGCCGCAGGAGGTCGCCGTACACGGGATGCGCCAGGCAGGAGCTGGCGAACGAGGGCAGTCCTGCTGCGTCTCGCTCCAAGGAGCCCCAGCCCCCTGCAGAAGGGGGTGCAGGGGCGAAGGGCTTCCCAAGCTCGTTCCGGATCAACGTCAGACCCCTCTCGTTGGGCGGGCCGCCGGCAGCTTGCCGCCTTGCGACGGGGACGGCGGCCTTGCGGCGGCCCGCGGGTGCGAGGCCGCCGCTTCGCATTCAGGCCTTCTTACGCGAGCGCGCGGTCCAGCAGCTCGCAGACGTCATCATAATCTCTTTCGCCGGCGAACCGCAACACCTCCTTGCCCTGGTTGAACACGGCCACCACCGGAATGCCGAGGGCCTGGCAGCCCTTCGCGATCTCGGGGCTCTTGTCCACGTCAACGTAGCGGATCCGGAACATGCCCTCGTACTCTTCGCCCAAGGCCTCCTCCAGCACGGGGTGGAGCGCCTTGCAGTGCACACAGCGCTCGGCGCCGAACAGCACGAGCACCGGCTTCCCCTCGGCCTTCAGCACCTCGTCGTTCCAGGCGCCCATGGTATCGACGGGCACGAACACGTCGGTGTCCACGGAGAACACCTTCTCGCGCAGGCTCAGGTCGGCCTCGTCGTCCGTGGCCACGCAGAGGGCCACGTCCGGGTAGTAGGGCAGTGTGCCCTCCACGTCCACCACCGTCTTGGCGCCGAATGCGCCGGCGTTGGGCAGGCGCCATGTGGCGTTGTCGATGCGCTCCACGGGCACCTCCTGCGGCACCGGCTCCTGCGGCACGTAGCTGTAGGGGTAGCGGTAGGCGCGGTAGACCATGTTGTTGCGCGGCCCCTCGTCGTTGTGGCTGTAGTAGGGGCAGATCCATTCCCACACGATCTCGTGGTCGGGCGTGACCTCGATCAAGCGGCCGTCGCTGCCCTCGTCCACCAGCGTGTTGCCGTTCGGCAGGCGCTGGGCGCTCGACACGTAGGGGCTGTAGAACTTGCTCGCATCGGTGGGTATGGCGTGGCCCAGCTCCTTCGGCGTGAGCTTCCACACGATCTCGAGCGTGGTGGGGTCGAACTCGATGATGCGGCTGTAGTCGCGCAGGGCGTTCTTGGAGCCGTCGCGCGAGCCGGGGTTCGGCACGCCGTAGCCGCCCCAGCCGCCGTTGTCGAACACGAGCAGGTTGCCCTCGCCCGGCAGGCCCTTCGGAATCATGTGCAGGTGGTGCTGGCCGATGATCCAGCCGAGCTTCCTCAGCTCGGGGGTGGCGTTGAAGTCGGGGCCGATCTTCCACACGATCTTGCCCGTCTCCTTGTCGATGATGGCCAGGATGTTGGCCTCGCGCGAGTCGAAGATGATGTTGTCGGGCTTGAAGCGCATGTCGCCCTGGTCGTGCCACTTGTTCGGCCCCAGGTAGCTCATGCAGTTCACGTGCAGGTAGTCGCCCACGCCGCCGTCCGAGGTGCGCATGTTCGGGTCGCGGGCCAGCACGTTCTTCGCCGCCTCGTCGAAGCCCAGCTCGTCGAAGTGATCGGTGATGGACCACTTCCACACGATGTTGCCCTCCCAGTCAACCTCGTACATGCAGTCGTCGAGCAGCTTCTTGTCGGAGACGTTGGGGTTGTGCAGCGTCTGGTGGGCGAGGATGAGCGTGTTGCCCTCGAGCGGCTTGGCGTCCATGCCCGGCACGTAGTAGCCCACGGGGTTGCCCTCGCGCTGGAAGTCGTGGTGCTGGCGCGCCATCCAGCGGTGGTCGCGGCCGGGGTCGTCGATGTTCTCGAAGCGGTCGAACTGCCACACGATGTTGCCGTCGTAGTCGATCTCCTGCAGGTTCACGCCGTCCTGCATGCCGTAGTCGGGATGCCGGGTGCCTGCATAGCCCATGACGTAGCCGCCCGGCAGCAGCTTCGGCGGCATGGCCTGCATGTTCCAGCGCCGCACCTCGTTGCCGTTCATGTCGAACAGCAGCACGCCGTCGTTGATGAGGGGCACGATGGTGTACCCGTTCCAGCACTTCTCGGGGTTGTAGATGGTGGTGCCGTGAGGGAATACGCTCGGTTGACCCATGGTTCGTTCCTCCGTTTTCGTCGCTTCTGGTTGCCTTGGTCGTTTTCATCGTTCGGTTCGTCCCGATCACCCCGAGGGGGCGTAAAGCCTGCCCGCGAGGCGATCGGCGCTCCTGCTGGTTGCCGGGCCTACACCTCCGTTCCCATCAGCTTGCCGCCGAAGTAGAAGGCGGTTGCGGGGGAGGCGTGCAGTCCCAGGCGGCCGTACAGCAGCGACTGCCGGGTGATGTCCTGGCGCTCGACGCGCCATTCGCCGCGCAGTTTCTCCTCCAGCGCGGACACCTGCTCTATCTGCTCGCTGTCGTAGGGGTCGTAGAAGACGAACGCCACCTTGCCCGCGTCGGGCGTGAGCAGGGAGTCGATCTGCTTCTTCTCCTTCACGTAGCGCTCGCTGGCCGTCGCCGCGATGGCGCCGTCGGCTGCCGCGGTGACCACCTGGCGCAGGAAGGTCTGCGTGCAGTCGCCCACGGCGTAGATGCCGGGCACGCTGGTCTCCTTCTTCTCGTTGACCGCGATGTAGCCCTTGTCGTCGCATTCCACCAGGTCGCGAATCAGCTCGGTCTGCGGTATCATGCCCACGAAGAAGAAGATGCCGTCCGTCTCCACCTCGTTCGACGTGCCCGTCACCACGTTCTTGATGACGAGCCCCTCCACCTCGTCGCGTCCTTTGATCTCCTCTAGGGTCGAGTTCCACACGAAGTCGATCTTCGGGTTGCGGAACGCCGTTGCGGCGGCCACCTCGTTGCAGTCGAGATGCCCCTCCTCGTGCAGCACGATCACCGTCACCTTCGACGCGAAGCCCGTGAGGTAGTCGGCCTCCTCGATGGCCTGGTCGCCTGCGCCCAGCACGTAGATCTCCTTGCCCTTGAACATCTCGGCGTCGCAGGTGGCGCAGTAGGCCACGCCGTGGCCGGCGAACTCCTGCTCGCCGGGTATGCCCAGCACGCGCGGTTTCGTGCCCAGGTCCAGCAGGACGCAGCGCGTCTCGAAGTCGCCGCGCCGCTTCGTCTGCACGAGGAAGTTCCCGTTGTCCAGCTGCTTGATGCCGGTGACCGTGGTGCGCTTGAGCTCGTTGGTGGGGAAGGCGAGCGCGTGGGCCTTGAACTTCTCCATGAGCCCGATCCCGGTGTCGCCGATCGTACCCGGGTAGTTGCGTATCTCGCGCGTCTCGTTGATGCGCCCGCCGTAGCTCCCCTTCTCGATGAGGAGCGCCTTGCGCTCGGCCCGCCCGGCGTAGACGGCGGCCGAAAGCCCTCCGGCGCCCCCGCCTACGATAATCATGTCGTACGTCTCAGCCATTGTTCGCCACCAGGTCCTTCTTCTCGATTGCGGGTTTGCATGCCGTGGCCTTCCGTCCCCAACCGAACACGACCCAGCCGAAGCAGACCGCGGCCAGCATCAGGGGATAGAAGCAACAGGTGAATATCGGGACGGGCGCCACGAGGGGCAGCGCCGGGTTGGCGCCGGCCAGGCCCGCCACGAGGGTGATGGAGCCCATGATGAAGATGGAGTTCACGGGCACGATGGCCGGGATGTTCGTGGCCATGGCGGTGAGCAGGATGCTCCGGCGGTTCGCCGAGATGCCCGACCTCTGGCCTATGTTCTCCACCACGTCCTTGAACATGATGACGGTGGGCAGCTCGGACCCCGAAAGCAGGCAGCAGATGACGCCGGTGCCCAGCGCGACGATGCCCTCGGCGCCCGCCGGCCTCTTGGCCATCTTGAGGCCCATGAGGAAGTCGCAGCACTTCTCCAAGATGCCGCCCTCGACGGCGATCTGGATCATGCCGAACAGGAGGATGCTGGCGAACACGAGGTTCACCGAGCTGGTCACGCCGTCCATGAACACGCCGTGCATCTGCTGCTTGGCGAAGTCGAAGGAGGCGAGCGCTGCGGGCTCCATGAGGCCGCTCGCAAGCCAGAGGACAACGCCTGCGAGGATGGCCCAGCTCACGCCCATGAGCAGGTTGCGGGTCTTTACGCAGATGGCCAGCAGAAGCGCGATGGGGACGAACATGAACAGGCCGCGGGCATCCGCCATGCCGGCCAGCTCCTGCGGCGAGACGGTTGCCGCGCCGGCGCCGCCGAGGAGGAAGAAAAGCGCTGCGGAGACGAGGGCGATGGCCACGAGGTAGGGCGACCGGGCCTTCATCACCTCCACGAGGTCGGCCGGCCTGCCCGTTCCCGGGTCGTGTTGCGAGTTGATGGTCACATGGATGACCTGGGAGCTGGGGGAGAGCGCGTCGCCGAAGAACACGCCGCTGATCATGGCTCCCACGAGCACGGTCGGGTCCGCCCCCAGCATGACGCCGGACGGGTAGAAGATGGGCACGAGCGCCAGCAAGGCGGGAAACGGGGCGCCCGATCCCGTGGCGAAGACGGCGCAGCCGACGAACACCAGAACGACGAAGGCCCCTCCCTGCAGCCCGCAGTTCAGGCCTATCCAGAGAAGGCCGCCGCCGATGTCGCCGGCGACGAGCACCTTGCCGAACACGGCGATGATGATGAAGATGAAGATGAGGTTCGCATTGCCGAACTGGGTGAGGCCGCGCACGCACGAGGCCCAGTACTCCAGCTTGTTCCGGCAAAGGAAGAATCCGGCAAGCAAGCCGATGACCGAGGCGAAGATGAGCGCCTCCATGCCGTAGTAGCGTATGCCGATGGAGATGATCGCTGCAATGATCATGTAGAGAAGGATCGGAAGAGCCGCGAATCCCTGCGTGCCGTAGAACTGCAAAGCGAACCGCTTGTCTTTGCCGTCAACCCGCTGATGAGCCAAGGCAAACACCGCCTTTCTATTCAATTGCTCGCTTCGGGGCCCCGTTCCTATGCCTCCTATTAAGCCATGCGCGCTCCGGCAAAGCCTGTTGGCGTGGCAACACTTTTCCTGCCTGCCATCGCGATTTCTCATGGCCGGCTGATGGCGAACGGCATGACAAGGAGGACGCATGGCGGTCGCCTTGTTCCGAGAGGCTGATAATCGGACACTCCTCGGCCGAGCGTCCATGTCGAAAAGGTTTCTGCCGAGCATAATGATGCTATCGAAGCTTCGAGCCAAAACCGAAAGCAGCAAAGGAGGAAATGATGATCTTCAAAGGGCCGGGTGGGTTCGGACGTGTTCTCAATATCGTGATGTGCATGGTCATGTGCGTTGTTCTGAGCGTGATTATTCTTTCAACCGTACAGGGCATTCCGGGTAATGAGTCTTTGCCAATCTTCACCCTGTTGGGCTTCGGCGTCTCGTTTCTCATGAGCTTCTGCGTTGGCTATGTGGTGGGCGACCTTTTCCCTGCGCTCTCCTGGGGGCGCAAGCTGTGCGCTGTCCTGCATATCGAGAACAAGGTCGTCACCCATATCGTGAGCAGCCTCGTCCTCGCCTTCACCCTCATCACCTTGGTGAGCGTCTCGTGCGTCTGGATGACGAACGTGCAATCCCTGGGCCTGGGTGCCTGTGTGGGGATCTGGATGATGGTGTACCCGCCGCTGCTGGGCGCGGGCTACCTCGTCATCTTGGTGACGCTGCCCTTGGCGATGAGGCTCGCCTCTGCGATAAGCGGGTTCGATCCGAGCGGGCCTTCCCCGCAGAAGCCGGCGGAAGGCGCCGTGGAGGGCGCGCTTTCTTGAGGTTGGCGAGGCCGAGAACACCGTTACGTGCGACTAGATGGGAGATGCTATGATGCCGATGGAAAGAGAGCGGTTCACCCTCGAAACCACCATCAAGGGCGAGAGGATCGAGAGGATTTACCAGAAGGAGCTGAGGCCCGTCCCGTTCGAGGAGTGGGAGGTCCTGTCCGACGAGGAAAAGCAGCTGGCCAAGCCCTGCGCGTTCAGCCAGCGCACGTACGAGGCGGCGCCCGGCATCGTGTGCGAGCAGGATGTGGCGGTCAAGATGCGCGACGGAATAACGCTCTACTGCGACGTCTTCAGGCCGCAGGACTCGGACGCGAAGGTGCCGGCGATCCTGGCCTGGTCGAATTACGGGAAGCGCCCGAACGATTTCCGCACGGGCGAGGACGTGGGCTACACGCCGGGCGTGCCGTTCGGGGCCGTCTCGCCCAGCGCGAAGTTCGAGGCGGCCGACCCGCTCTACTGGTGTCCCAACGGGTACGCGGTCGTCAACGTCGACCCCCGCGGCATCGGCTACTCGGAGGGCCTCCACGACCAGTTCTGCGAGGAGGAGGCCAGAGATGGCTACGACGTAGTCGAGTGGGCCGCGCAGCAGCCCTGGTGCAACGGGCGCGTGACCATGGCCGGCTCCTCCGCGCTGGCCATCACCCAGTGGCACATCGCCGCGCAGCAGCCGCCCCACCTCGCCTGCATCGCGCCGTGGGAGGGCATGAGCGACATGTACCGGGAGTCGCTCTACGAGGGGGGCATACCCTGCGTCCGCTTCACCAGCTTCGCCACCGCGGGCGCCTGCGGCCTCAAGGGCATCGACGACCAGGCGGCCATGGCCCTGCGCTACCCCCTGATGAACGCCTACTGGGAGAACAAGATCCCCGATTTCGGCAAGGTCACCGTGCCCGCCTACGTGGCGGCCGGGTGGAACCATTTCCACCTCCGCGGCTCTATCAACGGGTACCGCAAGATTTCCTCGGAGAAGAAGTGGCTCCGGGTGCACCGCGAGTTCGAGTGGCCCGATTTCTACACGCGTCAGAATATGGAGGAGCTCAAGGCGTTCTTCGACCGCTACTGCAAGGACGTCCACAACGGGTGGGAGCTCACCCCGAAGGTGCGCATCGACGTGATGGACGCCTACGACGAGGACTATGCAACGAGGCGTCCGGAGCGCGAGTTTCCCCTGGCGAGGACCGAGTACCGGAAACTCTACCTGAACGCCGGGGCCATGAGCCTTGAAGAGGAGAGCCCGGCCGCGCCCGCCTCCGTCTCCTACGACGGCAACGAGGGCAACGCGGAGTTCGACTACCGGTTCGAGGAGGACACCGAGCTCACGGGGTATATGAAGCTCCACGCCTTCGTCGAGGCGGACGGGCACGACGACATGGACCTGTTCGTCACCGTGAAGAAGATCCACGAGAACGGGACCGAGATTCCGGTGACGGTGTTCGACGGCACGGCGCCCCATCCGGGCGCCTGGGGAAAGATGCGGGTCTCGCACCGCGAGTTGGACGAGGTGCTCTCGAGCGACTTCCAGCCCGTGCAGGCGCACCACAGGGAGCTGAAGCTCTCCGCCGGCGAGATCGTCCCCATAGACGTGGAGATCAACCCCACGAGCCGCCTGTGGCGCAAAGGCGAGATCCTCCGCGTGCAGGTTGCGGGGCGCTACCTCCGCGACGAGCATTGGATCGAGCCCCTCATGTGGGAGACGGACAACCGGGGGAGCCATATCATCCATACAGGCGGCGAATACGAGTCCTACTTGCAGGTGCCCGTCATAGGGCCGCGCTACGACCGTTCTAAGCCGTTCGTCGTGGACGAGGGGAGGCACCCGGGCCATCCTATCTTCTAGCCAGGGCCCGCGGCAAGCTATAAGGCGAGGCGGCGGCGCCTGCCTTTGCA
>OLND01002756.1_pt1 | contig 15158 bp, 17 predicted proteins | sample 1672031 | NCBI WGS metagenome assembly OLND01 (sample SAMEA3136638, study PRJEB25190) | human gut metagenome | biome: human gut; feature: human-associated habitat; material: faeces | place: Austria | collected 2013
CACCGTCACCGTGACCTGGCTGGACAGCGCGGCATCCTCCCATACGGCCGACCTGACCCACTCCGGCTACACCAGCACCACGGTGGACTATCAGATGCTGGGCGATGTGGGTTATATCAAGATCCGTCAGTTCGACGGCAGCACCCCCAGTGAGCTGGACTACGCCATCCGCGCCCTGAGCGCCAATGGTGCCGCCAGCCTGGTGTTTGACCTGCGTGACAACGGCGGCGGCATTCTGGATGACGCCATCAGCTGCATCAATCTGATCGCGCCGGAGGGCACGGTGGCCTACGCCGAGGATAAAAACGGCAACCGCACCGTGGTGGGCAGCAGCGACAGCGAGACCGAGACGGCCCTGCCTCTGGTGTGTCTGGTAAATGGCAGCACCGCCAGCGCAGCGGAGCTGTTCGCCGCCAGCCTGCGCACCATGAGCGGTGCCCGTCTGGTGGGCACCACCACCATGGGCAAGGGCACCATCCAGAGCAGCCCGCAGCGCCTGTCGGACGGCAGCGCCGTGAGCATCACGGTGGCAAAGCTGCTCTGCGGCGACGGCACCAGCTTTGACGGCACGGGCCTGAGCGTGGATGTGGAGCGCGCCCTGAGCGCGGATGAAGCCAACTCCTATCTGGACTACACCCCGACCACGGACCCGCAGGTCCAGCGCGCCGTGAGCGCAGCCCAGCAGCTCAGCGGCACCACCACCGTGGCCGGTGCCAACGACAGTGCTTCTTCTGCCGCTGCTTCGGAGGCTGCCGACAGCACCGCCGCTGACGCCGAGACTGCACCGGAGACGGATGCACCGGAAGGATCGGCAGACACTGCACAGAGCGAAGCGGCGGCCGATTCTGCGGCACAGTAAACTCCCTCCGTCACGGCTTGCGCCGCGCCACCTCCCTCTGGGAGGAAGACTTTTCCGTGCGGCAAAGCAAATCGTTTGCCGGAGCTTGTCCGGTCACGCCAAAAGGCCCCATCTCCGAGGGGGCTGGCAATGCCGTCAGGCATTGACTGGGAGAGTGACCTGCCGCCAATAGTACCAATGACCCCAAAGGCTGCTGCATACCCTGCAACAGCCTTTTTCTGAGAAAGGATGGCCTCCATGCCCGAACTGACCGACATTTCCGTGATCCGTGCCCTGTGCGAAAAATATGATTTTGCGCTCTCCAAGGGCTTTGGACAGAACTTCATCATCAATCCGGGCATCCCCACCAAGATCGTGGATGCCAGTGGGGTGGACAAGCGCTACGGCGTCATCGAGATCGGCCCCGGCATCGGTGTGCTGACCAAAGAGCTGGCCAAGCGTGCCGCCAAGGTGGTGTCCATTGAGGTGGACGAGCGCCTGCCGCCGCTGCTGGCCGAGACCATGGCCGGGGTGGACAACTTCAAGCTGGTGCTGCAGGACGTGCTGAAGGTGGACCTGAAAGCCCTCATTGCGGCAGAGTTCCCGGGCATGCCGGTGGCCGTGTGCGCCAACCTGCCCTATTACATCACCAGCCCCATCGTCATGAAGCTGCTGGGCGACCGCCTGCCCATCGAGAGCCTGACCGTGATGGTGCAGAAGGAAGCCGCCGACCGCTTGGCCGCCGTGCCCGGCACCCGGGCTTCCAGTGCTATCAGCTGTGCAGTGAACTACTACGCCACCTCCAGGCTGATGTTCACCGCTGCGCCGGGCAGCTTTTACCCGGCCCCCAAGGTCACCAGCGCCGTGGTGCGCATGGACATCCGCCCCACCCCCGCCGTGCAGGTGGAGGACGAGGAAGGCTACTTTGCACTGATCCGTGCGGCCTTTGGCCAGCGCCGCAAGACTGCGGCCAACGCCATTGCAGGCGGCCTGAACCTGCCCAAGGAAAAGGTCATTGCCGCCATTGAGGCGTCCGGGTTCGACGCCCGCATCCGCCCCGAGGCCCTTACCCTGGCCGATTTTGCAAAGATCCAGCAGGCCCTTGCCTGACCGGACTGCAAACAGAAAGCCCTGCCGCTTGATTTTCAGCGGCAGGGCTTTTATGCTGTCGGTTATTGCGGCTGCTCCGCAGACGGTTCGTAGCGGAAGCGCTGCAGGGTCTGCTCCAGTGCGTTCAGGTCCACCGGCTTGGACAGGTGGGCGTTCATGCCGGCGTCCAGGCTCTTTTTGACGTCCTCGGCAAAAGCGTTGGCTGTCATGGCGATGATGGGAATGGTCCGGCCCAGCGGGTTTGCACCGCTGCGGATCGTCCGGGTGGCTTCGTAGCCGTCCATGCCGGGCATCTGCACGTCCATCAGGATGGCGTCGTACTCGCCGGGGGCCACGGTCCGGAATTTCTCCACGACCTCGGCACCGTCGCGGCAGATGGTGCAGGAAGCGCCCCGCATCTCCAGCAGGGACTGCAGGATCTCGGCGTTGATCTCGTTGTCCTCGGCGCAGAGGAAGCGCATCCCGTGCAGCGACGGGCTGTCCTGCGCCGGGGCAGGGCAGACGGCGGGTGCTGCCTGCACCGTTTCTTCGCAGATCTTGAAGTCCAGCACCACCTCGAAGCGGGTGCCCTTGCCCAGCTGGCTTTGCAGCGTGATGACACCGCCCATCATGTCCACGATGTTCTTGGTGATGGCCATGCCCAGGCCGGTGCCCTGCACCTTGTTGGTCACCGAATTCTCGGCCCGGCTGAAGGACTCGTAAATGTGCTTCTGGAACGCTTCGCTCATGCCGATGCCGTTGTCGGTGACGGTGAACTTGTAGCGGGCATAGTGGCCGCTGCGGAGGATCTCCTCCACATTCAGCGAGATGCTGCCGCCATGGCCGGTGTACTTGACCGCATTGGACAGGATGTTGAGCAGTACCTGCCGCAGGCGGGTGGCGTCGCCTTCCACATTCTCGTGGAGCAGGTCGTGGACCTGTACGGTGAACTGCTGGTCCCGCAGCACGGCCTGCTGGCGGATCACGCTGTCCACCTGCGCGATCTGCTCGGCCATGCGGAAGGGCTGGATGTTCAGGGTGGCCTTGCCGCTTTCGATCTTGCTCATGTCCAGGATCTCGTTGATGAGGTTCAGCAGATGCCAGCTGGCGGTCTTCAACTTGTCAATGTAGCCCTGCAGCTTGCCCGGGTTTTGCAGGTCGTTTTCCATCAGGCTGGCCAGGCCCACGATGGCGTTCATCGGGGTACGGATGTCGTGAGACACGTTGCTCAGGAAGGTGGTCTTGGCCGAGCTGGCGCTCTCCGCCTGCTGCAGGGCCGCCCGCAGCTCTCGCTGGCTTTCCTGCAATTTCTGGTTCAGCTTCCGGGCCTGCCGGGCGGCTTCCTTGGCGTTTGCCTCAGCGATGCGCGACCGGCGCAGCGAGACAAGGATGACCGCCAGGATCATCCCGAAGAAGGTGATCAGCATCACGGAGGCGACAAGAAAATTATCCTTTACAAAGTCGGTCACGGTCACCTTTTCCAGCGAGGCCTCGTACATGGGCAGCGCACCCGTCAGCATGGAGGCCGGGATCGTGCGCAGGGTCTTGTTCAGAATCGACATCAGGGTGACATCTCCGCGTGCCACGGCAAAAGAGACATTGCCGTCCTGCGTGAGGAAAACGCTGTGGAGCCTTTTGTCCTCACGGTACTTCGCGACCTCGCCGGATTCGGCAAGCAGGCAGTCGTTTTCGCCGCTGCGCATGGCTGCCTCGGCATCCTTCAGGGAATTGTACTCGACGATGTTCCAGTCCGGATAGCAGTAAGAAACGTACCATTTCAGCAGCAGGTCATCCTTCAGCAGAGCAACGGTGTTCGCATGGTTCTCGTTGAAGTAATTCTGCGCCGTGACCGCCGCCATGTTCAGGGTCAGGACCGTGTTGGACAGAACGAAGTTGTTCTCTTCCGCTACATAGGGGTTCTGGGCAAAATGGAAGATGAGGTCGATCTGGCCGTCTTTCAAGGCCTGGACCTCCTCTTCCATGGAATCATACCCGACCAGTGAAAAATCCAGCTTCCGGTTGCTGATGCTGTCGGATGCAAAGGTGATGTAGTCGTTGATCACTCCCACCAGCTGCCCGCTCTCCGGCACATAGGTACTGATGCCGGCATCGCTGGTCAGAAAACCGATCCGGATGTCTCCATGCTGCGTGACCCAGTCCTGTTCCTCGCTGGATAGCACAGGCGTATAGGAGGCAGAAAGATACCGCTGGTACAGCTCGTCAGCGTAAAACGGCTTGTCGAATTCCATCTTGCGCATGGCGTGATCCAGCTCTTCCTTCAGGTCCTGCCGGGTCCTGCTGATGGCAAAGTAGATGTCGGAGCCGCCGGTCTGGGCAATGGCAGACATGCCGTATTCCACCCAGGCAGGCGTCTCGGTGGAAATGACGCAGTCGATCTCGCGGCCCTGTGCCTGCTGCTTGCCCTGCTCGAAGCTGTTGGACCACACATATTGCAGATGCAGGCCGTGATCCTCCTCCCATTGATAGAACTGGGCGGCCTGCACGCTGGTTTTCAGCAGAGCGATGCGTTTGCCGTTCAGAGTGCGCAGGTCCGAGGCCGAAATGTCCGTGTGGGCCAGGTCGGCATACAGATAATAGATTTCCCGGCCCATCGGCAGCTCACTGAACAGCATGTCCTGTGCACGGTCCTCGGTGTAGGAAACACCAGCCATCAGGTCGATCTCGCCGTTTTTCATCATCTGGAGCAGGTCCGACCAGCCGGCCTTGACATATTCATAGGTCCAGCCGGTGTATGCCGCGACCGACTGCTCGTATTCGTAGGCATAGCCGCTGCGCTCGCCGTTCTTGCCCGTGATATTGTAGGCGTCCTCATACCAGCCCACACGCACCACTTTTGACGCGGCTCCCGCTGCGTGTGCAGGAAGCGGCAGCAGCGCAAGCAGGCACGCCAGCGCTGCCAGAAGGCAGGCCCATCGGCGCAGATTCACCCTGATCTGACACATAAACAACTCTCCTCACAGAAATCCTCTGGGTTTGTCCGCCGTCAAGGCTGCTGCCGCAGGCGCCGCACCGGGAAGCAGACGGCATTTCTACATAATATCCCAATTTAATTATAGCGCTGCGAACCCCGCCTTGCAAGCGGTTTTATCGGTTTGATACGGCCAAAACGCTGCCGGCGGGGCGCTGTGCCCGCAGCCCGCGCCGGCGCGGCATGGCTCTGCCTGCCGGAACATGCCTGCTGCCGCTGCACAGCCCGGGAAACGAACCGTTGAACGAACAGGAAAAAAGTGCTCACGCTGCCCGACGCTTCCCATCCGAGAACACGAGTGGATATTGACAATTTGCGTGGTTTCTGCTATCCTATAAACCAGTGATTTGTCACAGGCGGAAGGCATTATCAATCGGCAGACCGCCCTTCGGAAAACAATAAAATAAGCTGGTGTGGCGCAATGGCAGCGCAACTGATTTGTAATCAGTGGGTTGCAGGTTCAACTCCTGTCACCAGCTCCATTAAAAATAGCCTAGATTCGTTGAAATCTAGGCTATTTTCTTTTGCTGTAACACACTATTTAACACACTTGAACCGTTCAAGAGCTTTTTCTAACAGTGCTTCATCCTCCCGGCGGCGCTGCTCTATGAACTCCCGCCGCTCGGCTTCCTTCTTTTCGATGTACTCGGTTACGCGCTCTTCCACGCTGCCGTAACGGTTCCATGCGTTCCAGCCGGTGCCCGTCCATGCCTTGGCGGACAAAATGTCGTCATGCCATCGGGCAAGGGCGGGATTTCTGCGCAGGGCAAGAAAAGCGGCTTGTTCATGGTTATACGGGGCATTTCTGGTGGTGTTGTCCTCCCGCGCGATCTCCGAAAGGCATTTCCCGCCGAAATAGTGCCGCCGGACAACATCGGCTTGCTTGGCGGTCAGCTTGTTCAAGGCTTCTTCCAAGGCTGCGTGCAGCTCTTCGGTGTAAAGCTCATCCTCGGCGGTCTGGAACGCCTGGGCGGCTGCCGGGTCTTCCTGCAGGTCGCCAAGGGTTGCGCTGCCGCCGTCGGTATCGTCCAGCGGGGTGTCAATGCTGGTGCTGCCGTTCAGCGGGTTGGCAGATATGCGGACTTCCCGCCCGTCCTCTGTGGTCATCAGGCGGCCATGCTCACCGCATACCACTTTGCTGATTCGGTTTTGCACATAGTAGCCAAGCAGCGTGGCAAAGGTGCCCTTTTCCGGGTCAAAGGCCTGGGCAGCAGCCTGGACCGCAAAAAACGCCTCCTGGTCAAAATCTTCTATAGTCAGGCCTGCGCTGTCCGCAACGGCCTTGTTCTTGCTGTACCATTGCCAGAACAGGCGGTGCAGCAACCCCTTGTTGATCTCCCACAGCTGGCCCAAAGCAAAGGTATTCCCGGCGGCTGCCAGAGCTGCAAGGGCTGCGTTTGTGTCCTGCTGACCTGTGGTTTTGGCTGGCTGCTTGTCCATAGAATTGCACTCCATTCAAAGAAAAAGGGGCACACAGGCCGGAACCCGTGCGCCCTTTTGCGAGAAAATATTCACAGTACGGTGTAGGAAGGTCAGAGGGCCCCCTGGGAGGGAGGTACTCCCCCACCTCAAAAGCATTGAACCCGGCTGCTTTGGGGCGGTGGCTCAGGCCTTTGCTGTGCTGCGTCAGGTGGTGGCCTGATAGTAGATGCCGGATTTCTTATTGTCCAGCACGAACGCGTCATAGCACACGCGGCCGGTCACGATGGTGCCGCTGGACAGCGGAGTGTCATCGTGGATGCCGAAATCCTCCAGCTTGACGGGGGCCACGGTAGCGGACGGGTGGCACAGCATAAAGCCGAACTTTTCCGGCAGGCGAATTGCGGGCACCTTCACCACCGCGGCGCCGTCGATCATGGCCACCACGCCACGGGCACGCATCTCTGCGCCGATCTCGGTGTGATCGAACTCCACGGCCTGTTTCAGCAGCGCATAGGTTGCCGGGGTGACCACCAGCACGCGCTCGGTCTCGGGCACCTCGGCGTCGTCCAGCGCCTGGGAGGCGGCCAGAACGGCCGCATAGATGTTGGACTTGGTGAGGGCTGCTGCGGCGGGCTTGTGGCCTGCTCCGGCGGTCATGACGGTGTACACGTTGGCATCCACCTCGGGCACGACAACCTCCCGCAGTTCGCGGGCCAGCGCAGTGCCGGCTTCCAGCTGTTGCTGCGTTTCGTCCTGATCCAGCTTGTCAACGTTGAAGATAAAAGAGCGGTCATGTTTCAGCAGCAGCTCCTCGGTGGTGGCGGACAGGTCAAGCAGCTTGCCATAGCGGGAAAGCTGTTCCTCGGTGTCCTCGGGGGCGGTGCTGCGGTTGCGGCTGTAGTCGTTCAGCGGGGTGGTGCTGATCTTATACAGCTTGATTGCGTGGGCGCCAGTCCAATCAAAGTCGGTGTTGGTCAGCAGGCTAACCTTGCTTTCCGCTTTGAAAAGCTCGTCGGTCTGCGGGGCAAATTTGGTAGTAAGTTCAACGGACATGTATTTAAACCTCGTTTAATCTTAGTAGTTGGGATAGGGCTTCGGGATGTGCTTCTTGTCACGGCTGAAAGCGTCCGCTGCGATCGTAGCACCCGGCAGGCTTGGCGCGCGATCGTAAGGGAGTTCGCCGCCATCATGAATGACGGGGTAACGGTTTACCGGCTTCGCATAGGCTGCAATAGCCTGCGCCTGCGCGGTGCAGGCTTCCTCGGTGTCGGCGGTCAGCAGTTCCACGGGCACACCCGTGGCGGCAGATACCCGGGCTTTCATGTCCCGCTGGGCGTTGGCAGCGTTCAGTGCGTCCAGCTGGGCCTTGGTGGTGTCGAACTGCTGGGCCTTGGCTTTCAGATCGTCGTAATCGGCATATTTTGCACGCTCACGGGTCAGGCGGTCAGCAATGATGCTGTTTACTTCGTCCTGCGTGAAGGTGCGGGGCTCCTGCTGCACTCCGGCTGCAGTGGTAACGGGTTCCTGATGCACAGTTTCGTTCATGGTTGTGTCCTTTCCCGGCCTGTTCCGCGGCCGTGTACGGTTTATATTCATCCACATCCCCCGCCATTGGGGATGATTGGACGCTCAGAAAAGGCCCTTTGGAAAAATCGCTGTGTGTATTTCAATCCAACACCCTCGAAGGGTGACCTTCAAAATTTCCCTGTGTGTAAATCGGCGCTGGACGGCACAGGGGTCGCCGGGGTCACGGGGAGGGGGACCCTCCCCACCCCATGCTAGACCTTGCGCAAACAACGATTTATCGGGCAAAAATTATTCAAAGGCGGCACGCCTGCGGCTGAAAAGTAAGGCGTAGAAACAGCTACAAACACACCGCTTATTTTGCCTTTTTTCACTGTTTTTGCGGCTTTCCTGGCAGACCATGGAAGGAGGACAAAACCACAGAGCAAAGCAGCATTCAGAGAGCACCCAGAGCGCCGGCACAGAAAAGCAGGCAAAATAAAAAAGCACAGAGAACCGCTTGAAATAGCGTTTTCCCTGTGCTTATTAGCTTAACAGACGTTTGCCTGTGCGGTACTCTATGCCTTAAAAATAATTATACCACGTCAGAACCGGAAGGTCAAATAGATCATGCAGCGGTCGCCGGTCTGGCTGCTGTGTACACGGCAGCGACCAAACAGCTTCACCAGCAGGGCCTGCGCCCTCTGGGCCTGTTCCACCTCCCGGAGGGTATAGGAGAGGGTCACCTTCATTTCAGCACCCCCTGGGGGTCTTTGCCCGGCGGTTGCGGCGTTCTTCCCGGATGCCCTGCTGACGGCCAATGTTATAAACGGCCACCAGCATAAAGGTCAGGTTGTCTGTGGCCTCTGGGTTTTCGCCGTGGCACTGGAACAGCTGCATCAGGTCACGCACAAAGCACCAGACAGAGCTTGTGCAGGGGCCATAATTCCAGGCCTGCCAGAACTCCGTAGCGGTCAGTGTGGGGGTGTAATCGGGCTTGTGCATGGTCTGCCCACCTCCTCACACGTTCCCGCTGAACCAGCAGGCCACAGCGCCGATCAGGCACCACGCAAGGAAGGGTGCCACACAGGTAAAGTGATACATAGTCATTGCAAAAATCCTCCTGTTTTGTTAAACTGGGGGCGGTATTGGTCATTGTCAACTATACCGCCCGTTGTGCCGCCCTCCCTGTTGCCGCAGGGAAGGCGGCTTTCTTGTTGCTTGGGCTGGTTTCTCTCGGTTCACTCGTTGTTCGGTCGGGGTTCAGCCGATCAGGTGGCTTACATACACCCACACAAGGCGTAACTGCCGGAAGTCGGCCTTATCCAGTAGAGCAGCAATCGCGGTGATGTAATCTTGCCTTGTCATGCCTTTGCGCTCCTTTCCAGCTGTGCACTCTTTGCGGCCAGCTCTGCCGCGATCTCATGCAGGCGGGCCGCGTCGGCTTTCGACTTGGCAACGGCTTCTGCAAAATCAGGCACCGGCGGCAGATTGGGCAGCGGGTTCACAAACTTGCCAGCCGGGGCGCAGTTACGGTCTACAGGGTCAGGGGCGGCGCTCTTGTGCTGGGTGCCAGCCTGCTGCACTGCCATGCCCCAAAGGGTGGCCGTGTCAACGTTGGCAGTCAGGCGCTCGCCCTTGTGGACAGCGCCCACGGTAAAGCCCAGCCGGGCGTACTGCTGGCAAATCCAACTTGCAGGGGACTGGCCCAGACGTTCCAGCGCGGACACGCGCCCGCCATCCAGCACGCAAAGCTCGTGGTGTACGGCGCGGGGCTTCGGATCCCGCTGGTCGATGTACTCCACATCGAAGGTGTGCAAGGTGATACGCTTTTCAAGTTTCAGCATTGAAATATCCTCCATGTTCTGTTAAACTGGGGGCGTGAATGGTTGGAACCGTATTCACACCCTTTTGCCGCTCCCCGGTCGCTACACTGGGAAGCGGCTTTCTTTTTTGGTTTTGAATTCTGCCAACGTGATGGGGAGGGTCTCCCGGATGGATGGGGCTGTGTACGCCCATCCTCCGGGATCCCCATCACACACGGACGGATTATGCTTATTATATATAGGCATTTTCCGTCCCGGATCCGTAGGAAAATGCGGCATTTTCCGAAATCCGGAAGCAGGACGCGGACGGATTATGCGGGCATTTTACCGTTTTTGTACGTTGCGTAAAACAAAATATTGCAATTTGTAATTTTCTCTTTTCCCTGATTTGCGCCAACGTGATGGGGAGGGTTCCCCGAATGGATGGGGGCTGTGGTCGCCCCATCCTTCGGGAGACCCCATCACAATTGCAGTTGCAGTTTTAGCTATTATATATAGGCTATTTTGCACTGCAAAATCTGCAGTCATAGCGGCTATAACTGCAAAATTGCAGTTTTTCGTGTCGTGCAAAATAGCGGCTATTTCTGCATTTTTACAACAAATTGTAAAAGCGAAAATTACAACTTGTTTAATGAGTGCCGTCCGTGCGCTTGCGCTGGCCGTCTCAGATTTCAAGGCGAAAGAATGCGGCGCATTCTTCCGGTGTCCTCTGGTTGAGCGGCTTTTCCGTGCAGAATTTGTTTAGGCGTTCATCTACCAGTGCTTCAACCTCTGCCACGGTGTTACACTGGGCGATCTGGCGCATGATCTCGTATGAATGATTTCCTGTAAACATGCCAGGGTGCTGTTGCTCGATAGCATACCACTTCTTTGCAGCATCCAGAGCAAGCCGAAATTCTTCACGGGCGGTATCAAGGTGCTTTTCGGCTTCCAGCAGTCCCTTACCAACTTCAACGTCTTGCGGGTCGCTGCTGCTCAGCAGCTCCCACGTTACAGGAGATACGTTGTTCTTGCTGGCTGCATAAAGCAGGGACTTCGGCATATTCTCAAGCTGCAAGGTGTTTAATTCCGCCAAATTGGCGGAATTAAAACGCTCACCGATTGTGGTCATGCGGCGAGAATTGCCCTCGCTCAGTCCCCGCGCGGTGCACCATGCTGTCCACTGCCCGCCGCCGTACCGGCCAGCACGGGCAAGCTTGGCATGGATAGCAGCCACGCGCTTGCACATCTCGATGTAGTTCGTACCGGTGGCCTGAGCGAACTTGCAGAACTCAAGGTCAAGGTCCTGCAAGTCGTCGTGTTCTGCAACTTCGGCGGGGAATGAGTAAGATTCAAAACCGTACTCGTTCAGGCTGCTGTTTACTTCGGCAATGTCGTTCATGTGGTTAAGCTCCTTTCTTGTATTCCTTCGGCGCGTCAACAAAGAAGAATGCGCCGATCTGGTCGGTGGGGATGTCCAGCACCTTGGCAACGCGGGCGATCTCGTCCCCGTTCCACGGCAAGCGGCCGGTCATGCGGGCAGTCAAGGTGCTTTCGGCCATGTTGGCACGCTTGGCTACTTCACCCTGCTTCATTTCCAGTTCTGCGAACCGGACGCGGAGTTTGTGAAATGGTTGATACATGGTTTAGTCCTCCTCTTCGATGATCTCGGTCACATCCACGCCCAGGGCGGCAGCGATACGGCCAGCGGTGGCAGGCATGACTGGCTTGCCCTTGTTGATGTTTAAGGTGGTCTGGCTGGACACAACGGAATTGTCCCGCAGATCGCGCTGGTTCCACTGCTTGCGTGCAAGGGCAATGTTCAACTTGCTTTTGGAAATCTTCATGGTTATCACCTCACTTTAGACCAAAACTGGTCTGCACTGTGAATTATAGCAGACCTCAATTGGTCTGTCAATAGTAAAAATAGATTCTTTTTGGTCTGGACTTTTCGCGAAAGTCCTGATATAGTAAAAGAGAGGTGATTCGATGACTATTGGAGAAAAGATAAAAAAGGCTCGCACGGATGCCAAAATGACGCAGAAGGAACTGGCCGAAAAATGCGGTATGGCTGATTCTGCAATCCGAAAATATGAATCCGGAAAAGTTGTGCCGAAGCTGGATACCATCGCAAAAATTGCGCGCGCAATGGGTCTGTATGCTGGTGATCTGGTGGACGCAGGGCAGTGGGGGCAGGTGCAGCCGGGTGCAGATAGTGAAACGGCCAGCGCTGCAGAATCTCAGCTGCTTTCCCACTTCCGCACGCTGAACGACAACGGCCAGACCGTAGCAGTTGAGCGCGTGCAGGAGCTTGCCCAGATACCCGCCTACCAGCGCCGGGCAGACACCGCCCAGAGTGTTCCCGGCGGTGCAGACGATAAAGAACCCGCCGAAAAATAAAACGCCCACAGCGGGCAGCTGTGAGCGTGTGACGCCTGAAGAACTGAGTATGGAGGGAATGGAAGCAAAGGAGCCTTTCCGGGGACTTTCCTATATATTCTATTTTTTTGTTTCCCTACTAGGGAGTTTTCGGAAATAGCTTCCTATCCTCCATACCCTCCATAGAAGCAGTACACAAAAAGCGTCCACAGGGGGCTTGTAGCCGGTGTGGGCGTGTCGCGGCTGAAAATTCAACTGTGAGATTTAATCCCGCAACAGTTGCGGATTTAAAGGTTCAACTGTTGACCATTTAAGATGCCGCACGGTGCTGCAACATGGGGGAGTTGTCGCACAATGCGACAACTCCGATAGTGGCAGCTCGTCGCACAATGCGACAAGCTCTGGCAGTTGTCCAATTGTTGGACAACTGTAAACGCTGGATGTTGCTGAACAGTTCGGCAATATAAAACCGCTGTCGCACAATGCAACAACGGGAGATTCGTCATTTTGACGGCTGATAGTCTCCGATCGGGCCGTGATCAGAGCGCCGCCGGGGGCAAAATGCACAAAGAAAGAGTGATGCAGCCAGATGAGCAAGCGAACCAACACGGCCCAGTGGGAAGAAAAATACCAGCGCTGGCGCATTGCCGTGCAGAAGGATGGAGTACGCAAACAGTTTTACAGCAGCACCCCGGGCCGCACTGGCCAGCGGGAAGCCAATGCAAAGGCTGACCGCTGGTTAGATGATGGCATCGGGGTCAAGGCCCGCCGGGTGGAGGATCTATATCAAGAGTGGTATGCCACAGTGGTAAAGACCACGGGCACCGGCAACCAGCGGAACGTTGAAAGCCGCTGGCGCACCCGGATACTGCCTGCGATCGGCAGGAAGCGCATTACCAGCCTGAACGAACAGGATCTGCAGGACGTGGTAAACGATGCCTACAGCGATGGCCTTGCAAAGAAGTCCCTGCAATCCCTCTGCGCGGATATGCGGGCATTCTGCAAATGGTGCCGTGCAAAGAAGCTGACCACCTTCCACCCCGAAGGGCTGCATGTGCCAGCTGGCGCACGTCCCAAAGGCAAGAAGGTGTTGCAGCCGGATGCCCTGATAACGCTGTTCCGCGTGGACACGACCCTGTACAGGGGCAAGCGGGTGCATGATGATTTTATCCATGCCTACCGCTTTCAGGTGCTCACGGGCCTGCGCCCGGGTGAACTGGTGGGCCTGCACTGGGCCGATGTCAAGGGCGGCACAGTGTTCATCTCCCGGGCCGTGAACGTGCTGGGCGAACAGACCCGCGGCAAGAACGACAACGCCGTGCGGGCCTTTGTGCTGTCCGATCTGGCACGCGCCGTGCTGGAACAGCAGCGGGCCGTCACTGGGGCCAGTGAGAGCGTGTTCTGCCTGAAAAGCGAAGCCTATTACTATAAGCGCTGGCAGGTCTATTGCCGGGTGAATGATATCCCGCCTGTGTCAGCCTACGAGATGCGGCACACCTTTGTCAGCGTGGCAAAGAAGCTGCCCGCCGGTGAGGTCAAAGACCTTGTAGGCCACTCTGAAGATATGGACACCTTCGGCGTGTACGGCCACGCCCTGACCGGTGAGGACACAGAGACCGCGCAGGCCGTCAACGGCATGTTTTTGAAGCTGCTGCACGCCGGAAAATAACACACATTTTAACACACTTTTGATTTTGTGGGTGTGTGGGCTGTGCAGGATGGTACAAGAAAAAGACTGCTAAACGTGCAGATTTTAGTGTAAAAATCTCCATTTTTCAGTGATGCAATGCCGGTGGCTCGTTCAACTCCTGTCACCAGCTCCAAGAAAAACCGCTCGGGAACATTGATTTCCGGGCGGTTTTTCCATGGGGCGAGTTTGTTGGAGAGATTGGTGCAGAAATTGCGATAAAATCTGTTGCAGATGGTTGACAAACTGCTTTGCGCGTGGTAATATATACAGGCAGTCCGCGCGGCGGACACAAAAGAATATGGGCGTGTTCCCGAGTGGCCAATGGGGACAGACTGTAAATCTGCTGCTTTCAGCTTCGGTGGTTCGAATCCACCCGCGCCCACCAAAAAAGTTCAACGTATGAAAGTGCGTTGAACTTTTTGTTTTGCACAATTTTCCGGCGGACACAGCGGGTGGATGAGAACAGCTGCGGCGCTGTCGCCAAAGACAGCGCAAAAACAGCCCTGCGGGCTGTTTTTAGCAGCGCGGCTCGCGTAATCCACCCGCGCCCACCAAGAAAAAGCACCTAGAAACGTAAGTTTCCGGGTGCTTTTCGTTTGCTCGAACCCACTTTGCAACCCACTTTAAAATAAAATGGTGATTATTATGAATATTTCCGAGGAAAACGCACACAGATCTGCGCAGCCCTTGCCAAGGCGCAGCAGGATATCAAGCGCATACAGGCCGCGGGTGTTATGGATATCTCGGAAGTGGAGCGTATTTGCCGTGCGCTGCAGGACGTGGTGCAGGAACTCCGCATTTTGATCGACCAATAAATGCAAAAACAGCCCCATGGAACCGGAATCACCGGAACCGCAGGGTTGTTGTCATGCTGTGCGGCCTTGCGGCCTGCCGCCGGTGGGGACGTAGGTGCCCGCGCTGGTCTGGCCTGCGTCCTCACCGAACGCCCAGGGGTTGGCCTTGGCAAACTCGGCAAGGCTCTGGCGGGCGGCTTTCAGGCGCACAGCGCTGTCGGTGGTGTCCACCCCGGCTTCCGTCTCGGCGAGATACCGTTTCTTCCACCTGCGCACATTGCGTTCTCTGGCACGCTGCATCTGGTTGATCTCGTACCGGGTGTATTGTTTGCCGTTCCACTCGATGTCCCGGGCGTTCAGCTCCCGCAGCTGTTCCTGTGTCCATTGGGGCGGGTCGCCCAGCTCCGGGAACACCGCAAAAAAGGTGTGGCGGCAGTTCCAGCCGCACAGCCCGGTGCCCCAAAATCCGGATGCATGATCCTGCCGGAAATTTGTACAGATAATTCTGGAAAAATTCAAAAAAGGCGTTGACAAGGTACGACCTTGCTGGTATAATAATACACGTCGTCAGGAACACGACACCTCAACACCAGCTTATGGGGGATTAGCTCAGCTGGGAGAGCGCTTGCATGGCATGCAAGAGGTCAGC
>OLND01002780.1_pt1 | contig 15027 bp, 15 predicted proteins | sample 1672031 | NCBI WGS metagenome assembly OLND01 (sample SAMEA3136638, study PRJEB25190) | human gut metagenome | biome: human gut; feature: human-associated habitat; material: faeces | place: Austria | collected 2013
GCCGTACTCGGCGGCCCTCTTCCAGGAATACGCCCGCGCCTGCTTCGAGGACATCGCCGCGCGCGGGAGGCGTGCCGTGCTGTGCGGCGGCACCGGCCTGTACGTGCGCGCGGCCATCGACGCCTACGAGTTCCCGAAGGGGGAGCAAACGGGCAATCCTGTGCGCGAGCATTACAACCGCCTTGCCGGCGAGCAAGGCGCCGGCGCCCTGTGGGAGCTGCTGCGCGAGCGCGATCCCGCGAGTGCCGCCATCGTGCCCGCCGCCGACGTCAAGCGCGTCGTGCGCGCCTTCGAGCTGTTGGAGGACGGCACAAGCCTGGCCGAGCAGCGCGCGAAGCTGGCGAGCATCCCACAGCTGGTACCGGCATGCTTCATAGGGCTGTCCGTGGATCCGACGGCGCTCAACGCGCGCATCGACGCGCGCGTCGACGCCATGTTCGACGCCGGGCTCGTGGACGAGGTGGCGCGTTTGCTGCAAAGCGGATTCCGGGACGGCATCACGGCTCCCCAGGCTATCGGGTACAAGGAGGTCGTCGCCGCCCTCGAGGGGGAGACGACGATGGAGGAAGCTGCGTCGTGCATCAAGACGGCCACGCACCGCTACGCGAAGCGGCAGCGCACTTGGTTCCGCAAGGACCGGCGCATCCGCTGGATAGATGCAACCGACCCTGACCCCGCGGCCCAGGCAGCCGAGGCGCTTTCCTTGGTGGGAGGCGTCGTTGCCTGAGCGTTTCCGCAGCAGGGCGAGCTTGTGGTATGATACGGTTCTGCAGGCCGACCCTGCCGAGCCTTCAAGATCGGAGCACCTATCATGCAGACAGCACACGCGTTTCTCTAGCGGTTGCGACCGCGCCCGACTGTCTCCGCACGCCGCCATCCGCGCCGGCGTGTCCCTTCTTGCTTCGAAAGGTTGGCTCCATGTCTGAATTTGAATCCGTAATCACGCGGGGCGCGATCCCCGTTTCCGAAGAGCGCCGCGAGAAGGCCGTGCTGGTGGGCGTCGACCGCCCCGGCGCCTCCTGGCCGCTGGCCTCGTCGCTTGCCGAGCTCGAGCGTCTCGTGGACACGGCGGGCGCCGACGTTGCGGCCGTCACCACGCAAAAGCTCGACGCGCCGAACCCGCGCACGTTCGTCGGCTCGGGCAAGGCCGAGGAGGTTGCCGAGCTGGCACGCGCCCACGCGGCCGATCTCGTGGTGTTCGACGACGAGCTCACGCCCTCGCAGCAGTCGAACCTCGAGAAGGTAGTCGGCAAGGAAGTGAAGGTCATCGACCGCACGGCGCTCATCCTCGACATCTTCGCGCTGCATGCCACCAGCAAGGAGGGCCGCCTGCAGGTGCGGCTCGCCCAGAACGAGTACCTGCTGCCGCGTTTGCGCGGCATGTGGGCCCACTTGGCCTCGAACCGCATGGGCGGCGGCGTGGGCTCGCGCTTCGGCGAGGGCGAGAGCCAGCTCGAGGTCGACCGTCGCATGGTGCGCAAGCGCATCACGTCCATCAAGCGCGAGCTCAAGCACCTGGCCGAGGTACGCGCCATCCAGCGCGAGAGCCGCTACGAGAGCGGCATGTTCAAAGTGGCGCTGGCCGGTTACACGAACGCCGGAAAGTCGAGCCTGCTCAACCGCTTGACGAACGCGGACGTGCTGGCCTACGACAAGCTGTTCGCCACGCTGGACTCCACTACGCGCAAGTTCGAGCTGCCCGAAGGGCGCGAGATCACCGTCACCGACACGGTCGGGTTCATCCAGAAGCTGCCGACCACGCTCATCGAGGCGTTCAAGTCCACGCTCGACGAGATCACGGGAGCCGATCTCGTGCTGCATGTGGTGGATGCGTCGTCGGACGAGTACGAGGCGCAGATCGCTGCGGTGGAGGACGTGCTCGGGCAGATCGAAGCTCAAGACTTGCTTCGCGTGCTCGTATTCAACAAATGCGACCTGCTCGACAAGGAACATTTCGATGCTCTCAAGGCGCGTCATCCACAGGCCCAATTCGTATCGGCGGCAACAGGGGAGGGCATAAGCGAGCTTGTCGGGCATATCGCCCGTGTCGCCTCGGCGCAGGACGAGCATCTCGCCATAGTGATTCCCTACAACCGGGGAGATCTCGTCTCCCTCGCGCACGAGCGTTGCCATATCCTGTCGGAAAAGCACGAGGAGGACGGTACGCACCTCGTCATGTTGGCTGCTCCGTCCTTTGCCGGCCTGTTTCGCCCCTACGTGGCGGAGAAGGACCGTTAGGCACGTCCCTTTCAGAAAGCTGCAAACTACTTGGTTAGAGTAACTCTAACCAAGTAGTTTGCGACCGGATGACGCGATCTCGGATCACCGGTCGGTCTCGGGACGAACGAGCGCCCCTCATCCCAAGGCCGGCGTTTCTCCTGCAGGGGCCGTAATCCAACAGGGCGTCTCGCTCCTTCGGCAGGGCCCCGCAAGGCGTCGCCTACAGGCGACGGAACACCGCCACTACCTTGCCCGCGATGGAGCAGTCGGTGGTGATGATGGGCTCCATCGTGGAGTTCTCCGGCTGCAGGCGGATATGGTCGGATTCCTTGTAGAAGCGCTTGACCGTCGCGCCGTCGTCGATGATGGCCACGACGATGTCGCCGTTGTTGGCGACGGGCTGTTCTTTCACCACCACGTAGTCGCCGTCGTTGATGCCCGCCTCGATCATCGATTCGCCCCGTACCGACAGCAGGAACGACGGTGCATCGCCCACGATGTCGGTGGGAAGCGAGATGGTGTCGGTGATGTTCTCCTCGGCGAGGATGGGGGAGCCGGCCGCCACATTGCCCACGAGCGGCACGTTCACCACCTTGTTGAAGCTGGGCTTGATGACGTTGGAAGTGCTCTCTGCATCGCCAAGCGGATAGGTGAGCGCGATGGAACGCGACTTGAGGGGATCGCGCTTGATGAGCCCCTTGTCCTCGAGTGCTTTGAGGTGCACGTGGACTGTCGAAGGGGAGGAAAGGCCCAAGCTTTGGCAGACCTCGCGCACCGTGGGACCGTAGCCCTTCTCGCGGATGCACTCCTCGATGCAGTCGAGCACCGCCTTCTGGCGTTTCGTCACTTTGTCGGACATGCCCCGTTCCTTTCCCTTGAACGAACAAATGTTTTAAATACGTATTGACATGAACTTTTGTTCGTTCTATTATATATGCGAACAAAGGTTCTACGCAAGGCCTAGGAGGCAGAAAGATGAAGAATTTCGAGATGCGGTGCCCCTTCGATGGCACGTCGGCCCTGCAGCCGGAGTTCAACCGTGTATCCGCAGCCGGGGCTATCATCGAGTTTCCAGGGAGCGGTTCCCAAGGTGCTTGCGCGCCGCTGCAGCATTCGCACGCGCGTCAGGTACCGTCTGCTGCGTGCCGTGCTCGCAGACTTGGCGCTACGGAGATGGCGCGGGTTCTTCGTCATGGCAGTGCGGCAGGTCGCGCTTACGGCCGTGTGAGGCCGTGGCAAGGCGCTCTTGCCGGATGCGTCTTCTCCGTTTTCGCCTTCCTCAGCATTTTCATCAGCTTCTAGCGACTTCGGAACGCCCATGGATACTGCATTTCTGTGACTGCGCGGCATCCTCGCCACCATGGCGCTGCCGTTCCATCGCCTTTCCACCCCGCAGGACCCTTCCTCCTTGCAGGTCCATGTGGTAGACTGCCTTTTGAACCGAAATCCCAGACAGGCTGCTGTGAATGCGGCCTTCGAGAAGGAGACAAGGAACATGAAGTTCTAACGAAAGCCTTCGGGCACCCGCCAGGTCATGCAAGCTCCGCACCGGGTGCGCTTTCGTTGCTGTTCCTTGATGTTCCTATCCCTAGCCTCGCCGTCTCATCGGCGCCAGGTTGCCAGCGCGAAAAGCATTGAATCCGGTGCCTCTCGAAGGGAGGCCCTTCCGTGTTCGTTTCAGCCCGCCATCTTACCTATACCTACGACGGCGCCGATGCCTTGGCGCTCGATGACGCATCCGCCGTGTTCGCGCCCGGCTGGACCGGCGTGGTCGGCCCGAACGGAGCCGGCAAGAGCACGTTGCTCAAGATCGTATGCGGGATGCTCGAGCCCCAGAAAGGAAGCGTTTCTCCGCAGGTCGCAGGATCGTTCTGCGCCCAGTCGACCGATGTCGCGCCAACGGGGCTCGAGGAGTTCTCCTACGACTACCGCCCCGAGGCCGTGCGCCTGCGCTACCTGCTCGGCATCGACGACGCATGGCTATGGCGCTACGACACCCTGTCACATGGCGAGTGCAAGCGTATCCAGATAGCATGTGCCCTCGCAGCCGATCCTGTGCTGCTTGCACTCGACGAGCCCACAAACCACCTCGACGCCGAAACCCGCGAACTGGTGGCGCGTGCGCTTGCCGAGTATCGCGGGACGGGCCTTCTCGTCTCGCACGACCGCGCGTTGCTCGACGGGCTGGTGAGCTCGTGCGTGTTCGTGGATCGAGGGCGTGCTGTGACCGTGCCCGGCACGTACTCTCAGGCGAAGGAGCAGCTAGACCTACGCCGCCAGACTGCCGTAGAGGAGCGGTCCCATGCCCGTCGCGAACTGGCGCGCCTCAAGACGGAGAGCAATCGTCGAGACGGGGTGGCGGCGCGTTCGGCTGCACGGCGCTCGGCTCGGCATCTCGACCGGCACGACCATGACGGGCGCGCGAAGATCAAGCTGGCCATCTATTCCGGCCAGGATGGCAAGACCGGGCGGCTCTCGTCGCAGATGGGGAAGAAAGTCGAGCGTGCAGAGAAGCGCATGGCCGAGGTTCGCGTCGCCAAGGTGTACGAGGGTGCGCTCGACCTGGAAGCCGAGCCCGCCGCGCGCACGGTGCTCGTCCGATGCGAGGCCGGGTCCCTGACGCTGGGCGAGGGGCGCATGCTGCACCATCCGCAGCTGTACGTGGGCAACACCGACCGCATCGGCCTGGTGGGCAGGAACGGTGCAGGCAAATCGACGCTGCTTGCCGAAGTGCTGCGGCAAATGCCGGAAGAGGGCATGGTGTACGTCCCGCAAGAGATAGGAAGTGACCGGGCGCGCGCCCTTCTCGCCTCGGTGAAGGCTCTCGCGCCGGCAGAGCGCGGGCGCCTGCTCTCCATTGTCGCCCGGCTCGATTCGCCGCCGGCACGCATCTTGGAGGGAGACGACTTGAGCCCCGGCGAGGTGCGCAAGCTCCTGTTGGCGCAGGGCCTGACAGGACGACCGCATCTCATCGTCATGGACGAGCCGACGAACCACCTGGATATACGCTCTGTCGAAGCCTTGCAGGACGTGCTGGCCGATTGTCCCTGCGCCCTGATGCTCGTGTCCCACGACGAGCGCTTCCTCGACGCGCTCACCGCAACACGATGGGTGTTCGACGTTGGCCGTGCCGAAGGGAGAGGGCTCGGCGACACCCATGTAAGGGTGGAGCTTTGACCTTTTCCCCGTGGTCGAACACCGGTGAAGCCGAGATCCACACCCGCTTCGGACCGCCTCCTTTCCGCAGGGGGCGGTTTTTTTGCAGGGATCGACAATGCGGATTGAAGCACAATATCTTGTATGCTAGGCTGATCCAAAATCGAGCAAAGGAGCCTTTCATGCGCTGTCCTTCCTGCGGAAACCCCGAATCAAAAGTGGTGGACTCGCGCCCTTCCGAGGATGGCACGGCTATCCGGCGCCGACGCGAATGCCTTGATTGCGGCCGTCGATTCACCACCTACGAGCGTTTGGGCGAGAACCCGCTCATCGTTATCAAGGCGGATGGGTCCTCCGAAGCCTATGACCGCCAGAAGCTCATGCGCGGCCTGCTCATTGCCTGCGGGAAGCGGCCTATCTCACCCGAGCAGATAGCGTCGCTCGTCGATAGTATTGAAACCGAGCTTCGCAACGCCTCCTGCAACGAGATCAGGTCAAAGGAACTTGGCGATATGGTTCTCGTGCGTCTGGCGAAGCTCGACGATGTTGCCTACGTGCGGTTCGCGAGCGTCTACAAGGACTTCCAAAACGTAGAGGAGTTCGCAGCCGCCCTCGAGGGGCTGCGCTGATGGAGCGCCTCGCGATTCCCCTCAAGGCGCTCGATGCCGAACTTCCGGTGCCTGCCTGCGCCTACGCGGGCGATGCTGCCGTCGACCTGCGCTCGACGATCGACGAGACGCTGCAGCCGTTCGAGCGCAAGCTCGTGCCCTGCGGCATTGCCGTCGCCATTCCGGTCGGCTACGCTGGTTTCGTCCTGCCGCGCAGCGGGTTGGCGGCGAGGCACGGCGTATCGCTCGTGAATGCACCGGGGCTCATCGACAGCAACTACCGTGGCGAGATCAAGGCCATCCTCGTCAACCTAGACCCGCGCGAGCCTTTCGAGGTCAAGCGGGGGGACCGTATCGCGCAGCTTGTCATCATGCGCGTGGCCGAGGCCGTGTTTGATTCGTGTGGGGATCTTCCTGCTACCGATCGGGGCGCCGGCGGGTTCGGCAGCAGCGGCATCGGCGCATAGCGGTTCCGGATAGGTCGAGGCTTTCATATTGCACTTAGAGTTACTCTAAGTTAAAATCGTTATTGGTTAGAGTAACTCTAAGCCCGTACTCAAGTCGACTTCCGAGGAGGCCTATGGGCGACGAGGGACATAATAGCCGGATCGTTGACGTCCCGGCTACGCAAGCCGATCCGATCTACGGCATCGGCGACGTTGTCGCCTTGACGGGAATCTCGGCTTTCACCATCCGCTATTACGACAAGTGCGGGTTCTTCCCGAACCTTCATCGCGACAAGCGCGGCGTGCGGACGTTCTCCGAGGCCGACGTTGCCCAACTGCACCTGGTCGAGGCGCTTCGCAAAAGCGGCCTGTCCATCGAGGGCATCCAGTACTTCGTGCGCCTCTGCAAGCGTGGCGGCACCACCCGGGCCGAGCGCCTGTCGATCTTGCGGGCGCAAGAGACCGTGCTCGAGTACCAGCGCGAGGAGCTGGACGAGAGCCTGAAACGGCTCCATGCCGCTACGGTGGATTTGGAGGCCGCGGAACGCTCCCAAGGACACGGCATGCTATAGTGCGTGAGCGAAGCGCTAGAAAACGCCCTGTTTCCATGACCTAGGACTCGTTGAAGGGCAAGATAGGGCCTTAGAACGGCTCTCAGAGCCTCGTTTATAAAACCGCAGGTCAGAGACGCGATATTTTGACAGATTGGACGAAATTGACTATGGATGACCAAAATCAGCCACCTAAGCCACCCGGATACTCCGAACCTCCGAACCAAGGCCCGAGGCTGCGGCCCAACGAGCGCGACGTTCGCGACCTGAAGGTGGCCCAGAACCTCGTCATGGTGGCAAGCATCGCCGGGCCGGTATCTTTGTTCATTGGAGGCGTGTTCCTTGCAACCGCCGGACTGGTGTGCGCCATCATCGCGCTCAAGAAGCTGAACGCGCTGTCTACCAGGTTGACCGATGTCGCCGCGCCAGCGAAGCGACTTAAACGGTCTTGCATAATCGGTATCGCCGTATGCAGTATCGCGCTGGTGCTGAACGCGGTTTCCGCGTACCTCATGTACCCGGCCGTGCTCGAGGCCCTCGAATCCGGCGATTACGGAAACCTCGCACCCGGCACCGACCTGGGCACAACTCCCAAAGGCAACTCAACTTGGGGCTAGCACTCCGGCACTTCCCCATAGGTACAACAGAATTATTGATAACATATGTTATGTAAAGTTAATGATGGAGAGCCCGTTGGTCGGTGATCGGTGGTCGGTCGGTGGTTGATAAGGATCGGGGTGCGGGGTTGTTATGCTCGGCTATTATTTCAAAATATGGCAGAATATCGAAAAGGATGAGCGGGGATCGATCTGGCGGCGCTTTGCAACCAATGTCCCGTTTTTTGCGAAGGCTTTCCTGATAGTGCTGATTCTGTGCCTGCTTGGCTTTGTTGTTTCAACGCTGCTGCCGAGCGATTTTGCCTTTACCGTCCAAATTGCCATCTTGGCATTCACGCTCGTTCTCTCCTTTTTCTATTCGATATTGCTCAACAAGTTCAAGCGCAAAAGCGCGTTGGGCGACCTCGGGTGTGTATTCAAGCAGGTTGAGTGTATAAGGCGAAAGTTTGTTGCCCAAACCGGTCTGACTCCCGACGCCCTCGGTTTCATGCGAGAAGAGGCCCAGCGGTTCCTGTCGGCCCGGCGCGAGGCGCGCAAGACGTTCACCGATCGCGCGTATGCAGCGCTGGTGGTGGGAGTATTTGTATCTTTCTTGGTGAGGCTTGCAGATTCGTCTGGAGACTCCTCCAGCATGAGCTTCGCAACGACTCTTTTCGTAATAGTCGGGTTCGCGATGATCGTCCTCATGTCTCTAGCTGGCCCCTTGTGGGATTTGGCGGACCAGAAAAATGAAATGCCCGTCGAAAGCGTCGAGTTGTTCTCAAGGGATATTGGATTTATGATTCTGATCGAGCGAGGATGCAAGCCGCAGAATGAAAAGCGCTCCCATTGCGTGGCTGAAGCTGTGCATACTGGTTCCAGAAACATGCCTTAAAGTTACTCTAAGGCATGTTTCTGGAAAGTTTGGTTCTTGTTCAGTGCGCGCAGGAGCCGCTTTGCTCATATAAGCGCCGTGTGTATTCGCCGTCAGGTTCCAACGAGCAAACGTTTCTGCCAACGCGCTGAACGGAAACGTTCTTAGGGAACGTCCCTCCCCTTCCTATAATGGGCCTACAGGGTGGCAGGCGACGATCTTTCGGGGAGGTACCTTATGAATCGCGAGGAGTTCATGGCTCTGGAATCACCGAAGAAGGCGGAGGAACTCAACGTCTTCATCGAGGCGGGGATGAGCCAGAAGGAGGCCATGGCGCAGATCGGGGTCAGTCTGAAGGATCTCGTGGCGGCGCAGGTGTTCTTCTCCAAGGGCGAGGGCAGGTTCGTGGCAAACGCCGTCGGCGGCTTCTCCAACTTCCACAGCGACACCACCGCGGAAGCCGCGAAGTAGGCCTCAGTCATAGAAAGAAGGCGCGCAGGAGAGCCGCAGCGTCGCGACTATCCTGCGCACGGCAAGACATGCCGCCCCAGCCCAGCTCGGCGGCAATGCATGTGCAAAGCCGCACACCTAGCAGCGCACCCCGCTCGATTCCGCCTCGTCGCCCTTCTTGACCAGGCTTTCCACGAAATCCGTGATCATGGCGGCAGACTGCCCGCACACGAAGATGCGCTCCCTGCCGTCGACCGCCACTTCCCGGACGATCCCCGCCCGTGCCAGCTGCCTGATGGCCTCGTTGGTGGTGCCGTAGCTCTTCCCGATCAGTTCGGCGGCGCGTATGGTGGAGAGCCCGGGGTTTCCCAAAAGCAGGTCCAGCAGCTTGTCCAGTGCCGAATGGGCTGGTATGCGCAGGTTCTGCGACCTCCACTTCGCGCTCAGCTTCTCCGCTTCGGCCAAGAACGAGTCCGCCACGACCACCGACAGGTACGTGTTCTGCGCATTGTAGACCGCCCAGTGCTCCCTTAGGTCCTCCCCCTTTCCCGGCGAGCGGTCGACGCGGGAGGAGTCCTTCAGCTTCCGACGGTATTCTCTCCCGATGGAGGCGCCCCAGCATATGGGCGCCATGTAGCCGTTCGCGAAAAGGCCGCGTCTGAACATGGGCATGAACGCCAGGATCAGCCCCGTCCGGTCGATCATCGTGTCGAACGGAACGATCCTCTCGAAAGCCCAGTGGATGATGGACGCTTGCCCGAGCGGCGAGTACGCCTCGCTGCTCGCGAAAGCGCAGAGGTCGCTGACCTCCAAAGGGATGGCGGTGGGGTCGGATCCTTTCTTGTGCGGCAGGAAGTTGCTCCTGAAACCATGGTAGCGGTTGTCGCCCGTCTTCCCGCTCAAGAGGATCTCATGAAGGTGTAGAACGGTTTCCATGGTGATGGCGGCGTCCTGCCTGCTCACAGCAGAAGCCCACTCTATGGCCTGCATATAGTGAATAGCCTGTAGGGCGGCGTTCAGGCAGTTGTCGGGGAACCGAAACTCCGGCCTCTGCGTGCGTATGCCCTGCTCGGCATCGCCACGGTGCTTCCAGTTCGACAGGTCGAACGCGGTGATCAGGGAAACGGCCGGAAGCGTCATGTCATGCGACATGCGGATGGCGAAGATGGCATCGATGGCCAGCAGCGTGTCCTGCAGGTGCTTCGCGCTGGGGCTATGCGCGAGCCGTTCGCCGAACCGTATCAGCTCGGCCTCCGCCTTGTAGAACTCTGCCTGAGTCAAGGCCGAATAAGAGTAGCCGGAGTATCCCATCTCACCCCTGTCCTTCCCCTGAAAGCTCCCGGCCGGAAATCACCCGTTCTCGCCCCCGCGCTGGCGAACGGCTTTCGCGTCCGCCGACCTTTCCGACCGGCGCGCCGTATTCCGAGAATTCTCCGTTCGTTTTAGCACCTGGCCATTCAGGGACGCTCCATCCTTCGCAATGGCGGGAATCCGCAAAATTCGGGCCATGCGATACTCCCGGATATTCTAAAAGCAGAAACTACCTTGCGAACCCCCTCCCGCGCTCACTAGCCTAGAGGCAAGCGGGTTGCGCCAACGGGCGCGAGCGCGTTCTTTCGAGCGAGCAGCAATGCGAAAGGGGGCACGATGTCAAGGGAATCGGTAGTCGAGAAACTAGGCGAGCGTCACGAGGGGGTCGATTACTTCTACACCACCTGCCACAACAACGGCTGTTGGGATGCCACCTGCCTGATCAAGTGCAGCGTTAAGGATGACAAAATCGTCGCCATCGAGCCCGACGACTCGGTGAACCCGGGCGTCGCCCGCGAGGACGACGACGAGAACGCCGTCCAGACCGGCATGCTCCAGGCTCGCGCCTGCCCCATGGGCCATGCGTGGCGCCAGGAGCTCTACTCGGAGAACCGTCTGCTGTACCCCATGAAGCGCGTGGGTGGGAAAGGCTCCGGCAAGGGTCGTTTCGAGCGCATCTCCTGGGACGAGGCGCTCGACACCATCGCGGGCAAGATGAAGCAGATGGCCGAGGAGAACCCCGACCATCCCTGGCTGTACTACTGCTACTACGTGGCGTTCGAGAGCTCCGACTTCCCGTTCGCCTCCTACCTGCCGGGCACCATCACCGGCTGGGGCGACCACTCGACCTCCGGCAGCGCTGCCGCTGAGGACTTCCATCTGGGCGTGCGCCTCACCGACTGCCTCATCAAGGGAACGTCCGACGCATTCCCCGGCTTCGAGGCTCCCGATCTGCTGAACTCCAAGCTCGTGGTGCTGTGGGGCTTCGACCCCATGGTGTCCTGGTTCGGCCACGTGCCCTACTACATGAAGCTGGCCCAGGAGCGCGGCTGCAAGTTCATCCTGATCGACCCGGTGTACAACGTGAGCGCCGAGACCCTGGGCGCCCAGTGGATACCCATCCGCCCCGGAACCGACACGGCGTTCGGCCTGGCGGTGGCCTACGTGCTCTACACCGAGGACCTCTACGACCACGAGTACGTGGCGCAGTGAGTGGAGCCCGATGGCTTCGAGGAGTGGCGCAAGTACGTCGTCGGCGAGGTGGACGGCGTTGCTCACACTCCTGAATGGGCCGAGCCGATCACGGGCATCCCGGCCGAGACCATCGGGGCCTTCGCCCGCTACTACGCGTCCATGAAGCCCGTCCACCTGCAGCAGATGTACGGCGTGTCCAAGCGCAACCTGGGCGACTACGCCGCCGCCGTGGCCATGCTCCTGCAGGCCATGACCGGCAACCTGTCCATTCCCGGCGGCTGCGAGGGCGGCGGTGCCAACCTGGTAACCCAGCCCCGCCTCTTCGCGCCCGTGCCCGACACCGGCCAGATCAAGGGCGACGTGGTGAACCCCATCACCAATAATAACAACAAGGTGACCGAGGTCATGCACTGCCAGAAGCTCTACGCTGCCGGCGAGATCACCGAGGACGAGTTCCGCCGCCGCATCGGCTGCCCGGCCGACAGCCCGCTGCCGAACCTGAAGATGGCCATCATCCCGAACAACTACATCAACAACCAGCATCATGTGTCCAAGCGCATGCAGGGCTTCGCGGACATGGAGTTCTCCTGGGGCTGGCAGTACTTCCACGACCAGCCCTCCATCGAGTTCCTCGACATCGTGCTGCCCTCCCCCGTCATCCAGTTCGAGTCCACGGACATGCACTTCTTCGGCATCAACCGCTTCTGGAACTCGCCGTCCGGCATGATGAACTACTTCCTGTTCGCCGGCAAGGGCGTGAACCCCCCCCCGGCGAGGTCCGTTCGAAGGACTGGGTCTGGATGGAGCTGGCCCGCCGCCTCGGCTTCGCCGACAAGTACTGCCCGAAGATGCTCGACGTGACCGACTGGCGCGACTGGGACGAGCAGGTCATCGAGCGCATCTACAAGCCGGCCTACGAGAAGTGGGCCGAGGACGAGAACGGCCTTCTGGGCTACTACGAGGTCGAGCCGCCCTCGTGGGAGGAGTTCCAGAAGCTGCCCATCGTCCGCGTTCCCGGCGAGCCCGGCGAGTGGTTCTACCCCTTCAAGAACACGGTCGAATGGGGCCGCTCCCCCTTCAAGACGCCGTCCGGCAAGATAGAGTTCGAGAGCTCCTTCGTGAAGGGCAACGACCTGACGAAGACCCGCTACGGCGGGCAGATGGACGCCTACCCGCGCTGGCAGCCCACCTACCAGGACCTGCCCGCGAACGACAGCTACTACCACCCGTGGACGAAGAACTTCCCGCTGTCCATGGTCACGCCGGTGTCCACGTACCGCCAGCACTCGTCCAACGACCAGAATCCCTGGCTCAAGGGCGACTGCTACGAGCATATGGTGCGCATGTCCCCCGCCGACGCCGCCGACCGCGGCATCAAGACGGGCGACCGCGTGCTGGTGTACAACCAGTTCGGCGAGGTGGAGATCATCGCGTACGTCTCGTCGAAGCTGCTGCCCGGCACCGTGTCCATCGGGTACGGCGAATGGTCCAAGTTCGACAACGTCAGGAAGTCCAAGCTCATGCCCTACGGCATCGATGAAGCCGGCAACTGCAACCTCCTCATCGGCGACACGCACCTGCCGCATGTGGTGGGCGCGCTGCTGACGGCCGGCCTCGTGGAGATCAGGAAGGTGGGAGAATAACATGGCCCAGTACGGATTCTTCTTCGACCAGGGACGCTGCTACGGCTGCAAGGCCTGCTCGGTGGCCTGCAAGGACTGGTACGACATCGCCCCCGGCCCCGAGAAGTGGATGAGCGTCTACATGTGGGAGAAAAACGCGTTCCCGCTCACGTCCATCGGCATCCTGGCCTTCAGCTGCGGGCACTGCGACAACCCCGTGTGCGTGGGCGCCTGCGAGCATGATGCGATCTTCAAGGAGGAAAAGTACGGGGCCGTGCTGGTTGACCAGGACAAGTGCCAGGGCGACCGCAACTGCTTCCAGGCCTGCCCCTACGGTGCGCCGAAGTTCGCGAGCGACGAGCCCGGCACCAAGATGGGCAAATGCACCCTGTGCATCGACCGCCTGGAGAAGGGCCAGCTGCCCCTGTGCGTGGCCTCCTGCCCGATGCGCGCCCTGGACTTCGGCCCCATCGACGAGCTGGTGGAGAAGTACGGCGACGTGCGCAAGATAGAGACCATGCCCGACCCCGAGCTGACCATGCCCAACTGGGTCGCCAAGGCGAACCCGCCCAAGGAGCAGCTCGTTCCCTACGATGCGGAAAAGGCCGTCCGGCTCACCAAGCGCCGCACCGCCACCGACGACGTGTACGCCGGCGACTGCGACAGCGTCACGGAATTCGGCGCCGACGTCATGTGCATCCGCGAGCTGCGCATGAAGAACGCCACCGTGGCCGAGGTCATGGCCGCCACGTCGAGCGACCAGGGATAGCGTCAGCGAGCCATCATCGCGGGATGCACGGCGACCGGAACTCATGCGCCGCGCATCCCGCCTCTTGCCGAATGCATGCGATAGGGGGAACCCATGGAATCGGTCTTTCATCATGCAGGGATCTACTGCCGCGATATCGAGGAGTCCATAACGTTCTACGAGGACGTGCTCGGCTGCAGGCTGCTGTTCAGGTCGGACGCTTTGGAGGGCGACAAGCCGCTCAAGATGGCATGGGGCATGAGGGGGGATCTTGTCTTCGAGCTGCTGGAATACGGGGACAAGCGCACGTGCGAGGCCGCCGCGAACTGCCTTAACCACGTGGCGCTGCGCGTGGACGACATGGACGGCTTCGTCGCGCATCTGGGCGAGAAGGGCGTCGCCGTCGAGGCGGGCCCGTTCGACCCGCCCTTGGAGTTCGACCGTCCCCTGGCGGGCGACGACGCCGACGTCTTCGCCGTCTGCGGCGAAGGGGGTGCGCAGCTTAAGATCATGTTCTTCCGCGGCCCCGGAGGGGAGCGTTTCGAAGCCGTGCAGGATAACCTAAGGGCACTGTAGGCCGAAAGGGCAGCAAAGGTCCAACCCGCTCTCGTTTCCAGGCTTTTCGCAACGAGGAGACGAAAAAATGCCGAAGGTATCGCCTTTTTAGCGAAGGGCCTGGGTTCGTGCATGCGAAACACCAAAGGAGGAGGTGCCTTATGAGCACCAGCAAGAAATACGGGAACTGGGCGCTGATCGCCGTTGTCATGCTCCTGTTCGGAACGGCTATCGCAACGATCCAGTTCAAGGTTCCCGTCGTCATGGGCGACATCATGGCGAACATGGGCATGGATGCGAACTCCGCTTCATGGCTCATGTCCATCTTCACGTTCGTGGGCATTATCCTGGCGCTTCCCACGGGCGCGCTCGCGAAGAGGTTCGGCCCGAAGACCATGCTGCTCGCCGCTGCCGCGATCATCGCAGCCGGCTCGTTGCTGGGCGCCTTCGCGGGCAACGGCATGGTTCTCATCGTCTCCCGCGCCATCGAGGGCGTGGCGTTCATCTTCGTGACCATCTGCGGCCCCCTGGCCGTGCAGAAGTACGTCGCCCCCGACAAGATCGGCTCCGCGACGGGCATCTGGGCGCTCTGGGTCTGCCTCGGCTCGGTGGTCGGCGGCGTGCTGACCCCCACGCTGTACGCTTCAACCGGTTTCGTGGGCGTGTGGGTGATCTATGCCGCCGCGGCCGTGGTGT
>OLND01002784.1_pt1 | contig 14997 bp, 14 predicted proteins | sample 1672031 | NCBI WGS metagenome assembly OLND01 (sample SAMEA3136638, study PRJEB25190) | human gut metagenome | biome: human gut; feature: human-associated habitat; material: faeces | place: Austria | collected 2013
TTACGATCGGTACACCGTATCTGTTGTTTTATTCTTTGTCGACGGTAACGATTGGTGCACTTCAGGGAATTGACAAAATGAACACACCGATTGTGAATTCAGGTATTGCTCTGGCGATTCATACGGTATTTATTGTAATTCTGCTGAGATTCTGTGATATGAATATTTACGCAATTTTATATAGTAATATTCTATTTGGTTTCCTGATGTGTATTTTTAATCAGGTTGCTTTAAGACGTTATATCGGTTATGAACAGGAAGCAAAACAGACATTTCTGATACCTGCAGCTGCATCGGCGGTGATGGGCGTAGCTACATTTATTGTTTATAAGGGTGTTTATTTTGTTTTACATATCAATGCAATTGCAACATTGCTGGCAATCATTGTCGCAGTGGTTGTTTATGCAGTGGCATTGCTGAAGTTCCATGGTCTGACGGAGGAAGAATTATATTCTTTCCCGAAGGGAACAACACTGAGTGTGTATTTAAAACGTTTTCATTTGATATAAGGAGCCTTGTATGATTTACGATGTATGTATCATCGGAGGAGGCGCTTCCGGACTGGCTGCAGCGATTGCAGCCGGGAGGGAAGGAGCCTCAGTTTTAGTTATTGAAAGAATGGATAAAACCGGCAAGAAGATTCTGGCAACGGGCAATGGCAAGTGTAATCTGACCAATCAGGCCATTCGAAGGGGCTGTATTTCCTCCGGTGTTTACAGATCCGGGCAGGAGGTGTTTCCGCTTCATGTACTGGAGAATTTTGATGCCGGTGATACACTGGCTTTTTTTGAATCCATGGGGCTTTATACAAAAGCGCGAGATGGTTATGTATACCCGATGTCTGAACAGGCCGCATCGGTCCGGGATATATTGTGCTGGGAACTGGCAGAGCAGAAAGCCGATGTGGTAACCGGACAGGAAGTAAAGAAGATCAGAGTTGGCGGTAAAGGTTTGTCGAAGGGCGGTTTTACCGTTTATTCGGTAGACAATGTTTATCAATGCAGAAAACTGATCATGGCCTGTGGCGGCGCATCTGCATCCAAACTTGGCAGCAACGGTTCCGGATACAGACTGGCAGAGTGTCTTGGACATCATGTGTTAAGGCCTTTGTGGAAAAGCCAGACGTTGACAAGGCCCCAAGTGACCTGGCCATCATCGGCCGCTACCTGCTGACTCCGGAAATTTTTGACATGCTGGACAAGCAAAAGGCCGGTGCCGGCGGTGAAATCCAATTGACTGCGTATGGTATTTCAGGAATTCCGGTATTTCAGGTGAGCCGTTACGCCGCGAAAGCTTTGCAAATGAAAAAAACAGTGACAGCGGTACTTGATTTGATGCCAGCTGTCAGCGACAAAGGACTTCGTGCCAGACTGATGTGGCAGATGCATGCCAGTCCGAAGTGGACAATGCGGATGGTGCTTTCGGGAATGATGAATAGTAAGCTGGCAGCCTGTCTGTTAAAATGCGCTGACATAGACGGCGGACAGCCATGCTGCAAAGTAGATGATCGTGCACTGGAGCGTTTGATTGCACTGGTGAAACATCACGAAGTGCATATTAACGCGACAAACGATTTTGAACAGTCCCAGGCAACAGCCGGAGGGGTTGATACAAGAGAAATAGATGAGAAGAATATGGCATCAAAAATTGTCAGAGGACTTTATTTTACCGGAGAATTATTGGATGTTGATGGCATCTGCGGAGGATACAATCTGCAGTGGGCCTGGGCAACCGGTATTCTTGCAGGTTCAGATGCCGGAAGGAGCTGCCGTGTTAAAGGTTAATCAGATTAAACTGCCTCTGAACCATTCAAAAAAACAATTAAAAGAGGCGATTGTGCATAAATTGCGTATCAGACCGGAGGAGATGATAGATTACCGGATTCTCAAACAATCAATCGATGCGAGAAAATCCGGAAAAGGCGGGCATGCCGGGGAAGTTCTTTATCAGTATTCTGTGGCAGTGACATTAGCAAATGAAAAGCAGTATCTGAAAAAGCATCATGCCAATAAAGATATACTGCCTTATACACCGGTCATCTATCAGATGCCGGAAAAGGCAGCGGACAAACCAGCAAAGCCTCCGGTAATCATCGGCAGCGGACCGGCCGGCCTGTTCTGCGGGCTCATGCTGGCCAGACAGGGATATGATCCGATTATTCTGGAGCGGGGAAGTGAAGTGCACACCCGTATGGAGAAGGTGAATGCCTTCTGGTCAGGCGGTAAGCTTGATAAGGAGTGCAATGTACAGTTTGGTGAGGGCGGTGCCGGTACTTTTTCAGATGGCAAGCTCAATACGCTTGTCAAGGATCCTTTTGGACGACAGAGAAAGGTTATGGAGACTTTTGTAGAGGCGGGAGCACCGGAAGATATCTTATATGTGCAGAAGCCGCATGTGGGGACAGATCTGCTTGTAGGGATTGTTGAAAGACTTCGCAATGAGATACTTTCTCTGGGCGGTCAGGTGCACTTTGATTCAAAAGTGACAGATTTTGTGATAGATGCTCAGAATCATATTAGAGGGGTTATTGTCAATGGCCGTGAGAAAATTGAAGCTGACCAGGTTGTTCTGGCAGTGGGACATAGTGCCAGGGATACCTTTGAGAAACTTTTGGAGAGAAAGATTACCATGGAGCCAAAGCCGTTTGCTGTCGGTGTGCGCGTGGAGCATCCGCAGTCAATGATTAATGCATCCCAGTATGGCAGCGTAGCAGACCAGCTTCCAGCAGCCAGTTACAAATTAACTTACCGGACGGGTAAGGGGCGTCAGGTGTATACATTCTGTATGTGTCCCGGCGGCTATGTGGTGAATGCTTCTTCAGAAGAAGGCATGTGTGCGGTGAATGGTATGAGCAACCGTGGACGTGACGGTGCCAATGCCAACAGTGCGGTGATCGTGGGCGTTTCACCAGAGGATTTCGGCAGTTCGGATATTCTTGCCGGGATGGCTTTTCAGCGAAAATGGGAGAAACTGGCTTATGAAGAAGGTCAGGGACTTGTGCCAGTGCAGCTTTTCGATGATTTCAAAGAAAAAAAAGTCTCAGAACGTTTTGGAGCGGTGAAGCCCGAACATAAAGGCGGTTATCATTTCGGCAATTTATGGCATTGCCTGCCGACGTTTGTCTGTGAAAGTCTGGTAGAAGGCATTGATGCTTTCGGCAGAAAGATCAAAGGTTATGACAGACCCGATGCTATTCTTTCAGGTGTTGAAACGCGAACATCTTCACCGGTGCGAATACCGAGAGATGAACATTTTGAAAGCAATGTGGGGGGTCTTTACCCATGCGGTGAGGGAGCCGGTTATGCAGGCGGCATTACAAGTGCTGCTATGGATGGCCTACGTGTAGCGGAAGCTGTAGCAGCGGCTTATGCCGCTGTTGAACAGGCAAAGTAGAAGTGTTTGTCAGAAACAGAGAAATAATTGTCTGGGGACAATGACAGAGAGAGAATGGAGGCAGACATGCTGATTACGAATAAACATTACAGACAGAATCTGAAAAACAAAAAGAGAATTGTCATTAAAGTGGGATCGTCCTCGCTTGTGCACCCGGAAACCGGAGAGACAGATCTGCTGAAACTGGAGCAGTTGGTGCGAGTCCTGTGTGATCTGCGCAATCAGGGCAAGGATGTGGTACTTGTTTCATCCGGTGCCATTGGTGTAGGGAGAAAAGCTCTTGGTTTAAACGAGCGTCCGAAGGAACTGGCTCAGAAACAGGCCTGTGCTTCAGTGGGACAGGGAATGCTGATGATGATTTATCAGAAGCTTTTTAATGAATACAGCCATGTGGCTTCCCAGATTCTTATGACAAAACATACTATTGTCAGAGAAAAGAGCCTGCACAATGCCAGAAATACATTTAATGAATTGCTGAGAATGGGAGTTATTCCGATTGTCAACGAGAACGATACCGTTTCAACAGATGAGATTGAGATTGGTGACAATGATACCCTGTCTGCGGTAGTGGCAGCCATTACCGGTGCAGATTTGCTGATTTTGTTGTCGGATATTGATGGCTTGTATACAGATGATCCGTCTCAGAATAAGGATGCGCTTTTTATTGAATGTGTGACGGATATTGATGATTCTCTTTACGAGATTGCCAAAGGAGCCGGCAGCGATTACGGTACCGGCGGCATGAAAACAAAAATTGACGCGGCACGTATTGCCAATGATGCAGGATGTGATATGATTATAGCAAACGGCAAAGATTTTCATGTCATTGACGACATTATGAAAGGACAGGAGAAGGGTACTTTATTCCTGGCTCATAAGAGTGAGAAGTTTAACATTCTGGATTATATAGAACCTGAAAAAATCATCAACGGAGGAGAAGAAGAAATTCATGATTACAGATGCTGATATTAAAAGAATTAATGAATTATACCATAAAAGTAAAAGTGAAGGGCTGACACCGGATGAAAAGCAGGAACAGGTGAAATTAAGAGAGGCTTATATCGAATCTGTCCGTGCCAATATGAGAAGACAGCTGAACAATATTGATGTAAAAAGACCGGATGGAAGTATTGTATCCTTGAAGGAGCAGGCAGCACAGAATCTGGCTAAGAAGAAAAAACATGCCAACTGATATCTGTGAAGCAAAGAGAATGCTGCGAAAGGAAATTCTTTCAAAGAGACGGCATCTTGGCGAAGAAATATGCCAGACATTCGGCAGACAGTTCGCAGAGCGAATCGTCGGTCTGGATGAATATAAAGCGGCAGATACGATTTTATGCTATGCTTCCTGCAAAGGGGAGGCGGACACCTGGAAGCTGATAGAAAAAGCTTTGGAGGACGGTAAAAGAGTAGCATTGCCTAGAGTCACAGGTCCAGCAGAAATGCATTTTTATAAAATTACATCTATGAAGGATGTGGCACCGGGATATTATGATATTCCTGAACCGCTGGAAAACTGTCAGGAGGAAGTATTTGAAGGGTTTCTGGTTGTTCCCGGGACAGCTTTTGACAGACAGATGCACCGGATGGGCTATGGCGGCGGTTTTTATGATGTGTGGCTGAAACGTCATGGCAGTCAGGTGACAGCCTGTGGGCTGGCCTATGATTTTCAGTTAAGGAATGAAATACCTTTTGAAAGGCATGACAGAATGATGAATATAGTGATAACACCGGATGAGGTGATACGGAAAGGAGATGCGGCAGATGACAACGATTGAGGAACTTGGCAGAAGGGCCAAACAGGCATCAAGACATATGAACAGAATGGGGACAACACAGAAGAATCAGATTCTGGCCTTGGCAGCACAGGCGCTGGTGGATGAGCAGGAAGAGATTTTGAAGGCCAATGCCATGGATATAGAGGCGGCAAGAAAGAAAAATATGCCGGAGCCGATGGTGGATCGCCTGGTTTTATCAGAAAGCCGCATTGCCGGTATGGCAGAGGGACTTACACAGCTGATTGCCCTGGAAGATCCGATTGGTGAAATCATCAGTTCTACCGTTCGTCCAAATGGTCTTGAAATCTGCAAAAAGAGAGTGCCTATCGGCGTCATAGGAATTATTTATGAGTCCAGACCAAATGTGACAGCGGATGCCTTTGGCTTATGTTTTAAGACCAATAATACCGTGATTTTAAAGGGTGGCAGTGATGCCATTCATTCTAATATGGCCATTACAAAAGTATTGAGAAAAGCTATTGCCGCAGGGGGCGGCTGTGAAGATGCCCTTCTGTTGGTGGAAGACACAAGCCGTGAAACAGCAAAAGCCATGATGCGCCTGAACCAGTATATTGATGTACTGATTCCAAGGGGCGGTGCAGGATTGATTCGTACCGTTGTGGAGAACAGTACAGTGCCGGTGATTGAAACCGGAACAGGCAATTGTCATGTTTATGTGGATGCTTCTGCGGATATTGACATGGCGGTAAAGATTATTCTGAATGCAAAGACCCAGAGAACAGGTGTCTGCAATGCCTGTGAATCACTGGTGATTCATAAAGACATTATCGGAGAGGCGCTTCCGGCTATTGCAAAGGCTCTGAGAGAGAAGCACTGCGAGCTTCGCGGTGATGAGGCAGCCCTTGAAGTGGTGCCGGATATGAAGAAAGCAACAGAGGAAGACTGGGGAACTGAATACCTGGATCTGATTGCTTCTGTGCGTACCGTTGCTTCTGTGGATGAAGCCATTGAGCATATCAACCGCTACAATACCGGCCATTCTGAGGCCATTGTGACAAAAGATTACGCCAATGCGAGAAAATTCCTGGATGAGGTGGATGCTGCAGCGGTTTACGTCAATGCATCAACCCGTTTTACAGATGGATTTGAATTTGGTTTTGGTGCCGAAATCGGCATCAGCACACAAAAACTTCATGCCAGAGGGCCGATGGGGTTAAAAGAACTGACCACTACCAAGTATGTGATTTATGGGGATGGCCAGATTCGGGAATAAATATCTCAATCTTTGATTGGGATAAACTGGAGGATATGAATGAGCATTAATGATTATACAAAAACAGAGGGTGTGTCACAGCTGCCCTCTGATGAAACTGAGAAACAGCTGTTTATCATCGAGCAGTTACATGAACAGATGCAGGCGGATTATGCCAGAACAGGGAAGAAAAAGACCTATCATGTGGTGACTTTCGGCTGTCAGATGAATGCCAGGGACTCAGAGAAACTGGCGGGGATTCTGGAACGCATCGGTTATGTAGAAACAGATACGGAGGATGCGGATTTTGTCATTTACAATACCTGTACGGTGCGTGAAAATGCCAATCTTCGTGTTTACGGCCGCTTGGGACAGATGAAGCGTACTAAGCAGCGCCATCCGGATATGCTGATCGCATTGTGCGGCTGCATGATGCAGGAGCCCCTTGTTGTTGACAAGATTCGTAAATCTTACCGTCATGTGGATATTATTTTCGGTACACACAATATCTTTAAATTGGCAGAGCTGATTCAGACACGTTTGAATACCGGCAAAATGGTGGTAGATATCTGGAAAGATACCAATCAGATTGTGGAGGATCTGCCGAATGAACGCAAGTACTCTTTCAAAACAGGTGTCAATATCATGTTTGGCTGCAACAATTTCTGCAGTTATTGTATTGTCCCTTATGTGCGTGGTCGTGAGAGAAGCCGTGAACCGAAGGATATTATCCGTGAGATTGAGCGTGACGTGGCAGATGGCGTGAAGGAAGTCATGCTCCTTGGACAGAATGTCAATTCCTACGGTAAGAATCTGGAAAACCCAATCAGCTTTGCCAAGTTGCTTCAGGAAATCGAGAAGATTGAAGGACTGGAACGTATTCGTTTTATGACTTCTCATCCGAAGGATTTGTCTGATGAACTGATTGCTGTTATGGGGCAGTCAAAGAAAATCTGCCGTCATCTTCATCTGCCGCTGCAGTCAGGCAGCAGTCGTATTCTGAAGTTGATGAACCGTAAATATACCAAAGAATCATATCTTGACCTGGTGGACCGCATCCGTAAAGGCTGCCCGGATATTTCTTTGACAACAGATATTATTGTGGGCTTTCCGGGAGAAACAGAAGAGGATTTCTTAGAGACCATGGATGTGGTGGAGAAAGTTGGATTTGACAGTGCCTTTACTTTCATTTATTCTAAAAGAACAGGCACCCCGGCGGCTTCTATGGAGAATCAGGTGCCGGAAGATGTTGTCAAGGATCGTTTTGATCGTCTGTTAAAGCTCGTACAGCAGAAGGGCTCTGAAGCTTCTGCACGTTTTACTGGCTCCGTACAGAAAGTGCTTGTGGAAGATGTGAATGAGCATGACGAAACCATGGTAACAGGCCGTATGAGCAATAATCTGCTGGTACATTTCAAAGGAACACCGGATTTGATCGGTCAGATAGTGGATGTTCATCTGGAAGAGTGCAAAGGTTTTTATTATATCGGTAATTTGTCAGAATAATAAACAAAATCGTGAAAAAAGAAAAATAATTGGTGAATTTTTACAAAAGAAAAAATAATCATAAAAAATAGTTGTATTTTCCAGATTTTGTGATATGATGAATGAGAAGTTAAGTTTGAAGAGCAAAGGCGTTCTCATTTATTTGAGGACGCCTTTTTACTTTACCGGGGTTCAGGTGCTATTTTTAGCACAGCGGTTAGTCAGAAGTGAGAGATGACGAATACCGTATAGCTCCGGGACAAGCAAATAATATTGAAATGAGGTAGGAACTATGTCAGTAAAAATCAATGTATCAGAGATTTTTGCATCTAACGTATTTGATGATGCGACAATGAAACAGCGTTTACCAAAGAAGATTTATGCTGAATTCAAGAATACACTTCTTGAAGGCAAGGACCTTGAACCACATGTGGCTGAGATTATCGCCCATGAGATGAAAGAGTGGGCCATTGAAAAAGGTGCCACACATTATACACACTGGTTCCAGCCTTTGACCAATATTACGGCTGAGAAGCATGATGCGTTCATTAATCCGCAGAAAGACGGCTCTATTCTTCTTTCTTTCTCAGGAAAAGAGTTGATCAAGGGTGAACCGGATGGTTCTTCATTCCCTTCAGGTGGTATCCGTGCAACATGTGAAGCAAGAGGTTATACAGCATGGGATTGTACATCACCGGCTTTCATTCATGAAGCTCCGGACAGCACACCGGTTCTTTATATTCCGACTATTTTCTGTTCTTACACAGGTGAAGCACTGGATAAGAAGACACCGCTTCTTCGTTCCATGGAAGCACTGAGCACACAGGCTATGCGTATTATCAAACTCTTTGGTGATACAACAGCAACAAAGGTTGTAACAAGTGTCGGACCTGAACAGGAATACTTCCTTGTAGACAAGGATACATATGACAAACGTAAAGACTTGATCTTCACAGGCCGTACATTATTCGGTGCACCTGCTCCTAAGGGTCAGGAACTGGATGATCATTACTTTGGTACAATCAAAGAGAGAGTCCTTGCTTATATGACAGAGTTAAATGAAGAACTCTGGAAATTGGGTATTACAGCAAAGACACAGCATAATGAAGTTGCACCTGCTCAGCATGAACTGGCACCGATTTATGATACGACCAATATTGCCACAGACCACAATCAGCTGATTATGGAAATTATGAAGAAAGTTGCACTTCGCCATAATCTTGTATGCCTGTTACATGAGAAACCATTTGCAGGGGTGAATGGTTCCGGTAAGCATGATAACTGGTCCATTACGACAGACGATGGCATTAACCTGTTAGAACCGGGAAAAACGCCGCACGAAAATATTCAGTTCCTTTTGGTGCTGACCTGTATTTTAAAAGCAGTGGATACCCATGCCGATCTTTTGCGCGAATCGGCAGCAGATGTCGGAAATGACCACAGACTTGGCGCAAATGAGGCACCACCGGCTATTTTATCCGTTTATCTTGGAGAGCAGTTAGAGGACGTGTTATCACAGCTCATCAGCACTGGAGCTGCCACACACAGTATCTCCGGACAGAGATTAGAGACAGGTGTAAAATCCCTGCCTGACTTTATGAAGGATGCGACAGACCGTAACCGTACATCTCCATTTGCGTTTACAGGAAATAAATTCGAGTTCCGTATGGTGGGTTCCCAGGATTCTGTTTCCCAGCCAAACGTTGTGTTAAATACAATTGTTGCAGAGGCATTTGCAGAGGCGTGTGATGAACTGGAAAAAGCAGATGACTTTGACATGGCTGTGCATGATCTCATCAAAAAATATGCGACAGAGCATCAGAGAATCGTATTCGGTGGAAATGGATACTCTGACGAGTGGGTTGCAGAGGCTGAGAGACGTGGACTTCCGAACATCAAGTCTATGGTAGAAGCTATCCCGGCACTGACAACAGATAGAGCAATTAACCTCTTTGAGAAATATAAAGTATTTACAAAGGCAGAGCTTGAGTCCCGTGCCGAGATCAAATACGAGAACTACTCAAAGGCAATCAATATTGAAGCTCGCACAATGATCGATATGGCTACAAAACAGATCATTCCTGCAGTTATCAAATATACAAAAGAACTTGCAGATACAATCAATGCTGTAAAGGCAGCAGGTGCAGACGTTTCTGTACAGTCTGAGCTTCTGACAGAGATTTCGGCTCTTCTTGTAGAGAGCAAGAGCGCTCTGAAAGCTTTAACAGAAGTTACAGAGAAAGCTGTAGAGATGGAAGAAGGAGAAGAGCAGGCCAGATACTATCACTTCACAGTTGTGCAGGCTATGGCTGCGCTTCGTTCACCAGTTGACAAACTTGAGATGATCGTAGATAAAGAAGCATGGCCAATGCCTTCCTACGGAGATCTGATGTTTGAAGTATAAGATAAATGTTCCGATAGCAGAGTACAGGAGATTGTAGACTGCGGAAACTTTAGAAAGAATTAAGGATTTTATAAGGACCTTGGACTTGGAATGGACACGTCTTTGTGCTATTCTAGGCTCAAGGTCTTTTTCTATGGCATTTGAGTAATGTTGTATGGAGTAGAGATGCATTGTGGATCTTTAAATAATAAAGTGTGAAGGTGTCTGGCTCGCTCGTGATACATAATAGAAACGATTAAGTGTTAATATTAGATATAAGAGATTAAGGAAGGAGATGGAAGATATGACAAAAAATGAATTCCTGGAGGGGCTTAGAAAGGCTCTTGGTAATGATCTGGATCGTGAGACCGTGCAGGAAAATGTTGCATATTATGATGGGTATATCAGTGTTCAAGTGAATCTTGGAAGAACAGAAGAAGAGGTGACCGCGGATCTTGGCGATCCGTGGGTAATCGCGCAGACAATTATTGATGCGGAGGAGGCAAAGCGGGGCACGGGCAGAAATGCTGGAAGTTCCTATACTACCGCCAATAGTGGATTCAGTGATCCAGTATATGGAGATGGCGGGGATTATACACGCGAGGATTATTATGATCAGAATCAGGGATATCAGACACATGTGCACACATTTGGCTTTGATACCTGGTGGAAAAAGCTGTTGCTGATACTTGGGATTATTGGGATTATCGTGCTTGTAGTATCGATTGTTGGAGGAATTATAAGCCTTCTGGCACCGATTTTGATTCCGCTTGTGATCATTATGCTGATTATCAGACTGATTGGCGGAAGCGGCCGGCGATGGTAAGTGAGACAGGCAGCCATATAAATATGATTTATATATAGAAAATATATGAAATAAGAAACAGATATTCCGACGGGGTTAAAATTAAGCCTGCCAGAATATCTGTTTTTGTTTGGGAAAATAGGGCAAAATAAAAGACTGATAGGGGAGCTATCAGTCTTTTGAGGGGAGTATAAATAATTAATAAGGGGTTGTAGAAAGTTGTGCTTCCTACGAATTCAAGTATAATATAGGAATTTCTAAAAAGCAAGATAAAAATGAAAAATCTTAAAAAAACCTTAAGGTGAGATTAAGATGCAAAAATATAAAAATAAAACTATTTTACATCACATAAAATTCGGATGCCGGGACATACTAATTTTGCAGCAAAAAAGATTAGGAGGAATTAATATGGCTAAGAATTACAGTTCATCAAACAAAAACAGTTACGGCGAGGATGGTTACAACTCAACAAACAAGAACAAAACAAATTCAAGTATGGGGGATAAAAACGCATCTAACAAGACTTCAAACAAGAATGCAAAGAATTCTTCAAACAAGAATGCATCTAACGCATCTGACCGCAACTGTCATGATGAGAGTGACAGATACTAATCAGAGCTGATGATCAGCGTGGTTTGCAGGTATACTGTGAATTTTGCTGGCGACCGGGGGCATGCCACAAGGCATGTCCCTGTTTGCGTTGCCGGAAATAGAAAGTGATAATGATTGCGAAACCGCTTGAGATATCTGAAAATATTTTTTGTTGAGTCCGACTTACGGAAATGATTGACAGTGCCCGGTAATAAAAGTAATATGAAAGAAAAACTTTTTTAATGCAAATGATGATTTGGAGAGATATATGAGAAGAATGGAATTGATTGCTCCGTGCCATTTTGGACTGGAAGCAGTGCTAAAACGTGAAATTATAGACCTTGGATATGAGATTTCGGAAGTGGAAGACGGAAGAGTCACATTTATCGGAGATGAGGAGGCTATATGCCGTGCAAATGTGTTCCTGCGTACGGCAGAGCGTATTCTCATTAAGGTGGGGAGCTTTAAAGCAACAAGCTTTGAAGAGCTGTTTGAGGCAACGAAGAGCCTTCGCTGGGAAGAATATATTCCGAGAAACGGAAAATTTTGGGTTGCGAAAGCTGCTTCGATAAAAAGTAAGCTGTTCAGCCCGTCAGATATTCAGTCTATTATGAAAAAAGCGATGGTACGCAGACTTCAGGAGTATTATGGCATCGAATGGTTCCCGGAGGATGGAGCATCTTACCCGGTACGTGTATTTTTAATGAAAGACATTGTGACAATTGGAATTGATACTTCAGGGGTATCTTTACATAAACGCGGATATCGAGAAGTGTCTGGAAAAGCGCCGATTACAGAAACGTTGGCGGCATCACTTATTATGCTGACACCTTGGAATAAAGACCGGATCCTGGTAGATCCATTTTGTGGAAGTGGAACATTTCCGATTGAAGCGGCTATGATGGCAGCCAATATTGCTCCGGGAATGAATCGTTCTTTTACAGCTGAATCTTGGATGAATATTATACCGAAAAAGGTCTGGTATGACACGATTGATGAGGCAAATGATTTGATTCAGGATGATGTCAAGGTGGACATTCAGGGATACGATCTGGACAGTTCTGTAATTAAGATTGCAAGACGCAATGCCAGAGAGGCGGGAGTGGATCATCTGATACATTTTCAGGAAAGAGACGTTAAAGATCTGCATCACCCGAAAAAATATGGTTTTGTGATTACCAATCCACCGTATGGTGAGCGATTGGAGGATAAAAAGGATCTTCCGGCCCTTTACAGAGCATTTGGTGAGAGCTTTAAGCATTTGGACAGTTGGTCTGCCTATATGATAACTTCTTATGAAGAAGCTGAACGATATTTTGGATGCAAGGCGGATAAGAATCGTAAGATTTATAATGGAATGTTGAAGACTTATTTCTATCAGTTCCTTGGACCGAAACCGCCAAAAAAGCTGAGGGAGAAGTAGGAAAAGCCAGAGGAGAATTGAAGATGGACACAATTATATTTGCGACAGGTAACAAAAATAAAATGATAGAGATCCGTATGATTCTAGCAGATCTTGGCTGCAAGATCTTGTCCCAGAAAGAAGCCGGAATCCAGGCGGATGTAGTAGAGGATGGACAGACATTTGAGGAAAATGCGTTAATTAAGGCGACGACGATCGCGGATATTGCACGGAAGATGCCGGAGTATAAAAATGCAGTTGTTCTGGCGGACGATTCCGGATTGGAAATCGATGCGCTGAATAAAGAACCGGGAATCTATTCGGCACGCTATATGGGTGAGGATACGTCTTATGATATTAAGAACCAGGCGTTGATAGACCGGCTTGAGGGAGTGCCGGATGAGAAGCGTACGGCAAGATTTGTATGTGCGATAGCGGCGGCGCTTCCAGACGGAAGTACGGAAGTTGTACGAGGAACGATGGAAGGTCGTATTGGTTATGAGATCACAGGGGAAAATGGATTTGGATATGATCCGATCTTTTATCTGCCGCAGTTTGGCTGCAGCAGTGCGGAACTTGAACCGGAGAAGAAAAATGAACTGAGCCATCGCGGAGAAGGACTTCGCAAAATGCGCAAAGTATTGGAAGAAAAGCTGGAAAGCAAATAGAAGATATAACCAGACGAAAGAAAAGGCAGCTAGAAGAATACAGTAAAAGAAAAGACAGGAAGACAAAAGAAATATGAAAATTGTGATAGTAAGTGATACACATGGTTCCAGAAAGAATATTGAAAATGTTTGTGAGTGTAATCCGGATGCAGATATGCTGATCCATCTTGGTGATGTGGAAGATGATGAAGATTACATAGAAGCTATTTTTGAGTGTCCAACGCATATTGTGGGTGGAAACAATGATTTCTTTTCAAGACTTCCGAGGGAGGAAGAATTTGAACTGGAAGGACATCATATCTTTATTACGCATGGACATGCATATTATGTCAGCATGGGAGAGGCGCATTTGCAGGAAGAAGCGCGCCGCAGAGGTGCGGATATTGTGATGTATGGGCACACACATGTGCCGGCACTTACAATAGACGCTGATCTTGTGACGCTGAATCCGGGCAGCCTGACTTATCCGAGGCAGCAGGGACGACAAGCTACCTACATGGTGATGAAATTAGAAAAAGGAATGGAGATGTGGAAGGATGAGAACCTTTGCAAAATCAGATAAATTACATGGAGTATGTTACGATGTGAGAGGCCCTGTTCTGGATGCGGCAAATGAGATGAAACGCCAGGGCACGGAGATTCTCCAATTAAATATAGGAAACCCGGCACCATTTGGTTTTCAGGCACCTTCGTGGATTTTGGACGCTATCCGTGATGCACTGGATGACCCAATGAGTCAGGGCTATAGCGAGTCCAATGGTATTGTTGAGGCACGTGAGGCGATTTTAGATTATCACCGGTCAAAGGGGCTGCCGAATTTGGAGATGAACCACATTTACATCGGAAATGGGGTCAGTGAAATGATTTCCCTTGCGATGCAGGGCTTGTTAAATGATGGTGATGAAATTTTGATTCCGGCACCGGATTACCCATTGTGGACAGCTGCGGCAAAATTGGCGGGAGGAACGCCGGTTCATTATATCTGTGATGAGAAATCCAACTGGTATCCGGATATTGCGGATATGGAGAAAAAAATCAATTCCAGAACAAAGGGAATTGTCATTATTAACCCGAATAACCCGACAGGTGCTTTGTATCCAAAAGAAGTGTTAGAGCAGATTGTAGAGCTGGCAAGACGCCATGAATTGATTTTATTTGCGGATGAGATTTATGACAGACTTGTTTTTGATGGCAAAACGCATACATCGATTGCATCTTTGGCACCGGATTTGTTTGTAGTAACGTTTAACGGACTTTCCAAATCAGACCGCATAGCGGG
>OLND01002787.1_pt1 | contig 14984 bp, 12 predicted proteins | sample 1672031 | NCBI WGS metagenome assembly OLND01 (sample SAMEA3136638, study PRJEB25190) | human gut metagenome | biome: human gut; feature: human-associated habitat; material: faeces | place: Austria | collected 2013
TGATCCCGTAATCAATAAAGAAACATAAAAATCCCACAAAGCCAAACTCGATGATCTGGCTGATTAATTTTTTCATATTATAAATATCTCCTGGAAATAGTATTACCCGAAATAATAGTATAGGATTTCAGCTTAAAAGTCAAATTCTATCTTTTGCCATAAGGCGTCAGATCAAGAAAAAAAGGTGATTATTGAATATGCATTCGACATGTGTTAAACTTGATTGCATACGAGAAATTTGCGGACGAAATGATGAAAATTGTTTGGATAGGATAGACATCATTGGATATAAAACGGTACAGAAACAGCGATAAGGAAAGGATGATCAGAGAATGTTAAGTAAAGAGATGCAGGAAAAGTTGATGGGAGAAATTAAGCGAAGTGACAAATTTATTGAACTTATCGGTATTAAAATCATAGAAGCTGATGAGGGCTATTGCAAGGCAGAACTTGAAGTGGACGATCGTCATTTGAACCCGCTGGGAACGGTGCATGGCGGATGCCTGTACACACTGGCGGATACAGTCGCCGGTTTTGCTGCGGCCTCATGTGGTTTTGAGGGTCCGACACTTTCAGGCAATATGTATTTTCTCAGACCGACAATGGGTGTGAAGAAACTGATATGTGAAAGCCGTGTTGTGAAAAACGGCAAGCGTATCCGTGTTGTTGAGGCAACAATCTATGGTGATAATGGACAGGAAATTGCAAGAAGCCTTCTGGAATATATGGATATGCAGAGAGAAATGATTGTAAAATAGGCGCGAGATCCGAATAAAACGATAAAAAAATCTATGAATGAGATAAATATTTAACGGGGCTGCATTTATTTACACTCTTGCTGGAATGTGATAAAATGTATTACATTCAACATGAGACGTGTATCCCAGAGCGTACAGTGCAGAGGCCAACCTGCAGGCTGACAGATAAGGGATATAAAGGAAGTGCAGCTGTGAACGTAAGCTTCAGCTGTTGAGAAAATAGAGTGTATGGAGGTAGTATTTATGTTAACTGGAGCACAGGTAATGGTTAAATGTCTGGAAGCCGAGGGCATCAAGGCTGTGTTCGGCTACCCGGGTGTTGCGATCTGTCCTTTTTATGACAGTTTATATGATTCAGGTATCAGGAATATTTTAGTTAGACAGGAACAGAATGGCGGTCATATGGCCAGCGGTTATGCCCGGGTGACGAGGAAGCCGGCGGTTTGTGTGGCAACTTCGGGACCGGGGGCAACGAATCTGATCACAGCACTGGCAACAGCTTATGCTGACAGTATTCCGCTGATCGCGATCACAGGACAGGTTTCAAGTGAACTGCTGGGCAAGGATGTATTTCAGGAAGCAGATATTACTGGTTCTGCAGAACCCTTTGTTAAATACAGTTATCTTGTCAGAGATGCCAGAGAGATCCCACGTATTTTCAAGGAAGCTTTCCACATTGCATCTACGGGACGCCGCGGTCCGGTGCTGATTGATGTGCCGCTGGATGTTCAGCAGAAACAGATTGATTATGTGCCGGTGAATGAAGTCAGCATTCGTGGCTATAAACCGACAGTGAAAGGCAATAATCTTCAGATTCGCAAGGTTGTGGACGTACTGGCACATGCACATAAACCGCTGATCTGCGTGGGCGGCGGTACGATTCTCGGCAATGGCGAACAGGTTGTCCGTGAATTCGCCAATAAATTCCATATTCCGGTCGTATCAACGATGATGGGTATCGGTGTTATGCCGAATGATGATGATTTATATATGGGTATGTTGGGTACAAACGGCAAGCCACATGCCAACTATGCTGTCCATGAGTGTGATGTGCTTGTGCTTGTCGGTGCAAGAGTGGCAGACCGTGCGGTTGTCAAACCTTACAAGCTTGAGAGAAGAAATACAACCATCGTTCATATTGACGTGGATCCGGCTGAGATCGGCAAGAATCTCGGTACGACGGTACCTCTGGTCGGAGATGTCCATGTAATTTTTGAGAATCTTCTGCAGTATGAGATTCCGGGAAATTACACAGCGTGGAATGAAGAGCTGGCAGAGAAGAAGGCAGCTTATGTGGATAGACGTCATTTCAATCCGGATTTTGTCAATCCATGTCGTTTTGTCCAGACATTGAGCAGCAAGATGAATGACGATGCCATTTATGTGGCTGATGTGGGACAGAATCAGCTCTGGTCAGCAGATAATTATGTCATGAAGCATGGACGGTTCCTGACAACAGGCGGTTTTGGCACAATGGGCTATTCCATCCCAGCAGCTATTGGTGTACGTGCCGCATTGCCGGATACACAGATCGTTGCTGTCTGCGGTGATGGTTCTTTCCAGATGTCTCTGATGGAACTGGCTACCATGCGTCAGTGGAACCTGCCGATCAAGTTTGTTATTATGAGAAACGGCTATCTTGGTCTGGTACGTGAATACCAGCATCATACGTATCATGATCGTTACAGCGGTGTTTCTCTTGACGGCAGTCCTGACTTTGAGAAGATCGCGGATGCTTATGGACTGGATTATTTCCACCTTGAGCATAACGATGAGATGGAGCAGAGAATAGATGAATTTCTTGCATGTGAGCATGCAGCCATGATGGTTTGCGAGGTTTACAGTTTTGATTTGGTAAAGGAGTAATAGGCGGATGAAAGGAATATTTTCGGTATTAGTAGAGAATAAAGCCGGTGTATTGAGCAAAACCGCCGGATTATTTGCCAGAAGAGGTTTTAACATCGACAGTCTTGCTGTAGGTGAGACTGATGATAGAGATATTTCCAGTATGACCATCATCTCAACCGGGGATGAGCGTATCATGGAACAGATCGAGAAACAGCTGAACAAGAAGATTGATGTTATTAAGGTTCGCCGTTTTGCAGAGAATAAATGTGTAACAAGAGAACTTCTGATGCTGAAGGTGACGTATACGAATGTGACAAGATCAGATATTATGGAGATCTGCAATATTACAGGTGCCCATATTGCTGACCTTTCTCCGAAGTCCATGGTCATCGAGCTGACAGCCAAGACATCGAAGATCGATCGATTTATCAAGCTGATGCAGCCATTTGGCATCATTGAGATGGCACGTACAGGTGCACTGGCCGTGCAGAGAGATTCCAACGAATAGGCAGGTTTTTTATGAGACTTAGAAATGTAAGAGGATCAAGAGAGACGATAGCAGCGGATGAATGCGTTCTGCATGATCCTGAGGAGCAGCGGGCACAGAAGGGCCGCTGGCATGAACTTTTCGGCAATGACCATCCGATCCACATTGAAGTCGGCATGGGTAAAGGTCAGTTTATCATGACGCTGGCACAGCAGAACCCGGATATTAATTATATTGGTATTGAGAAGTATTCAAGCGTGCTTGTGCGTGCTTTGGAGAAATACCATACATATGAGGGCGACAATATTTTCTTCCTTCGCATGGATGCGGAAGAGATTGCGGATGTTTTTGATGAGAATGAAGTAGGCAGGATTTATTTGAATTTCTCAGATCCATGGCCGAAGGATCGCCATGCTAAACGTCGTTTGACTTCCAAGGAATACTGGGCACGATATGATCGGATTCTCTGCCCGGAGGGACGTGTGATCTTCAAGACAGACAATCGTCCGTTATTTGATTTTTCACTGGAGCAGGTGGAAGTGGCCGGCTGGCAGCTGGACAACTATACGTTTGACCTGCATCACAGTGAATATGCGGAAGGCAACGTTATGACCGAATATGAGGAGCGCTTTACAGCCAAGGGCAATCCAATTTGTCGTCTGGTGGCGCACAGAGATCCGCAAAAAAAAGGATAGAGCGAAGAAAACAGACCTTAGACGGATTTGTGAAACATTCAGGATTTTTCGAAAACATATAAAATTCCCCTTTTCACAGCAGGCGCGTTCGCACTGCCTAACACTGTCAGCGGTACATAAGATGCCAAAGGACGGCATCTAAGTACCGGACGTGTTAGGAGCACCTGCTGTGAAGAGGGGAATTTCCATATGTTTACCCGAGAATTGAGTGTTTCACAAATCCTGTTTCATGAAGTTTTTGACTGCACGCTTTGGATTTGAAGCGCTAGGTGCTGGATAAAGTTTAGAAGAAGATAATGTTTCGAAAACAATATTTCAGATTGCGGCATAAAATAGTCATAGGGAATATAAATCGGGAGGGGGATGCATGGCTTCTTTTAAGCAAAAAATGTCGAATAAGGCAGTGCTGTTTGCTTATGACCATAAACAAATTTCGAAGCGCGGGAAACGGTTGGGGGATTCTTATAAAGAAGTGAAAAAGACAATTGAAAATATTGGCAAGGATAAAACACGCTAAAAGTTGTTGTTTCATATAAGAGACATCTTTTGATATGACTTTGTATAAGATACAGAGAAAATATCAAAGGATGTCTCTTTTTTGATTTCTTGGATTTTGAGAAAATGCAGAGAATAAAAATCTGAAAAAATTAGAAAATATCTATTGACAATCTCTGAAAATGGGAATATAATAACCTCAACATCACGGAAACTAAGAAAATTAGATAAGACATTCTTCAAATGTAAGAATGCATGCAAGAAAGAATGTCTGAGAATAGCAGAACTCAATGCGGAAAACATATTTCTAAAAATTCGAGAATACAGTTGGAATTCCGGGCTGGGGCTGCCGTGATGATGACATGGCAAATATCCGGATCTTTGCACGAAACTTTATATATGACAAAACAAAAGAAAAAGGAGAAAGAACAATGAGTAAAGAATTAATGAATACCACAGAGATGAAAGAAGTTATTTCAAAAAGAACGGCCTGCATGAAGGTGTTTGAACATGCAGACCACCGTTTTACGGCGGCCATTTACGGCACACCGGTCCATTACATGAAGGACGGTCATTGGGAAGAGATCGACAACCGCCTGGAAGCGGCAGCTGATGAAGTGCCGGCTGATGCGGATGATATGGAAAATATTTCAGGGGCCTTCAGAGTCCGTCTGTCCAACAAGGTGAAGAAAAAGCAGATGGTTTCACTGGGAGAGGGCAGCAGAAAGCTCACATGGGGTTTTGTGGATGCCAATTCCGTGAAACGCCAGATTTTAAAGGAAACGGAGGAGCAGCAGCCGGATAGTGCCGGTGCGTTGGAGCATACGGCAGACAGTGAAAAGGACCCGACAGCGGCCTATGCCGTCAGACATTTAAAGAGCCGCATCCTTTATCCGGAAGCCTTCCAGGGTGTGGATATCCGATACACCATCGGCCCGGAAAGCCTGAAAGAAGATCTGGTCTTAAAGCAGGCAGACGCAGTGCATGCTTTCACATGGCGCTATGCCCCGAGTGGGTTAAAGGCCAGACAGGAAGGTGCGGATATCGTTTTTGAGGATGCAGGGGGCAGGGAAGCCTACAGACTGTCTGCACCGTATATGACGGATGCCGCAGGGGAAGTGAGCCACGGCCTGACACTGACCCTGACAGATGACGGCGGAGAAAAGAACAAGGAGGCGTATGTGAGACTGGAAGCGGATGCCAAATGGCTTGCGGCAGAAGAAAGAGCATATCCGGTGGTCATTGACCCGGTGGTGACCACCGATGTGGCCAGGGATAAGATCCAGGACTGCCATGTCTCTTCTTTCTACAATACAGACAATTTTTACAACAGCCATATCCTGAAGACAGGCAGGGTGGACGGTTCCGTCCTCAGAAGCTACCTGAAGTTCACCCTCCCGCAGCTCAACAAAGCTTCTGAGATGGTGACATCCGCCTGGTATGTGGCCATCAGACGCCCGGGCGGCTCGGACCAGCGCCGCATTGATATCCACCGTGTGACAAAGGACTGGAACAGTAAGACTGTCACATGGGACAACAAACCGTCTTACGACCCGAAAGTGGCGGACTATATCGCTTTTTCAGGTTCTGGACTGACAAGACTGGTCTTTGATATCACAGGTGTGGTAAAAGACTGGTATGCGGATGGGAAGAACTACGGCCTGATGATGAAAGAGCATGGGGAGGAAGAAGGTACGTATAACGAATACATTTCATCTGATGACAATCTGGATGATAATGCGGCCACACGTCCCCAGATCATGATCCAGTACGTAAGCTGCGAGGGCCTGGAGGATTTCTGGACGTATCACCAGCATGATATCGGCAGGGCCGGTACAGGCTATGTGAATGATTATAACGGCAGCCAGATCCTGGTGCATCCGACTTATGCCCTTTCCGGCAGCCGTGCACCTATCAGCCTGAGCCATGTGTTCAACAGCAGTGAACAGGGGGCGGATATCGGTTACGGCAAAGGCTTCCGTCTGAACTACCACCAGACCATGACGGCGAAGAAGATCGGAAGTACAGACTATTACTGCCAGACTGACGGTGACGGTACGAGAAGATATTTTGCCAAGGATACAACAGACAGCAAGTGGAAGGATGAGCTGGATCAGACCCGTATCCTGACACTGGATTCATCCAACAGATATACCGTGACGGATAAGGACGGCGGCAAACAGCACTTTTTAAACGGGCTGCTTGTAAAGGAGGAAGATGCTTCCGGCAACACGCTGTCGATCTTACACAACGCATCGAAGATCGTGAAGCTGACAGACGGCTCCGGCCGTGAAGTCAATCTGGCCTATGGCAGTGACGGCCATCTGTCCAAACTGACGGATGCGGCAGGCAGGGTAACAACATTTGGTTATACCAACGGTTTCCTGACATCCATCACAGACCCGGACGGTGCCGTGAGCCGCTTTACTTATGACACGGCAGCGGGCAAGGGCATGATGCTGACAGCGGCAGACCCTTACGGCTATAAAGTACAGTACAGCTATGGCAGCCGGGCCCCTTACAGGGTCAGCAAAGTCACGGAATATGCCGGCAGCACAGAGGGACAGAGCCTGACACTGGCTTACGGACATAACCGGACAAGCTTTACAGACAGCAAAGGAAGAAAAGAAGTCTATCTCTTTGACAATGCAGGGCGGACGGTCAGTGTGCGCAATGATGCCGGTTACGGTGCCGCATGGCAGTATCTGGATACGGCAAAGAATAAGAACAAACTGTCCGCGGCCACAGACCTGCGCTATGTATCCCCGCAGTATCTGAGGGGCGTCACAGGCGGTATGGCAGGCTGGACACGTTACAGCAATGCGGATCACGTTGTGGTGGAAGACAGTGCGGCGGGTGAAGCCTATATCGGCACAAAGTGTATCCGTATCCGCAGCACAGCGGCCTCCGGTGATGGTGCAGCCTACCAGAACCTGACGGTAAAGGCAGGAAAGCGATATGTCTTTTCCGCTTATGTCAAAGCTAGCGTCAGTGAACTGGCGGCAAAAGGGCGTATCTGGCTGCAGATAGAGGATACAGCAAAGAACCTGGCGGTCGTGGCGGATTCAGCCGGCATCACGGCGGGTACGGAGGGCTTTAAGCGCCTGTCAGTGGCCTTTACGGCACCGAATAACGGGACAGGCAATGGCACATCCTCCTTAAGGATCCTTGCCAGGACCCGCAACTTCAAGGGTACGGCATGGTTTGACGGCCTCCAGATGGAAGAAGGGGAGGCTGCGGGACGTCTGAACCTGGTTTCCAACAACTGCTTCCAGAATGGCATGACGGACCATACAGCCTTACAGTTCGCCAATGGTGACGGCGTGTTAAAGACCGGTGCGGCGGCACAGGTGCCGACCGTCTTAAAAGGCACTGTCAATGAGGATAAAGTCAACATCCGTGCTGCGGCGGGTACGGCATATAAAGCCCTTGTCATGGCACCGAAGGGCACCAGTGCCACCATCCATGGCGCAGACTATGACAGTGATGGTTCAATCTGGTATGCCATCCGTGCAAAGATCGGCAATAAGACCTATGACGGCTATATGAAAGGCACTTACCTGAACCTGTCCATTTCAGGGGCGGTTGTGACAGTCAGGGGTGTGGTTGCGGCAGACAACCTGAACCTGCGTGCAGGTGCAGGCACCGGCTACAGCGCAAAGACCATGATGGCGGCAGGCACAACGGTAGGCATCAAAGGTGCGGCCAAAGACAGCAGCGGCACGAAATGGTACCGTCTGGCCTTTACTAAAAATGGCACACAGTATGATGGCTATGCATCCGCAGATTATGTGGCGGTCATGCGTCCATCCACTTCCCATGCGGCACCGTCTGGTACGCTGAATGTCCGAACAGAACCGAATACCTCCTGTTCTGTGGCTGTCCAGATCGGCAGCAGTGACAAGGTAAATATCGTCAGCCATGCCGGTTTAAAGAACGGAGACCTGTGGTACGGTGTGAAACTGACCAAAGGAGGCAAAGCCTACACCGGTTATGTGCTGTCTGATCTTGTGACGGTTTCATCTACAGATGTTCCTGCAGAGATCCGGATGGGACAGCAGGAAAAAGTACCGGGCGGAAACGGCCCGACAGGGGACAGCGTTTTAAAGATCACAGGGGATGAGAAGAACAACAAGCGCTGCTATCAGCCACTGGCCATCTCCGGCAAAAAGGGCGACTGCTTCATGGCCTGCGGCTGGGGCTATGCCGACAGCGTGAGCCTGAAAGAGAAGTTCTTTGAGAGCGATCCCCATGCGGGCAACAGCTTAAACAGCAGGAAGAACCGTCATTTCGGCCTCCATATCAACTTCATATCCAGCGATGCCAATGACAGGAATGACATCCACTATGCGGAATTCGGGGCAGACTGCAGTGAATGGCAGTTCATGAACACCGCCTTTGTAGCCAGACATGACTATGTGCGTGTGGATATCGGCTTCGCATACGGCAGCAACAGCAACAATGCCTACTTTACGGGCCTTGGCCTTTATAAAGAAGAGTATGGCACAAGCTTTGCCTATGATGACAAGGGCAATGTGGTGAAGGTGACGGACCAGGCGAAGAAAAACAGCAGTTTTGAATATGACACAGCGGATAACTTAAAGAAGCTCATGGACCCGAAGGGTAATGCTTTTAAGTATGACTATGATAAAAAACACCGTGTGACAGGGGCGGCATCTGCGGCAGGCATGAAATATACCTTTGTCTATGATGATTATGGTAATCCGGTGACAGCGAGAACGGTTGATCCGTCGGCAGAGACGGATGCGAAGAAAGCCATGACATCAAAGGCGGCCTATACAACAGGCACGGCAGAAGGTCAGTACATGGCCTCCCAGACTTCACCGGAAGGTTCGGTGGTTACATACGAATGGAATACAGCAAGAGGCCAGATGAATAACACGACAGATGCAGCCGGAAATAAAGTCTCGTATACTTATGATGCGGTCGGAAGGCTTAGCAGTGTGTCTGGAAAAAGAGCGATCCGCGGCAGTGAAAAAGAGGTTAAAGGTATTTACACATATGATAAAGACCGTTTGACAAAACTCACTCATAACGGCTGTGAGTATAGTTTCTCTTATGATGGTTTTGGCAATGGCACGGGTGTGTCTATTGCAGGAACAAAGGTGATTGGCCATACATATGGGGCAAAGAATGGTACTCTCTCAAAGAGCACATATGCCAATGGCTGGGAAGTTACATATACTTATGATAACCTTGACCGTGTGACAGAAGTAAAAGCGTCGAAGGACGGCAGCAGCTATCTGATTGGCCAGTACATCTATGACAAACTAGGTCGTATCGCCCGTTTTGTGGACGGACAGGTATCTGGGAAATCCTGTACCTACGGCTATGACCTGACAGACAGGCTGTGTGAAGCGGTCTTTGATGACGGTACAGCCTACCGATATACCTATGATGCCAATGACTGCCTGGTAAAGGAAGTCCAGACCACACCTGATGGCGTAAGGACTGTCACAAGAGGTTATGATGCGGACAGTCGTGAAACAACTGTGATCTGCGGCAGTGCAAAGATAGAAAAGATCTTTGACAAGCTGGGAAGACTTTCATCCATTAAGAGAAATGGCGGTAAGCATACCACAACCTATACCTATGAAACAGCATCCGACGGCGGACAGACAGGACGGATAAAGACTGTGAAAAACGGCAGCGGCACATGGGAGTATGCTTATGATGCCTGGGGCAATGTGTCGAAAGCCACAGAAAACGGCAGTGCAGACAGCCATACTTATACCTATGATGCCCAGGGACAGCTTATCCGGGAATACGACCCGGGCAAAAAGCAGTTTATCCGTTATCAGTATGATATCGGAGGTAACCTGACAGAAGTACGCAGCTATCCGGTTTCAGAAAGCGGTGCGCCAGAAGGCGACGGAACCGTAGAAAAGCAATTTGCCTACAACGATGCATGGAAAGACCAGCTGACAGCAGTGACCATGGACGGCAGGACAAGAAATTTCACTTATGATGCCAACGGCAACCTGCTCAGTGACGGGAAATATACCTACAGCTGGACAAAAGGAAGCCTGCTTGAGAAAGTGACAGGCGATGGCCTGGAGGCTGTCTATACCTATGACGCATCAGGCATCTGGACATCCAAGAAGGTGAACGGCACTACAACAGAATACCTGACAGCGGGCGGTAGTGTCCTGTCAGAGAAGAAGAACGGTGTATGGCAGCAAGTCCTGATAAGGACAACCCGTACAGATTTAAGGGGTACTACTATGATGAAGAGACGGGGATGTACTATCTGAAGAGCCGTTACTATCAGCCGGAGATTTGCAGGTTTATCAGTGCGGATGATGAGAATGTGCTGAATATTGAACAAGGAAATTTAAATCAATTTAATTTATATCTTTACTGTTTGAATAATTCAGTTAATAGAGTTGATGAAACGGGAAATATCTCTGTATCTGCGTTACTTAGAGGCTTAGGAAATGCTTTTACTGGATTTTCTGCAATTGGCATAGGTGCAACCGTAATAGCATGTGGTGTAGCTACGCCTGTGATGTTAGGTATCGCCGTAGCCACTGTTGCGGTAGGTGTTTTAACGACTGTAAATGGAGCATCTGATTTAGGCGAGGCTTTTACAGGAAAGAATGTAGTCAAAGATGTAGTTTTCAATGGAAACACAAAAAAGTATAATACATATTCAGCGGCAGTAGCAACTGCGGCAACCATTGGAACGACAGTTTGTGGTGGTTGGGTAGCTAAGAATATTCCGAGAATAAAGGCTTATAATAACGTACAAAATTATAAATATACAAAAACTATATCAGATGCAAAGCATATGAGAAGAGTATATAATAATTCTACCTTAATACAAAAGCAGATTATAAAGTATGGTAAGATGCAAAAAGATTCTTTTGGCTATGTTTTTTCGGTTAAAGGGAATGTTAATGGAAGAACAGCTGTGTGGCGCTTAGGGATAAATGTTAAAAGAAAAATGGTATGGCATTTTGGACATGGATTTTAAAAAATAAGAGGCTTACATTTAGCTGAGGAGAAGAATAGGTGGGCGAAAATGTGGCATATACTGAATGATTTGAATGTAGATTTGTTTTCAAAAATAGGGAGATATTTTACTTGGTGTACCTTTTCGAATGAAAAACGAAGTGTATTGAATCAGAAATGACACAGTTTTTGCCCATTATGTAAATGGTTAAAATAAAAGCTTCTGGCGTAAAAAGATAAGAAAGTATAGGGGGGATAAAGTGTTTTTTTATAATTTGAATAGTAAGATATATAAAGGTAGGTCATATGTAGAAGATGATACTTCTCTTATTTTTAGGTACTCAAAAGGAATAGATTTAGTATTAGATTATACTATTTCTTTAGGAGGAAACCCAAGATATCTTATGGATTTATCTAGTAAAACGGGAAGGTGTGGTCCATTGAGATGTTTTTTGGCAGGTACCAAGGTTGTACAAAGAGGATTGGAAATACCTGAAGCCAAGAAAGGTGCATTGTATTTTCAAACGGCTGAAGAAGTAGTTCAGTATTCAGGAACAATGTATATGGAAATGGAAGATATATTTTATTATGACCAAAGGAATAATGTAGTGTGTATTGGGAATTTTGAATTAAAGGGAGAAGTAATAGAATTTGTTGAGAATACATATGCATTAATATGTGAAAATAAGTTGAAAGCAGTATTTATGCGGGTAAAGGGTATGGAAAGAAATATTGTTATAAAAAATGAGCATATATATTTGAAGAAAGAGAGTGATTGAAAGAACTCTATGGCCATTTGAATCAGAAATATATTCAAAAATTCTGTGTGCATGGGAACCATTATAAGAATTGTCAAATTTGTTTTAAAAGGATATAAAAATCTTAATTGCTTTTCCAATGCCCCGTATTCTTGCGGGGCATTCCATTACCACAAGAAAAATAAACTGAAAATATACAAACAAAAAATTGAGAGGAAAGGAGATTGATGAAAGATGAGAGATTTAATGTTACAGTTTTCAAATAACATTTTTATAGAAATCCTGATGCTGGCTATCTGCGCGGATACACTGCTGGGTGTCCTTCGGGCCATCAGGTTTCGGCAGTTCAACAGTTCTGTGGGGATTGACGGGGCCATCAGAAAGGTGGCCATGGTTGTCAGTGTGGGTGTCCTGATGCTGGCGGATTTATTGATTCATGTGAATCTTCTGGCTTTTATACCTGAGGAATATGTGCATGATCTGGGTGTTCAGAAACTGGGGATGTGCGAATTCTTCTGTCTGCTGTTTACAGCCTGTGAATGTTTATCCGTATTGAAAAACATGGTTCTGTGCGGCCTGCCGGTGCCGAAGAAGGTCGAAAGCTGGCTGAGAGATTTTCTTGCCAATATGACATCAGAGCTGCCAATGGACAATGGTATAAGTGATAAGATATATGAAGCAGGCGAGGCGAACACCAATGAAGCGAATACTAATAATAGTGTGCTGAATAAAATGAAGGCAGGAGGTGGAGAAAATGTCAGAAAATAAAAAGCTGTTAGTCGTCATTGACCCGGGACATACGGGGAATACCTATAATGCCGGAGCCGTGAAAGGTTATTATGAAAGCAAGGCTGTTTATGATTTGAGTCTTTATGAAAAGACAGCCCTGGAAAAGAGAGGGATTGATGTTATCCTGACAAGAGAACGGAATCAGGACCCGGGGCTTTATGAACGCGGACATATGGCAGTGAAAAAGGGGAACGGATATGCCAATGTTTTGTTTGAGAGCAACCATACGGATGCATTCAATGGAAAAGCCTGCGGTGTGACGGTGGTTCGTTCGGCACATCTTCCGGGATCAGAAAAACTGGCAGAGAAAATGATCGATGCCATTGTCAAAGTCATGAAGCCATCCACAGGTATTACTTATAACCGGGGAGTTGTGACAAAGACCCAGAGCAACGGCGCAGACTGGTATGGGGTTATCCGTGGGGCAGTATCAGGGGCAGCTTCACAGGGACAGGCGAAAAATGGCCCGGTTCGTTATGATTACATTGTTGAGCATGGCTTTCATGATAATCCCAAGGAATGTCTTTTCCTGTCGAAACAGGAGAATTTAAAGGCTATAGCGGAGGCCAAGGCAGCTGCAATAGCAGAGTATTTTGGTATTGGGAATAAAAAACAGTCAACAAATCAAAGTGGGCAGAGCAGTCAGAATGACCGGAATAATAACAGTCATCAGACAAATCAAAATACTTCGACAGATAGTACGACATTAAATAAAAAGACAGCATATCTGGTAAGAGTTTCTGTTGACGATCTGAACATCCGGCAGGCACCTACAATTTATTCAAAGGCTGTGGGATTTACAGGCAAGGGGGTATTTACCATTGCAGAAGAAGCAACGGGAATTGTCAATGTAGCCGGAGAGAAAAGCCGATGGGGAAAACTGAAATCAGGGCAGGGGTGGATATGCCTTGATTATGCAGAGAAAGTGACTTGAAAAGGGTTTTAACCTGTTCAAGATTAAGGAATGAGATGGTATAATGAAAGAGACAGCGGAAGGGAATGAGCCTAAAACTGTCTCTTGAATATTAAAGGACATGTAAGATACTGTAAGTGTAATGGTAAAGGATGAAGTATGCAGAATATATTATTTGTTTTAGAAATTGCAGCAATATTTTTTCTAATGTCAAAAGGCTGCATATCGGTTTTATTGTGGGTTATGTCTCTTATATTATTTCAAATGTCATATGAAAAGGGAAATGAACACATTTATCTGGAAGCAATAGAAGACTATCCCGTTCAGGATTGTGTAAAGCCGAAAAAGTTTAGATTTTTATATAAGAAACTAAATAAGTTATCTTATAAAGGTATACCTAAAGAAATGTATTACTGTGAAACAATCAAAGTATATGGATTTATCATCTATTCTATATCGGCTTTTGTAATGCTTTTTATAGATATACAGATGACATATTGGCTTGGCGGAGCTTATATCACACTTTATGTAGGATTAAGTCTTTTGAGTGCAGGTATATTGAAAAGAAAAAGTTTTATTGCCAGATATAAATTATTGAACAGGTATAATTTAAAATACTTGTTGGGGCCAGAGGATGAACCTTATCCCAAACAAGTAGGAAAATGCCGGATAGAGAGCGTGTTTCGGCGGGGAAGAAAAGTTTTTGCGGTTGTCAGGATGATAGATACAGGAGAAGAAAAAAACAGAGTATTAGTGCTTGGAAAAAAGGAGCACAATAGAGATACGTTTTATATTCTGTACGAAATTTGTAATGTGTATTACATTGTCTGACACAAAAGCAGTATTTATGCGGGTAGAAGGGACAGAAAGGTTTATATAATTAAGAGTCAGCAGAATTGGCTGCTGCCTCAAAAAGATTTGGTCATGCCAGGGGGAAGAAAGTCGTGAAAGAAATAAGAGGCGGTTTGCCGGAGCAATATTCAAATAAGGGATTTTGTTGGTTTTTTATTGGGTTATTTATAGTTTGTGTTTTTTTTGGTATTCTGTTATGCAGGGAAGGAACAGGAATTTGTGAGACTGTTATAGGAATCGGGTTTATGTATTTGGTTGTGTTGTATATTTATTTGAGATTTTCAGTATCATATGTTATAGATGAAACGGGGGTTACAATCACGTATATTAATTTTAAAATATGGACAGTTCATTTCAACTGGGATGAGTACTATGAAGTGGAATTTGGAACAACGAGAAAAAATGAGGCCGGTG
>OLND01002802.1_pt1 | contig 14918 bp, 15 predicted proteins | sample 1672031 | NCBI WGS metagenome assembly OLND01 (sample SAMEA3136638, study PRJEB25190) | human gut metagenome | biome: human gut; feature: human-associated habitat; material: faeces | place: Austria | collected 2013
CTGTCCCACAGATGGAGGAAAATTAAATGGCAAAATATAGAAAATTAAGCAGAACTTCTGACCAGAGAAAAGCATTACTGAGAAGCCAGGTAACAAGCCTTTTATATCATGGAAAAATTGTTACTACAGAAGCTAAAGCAAAAGAAATCCGTAAAATCGCAGAAGGCCTTGTAGCTATGGCTGTTCGTGAAAAAGATAACTTCGAAACTGTTACTGTAACTGCTAAAGTTGCTCGTAAAGATGCTGAAGGCAAGAGAGTAAAAGAAGTTGTTGACGGAAAGAAGAAAACTGTATACGATGAAGTACAGAAAGAGATCAAGAAAGATGCTCCTTCCAGACTTCACGCTCGTCGTCAGATGATGAAAGTTTTCTACCCGGTTAAAGAAGTACCTGCAAAGGGTGCCGGAAGAAAGAAAAACACTAAAGACGTAGATATGGTTGCTAAGATGTTCGATGAGATCGCTCCAAAATACGCTGACCGTAACGGTGGTTACACAAGAATCGTTAAGATCGGACCGCGTAAAGGCGATGCTGCAATGGAAGTACTGATCGAATTAGTATAATCCAGCCAGATTTTCGATTTTATATTTGTCCAGACGATGATAAGACTGCATATGTATGGTGTTCATGCCGTATATATGCAGTTTTTTTGTTATGCTATAGGAAATCACTTCCTTGTAACATAACCGTTTATTACCCTTGATTATTTGAGCCAGATAGCGTAAAATCGTAGAGTATATAAAAACCATATTGATGAAGAAGTGTTAAATAAGACATTGGAATGTTACAAAATACGAGAGCAAAAGATAAGCGAGGAATACAAATGACCGGCAGGAGATTGAAAAATTGAGGCAGAATACGAAAAAGAAACGATCAGGATTTGGTTATTTCATCAGGATGTTTTTGTTGTTGGTGGAATTACTGGCTGTTACACTGTTTCTGTGGGGAAATGATGCTTATTCCATATCTGCCACCACACCTGAATTTAAGTGGGAAAATTATAAAACGATCGCACATGCACTGGGAGGGATTGGTGATAAAACCTATCTGAATTCAAAAGAGAGTTTTCTGGCAGGCTATCAGATGGGGTGCAGGTTGTTTGAAGTTGATCTTGTGAAGACATCTGACAATGTATGGGTGTGCCGCCATAGCTGGTATCAGTCTCTTGGACAATGGGAAGGCGATGAAAAGAAAGTTCTGTCCTCAGAGGAATTCTTATCCCGGCCCATTTATGGAAAATATACTCCTATAACATTTGAAGATCTGCTGGTGCTGCTGAGCGATTATCCGGATACTTTTGTGATGCTGGATTCCAAGCAGTATTCTGTCCGTAATTATCAGAAGACGGTGGAGGATTATGCTGATTATATCGAACTTGCAGAAGCGGCAGGTGTTCCGGATGTGATGGGACAGATCATACCGGAAATCTATAATCAGGCAATGTTTGCCGGAACAGCACTGCTGTATGATTTTCCTGGATATATTTATTCCTTATGGCAGGAATATTCTACAGAAGAACTGACTGAGATCGCAGCATTCTGTAAAGAAAAAAATATTCAGGCAGCTACAGTCTATTATAAATACTGGTCAGAGGATGTGCAGAAGATTTTTGACAAAAAAGGAATCAGGTTATATATTTATACTGTGAATGACCTGAAGGAAGCACAATATTATATGCAAGAGGGTGCGGCAGGTGTATGCTCAGACTATTTGCAGGATACTATGTTTAACTGATCTGTCCTGTTGGCATTATGAAATGGTCATAGAGGATTATTATAGCTGTAGCTGTTCTAGAGCGTGTCTGAAAAATCATTCCCGCAATCTGCACGCCCCGCTTTGCGGTATATTTTGCTCGAATTCGGTTGCCGTAGCCCGCTACGACGCCCTCATCCGGGCAAAATCTCCCACAAATTGTGACATACATCTTGCGGAAAGCATTTTTCAGACACGCTCTAGGATGAATAAGGGTAAAGATATCAGGAGCAAAAAGAATTTTAAATAAGCGGCAATAACAAAGATTATATTATAAAGGAAATTATCATACACAATGAAAATAAGAGTAATGATTGCTGTCTGTGCAGCAAAATTTGTAGGATACGTATGTAAGAAAATGGGAAGACAGGGTGTGACCTGGGCAGGAAAAGTGGCGATTAAGATCTGTCCGGACATTCTGGAACAGCTTTCCTCACAGGTACGAAAGGCTATTTTTGCAACCTGCGGTACAAATGGAAAGACAACTACCAACAATATGCTCTGTGCGGCACTGGAAGCGGAAGGACAGAAAGTAATCTGTAACCATACAGGTTCCAATATGCTCAATGGAGTTGTTGCCGCATTTGTGCTGGCTTCGAAATGGAATGGTAAAATTGATGCGGACTATGCATGCATTGAGGCCGATGAAGCATCCACCAGACATATTTTTCCGAGAATCAAACCGGACTATATGCTTCTGACAAATCTTTTCCGCGACCAGCTTGACAGATACGGAGAGATTGATATCACTATGAACATTCTGGAAGAAATGATGCGCAAGGTTCCGAAGATGCAGATTATTGTAAACGGTGATGATGCATTATCCGCATATCTTGCCATGGATTCCGGGAATCCATATGTAACTTATGGTATCAGTAAACCGGTGATCAAATCAGCAGCAAATGAAATCAGGGAGGGACGTTTCTGCAAGCGATGCGGTGAGAAGCTGGAATATCGTTTCTATCATTACAGCCAGCTGGGAGATTATTATTGTCCAAAATGCGGATTTGCAAGACCGAAGCCGGATTTTGATGCGGAGGATGTAAAGGTAGGCGACCAGCTTAGCTTTTGTGTAGAAGGAAAACACATTGTAGCAAATTATAAGGGATTTTATAATGTGTATAATATACTGGCAGCTTATGCGGGAGTGAGGACTGCAGGATTTGCGGGAGAGCATTTCGGGGATATGCTCCGCAGATTTAATCCGGAAAACGGACGTATGGAGCAGTTTCGTATTAAGGGAACAGGAGTAACTTTAAATCTTGCCAAGAATCCGGCGGGATTTAATCAGAATATTTCCGCAGTGATGCAGGATCAGGCACCGAAGGACATCATTATTGCGATCAATGATAATGCTCAGGACGGAACAGATATTTCCTGGCTCTGGGATGTTGATTTTGATCTTCTTGGAAATGATTCAGTGAAATCTATCACTGTAAGCGGTATCCGCTGTCAGGATATGCGTCTGCGCCTGAAATATGTGGATATTCCTTCTATTCTTCAGGGAGATGTTGAGAAAGCAATCCGCGACAGAGTAGAGGACGGAACAGGAAACCTGTATGTGCTGGTAAACTATACAGCATTATTCAGTACAAGAAACATTCTGAAGAGACTGGAGGGTGAGAGATAATGAAAATCACAATAGGACATTTATATCCGGATCTTCTGAATCTTTATGGTGACAGAGGTAATATTCAGTGTCTGATGAAGAGATGCCAGTGGCGTGGGATTGAGGCTGAGACCATACCGTTTGAGCTGGATGATAAAATAGATTTCTCGAAGCTTGATATCGTACTTCTGGGTGGCGGTTCGGACAGAGAGCAGATGATCGTATGTGAGAAGCTTCAGGAAATCCAGCCGGATTTTAAGGCTTATGTGGAAGATAACGGCGTTGTCATTGCAATCTGCGGTGGCTATCAGTTACTTGGGAAGTATTACAAAACAGATCAGGGAAACATGAAAGGACTGGACCTGGTAGACTTGTATACAGAGCAGGGCGAAGGCCGTCTGATCCAGAATATCGTTCTGCAGAGTGAGCTGTTTGATATGCCGATCGTTGGATTTGAGAATCATGGAGGAAGAACCTGCATTAATAATAACAAACCACTGGGAAAAGTACTTTACGGTGCAGGAAATGACGGTAAGTCAGGCTATGAAGGCGTAGTATATAAGAATGTGATAGGGACTTATCTGCATGGACCGTTACTTCCGAAGAATCCGCAGCTTGCAGACTGGCTCATTCAACATGCGTTGGAAAGAAAGTATGGAAAAGAAACAGAACTTACACCGTTAGATGACAGTCAGGAAAAAGAAGCAAATGACTATATATACCACAGATTTGTAAGAGGATAATTATGGCGAAATCATGTAATCAAAAAGGAAAAATACTGTATCTGCAGAAAATGCTGTCTGAGACAACCAGCCAAAAGCCTGTCACCATGCAGGAGATTCTGGCAAAACTGGAAGAACAGGGGATTCGAGCTGAGCGAAAGAGTATTTATGATGATATGGAAACCCTGCGTGATTTTGGAATGGATATACATTACAGAAGAGGACGGGAAGGAGGATATTATGAGGAAAAATCTGCTTCAGATAAAACAGAAGCGGATAATACGATAATACATCAGCCAGATGGCGAAACAGGAGAGAAATCTGAAAATGTGCAGGAACAGATTGGAAAAGAATCTGAAGCACCTGCAAAGATCAGTGCTCCGACACCCTCCCAAACAGGAGAGAATATAAAAGAAATCAGGCTTGTATGTCAGAATTCTACAAAGAAAAAAATCCAGCGTACCTTTGGTTCGGAGATTTTCTGCAAAATAAAGGGGGAGGATAATTTTATTGTAACTGTTGAGGTTGTGGTTGATAAGGCATTTTTTGGATGGTTGACTTCTATGGGAAGAAATGTACATATTCTGAAACCAAAGAAAGCAGCCGTTGCCTATCGGGATTATCTGAAGAACATTGCAAAAGATTATAAGGGAATTGATAAATAAATATGATATCAGAAAGGATCGTATTATGAAAAGAAGAGCAACAGCTATTCTGCTTGGAATAATGGTATCCTCCATGTTCCTGTCTGCCTGCGGGAAGAATGAGGCAAAAGAAGCAGCAAATGAAAGCGCCCAGGTAGAAGAAGAGGGCGTAGGCGAAGTAACTGAGGAAGGTGAAAAAGTAGAGGCAGAAAATAAAAATGCTTCTGATGCCGATGACAGCAGCAAGGCAGGAGACAGTGCAAAATCAGACGAAGACAATAAAGAGACATCAGTGAAGGAGGAAGAAGACGGAGATTCTTCAGGCAAAGATTCAGATGATGAATCAGAGGAAGATGCTGAGGTAACGGAAGCTTCTGCTGGAAAGATAGGTGTGCTTCTTTCTGATGACGATGAGGATGCAAAAATTGACAGCGAAGAGATGACTTCGCAGATTGAAGATGGAGGATATGAGGCAGATGTGAAGAATGCCGGCGGCGATCCTGCGCTTCAGATTTCCCAGATTCAGGAATTTATTGATGAGCAGGTTTCTGCCCTGATCATTGATCCGGTAGATTCCTATGGTCTGACAGATATCCTGAAAACTGCCAATGAGCAGGAAATACCGGTTATTTCTTATGACAGTCTGATCCGGGATACTGCGGATATCAATTATTATGCAACCTATGATACCAGATCCATAGGAAATGATATTGCCAAAGAAATTATCAAAAAAATGGATCTGGATAAAGCCAGAGAGGATAAGAAGTCTTATACAATAGAATTTCTCATGGGATCTCCGGATGACAATGCTGCACTGTTTCTGTGTAATGGAATCCAGGAAGGGCTTCAGGAATATCTGGATGATGGAACACTTGTATGCAAATCCGGAAATACGTCATTGGATGATACAGGAATCATGAGATGGAGCGAGACATCTGCAAAGACAAAACTTGATTCGATTATAAGTGAGTTTTATGCAGAGGAGAAGGCTCCGGATATTATCTGTACTGCATATGACGGATTTGCTTATGCTGCAGAGGAAATTTTAAGTGACAGTGGTCTGGAACCGGGAAGTGATGAATGGCCGATGATCACAGGATATGGCAGTGAGGCACAGGCAGTAAAGGATATTGCAGCAGGTAAAATGTCATTTACCATGTTTATGGACCGTAAGGAACTGGCTAAGGGCGGAGCACAGATGGCCATTGACTATCTGACAGGAGAGAAAGTTGACGTAAAAGATTATTCACAGTATGATAACGGAGTAAAGATTGTGGGAACTTTTACATGTGGAGCACAGATGATCGACAAGGATAATTATCAGATTCTTGTGGATAACGGAACTTATACGGAAGATGAGATCGCTCCTGATCCCACACCGACACCGGAGGTGACACCTGCGCCAGAGGCAACACCTGTGCCGAAAGTGACATTAAAGACAGCCTCAGAGGAAGATTCAAAAGAAGTGACACCAACTCCCGAAACAGAAGATAAATCAGAAGGTGAAACGAGAGAAAATCTGATCTATGATTCCGAAGATAACTCAAAAGTGGAGAAAACATCAGATCAGAAAAAATAAAGAATTCATAGAACAAAAAAGGATGGGTTTTCCCATCCTTTTATAGTTAATCTCTGAAGGTTAAGGAATCGTCTGTCATGGAATCAACGATAGCAAGAGATTCAAGACGTATTCCCATATCGCGGATCTCCTGACCGCCATGCTGGAATCCTTTCTCAATAACAATACCGGCTCCTTCAAGAGTTGCCCCTGATTTCTTAACAATATCGATCAGGCCGAGAAGTGCACATCCGTTAGCAAGGAAATCATCAATCAGAAGTACATGATCTTCAGGTCCGAGAAACTTCCTGGAAAGGATCACATCATATACTTTCTTATGAGTGAAAGATTCTACTTTAGTTGTATACATTTCGCCATCCAGATTCACGCTCTGTGCTTTCTTGGCAAAAACTACAGGTACATCAAAGTACTGTGCAGCAATACAGGCGATACCGATACCGGATGCTTCAATTGTAAGGATTTTAGTGATTGGACAGTCGGAGAAGCGGCGTTTGAATTCTTTGCCGATTTCATTGATGAGGGTAATATCCATCTGATGATTTAAGAAACTGTCTACTTTTAAAATATTTCCCGGTTTTACAACTCCATCCTTAAGAATTCGGTCTTTTAAAAGCTTCATAGATTTCTCTCCTTTATATATGTAATTAGTTTGTAGCTGTCGGTAACTATCCGGTACACTGCTTCCCGAAAGTACTGAATAGTTACAGTTACTGTGAATATGCAGAATTCAAAAAAACATCAGGCTGCAAAATGAACAGTAACATTGCTGTTTTGATAATTATAAACTATGATACGCTATAATTCGTCTTCATGCAATTATTTTTGACAAAAAATCTAAAAATAATTATAATAGTCTCAGACTGGTTGGGAAAAACCGCAGGACAATCTGTGCAGATTGCCGTAAATCAGCCGAAGAGGGCTAAATAGTGAAACGGATTGTGAATATCCGTCTTACGGACTGGAGATGGAATATGAAAGAATATGAACTGATATGGGAAATTTTTAATAAATGTCCGCGGAATCAGATGCGTGATGTTTTTGTGGAAGAGCTGGAACTTGAGGATCCGGAAGAATATATCAGAAATAAATTCAAAGGAAAAGAAGTTTCCTATGAGAAAACTGTCCTGGAGGATGGAACCATTATTTTTGATATTACGACTTCACAAATAAAACAGCGTTGCTCCTTTACAGAAATTTGACAAATGTGGTATAATATCATTTACGCTGTACGGAAGTGCTGTAAGCAGGAAAGCCACAGACAGTGTGTGAGGATATAAAGACAGATAAGCGGTAAAGAATCGGATATTCTGAAAGAGAAAGGGGAATGTTATGGCCGAGGAACAAAAGACACATACGCATGTACTGGAGGATGGGACGGTAGTTGAACATTCTCACGGGGAGCATGGGCATCATCACAGTCATGCGCATACAAAGGCAGTGCTGAATCGTATGTCCAGAGCAATCGGACATATGGAATCTATCAAACGTATGATAGAGGACGGAAGAGACTGTGCGGAAGTTCTGATACAGCTTTCAGCAGTGAAATCTGCTATCAATAATACAGGTAAGATCATTCTGCAGGATCATATCGAACACTGTATCGTAGATGCAGTGGAACATGGTGATAAAGAGGCAATTAAAGAACTTGAGGTAGCAATTGACAGATTTGTAAAGTAATATGCGTACTCTGGAGTTTGTTTGAAAAATGCTTTACGCAAGATGTGCGTCACAATTTGTGGGAATGATTTTTCAGACACGCTCCACACTGGCAATAGAGAATATTTTGTTATTGTTCACACACCACTATCCCGCGAGGTGTTTTGGCATGAATATGCCAAAATCCCGAGACATACAAGCCAAAATTCCATTGCCGCAGGCAATCTGGAATGAATTTTGGCTACGTTACTGTGAACGGAGTGAACAGTAACAATATTTTGTCAGTACAGCAGTGCGTAAATATAAAGGAGAAGATTAATTATGGCAAAAGAATGTAACAACACTTCATGCGACAAAGCAAGCTGCGAAGGTTGTTCAAGCAGCAAGAAACAGCAGAGCTTTCAGGCAGAAATGAATGCTCAGTCAAATGTAAAACATGTGATCGGGGTTGTCAGCGGAAAGGGTGGAGTTGGTAAATCCTTCGTAACAGGCTCTCTGGCAAACATGATGGCAGCACAGGGATACAAAGTCGGTATCCTGGATGCGGATATCACAGGACCGTCCATCCCGAAAATGTATGGATTAAAGGGTGCAGCAATGGCAAATGATGAAGGTATCTACCCGATGATCACAAAAAACGGGATCAAGGTAATGTCCATCAACCTTCTGCTTCCTACAGAGGATACTCCTGTAATCTGGAGAGGTCCGGTTCTTGCAAATATGGTAAAACAGTTCTGGACAGATGTTATCTGGGGCGACGTAGACTATCTGTTTGTGGATATGCCTCCTGGAACAGGTGATGTTCCGCTTACAGCATTCCAGTCTCTGCCGATCGAAGGAATCGTGATTGTAACATCACCTCAGGATCTGGTTAAGATGATCGTTAAGAAAGCCTTTAATATGGCTGAGATGATGAAGATACCGGTACTTGGAATCGTAGAGAACTACAGCTATGTGAAATGTCCGGACTGCGGAAAAGAGATCAAAGTCTTTGGTGAGAGCCATATTGATGAGATCGCAGCAGAGCTGAAGGTTCCTGTACTTGGAAAAATGCCGATTGATATGGATTATGCAACCAAGGCAGACGGCGGATTCTTTGCAGCAATCGATAATCAGTATATTACTGATGCACTGGCTGTAATGCCGAAATAAGAAAGTTGACCAAATAGTGAAGTGGATTGTGAATATCCGCCGGACTTCAGATTGAAAAACAGAATAGAAAAATAATAAGAAGTTCTCATTCAGTAAGAAACGCGATTATAAAAATTGTTGTTTCAGTACTGAGTGAGGACTTCTTTTATTGTACAAAGGCTTTGCAACTGCAGCATAGAAATTTCATAGTATGGAAATTTTATAGTATGAAAATCCTGTAAAAAATTATCTGTAGTATTTTTGAAGGAAATTTTTTGATGAGTATGATGATCATATGGAAGTAAACATTTCAATAAAGCGTTCAGCAGCCTGAGAGACAGTAAGACTGTCATGCTGGGCAAGTATAAGCTGACGTCCGGGAAGAGGCTCTTTTAACATGAGCGGTGTCAGCTGATCATTTTCTTTTAACATATAATCAGGAACACAGGCAATCCCCAGTCCAATCCGTGCCAGATCCAGAAGCAGGTCATTACTGTTTAACTCTACTTCAGGAAGAAGCTTGAGATTATGGGCTGTGAATGCCTCTCGCAGATATTCACTGGTGGTACTTTTGGGGGAAAGCATCAGGATTGGATAGTTCAGAAGCTCCTGCAGTTCGGTCTGAACAGTGTGTACAGGAAAGTAATCCGTATTGGCAACGAATACATCGTGGAATTCTTTTAGCACACGTGTCTGAAAATGGCTGCCAAGTCTGGAATTAGGACAGTTGCATACAATCAGATCTGCCTGACCTTTCTCCAGAAGCTCTGCACAGCCGATGGAGGTACTGTTTGTGACTTTGATACGGACATCCGGGTAGGTCTGATGGAATTTCTGAAGATAATCAATGAGAAAATACCGGCAGATCGTATCGCTGGCAGCAATACGCAGTTGGCCTTTCAGCAGATTGTCTCCTGACAGGAGAGATTCTCCCTCGTCCAGAAGCTGGAGAGCCGGTTTTACATGCTGGAGCAGAAGTTCTCCTTCAGGAGTTAACAATACTTTCTTGGTACTGCGGATAAAAAGAGGATGATTTAGCTTCTTTTCCAGGGTTTTAATGGACTGGCTGACTGCTGACTGGGAGATAAAAAGCTGTCGGGAAGCCTCAGAAAAGCTCAGGGTGGTGGCAACATAGTAGAATACTTTGTATAGTTCAAGATTAATATCCATAGAAATAAATCCTTTCATAAAATAATGTGATGATACAAATTGTCGGCAGCAATGGAACTTTAGAGCTTGTATGTCTCGGGAGTTTGGCATATTCATTCCAAAACATTTCACGGATAGTGATTAATTAGTGTTACTGTTCACTCCGTTCTCAGTAACACGCTTCGCGATGCACAGAATTTATGCTAATCGCATAAATTCGCGCGGTATGTCTCGGGTTTTCTGTGACCTTCGCTCACAAAAAACACCTCGCGGGATATTACCAGTGAACAGTAACTAATTAGTTACATTAATAAAAAATATAAGATATATTAATTTTACTAATGATATTTCCTATGATACTATAAAGAAAGCAATAGTTCAAGCAGCAGGTTCACTGGAGTCGGGCTGCAAGGTGCTTTTAAAGCATTTTTAAAACAATGCATACATAAGAAAGGAGTTTCTATGAGTAACGTAAGACGTGTCTATGTAGAAAAGAAACCGGCCTTCGCTGTACAGGCAAAGGAATTAAAACATGAGGTCAGCAGCTATCTGGGAATTAAATCCGTAACAGCAGTACGTGTGCTGATCCGCTATGATGTAGAGAATATTTCTGATGAAGTTTTTGATAAAGCATGCAAAACTGTTTTTGCAGAGCCACCTGTAGATGATTTATATCTGGAGAATTTTGAGGCAGCAGAAGGCTCCCGCATCTTCTCTGTAGAATTTTTACCGGGACAGTTTGACCAGAGAGCAGATTCTGCTGTTCAGTGTGTACAGTTCCTGGATGAGAATGCACAGCCTATCATTCGTTCCGCAACTACTTATGTAATTGAAGGAACTATTTCAGATGAAGAATTTGATGCTATCAAGCATCACTGCATCAACCCTGTAGATTCCCGTGAGACAGGTCTGCAGAAACCGGAAACACTGGTAACTGTATTCCCGGAACCGGAAGATGTTAAGATTTTTGACGGATTTAAGGAAATGCCGGAAGCAGAATTAAAGGAACTTTATGATTCTTTAAATCTTGCCATGACATTCAAGGATTTCCAGCATATCCAGCATTATTTCAAAGAAGAAGAGAAACGTGACCCGTCCATGACAGAAATCCGTGTACTTGATACCTACTGGTCTGATCATTGCCGTCACACAACCTTCTCCACAGAGCTGACAGATGTAAAATTTGACGAAGGTGATTACAAAGCACCGATCGTAGATACCTACAACAAATATCTTGCTGACAGAGAAGAACTTTACAAAGGCCGTAAGGACAAATTTGTCTGCCTGATGGATCTGGCTCTGATGGCTATGAAGAAACTGAAAGCAGAAGGAAAGCTTGCTGATCAGGAAGAATCTGATGAGATCAATGCCTGCAGTATTGTAGTTCCTGTAGACGTAGACGGTAAAGAAGAGGAATGGCTGATCAACTTCAAGAATGAGACACATAACCATCCTACTGAGATCGAGCCATTCGGTGGTGCAGCTACCTGCCTTGGCGGTGCAATCCGTGACCCGCTTTCAGGACGTACTTATGTATATCAGGCAATGCGTGTAACAGGTGCAGCAGATCCTACTGTTTCTGTAAAAGAAACTCTCAAGGGTAAACTTCCGCAGAAGAAACTGGTAAGAAGCGCAGCTCATGGCTACAGCTCCTATGGAAACCAGATCGGTCTTGCAACAGGCTATGTAAAAGAAGTTTATCATCCAAATTATGTGGCAAAACGTATGGAAATCGGTGCTGTTATGGGTGCTGCTCCCAGACGTGCGGTTATCCGTGAGAATTCTGATCCGGGAGATATCATTATCTTACTTGGAGGACGTACAGGACGTGACGGTATCGGTGGTGCTACCGGTTCTTCCAAGGTTCATACAGAGGCTTCCATCGAAGTGTGCGGTGCTGAGGTTCAGAAGGGTAATGCACCTACTGAGCGTAAGATCCAGCGTATGTTCCGCCGTGAAGAAGTCAGCCATATTATCAAGAAATGTAATGACTTTGGTGCAGGCGGTGTTTCCGTTGCTATCGGTGAGCTGGCAGCAGGTCTTAGAGTAGACCTTGACAAGGTTCCGAAGAAATATGCAGGTCTTGACGGAACTGAGATTGCAATTTCCGAATCTCAGGAACGTATGGCTGTAGTAGTTGACCCGAAAGATGTAGATACTTTCCTTGGCTATGCAAATGAAGAGAACCTGGAGGCAATTCCTGTTGCAGTTGTAACAGAGGATCCTCGTCTGGTACTTGTATGGAGAGGAAAAGAAATTGTAAATATTTCCCGTGCATTCCTGGATACCAACGGTGCACATCAGGAAACAACTGTAGAAGTAGAAATCCCGAACAAAGAAGGCAATCTCTTTGAAGAGCGCCCGGATGTAGCTGATGTAAAAGCTAAATGGATGGAAACTCTGGCAGACTTAAATGTATGCTCTCAGAAAGGACTTGTGGAAATGTTCGACGGTTCTATCGGAGCAGGCAGCGTATTTATGCCATATGGTGGTAAATATCAGCTTACAGAGACTCAGTCCATGGTAGCAAAGGTTCCGGTACAGAATGGTAAAACAGATACTGTAACCATGATGAGCTATGGCTTTGATCCGTATTTATCCTCCTGGAGCCCATATCACGGAGCTGCTTATGCAGTGACAGAGTCCGTTGCAAGAATCGTGGCTACAGGTGGTGACTATAAGAAAATCCGTTTCACATTCCAGGAATACTTCCGTCGTATGACAGAAGATCCTAAGAGATGGAGCCAGCCTTTCGCAGCACTTCTCGGTGCTTATGCAGCACAGATGGGATTTGGACTTCCATCCATCGGTGGTAAGGACAGTATGTCCGGTACATTCAATGATATTGATGTACCTCCGACACTGGTATCTTTCGCTGTTGACGTTGCGAAGATCCAGGATGTGATCACACCGGAATTAAAGAAAGCAGGAAACAAACTGGTATGGCTTCGCGCACCGAAGGATCAGTATGATCTGCCGGATTATGCAGGAATCATGGATCAGTATGAAAAACTTCATAAAGATATGCAGGATGGCAAAGTTGTTTCTGCTTATGCACTTGACCGCCATGGTATTGCAGCTGCAGTTGCAAAGATGGCATTTGGTAATGGCATGGGCGTGAAGATCGAGCATAACCTTGACCCGAGAGATTTCTTTGCACCTGGATTTGGTGATATTATCCTGGAAGTTCCGGATGGTAAGGTTGGTGAGCTTTCCATCACTTATACAGTGATCGGTGAAGTAACTGCTGACGGTAACTTCTCCTATGGAAATACAGTGATCACTGTAGACGAAGCTGAAAATGCATGGAAAGGTACTCTGGAAAAAGTATTTAAGACAGTTTCTTCTGAGAATGATAAAGAGGCAGCTGCCAGAGATGAGAAGCTTTATCGTGCAGACAGCATCTATGTATGCAAGAACAAAGTTGCAAAACCTCGTGTATTTATTCCAGTATTCCCTGGAACAAACTGCGAGTATGACAGCACACGTGCATTCGAGCGTGCAGGTGCAGAGGTGGATGTAAAAGTATTCAAGAACCTGACTGCTGAAGATATCCATGACTCTGTAGAGCTTTTTGAGAAAGCGATCGATCAGGCACAGATCATCATGTTCCCGGGCGGATTCTCCGCAGGTGACGAACCGGATGGTTCCGCGAAATTCTTTGCAACTGCATTCCAGAATGCGAAGATCAAAGAAGCTGTTATGAAGCTGATCAATGAAAGAGACGGTCTGGCACTTGGTATCTGTAACGGATTCCAGGCTCTGATCAAGCTTGGTCTTGTACCTTACGGCGAAATCTGCGGACAGAAAGCAGATTCTCCTACACTGACATTTAATACTATCGGACGCCATATCTCCAAGATGGTTTATACTAAGGTTGTTAGTAATAAATCTCCTTGGCTGCAGAAAGCACAGCTTGGCGGTGTATACTGTAACCCGGCTTCACATGGTGAAGGACGCTTCGTTGCAAATGAAGAATGGCTGCAGAAGCTGTTTGCAAACGGACAGGTTGCAACTCAGTATGTAACTCCGGATGGACAGCTCAGTGTTGATGAAGAATGGAATGTCAATGGTTCTTATATGAACATTGAAGGTATTACCAGCCCGGATGGACGTATCCTTGGTAAGATGGCACATAGCGAACGTCGCGGGGATGGTGTTGCAATCAACATCTATGGCCAGCAGGATATTAAGATCTTTGAGTCTGGAGTGGAATATTTTAAATAAACTCTTTCCGGGACGGAAGGTTCCCAGAGGAAGGACAGAAAGCGCTGTCCCTCCTCTGGACTCCACCCTTGCGCTTCTTTTAAGGGCAGCGCCGGGATTGTGGTGTGGAGGAGTGTATTAACTTTGCGTATTCGCCTGGTTGGGCAGCGCCCTTTTTTGATGATGAAAATAATAAAAACTATTGCAATTTCGTGGCTTTTTGAATATACTATATGTAACAGAGTTGCCCGAAGCCTTTTTGGCATTGGGGACCAAGCTGAGACTTGTGCTCAGCTTTTTTACGTTAAGGAGTGATTTTATGGATTTGAAAAAGCCATTGACTTTTGATGAGCAATTGGATAAGTTAGCTGCCCATGGGATGATTATCAGAGACAGAGAAAAAGCAAAAGATATTTTGAATTTGTGACATAAACATATTTGCAGCAGTCAAAAGAAGAAGCAACATGTTT
>OLND01002805.1_pt1 | contig 14903 bp, 12 predicted proteins | sample 1672031 | NCBI WGS metagenome assembly OLND01 (sample SAMEA3136638, study PRJEB25190) | human gut metagenome | biome: human gut; feature: human-associated habitat; material: faeces | place: Austria | collected 2013
TACGCTGCGGGCGGGGCATGCCCCGCCCCTACGGTGCTGCTATACTTTACTGCACGTCGGCCCAGGTGGTCAGTTCGCCGGTGTAGATGCCCTTGATCTGGTCAACGGTCAGATCCTCGGTGGTGTTGGCAGGGTTGACGACGACGGCGATGCCATCCAGTGCCAGGACGGTAGCCTTGGCGCCGCCCTCGGTCTCGGAGTCCTTCAGCTCACGGCTGGCCATACCGATGGTGTAGGTGCCGTCCAGCGCACCGGAAACACCGGTGGTGGAGTCGGTGGTCAGCAGCTCAAGCTCGGCGTTGGGGTTGACGGTCTTGTAGGCCTCGATGAGCTTCTCCATCAGCGGAGAGACAGAGGAAGAACCACCGACGGTGATCTTGCCGGCAGGCTGGGCGGAGGTGTAGTCCGCGCCGTCCTCGCCGATGTAGCCCTTATCGGTGGCGAGTGCCTGACCGTCCTTGCTCAGGCAGTAGGCGATGAAGTCCACGGCCACGGGATCGGTGGCATCGCCGTTGGTAACGATGTTGAACGGACGGGCCAGTACATAGCTGCCGTCCTTGACGGTCTCGGCGGAGGCGGCCACACCGCCGACCGTGACGGCCTTGACGGTGTCGTTCAGAGAGCCAAGGCTGATGTAGCCGATAGCGGTCTCATCGTTGGCAACAGCGGTCATGACGCCGTTGGTGCTGGACTGGATGGCGGCCGCCTCGGTGGTGTTGTCAACCTTCTTGCCGTCGGCGTTCTTCTCCTCAACGCCGGTCAGCTCAATGAAGGCGCCGCGGGTGCCGGAGCCGTCCTCTCGGGAGATGACGGTGATATCCTGGTCGGTGTCGAAGTCGCCGGTGCTCTCGGCAGGGGCAGCCTCGGAAGCAGCCTCCGAGGAGACAGCCTCGGTGGAAGCCGCCGTGCTCTCGACGGCGGTGTCAGCGGTGGAATCAGCGGAGCCGCAGGCGGCAAGGCTCAGTGCCAGAGCGGCAGCGGTAACAGCAGCGATTGCAGAAGTACGTTTCATGTAAAGTATTCTCCCTTTTCCCCAATATTGTTTTTGGTATAGTGTTTTGGGTGTGTTCTCATCGGAACGACCCTATTGTACCGCCTTTTTTTGCGGGTATCGACCATGGTGCGGTACAATCGCGGTAAAGCTTTTGCAAAGATGTCCCCGGTTTTGTGTGGGAACGGTAAAGTTTGTAAAGAATATGCAAAAACAGCGGGGTGCGGGATGGGAAGAGAGGCGGAGGGGTGAGGGCACCCCGCCCTACACACGGATTTTTAAGTGGGGTTGTAGGGCGGCCAGCCCTCTGGCCGCCGTGGCCGTTTGCGGCGGCGGGAAGTGCCCGGGAGGGATAAATCCCTCCCCTACGGATTGACCGTGAAAGGGATTTTGCGGTAAGTTGCGGGCCGGGCATGCCCGGCCCCTACAGGGCGGCGATGGGGAAATGGGATGTGGCGGCAGGTTGGCGGGCCGCATATATGCGGCCCCTACAAATACCCGGAAGGTTGGCGGCAACGATTGTAGGGGGCGGGGTGAGGGCACCCCGCCCCTGCGGCTTTACACAAATTTTACACAACATTTACTTTGCCGTGGTGGTGTGCTTTGCGCGCATACATTATAATAGAAAGCGGTATAGTGTAAACAAAATAAGAGAATGGATGTGTAACACCGGATGACCATTTTTAATGTGTTCACCCTGATGGGCGGCATTGCCATGTTCCTGTATGGCATGGACCTGATGGGGAAAGCGCTGGAGCAGACCGCCGGCAGCAAATTACAGGGTATCCTGTCCACCATGACCAGCAGCCCCATCCGCGGCTTGCTGCTCGGCATGGCCGTCACCGCCGTGATCCAGTCCAGCGGCGCCACCACCGTTATGGCCGTTGGTTTCGTCAACTCCGGTTTGATGGAACTGCACCAGGCCATCAGCGTCATTATGGGCGCGAATGTCGGCACCACCGTCACCGGCTGGCTGCTGTCGCTGTCGGGCCTCGAGGGCGACAGCTTCATCACTCAAATGCTGAACCCCACCGCCTGGAGCCCGATTCTGGGCTTTATCGGCATCTGGCTGTATATGATCGGCAAGGACCGCAAGCGCGGCGTCGGTAAAATCCTGCTGGGCTTCTCTATTTTGATGGCCGGCATGAACACGATGTCCCATGCCATGTCCCCGCTGGCCGACGAGCCGTGGTTCATGGACCTGTTCCTCAGCTTCAAAAATCCCATCCTCGGCGTTATCGCAGGCGCAGTGCTGACGGCTGTTTTGCAGTCCTCGTCGGCCTCCGTCGGTATCTTGCAGGCGTTGACAAGCACCGGCGCCGTCACCTACTCCGCTGCCGTGCCCATCATCATGGGCCAGAACATCGGCACCACCGTCACAGCGCTGATTTCCTCCGCCGGTGCCAACAAAAACGCCAAGCGCACCGCCTTCGTCCATCTCTATTTTAACGTTATCGGCACGATCCTCTTCCTGTGCGGGTTCTACGGGCTGAACGCGCTCATCCAATTCTCTTTCTTTAACGAGACCGCCAACACCTTCGGCATTGCCATCGTTCACACGGTTTTCAACGTGGTAACGACCGCTATTTTGCTGCCCTTCAACCGCCTGCTGGAAAAGCTGGCCATCCTGACCGTGCCCGACTCCCCCGCCGACAAAAAGCAGGAGAACACCCTGCTGGACGAGCGTCTGCTCACCACCCCCTCTGTGGCTGTTGGCCGCGCCATGCTGACCGGCAGCGATATGGCGGAAATCTGCCGCACCGCGCTTTTGCAGGCCATGTCCACCACCCGCGTCTGGAACGACGCCATTGCGGATGAAGTCCTGCGCAAAGAGGACGCTGTTGACCATTACGAGGACGTGCTGGGCACCTACCTGGTCAAGCTGAGCGCCAAGCATCTTTCGGGCGAGGATAACCGCACCATCAACACGCTGCTGCACACCATCGGCGATTTTGAGCGTGTGTCCGACCACGCCGTGAACATCATCAAAACGGCCGAGGAGATCCGCACGAAAAGCATCAAATTCAGCGAGGAAGCCCTCAACGATTTGTCCGTTCTTGAAGCCGCCGTGCAGGATATCGTCAACCGCACGGTAGACGCATTCCAGAAGGGCGACACCTACGCCGCCGGCAAGATCGAGCCGCTGGAGCAGGTCGTGGACGGCCTGGTGCGCGAGGTCAAGACCCGCCACATTGCCCGTTTGCAGGCCGGTGTCTGCACCATCGAGTACGGCTTTGTGCTGGATGATCTGCTGACGAACTACGAGCGCATCGCCGACCACTGCTCGAACATTGCGGTCGCGATGATCGAGGTTGCAGCGGACAAGTTCGACACCCACGAGTATCTTGCCAACGTCAAGCACGGCGGCAGCGTAAAATTTGAGCAGCGCTACGAGAAATACCGTGGCCGCTACACCTTCCCGCCGGAGGCATATTCCGAGCCTGCGGAGAATCAGGCCGAAGGCTGAAAGCCTTTCCCCGAGGGGGAAGCCTTTTTGTAGGGGCGGGGCATGCCCCGCCCGCAATAGAAAAGCAGCCGCCCGTTATCGGGCGGCCACGCAAAGCCGCGGGCCGGGCATGCCCGGCCCCTACGTTTATAGTAAGGAGTATTTACTATGATCTATATCGTCGAGGACGATTCCAGCATCCGTGAGCTGGAGCAATACGCGCTGCAGTCCAACGGCTATGACGCACGCGGCTGCGAGGACGCGGCCAGCTTTTGGGCTGCACTGCGCGATACCCGGCCCGAGCTAGTCATTCTGGACGTCATGCTGCCTGACGAGGACGGCTACCAGATTTTGACCAAGCTCCGCGCCAACACCGCCACGGCGTCCATCCCGGTCATTATGGTCACGGCCAAGACCAGCGAGATCGACGTCGTCAAGGGGCTGGACCACGGCGCGGACGACTACCTGTGCAAGCCCTTCGGCATCATGGAGTTCATCTCCCGCGTCAAGGCTGTGCTGCGCCGCGCGGGGGCGGCCGCCCCCGCGCCCGCTGCGTCGACGCTGCATTTTGGCGAAATCGTACTGGACGACATGGCCCGCACGGTCCGCGTCGGCGGTGTGCCGGTAGAGCTGACCTTTAAAGAATATGCGCTGCTGCATCTGTTTTTGGAGCACCCGGAGGAAGTCCTGGCCCGTGAACGCATCATGAAGGACGTCTGGGACACCGATGATCTGCTGGAATCCCGCACCATCGATATGCACGTGCGCACGCTGCGCCAAAAGCTGGGCGCGGCGGGCGAGGCTATCCGCACCGTGCGCAAGGTGGGCTACAAGCTGAGCACGGAGGGCAGTGATGACTGACGAGCAGCGCCGCGAAAAACAGCCCCTGAGCATGACCCGCCGCTATCGGCGCGGTCTGATCCTGACCGGCGTGCTCTGCGTACTGGCCATGCTGGCGGCGGCCACCGTTCTGTTCCAGCGCAGCTACACCGACCGCGTGGACGACTACCTGGCCCAGCTGGGCGGCAGCTACGCCGCCGCCTACAAGGCCCAGCCCACCCACGACGCCAAAACGCTGGTCAGCCTGCTGCCGAAACCGGGCGTTGATGCGCCGCGCTTTACGCTTATCGGCGGCGACGGCACCGTGCTGTTTGACAGCAAGACCTCGGCCCTTGTCTACGATGCCGCAAACACCGTATACGCCGTCATGGACTCCCACCTGCCCAGCCACGCCGACCGGCCGGAGTTCCAGCAGGCCATGGCCGACGGCACTGCCAGCGTCACCCGTGAGAGCGAGACCGTGCGCCGGGAGACCCACTACTACGCCGTGCGCATCGACACGCCCGACGGTGCGCAGGTGCTGCGCGTGGGCGAGGATATTGCCAGCATCTGGGGCCTGAGCACCGACACCCTGCCGCTGCTCTGCGCGGCCATGGTTCTGATTTTGGCCGCTGCAACGCTGTTCAGCTGGTGGCTGACCCGCCGCATGGTGCAGCCTATCAACCACCTGGCCGAGCACCTGGACACCATCGAGGCGGATGTGCCCTATCAGGAGCTTATCCCCCTGGCGCGGACCATCCAGACCGACCGCAAGCTGCGGGAGGACAACGAGACGATGCGCCGGGAGTTTACCGCCAATGTCAGCCATGAGCTGAAAACCCCGCTGACGAGCATTTCCGGCTATGCCGAGCTGATCGAAACCGGCATGGCAAAGCCCGCCGACGTGCCGACGTTCGCCGCGCGCATCCACAAGGAAGCACAGCGGATGATCGCGCTGGTCAGCGATATTTTGCAGCTGAGCGAGCTGGACAGCACCCAGGCCAGCCACAGCCGTGAGACCGTGACCGAGTTTGCCCCGGTGGATCTGGCCGCGCTGGTCAAGGAGACGGCCCAGAACATGACGGTGAACGCCCGCCGGGCCTATGTAACGCTGCAATACGACGTCAGGCCCGCCACCGTGCGCGGCAGCCGCGACCAGTTGAGCGAGCTTGCGCAGAATTTGTGCGACAATGCCATCCGCTACAACCGCCCGGGCGGCCATGTGGAGCTGCGCTGCGGCGTTGGCAATGACGGCTGCCCCTATTTTGAGGTCGAGGACAACGGCATCGGCATCCCCCAGGACAGCCAGACCCGCGTGTTTGAGCGGTTCTACCGCGTGGACAAGAGCCGTTCCAAAGCCACCGGCGGCACGGGCTTGGGGTTGGCGATCGTCAAGCACATTGCCCTGCTGCATGATGCGAAGATAGACCTGCAAAGCCAGGTCGGGACCGGCACCACGATACGGGTAACGTTCCCGAAAAATCCATAAAGTTGTAGGGGCCGGACATGTCCGGCCCGCAACAGAAAGGTAAAATCGCGCCTGCGGGAAAGCCGCGGGCCGGGCATGCCCGGCCCCTACCGCGCAACCGCCACAAAAAAATCCGCTGCTCCCCCGGCATGGGGAAGCAGCGGATTTTCTATTGTGTATTTTACGCCAGCACGAAGCTCTGCAGCGCCCAGATGCCCAGAACCAGGATGCCCAGGGCGATGCGGTACCAGCCGAAGATCGTGAAGGTGTGCTTCTTGACGTAATCCATCAGGAAGCGGATTGCCATGATGGACACGACAAACGCCACGATGCAGCCCACCAGCAGGGCACCGACCTCGGCAACGGTGAACACACCGCCGCCCACCAGGAACTTGACGAGCTTGAGGCCCGACGCACCCGCCATGACCGGGATTGCCAGGAAGAAGGTGAACTGCGACGCGCAGGCGCGGCTCATGCCGCAGAGCAGGCCGCCAATGATGGTCGCGCCGCTGCGGGACGTGCCGGGGATGAGCGCCAGCACCTGCCATGCGCCGATGATGATCGCCTGCTTGTAGGTGATGCGGCTCAATTTGGTGGTGGCGGGCACACGGGGGCGGCGCTCGATGAGGATAAACGCGATGCCGTAGACGATGAGCATGACCGCCACGACGACGCTGTTGTAAAAATGCGCGTCCATCCAGTCGTCCAGCAGCAGGCCCAGCACGGCAGCGGGCAGGCAGGCAACAATGATTTTCAGCCACAGGCGCAGCACAGGCCAGCGGATGTGCTTTGCCAGGCCGGAATCACAGCCGTTGTCGCCGCAGAACGGCCACAGTTTTTTAAAATACAGCACCACGACCGCCATGATCGCGCCCAGCTGGATGACGACGCGGAACATCTCCATAAATTCCGCGCTCAGGCTGAACTTGAGCACCTGCTCGGCCAAAATCATGTGGCCGGTGCTGGAGATGGGCAGCCATTCGGTAATGCCCTCGATCACGCCGTAGACGACCGAGCGCAGCAGGTCCAAAAACAATTCCATAAGTGGGAAGCCTCCTTATTTGCTACCTACTATCATACCATAAAACAAGAAAATGGGAACATTTTTTTGAGATTTTACATCTTTTTTACTGTAAATGGGCGCGGTGGGTTGCTGTTTTCGTCAAATGCAACTATAATAAGAGTGATTTCTTGTGCAAAGAGGTTTTGGAAAATGTATAAAACCGTACTGTTTGATTTGGACGGCACACTTTTGAATACCATCGACGACCTGGCCGACTCGGCCAACCGGGTCTGCGCGGCCCACGGCTGGCCCCAGCACACGGCGGCCGAATACTGCTACTTTGTGGGCAACGGCATCCCCAAGCTGGTGGAGCGGTTCAGCCCCGCCGACTGCCGCAGCCCGGCCCAGCTGGCCGCCACGCTGGCCGAGTTTGACAAAGTATACGGCGCGCATATGCACGACAAGACCGCGCCCTACCCTGGCATACCGACACTGCTGGCCCGGCTGAAAGCCGCCGGGGTGCGGATGGCCGTGTTCTCCAACAAGGCGGACGAGTTTGCCCGCGCGGTGGTGGCCCGGTATTTTGACGCCAGCCTGTTTGAAATCGTGCGCGGTGCCCTGCCCGACGTACCGACAAAGCCCGCCCCCGAGGGCACGCGGGCGCTGATGGCGGCGCTTGGCGTAAAGCCTGACGGCGGCGTGCTGTATGTGGGTGACAGCAATGTGGACGTGGAGACCGCCCACAATGCAGGCCTGCCCTGCTGCGGCGTGCTGTGGGGGTTCCGGACCCGCGAGGAGCTGACCGAAGCCGGGGCAGAGTACCTGGCCGAGGACGCCGCCGCCCTGGAAAAGGTGATTTTGGGGTGAGAGTGCCCGGGAGGGATGAATCCCTCCCCTACGGATTGACCGTAAAAGGGATTTGTCGGTAAGTTGCGGGCCGGGCATGCCCGGCCCCTACAGGGTGGCCGGAAGGTTTACGGCAAGGATTGTAGGGGGCGGCGTCCTCGACGCCCCGCAGGGGAGCAGCCTTTCCCGTGTCACATATAGGGCGGCCAGTCCTCTGGCCGCCGTGGCCGTTTGCGGCGGCGGGAAGTGCCCAGTAGTGACTGCCGTTCCCCCTCCCGCATCTCGACAAACATTTTGCAAAGGAGCTGTTATTATGATTGCACAGCACTATAAAGATATGCTGGGGGCCAAGTCGGTTATCCGCCAAATTTCTGAGTGGAGCACCGCGCGCGGCAAGGAAATCGGCTACGAGAATGTCTTTGACTATTCGCTGGGGAATCCGTCCGTCCCCTGCCCGCCGCAGTTCACCGAGACCTGCGAGGACCTGCTGAAAAACACCGACCCGGTCCAGCTGCATGGCTACACGCCGACGCTGACGCTGCCCTCGACCCGGAAGGCCGTGGCCGAGAGCCTGAACCGCCGCTTTGGCATGGACTACACCGCCGACCATATCTTTATGACCACCGGCGCGGCGGGTGCGCTGGCCCACGCCCTGCGCTGCGTGGCTGTGCCCGGGCAGAACATCGTGACCTTTGCCCCCTTCTTTCCCGAGTACAAGCCCTATGTCGAGGGCGCGGGCCTGACGCTGCGGGTCACACCGCCCCGGTGCGCGGATTTCCAGATCGACTTTGATGCCTTTGCCGGACTGGTGGACGAAAACACCGCTGCCGTGCTCATCAACAGCCCCAACAACCCCAGCGGCACCGCGTACAGCGAGGCGACCCTGCGGCAGCTGGCGGACTTTTTGACTGAGGCGTCCGCCAAGTACGGCCACCACATCTTCCTGCTGTCCGACGAGCCGTACCGCGAGATCGCGTTCGGCGGTGCCGCCACGCCCTACCCTGCCAAATTCTACGATGATACGCTGACCTGCTACTCCTTCTCCAAGAGCTTGAGCATCCCGGGCGAGCGCATGGGCTATGTGGCCGCCAACCCCCGGTGCGAGGGGGCCAAGTACATCGTGCCGATGTGCGGCCAAATTTCCCGCGGGACCGGCCACAACTGCCCTTCGTCCCTCATCCAGATGGCCGTGGAGCGCTGCCTGGACGTGACCAGCGACCTGTCCGTGTATGAGACAAACATGAACCTGATCTACGACGAGCTGAAAGCCCTGGGCTTCACGGTCGTAAAGCCCGACGGTACGTTCTATATCTTCCCGAAAGCGCTGGAGGACGACGCAAAGGTGTTCTGCCAGAAGGCGCTGCAATATGACCTGGCACTGGTCCCCGGCGACAGCTTCGGCTGCCCGGGCTACTTCCGCATGGCGTACTGCATCGAAACCGAGAAGGTTCGCCGCAGCTTTGCCGCGCTGGAAAAATTCGTCGCCGAGGAGTACGGCGTCACCAAACACTAAGGAGCATTTATGTCGATTTTACGCCGTATTCTTCCGCTTTTGCTGGTTGTCACCCTGCTGTGCAGCTGTGTAGAAATGCCCAACGCCACACCGGACCCCACCCCTGTGCCCACGGCACAGCCCACCGCCACGCCGGAAAGCACCCCCGCCCCCACCGCCACGCCGGAGCCGACGATGGTGCCCGCCATGGCCTCCGCCACGAACAACGCCACCAAGGACGCCCCCGACGTGAAGGACCCCGCAACCTGGGATGACAACGCCGCCGAGACGCTGGCGAGCCTGGTGGAGCAGTTCGGCCGCTGGGGCCTGACGCTGGACGCCAAAGCCGATTACCCCTATCTGCTGGCGGTCAACCGTGAGGCGGGCGTCGTCACGGTCTACACCGTAGATACCGCCACCGGCCAGTACGCCGCGCCCTACATGGCCATGGTGTGCAGCGCGGGCAACGACACCCCCACCGGGTACTATGCCACGCCGGTCAGTTACAGCTGGCGGCTGCTGATGGGCCCGAGCTACGGCCAGTACGCCACCCGCATTTACGACGGCTACCTGTTCCACAGCGTGCCGTATTACAGCCAGCACAAGGACGACGTGGAGTACGACGAGTTCAACAAACTGGGCACCGTCGCCAGCCTGGGCTGCATCCGGCTGGCCGTGGTGGACGTGAAGTGGATCTATGACAACTGCCCGCTGGGCACGCCGGTCGTGATTTATAACGACAAGGACCCCGGCCCGATGGGCAAGCCCGGCACGATCTACACCGACCCCGACGACGAGGACAAGCGCGGCTGGGATCCCACCGATCCCGACCCGGTCAACCCCTGGGACGATAGCTTCGAGAGCGGCACGGCCATCCGCAGCCAGGCCGCCTGGGACCAGTGGGAGAACGAGCACGAGAATTGGATGTCCAGTTTGACGCCCACCGATTTGCAAGGCTGGAGCACGGATTCCAAGATTGAGGGAACGAGAGGGTAAAAAAGAGAAGCCGCACCGTAGGGGCCGGACAGGTCCGGCCCTCAACATAAAATCAGACGGTCGTCTGCGGGAAGGCTGCGGGCCGGGCATGCCCGGCCCCTACAAGCCGACCAACAAAAAAGCACCTGCTTTCTCACGAAGGCAGGTGCTTTTTTGTGGTACTTTTAGCTGAACATCACCACATCCTGGGCGGGCTTTTCGCCCGGCTCCACGGTGACTGCGGTCAGGACCGGGCCGGTAGAATCCGGGGTCTGGCCTTTGTAGATGGGATGATACTTAACGTTGACCTTAGCGGTAATGTTGATCCAACTGCGCTGTTCGAGCTTTTTGTAGTCGTCGTACTTGCAGGGCATACCCACAAACTGGATATCCTGCACGCAGCAGGTCATGGCGAAGCGGCCGGGCACGAACGCGCCCTTGCCGGCCTGCGGGGTCTGGCAGACCTGGGCCAGATATTTGACCGTCTTGCCGTCGTATTTCTTCGGGTCATCCATGCAGTCCATGTACCAGACGCCGAAGAATTCCTCGGGGATTTCGATGACCGGGGCGTCAATATCAAAGGGCAGCGGGTCGGGGATATCGTCGTAGGCAACGCTGCCGTCCTTGAACTCGTAGGCGATATCGCAGCGGCGGCTGGCCTGGCGTACCAGTTTGTGGATAAGCTGGCGGCTCTCGTCGTCGTTGACGGCCTCGGCACGGTTGACGACCAACAGTTCACTGCCGCGAATCTTATCCAACAGCAGGCTGCGCATGGCGCTGTCGCCCGCGTAGGTCTTGATGGTCGTGCCGTCGGCAGTCGCAAGGCACTGGTAGACGAGCCAGTTGTCCGGCATGGCATCGTACAATTCCTGCACGAGCCACATACCATTGTACTCGATGATAACGCGGCCGCAGCCGGATTTCTTTTCCAGGGCGGTCAGGTTCTCCTGGGTCAGCTCGCTCTTGTCCTCGATCTGGGCAACGTGTACGCCGCCGAAAGCGAACTTGGAGGGGTCGTACTCGACCTCACCTTCCTCGCAGACCAGCAGCAGGGTCTTGTCGCCGGAGTCGAAGTTGGGGTCCTCCATCGTTTCCTGGATGAATTTCGTCTTGCCGCTTTCCAGCTGGCCGACAAAGAGGTAGACAGGGATTTGTTTAGGCATAGGGGTGTCCTTTCGGGAGAAATATTCGTAGGGGAGGGATTTCCTCCCGAGCCGTGCGCCACAACTGCGGCGTTCCATCGCAGCCGAGTTGTAAGGGCCGCATATATGCGGCCCGCGCGTGTACGGCAGACGGTCGTTTGCGGCGAAGCTGCGGGCGGCATATATGCCGCCCCTACCCGGTGGTATAAGGCAAAGGGGCATTATCCGCCGGGTCTGCGGGAGGGATGAATCCCTCCCCCTGCAACATCAAACGTGGAACAACTCCGCGATCTCGTGCTCTTTCAGCTCGGAGCCGATGACGCAGAGCTTGCCGGTGACGTCGGGGCCGCAGGTGCGGATCTCATGCTCGCCGGGGACCATGTCGAACTCGTACCAGGTGTCGCCGCCGTCCACGATGCCCTTGGCACGCAGGATCATGCCGTAAGCGCCCTCGTCCAGGGCGTGCAGGGCCTTGTCCAGGTCCTCACGGCTGTACTTGTGGGCCGTCTCCTTGCCCCAGCTCGTGAACACCTCGTCGGCGTCGTGGTCATGGTGGTGGTGATGATGCCCGCAGGAGCAGACACCGTGCTCGTCGTAGTGGTGCTCATGATGATGCTCGTGGTCATGCTCATCCTCATCATGGTCGTGGTGGCAACACTCGTGGTCATGCTCATCCTCGTCGTCATCATCGTCATGATGGTGGTGGTGGCAGCACTCGTGCTCGTCGTGGTCATCCTCATCATGGTGATGGTGGTGGTGATGATGCTCGTCCTCGTCCGCGTGGGCCACGTTGGCAGCGCGAGCCTCGGTCAGCAGCTCGGCGACCAGGTCGCGCTTGCCGTCCATGACGGAGACGATCTGTGCGCCGGTCAAGGCGGTCCAGTCGGTGGTCACGATGGTGGCGGTGGGGTTCTTCTCGGCCAGCAGGGCGACGGCGGCAGCGATCTTCTCCTCGCTGGCGTTGCCGGTGCGGCTCAGGATGATGCAGGACGCATGGCTGACCTGGTCGTCGTAGAACTCGCCGAAGTTTTTCATATACATTTTGACCTTGTTCACGTCGGCGACGGTGACAAAGCTGTTCAGGATGACCGGCAGGCTCTCGGCCACGCCCTCCACAGCGCGGGTAACATCGGACAATTTACCAACACCCGACGGCTCGATGAGGATGCGGTCGGGGTGGTAGGTCTCGACGACCTTTTTCAGCGCCTCGCGGAAGTCGCCGACCAGGCTGCAGCAGATGCAGCCGGAGTTCAGCTCGTTGACCTGGATGCCGGCCTCACGCATGAAGCCGCCGTCAATACCGATCTCGCCGAACTCGTTCTCGATCAGGACGATCTTCTCGCCTGCGAACGCCTCTTTGATGAGCTTTTTGATAAGGGTAGTCTTGCCGGTGCCGAGGAAGCCGGAGAAAATGTCGATTTTGGTTTTGTTTTCTGCCATAGTTGGGTACCTCTATTCAAGATGTGTTCAAATGTTCAGATAGTTGGCAATCTATTACACTAACTGCTAATACTATTATAACAAACGCGTCAAGGGGTTTTGCGCCTTTTTGCGCCGTAATTTTTGAATTTTTTGCAAAATTTATTGGATTACTGCCTCCCTGTAGGGGCGGCATATATGCCGCCCGTGCAATTTTGCGGCGGCCACCGCGCTGCCGGGCCGCATATATGCGACCCCTACCGGCAAAACCCAACCATTCGCGCGCTTTTTATGCCGCGGGCCGGGCACATCCGGCCCCTGCAACTCTATAAAAATTCCTATTTATTATTTCCCCAAAAAGTGGTATGATATACCTAACCCACATTTATATACAAAAAGGAGCGATCCATTTTGACTACCAATGAAAAAATCGCCGCGCTGCGTGCTGCTGCCAAGGCCGCAGGCGCAAACGGTGTGCTCATCATGACCAGCGACCCCCATTGCAGTGAGTATCTGCCCGGCTACTACAACGCACTGCCGTGGTTTTCCGGCTTTATCGGCGAGAACTCGACCCTTGTTGTGACCCTGAGCGGCAGCGCCCTGTGGTGTGATGGCCGCTTCTACGTCCAGGCCGACAAGCAGCTGGCAGGCAGTGAGATTGAATGTATGCACGCCGGTTCCGCCGGGGTGCCCACCGTGGCGGAATACCTCGAGAACCACTTTGGCGCGGGTGACACCCTGCTGCTGGACGGCAGCTGCGTACCCGCCACGATTGCCAAAGAGTACATCGACGCCTTGGCCAAGAAGGGTGCCGCCCTCAAGAGCCAGGACGTGGCAAGTCCGATCTGGGACGCCACCGGCGAGCGCCCGGCCCTGCCCGACACCCCCTGCGAGCTGCTGACCCCCGCCCAGACCGGGGCCACCGCCGCGGACCGCATCGCCATGGTCCGCGCCGAGCTGCAAAAGGCCGGGGCCACCGCCCTGGCTGTCACCGGCCTGGACTGTGTGGGCTGGCTGCTGAACCTGCGTGCCCGCGACCTGCCCTGCACCCCGCTGGCCGTCGCCTACGCGCTGGTCACGATGGACGCCTGCACGCTGTTTATCGCCCCGGGCCGCCTGTCTGACGCCGACGCCGCCACGCTGGCCGAGAGCGGCGTAGCGCTGCGCGGCTACAATGAACTCATCGACGCCGTCCACGCCCTGCCTGCCGAGGAAGTGTTCCTGGTGGACGAGAAGGCCACCAACTACGCCCTGTACGAGGCCCTGACCGCCCATAAGACCGTGGCCGGCGCCGACCCGATCTTTGCCCTGAAGGGCATCAAGAACGAGGTCGAGCTGAAGAACATCCGCGAGTGCCACATCCGCGACGGCATTGCGGTCGTGCGGTTCCAGATGGACCTGGAAAAAGCCCTGGCCGAGGGCAAGACCCTGACCGAGATCGACATTGACACGATGCTGCAAAAGCGCCGTGCCGAGATGCCCGGCTACTTTGAGGACAGCTTCTCCACCATTGCGGCCTACGGTACCAACGCCGCCATGATGCACTACCACGCCGAGGGCGACGTGAACAGCGTCATCGAGCCGCGCGGTTTCCTGCTCGTCGATAACGGCGGCCAGTATGACTGCGGCACCACCGACATCACCCGCACCTACCCCGTCGGCCCGCTGACCGACAACGAGCGCCGCTATTACACCTGGGTGCTGCAGAGCCACATCGACATGGCCCGCGCGGTGTTCCTGGACTACTGCACCGGCTTTGCGCTGGACACCTTTGCCCGCGGCCCGGTCTGGGCGCACAAGGTCAACTACCGCTGCGGCACCGGCCACGGCGTCGGCTTTATCTCCGGCGTACACGAAGGCCCCCAGAGCCTGCGCCCGAACAACCCCATCATCTTCAAGCCCGGCATGACCATCACCGACGAGCCGGGCATCTACGAGACCGACGAGGTCGGCATCCGCATTGAGAACGAGCTGGAGTGTGTGGACCTGGGCGACAATCAGTACGGCCACTGGCTGGGCTTTGCGCCGTTGACACTGGTGCCCATCGCCACCGAGCCTGTGCTTGTGGACGAGCTGAGCCGCGACCAGATCAACTGGCTGAACGACTACCACGCCCACGTCTACGAGATGCTGAGCCCCCGCCTGCACGAGGACGAGAAGGTCTGGCTGAAGGAGAAGTGCGCACCGATCGGCCGTTGATTTTCGGGTTGCGCTTGACAAACCGCCCGCTTACGTGTATTATAGTAGTAATTCTAAAATGTATAAAGGGGTGACTGTTTTATGAAGCACATCCAGACTCTCG
>OLND01002810.1_pt1 | contig 14876 bp, 15 predicted proteins | sample 1672031 | NCBI WGS metagenome assembly OLND01 (sample SAMEA3136638, study PRJEB25190) | human gut metagenome | biome: human gut; feature: human-associated habitat; material: faeces | place: Austria | collected 2013
TTCGTACCTGTGTGTTTTGGTGGAGGCGGGGAGAGTCGAACTCCCGTCCGAAAGCAACTTGACTGGAACTTCTCCGGGCGCAGTCCGTTATTTACATTCCCTCATCCGGACGGGAACGGACACCCTGCCGGATTTGGTAGCTTCATGATGCATGGTGCGGGCAAAGCTTACCGCACGCACGGTCTCCACTCAAATCACACCCGAGCCCGGCTCGTGGACCTTCCGGGGCGGATGGGCGCCTAATTAGGCAGCCAGTGCGTACTGATTGTTGTCAGTTAATTTTAAAAAGTTGCCCGTTTTATCGTGGCCAGGCGCCACGGCCCGCTATTCCAGCCTCACTACCCCCGTCGAAACCGGTACGCCCCCGGATCGAGAAAATATGGGCTGCGCGGGAGGCAGGGGAGAGCCTGCCTCCTGCGAAAGCTTACAAATTAAAATCTGCCGTAGGGATCTTTGAGCTTCTTCGGCTCCGGATAGGTCTCACCCTTTGTATCGACGCGGACGGACTTCATCTTCTGCTCGGTCTCCGGGCGGTCATTGCGGTCCGTCTTGACCTGACAGATGGCGTCGACGACCTCCATGCCGGAGAGCACCTTGCCGAACGCAGCATACTGCTTATCGAGATGCGGTGCGTCCTGATGCATGATGAAGAACTGCGAACCGGCGGAATTCGGAGACTGCGCACGCGCCATGGACAGCACGCCGCGCTTATGCTTCAGCTTATTGTCCACGCCGTTGAACAGGAACTCGCCCTTGATGCAGTAGCCGGGACCGCCCATGCCGGTGCCCTCGGGGCAGCCGCCCTGGATCATGAAGCCGGGAATGACGCGGTGGAAGATGAGGCCGTCATAAAAGCCGCTGTTTGCCAGCGAGATGAAGTTATAGACCGACTGCGGCGCGACATCCGGGTAGAGCTCGGCGGTGATGATGCCGCCGTTTTCCATTTCAATGGTCACAACAGGATTTTCCATGGTCAGTGATTCCTTTCTTTCATCGCGCGGTCGATTTGACGGCGCGCGTCCTTATTGGCGGCGTCCTGCCGCTTGTCATAGAGCTTTTTGCCCTTGCACAGCGCGACCTCGACCTTGACGCGGGAGTTTTTCAGATAAACGGAGAGCGGAACGATGGCGTAGCCGTCGAGCTGGACCTTGGAGGCCAGCCGCTGGATCTCACGCTTGTGCATGAGCAGGCGGCGCGGGCGGATAGGGTCCTTATTGAAGATGTTGCCCTTTTCATAGGGGCTGATATGCATCTGCCGCACCCAGAGCTCTCCGTCCTTCACGCTGCACCAGGCGTCCTTGAGGTTCAGGGTGCCAAGCCGGATGGACTTGACCTCCGTGCCGAACAGCTCAATGCCCGCCTCGAAGCGCTCCTCGACGAAATATTCATGAAACGCCTTTGAATTTTTGGCAACGATCTTGACGCCGGTCTTCTCCATCTGTTCACCCCGCTTTCCTATTATTTTCTATTATATCATATTTGTCAAGCACCAAACAGCAGCGGCTCGAGTGCCTGCACGGTCTCGAGATAAAAATCGCTGAAGCGGCGCAGAAAAGCGCGGATCTCGGGGTCGTCGTGCGACCAGCCCGCGCAGGCGAACGGCACGCCGCAGGCGTGGGCCATGTCATAGCCGGGCTTGAGATCATCCACCATCAATAGCTCATCCGGACGCAGGTCATACAGCCGCATGATCTCCTGCAGGGCGTAGGGCGATGGCTTGCGGCGGTCCTCGCCGAGGTCCCAGTCGAAAATCTGATCCGGCTCCAGACCGAAGTGCAGCCGGTAATCGCGCAGGATGTTTTCACGCGCGGAGTGCGACGAGACGCACAGCAGGCCGCCCTCCTGCTTCCAGCGCGTCAGGATGGGGCGCAGGCCGTCATAGGGGGGCGGGATATGTGTGGCGACATAGCTTCGCCACATGTCGTACTGCACGTCGATCTCCTCGGGCGTCAGGCCGATATAGTCGCTGCAAAGAGCGGAAAAGCCGGGGGAGAAGCACCAGCGGGTGAATTCCTCCCGCGTGATGGTCCTGCCGGGGCGAAGCACCTTCAGGGCTTCGAGAAAGCTGGGATAATTAACGGTCTCCTCGCTGCGCACGACGGTATCGTCGTGATCGAGCACGAGACAGCGATAGTTCAGCATAGGTTCCTCCAGAAAGGATTTCGATGAAATGGGAAAGACCGAGAGCCGGTGTGCGGCGGTGAGCGCCCAGTAGGGGAACATTCAATGGCAGAAGGGCACCCGTTGCATTATCCTGACGTGTCATTGCGAGGAGCGAAGCGACGCAGCGATCTCATAGGGCAAGGTTGGATAGCAGGCAGCCTTTGGCGAAAACGTGACCGGGACATCCGCGTATTCTTTTCCATCGTTATTTTAGCAGAATTTCCCACAAAATGCAAATTCTTCCCCATGGATTTCTGCCTTGATTTGCGAACAAATGTTTGATATAATGAGAGCAGAAACAAGCGGAGGTGAGCGCATGGAGGATATCGTGAACCGGCAGATAGAGATGATCTCCGTCTGCGCAGCGGACGGTGCACTGACGCCGATCCGCTTCCGCATGGAGGACGGCGAGCATATGCTGCGCACCGTCCCGATCCGGCAGGTCGTCTGCTCCCGGCCGATCTCCTATGCCGGGGTGGAGGCCATCCAGTACCTCTGCAAGACGCAGCTGGGGCCGCAGGAGGCGCTTCTGGAGCTGCGCTATACCGTGCGGACGCATCGCTGGACGCTTTTCCGGGTGGTGTACGGATGTCCCGGGTGATCTTTCATGTGGATGTGAACAGCGCGTTCCTGTCGTGGTCGGCGGCCTACCGCGTGCGGGTTCTGGGCGAACAGGAGGACCTGCGCGACATTCCCTCCGCCGTGGCCGGGGAGCGTGCAGAACGGCACGGCATCATTCTGGCCAAGAGCATCCCGGCGAAAAAGTGCGGCGTGAAGACCGGTGAGCAGATCTTTCTGGCGCAGCAAAAATGTCCGGGGCTGAAGCTCGTGCCGCCGGACTATGCGCTGTATGTAGAGGCCTCGCGGCGCTTTATTGCCCTGCTGCGGGAATTCGCGCCGGTCGTGGAGCAGTATTCCATCGATGAGGCGTGGGCCGACCTGAGCGGCACGGAGGGACTATATGGCTCGCCGGTCGCGGCGGCGGAGCTGCTGCGCACACGCATCCGCGAGGAGCTGGGCTTTACGGTGAATATCGGCATCTCGTCCAATAAGCTGCTGGCCAAAATGGCAGGGGAGTTTGAAAAGCCGGACAAGGTCCACACGCTGTTCCCGGAGGAGGTGCCGCAGAAGCTCTGGCCGCTGCCGGTGCGGGAGCTGTTTATGCTCGGGCCTGCCACGGAGCGCCGGCTCAACCGCATCGGCATCCACACGATCGGCGAGCTGGCGCAGGCTGATCCGGAGCTGCTGCTGCACTATCTGAACAAGCCGGGGCTGGCACTGTGGCACTCGGCAAACGGCAGGTGCAGCGAGGAGCTGCTGCCGCAGCCGGAGGCGAACAAGGGCTATGGCAATTCCACAACACTGCCCGCCGATGTCACAACGGAGGCAGGGGCGCAGCGCGTGCTGCTGTCGCTCTGCGAAACGGTCGCCATGCGCCTGCGGCGGGACGGCAAGGCGGCGCGGTGCATTTCCGTGAGCCTGCGGAGCGCGGATTTCGTCACGTTTTCTCACCAGACGATGCTGCGGGAGGCCGTGCACGGGACGGAGGAGCTGTTCCGCTGCGCCTGCCGGGTCTTTGCCGAGGCATGGGACGGGCAGACACCGCTGCGCCAGCTCGGCGTGCAGGCCACAAGGCTGGAGGAGCCGCAGCCGCGCCAGCTTGACCTGTTTGCCGTGGGCGGCGCGCAGCAGTATGCCCGCAAGGCGATCCTGGATGGGACCGTGGATGCCCTGCGCGAAAAATACGGCGAGGGCGTCATCCGGCGGGCGCGCTTTACCGGAGCGGACACCATGCTGGCAGGCGGACTGTCCAGGGAGCGGCGGACGGGCATCACAAAGCCGCTGGATGCGGAGTAAAAGACATGAAACGGATGCAGATACGCCACAGCATTGTCAAGGATAAGGCAGGTTATCGGAGAACCTGCGCGGCCCCTAATTTTGGAGGGAAGAAATGCAATGACGTAATGCCGCCCGATGTACCCGCGCACCGTGGCTTATTCGCACTCCATGATCGGAGGAATAAAGTGCTCAATTGCACGGCGCAGCTTGGGGTGGCGAATGACGAAATGAATGCACGGCGCTTTATTCTTTGATACCATTGCCCATTTTCCTTCGTGAATCAGAATATTGAGATTGCTGAACGGCTGAAAATGCACCAATTCCAGGGAATAGTTCGGCTGGCACTTTTCAAAATTTTCCGTCAGACGGAGATGCTCCAGATATTCCTTGTAGCTATAGAGGAAATCGTGCTCCGGAAACAGGCCGGAAACCGGAAGAGAGACGGAGGTCTTTTCGAATTCCGCTTGCGTCAGCAGCGGAAGTTCATCCTTGACGTGATTGTCCTGCAGCACGCGGAGGAAGAGGATGCGCTGCTGTTCTGCAAAAGAAAGAATTTTCCGCTGCTCCGCCTCCGGTATGTGGCGAACTGTCAGAAATGTCGTCAGAAATTCGGGCGTTGCCGTATAGATAGGCGGTGCAGACAGAAGATTTCGACGGCTCCCGGCGGTTTCGCTGTCTGCCACCAGAAAGGCATTCAGTTCATTTTGCGACGTCTCTCGATAAATGTCCATCAGGGGCTTCGCTTTCTGCAGCAGATCATCTGCACGCTTCCGGTAATAGGCCAGATCACGCTTTCCTCTTGAAAGGCGATACATTCCGTCTTCATGACAGCCTGCAATACACTCGCCCGAAAGCGCGGCGGAGCCGGAAACCTTCAGAAAGTGGCAAAAAACAGTGTTCGGTGCGCTCTGAAGATAGTAAGGAGAAATCTGCCCGGTCATATAGAGCGGGATGTGGCTTTCCAATCCCAGCATCATCTCCTGAAACGGACGGTTGAGGCTGTGAATGATGTTCAGATGCAGGCCCTTTTTCAGAAGGAGGGCCAGTCCGAGCATATATTTCTTGGAAAAATCCAGATCAGCTGCCATATCCTCCATCGGCATATCGCTGTAGAGGAATACAGGCTCAGTCGATTTGGAAAGGACGGTCGCTTTGAAAAAGTCCAATTCTCCCTTTTTCATCTCCTCCAGGCCGTGATAGGTTCTGGCAGTCTGGAGGAGAAACGGCACGTTGGGAACACATAGCTCGTCGAAGTGAATCGCCCGGATGTACTCATTCAGATCAAAGCTGTTCATTGCGTTCAGGAAGGCGGAAACAGAGGAGCTCTCCGTGTCTTCTGCCGCAGCGCTGCCCATAAGCCAGTCTGCGACGGCACGAAAATATTCAGCCTCGCCGGAGAGAGAGCCGAACGGAACGCCGAGCATATGCGCTACGGCTGAACGACCGCTTTCCCCATCAAACCGGCGGACAACAAACCTTGCAACATCGGCAGCAAAGCGCTTGGGATCGGCAGGCGCCCGCTGCCCGCTGCGAATGCGGGAAAGAAAGGAAGGGTCATAGGAAATAGCCTTCGCCAGCTCCGCCGAAGAAATATGCAGAGCGGTCAGAAGCCGGTTGATTTTTGTACGCAGTGCCTCCGGGTCGGACCGCTGCAGATCCATGCAGTCTGTGCACTGCGCATAGAGCGAGTCCGGTGAAAGCTGCTTTCCCTTACATGCGGCGATGGTGCAAAGTCCCTGAAGCAGGAGCTTAAGACCCTCCTGATCGGGAGTGCGTTCCCCGGAGCGAAAGCGGCTCAGCGTTGCGGCAGACAGACCGCATGCCTCAGACAGCTCCTTTGCGGTACAGTCTGCCAGCTCCATCCATTCGTTGAGTCTCTCGGAAAATCTCATAGAGGATACCTTCCCTTCACGCATTTCGTCCGTCCGTAGCTTTTGACTGGGCAGGTTTTGACCGTTTGATAACGTTATCATAGTACATGGGTTTCCGAATTGTCAATGACAAAAATGAAAGACTTTTCAAAAACGGTGGCGTCTATGATATAGTAAAAAAGAATCAGACCATCGAACTATCGAAGAACCTAACCGAGCCAAAATCCCGGCAGGACCTTTTCGACCGGCTGCTTTCGGATTACCGGTCAGGAACGAAAATCATGCAGAAAGGATCTGTAGAATCATGAAACGGATTATTTTGTCCCTGCTGCTCACCCTGTCCCTGACGCTTTCCCTGCTTCCGGCGGTGAGCGCGGCGGGCATCCCCGGCGAGGAAAAGCTGCCCGGCGACGCGGACTACGGCTTTACCTACGCATTCGTCTCACCAACGACCATTGAGATCACCGCCTACTACGGCTACGAGGCGGAGGTCACCGTCCCCTCGACCATCGACGGCTATACCGTCGTGGGCATCCAAAGCTTCCACAACGAGGAGGGCTACAGCAACCCCAATATCTTTGTCCGCAAGGTTGTCCTACCCGAAACGGTAACGTACATCGCAGACGGTGCATTCTACGATGGCGACGACTGGTCAGCGAAGACCCACTTTGAGCTGCGCGAGATCGTCCTGCCGCAGAGCCTGAAAACCATCGGCAAAAATGCGTTTTACCACAACTACTACCTGCAAAAGATCGACATTCCCGCCGGCGTGACGGAGATCGGCGCGGGTGCCTTCGCAAAGTGCCAGAATCTGTCCGACATCACCATCCGCGGCGAGAACACCCTCCTGCATGGCGGCGCGTTCGGCGAGAAGAGCGGCTACAGCGTCGGCGCCTTTGCCGGAAAGCTCAGAGAGCTGCACCAGCAGTGGCTGTATGACGACAGCGCCTCGGACTTCTTCATCTGGCAGGGGCAGCTCTTGGACTACAGGGGCACGAGCAAGATGCCCGTCATCCCTGACACCGTGAAGGTCATCGGCGCGTCGGCGTTCTGGCGGTCGGACATCACCGGCGTGACCATCCCGTCGAGCGTCAAGCGGATCGGCGCGGCGGCGTTCTATGAGTGCACCTCCCTGACCTCTGTGGACATCCCCGGCAGCGTCGAGCGCATTGACGACAACGCGTTTTGCAACTGCACCGGCATGACCTCCGTCAAGCTGAACAAGGGGCTGAAGGTCATCGGCGAGGGCGGCTTCAACGACTGTGAGGGGCTGACGAACCTTGTCCTGCCCGAGGGGCTGACCACGCTGGAGGAGCGGGCGTTTTACGACTGCGAGAATATCGAGCGCTTCACCTTCCCCAAGTCGCTGACCGATATGGAAGACTCCAGCATCTATACCTCAAAGTGGTATGAGGGGCTTGCCGACGGCACGGAGCTATACTGCGGCAGCGTGTTTCTCGGCTGCAAGGGGCAAAAATATCCCTCCAAGCTGACCGTCCGTCCCGGCACAAAAATGGTGCGCATCGAGCAGGACGATCTGGACGGCGTGAACGAGCTGATCCTGCCCGACGGGCTGGAATCGCTCAGCATCACGGAAGGCGGCGGCAGCATCACCAAGCTTACCGTTCCGGAGAGCGTCCATTACATCAATCTCCGCAAATTTGCCCATCTGACCGACCTCAAGCTGCCGACGACGGCGGTTCTGGAGGAGAGCTGCTTTTCCGGCTGTTACCAGATCAAGAATCTGACCATCCCGAAGGGCAATACGACGCTGAAGGGCCTTAGCGTCGGCAGGACGGCGCACGTGGTTCTGCCCGACGACGTGCTCGAGGTGCGCGGCCCGATCTCCAACGGCGACCCCTACAACAACAAGGACCGCAACTCCAACCTCAAGTCGATCGACCTGAAGAACGTCCGCATTCTGACGGGCGGCGCGCTCAGCGACTGCGTTGCGCTCGAAAGCGTGACGCTGCCGGATTCACTCATCACGCTTGGCGACGGTGTATTCAGCGGCTGTGCGCGGCTGCGCTCGATCAAGGGCGGCAAAAACGTCCGTCAGATCGGCTACGGCTGCTTCTCCGGCTGCGCCGCGCTGACCGACTTCGGCGAGCTGGAAAAGAACGTGACCCACGTCGGTTCTTGGGCCTTCCAGAACTGCGGCTGGTTCCACGATCAGCCAAACGGCGTGGTTTATTTCGGCAAGGCCGCCTATGCCTACAAGGGCTCGATGGCGGAGGGCACCGTCCTGAGCCTCAGGGACGGTACGGTTTCCGTCACCTATGAGTTCCTCGCGGGTCAGATAGAGCTGAACCCCACCTTCGACCAGCCGAATCTCGCGGGGCTGATCCTCCCGCAGAGCTGCAAATATGTGGATGACTACGCCTTCGCCGGTGCGAAGAATATGAAGTTCATCGACCTCGGCGGCGTGCAGTACATCGGCAGGGAGGCATTCAACAACAGCGCCTGCGAGAGCATCGTCCTGCCGGATTCCGTGCGCTTTGTCGGCAGCAACGCCTTCTCCGCGCCGTATATCAAGGCAATTCATCTGAACGACGGGCTGCGCGTGCTGGACGAGGGCGCGTTCTTCACCTATGGCAAGGGCAAGGGCGTTACCATCCCTGCCAGCGTCGCCTACATTGGCTATCAGGCGTTCGGATATTGCCCGGTCGACCCGGACAACGAGTTCGCGGGGCTGACCAAGATTGACGGCTTCGTCATCCGCGGCACGGCGGGGACGGCTGCGCAGACCTACGCCGTGGACAATGAATTCACCTTCGAAACTGGCGCCTGCACCGCCCATCAGCCCGTGACGGAAACGGTCGCGCCGACCTGCTGTACCGGCGGCTTCACGCGCACGGTCTGCGCCGTCTGCGGCGCCGTGACCGCGTCGGCGAATACCACACCCGTCGCGCATAAGCCCGTCGCCAACGACCCGATCGAGGCCACCTGCACCCGCCCGGGCTATACCGGCGGCACGCACTGCGCCTTCTGCGGCCTGACCCTGACCCAGCCGACGCAGACCCCCGCGCTGGGGCACGACGAGGTCGTCGCTACGGAGGAATACGAGTATTCTGCGTATTACGGCATGATCCGCCACTACTGCCGCCGCTGCGAGCTGAAGTGGTATGAGACCGACGGCGGCAGCGGGCACGTCCACGACTATACCTACCGCACCGACACCGTCTATCCGACCTGCATCAACGCGGGCTACACTGAGCACTTCTGCGCCTGCGGCGAGAGCTACCGTGATGGCTATATTCCTGCGCTGGGGCACGATTATGTCAATGGTGTCTGCTCACGCTGCGGGAACACCGAGGGCAGCTGTGACGGCGGCGCAAGCTGTCCCTCCAAGCCTTATCACGACGTGGACACCGGACGCTGGTACCACGAGGGCATCGACTATGCCATTGCGCACGGCCTGATGAACGGCGTCGGCAACGGCATGTTTGAGCCGGAGAGCAGCATGACGCGCGCCATGCTCGTCACGGTGCTCTGGCGCTACGCCGGAAGCCCGGCCGGATGGGAGAATCCCTTCACAGACGTGCCAAACGGAAGCTGGTTCACGCAGGCCGTGGCTTGGGCAGCCGAAAACGGCATCGTGAACGGCGTCGGCAACCATAAATTTGAGCCGGACAGCAATATTACCCGGGAGCAGATGGCGGCGATCCTGTTCCGCTATGCAGCGATGTCCGGATTTGATACCTCAGCGCGTGGAAATCTGGATCAGTATCCCGATCGGGGCGATGTCAGCGGCTATGCCGTGGAGCCTCTCTCCTGGGCGGTTGCCGAGGGTCTGATAAAGGGAACCGACAATGGAAATGGCATTCTCCTCGATCCGCAGGGCAATGCCACCCGCGCTCAGGTCGCAACGATCATCATGCGGTTTATTCGTACCGCAGCAGGCAAGTAAAAAGACTGCCATGAATCACGAGACCAAAAACACCGACCTAAAGTCTTGCAGAAAAAGCGTAAAAGAAACGGTCCGAGCGTCCTTTCCTGTGCAATTCTTACCAGATAGAACGAAGCAGGTCCTCCCGATATGGGAAGGACCTGCTTCAGCTTGCTTCTAAAAGTCCCTTCAGGATTTTTCGCCAAGCGATATAGCTATATTATATTTACAGGGAAAAATCCAGCTCGTCATATTCGGAAAAATCCTTTGGCTTGCGGCGCTTCGGCACGCGTTTGAGCGGATCGTATTTGAACTTCCGGCAGTGGTGGCAGGCAGCGACAAAGCCGCGCTTGGCGCAGAGATACGTTTCGTCGTCGAGCTTCCCGGCGTAGACACAGTAGGAGCAGAATCGGTCGATCTTTTTTCGGAACAGCATGCGGGCCACCTCCTTTTTTGCTATTATACCGCAGCGTGGCGCAAATTTCCAGCCCGAATTTTTCGCAGCAGGGGAGCCAGCAGTGCGCAAGCGGTCAACGCTCCGGCAGACAGCAGCGCGGCAGGAGACGGCGCAAAGCAGGCGAGGGCCAGCACGGCCGAGAGCAGGCCATGCAGCAGCTTTGCGGAAAAGTAACCGTGCGGACGAAGCCCCGCCGTCTGCCATAGGCTCATGGCCTGAAAATGGACGCAAAGCCCGCCCCAGCCCATCAGAAGGGCGCAGGCGGCCTCCGCGCCGGGGCCGGAGAGCAGCAGGATGCCGCTGGAAAGCTCGAGCGCGCCGCAGGCCAGCGCCTCGGCCAGCCGGTTCGGCAGCAGGGCTGTCAGCCCGGCGGCGCGCAGCACGGCGAGCATCGACGAAAAAAAGACGATGAGCCCGCTGACCTGCAGCAGGGCGGCGCAGCTTCCCTGCACGGCTTCCGGCAGCAGGGAAGAAAGAACGGGCTTCTCCCGGCGCGCCGTCCGCAGGGCGGCCGGGGGAGCGGAGCCGGGCAGGAGAAGGCCCGTCAGCAGGGCGGAAAGCGCATGCAGGCCGTAGAGGATCAGCCCACGGCGCACGTCTCCGAGCACGGCAGCTCCGATGAGACCGGCAAAAAAGCCCGGCCCGGAATTGTTGCAGAAGCACAGGGCACGCTCGGCCTCTGCCTTTGAAAGTGCACCGGCGCGGTACAGCTCCGTCACGGCGGCCGCCCCGGCGGGATAGCCGCCGAGCAGGCCGGTCAGCAGGGCCGGCAGGCACGCGGCGCGGACGCCGAACAGGGCACGGAACAGACGGTCCGCCCGCCGTCCCGCTGTGGGCAGCGGAAAGGCAGTCAGCATGCGGGAAACGACGAAAAACGGCAGCAGCGCGGGAATGACGCGCGTTCCGCAGGCGCGAAGGCCCTGCAGCGCGCCGGACGCGGCGGCCTGCGGCGCGAGCAGAAGCCCGGCGGCCGCCAGAAGCAGCACAAGCAGCACAGAAGATCACCTCACCGGAATATATTGCCGGAGCCGGAAAGGAATGCGGGAAGCGAGCATAGAATGTCTCCGGGTGATCGAATGAAACGGGGAAAAAATCTGGCGCAGCGCCTGACGCTGCCGCAGGAGGTCGTGTCGCAGGGGCCGCTGGCCGAGCTGCACGGCAATACAAGCGTCTGCATCGAAAATCACGGAGGCATTCTGGAATACACGGACACCCGCGTCTGTATCGCGGTGCAGCGCGGTACGCTGACCGTCAGCGGCTGCGGGCTGCGCATCCTGCGCATGACGCAGCGGCGCGTGGAGATCGGCGGGACGATCCGCTGCGTAGAGGTGTCCTGAGATGAGCCGGCTGATCCGCTATCTGCGCGGGAGCGTTCGCTTCCGCCTGACCGGCGCCGCGCCGGAGCAGTGTCTGAACGCCCTTGCGGCTGCGCGGCTGGAATTCTGGGACATCGAGCGCGAGGATGCGCTGCACCTGTCGCTCAGCGTTCCTGCGCGTGAGGCAGAGCGCCTGCAGGAGCTGGCGCTGCGCTGCCTGTGCACGGCGGAGGTGACGGAGCGCTCCGGCCTGCGGGCGCAGTTCGGCGGTCTTCTGCGGCGGCCCGTCCTGTTGCTGGGGCTGCTGGCGGCGGCCGTGGCGACATTCGTGCTGCAGGAATTCGTCTGGACGATCGAGGTCGAGGGAAATGACAGGCTCCCGGCCGGGCAGATCGTGCAGGCGCTCGAGGAGCTCGGCATCGCGCCGGGAACATGGGGCCCGTCCATCGATTCGCCCGAGACACGCAACCGGATGCTGCTGCGCATGCCGGAGCTGGCATGGCTCGCCGTGAATCGCTCCGGCGGGCGGGTGCAGGTGCTCGTGACGGAGCGGCAGCAGCCGCCGGACACGCGCGCTCCCTACGCCGTGGCCAATGTGGTGGCCGCGCGGGACGGCGTGCTCACGGAGGTCTCCGTAACGGAGGGCATGCGGCTGTGCGCCGTCGGCGATACCGTCCGGCAGGGGCAGCTGCTCGTCTCCGGATATGAGGACTACGGCCTGTTCATCCGCCCGGTGTGCGCCTCGGCCGAGATCTATGCCAGGACGTGGCATACGGGGACCGTCGTCACGCCCGCGGAGCGGCTGGAAAAGCGCTATACCGGCCGGGAGTGGAAGCAGGTCACGCTCATCGTTGGGAAAAAAAGAATAAAATTATGGGGAAACAGTAGCATTTCCCAGCAGGATTGTGATAAAATGATCGTGGAAAAGGCTGTCCGGACCTCCGGCTATGCGTATCCGCTGCGGCTGGAGACGGCGATCCTGCGGGAATATGTGCTGGAGCCTGCCCCCGCGCCGCAGGTGCAGACGGAAAAGCTGCTGCAGGAGGCGTGGCGGCGCGCCGTGCAGGCGCAGATGCTCGCGGGCAGGATCGATGCCACACAGGAGAGCCTGCTGATGCAGGGCGGCCTGTGCATCCTGCAGGCGCAGAGCGACTGCACGGAGCTGATTTCCCGCACGCTGCCGCTGGAGGCGGCGGACTGACAAAGGAGAATCCCCATGAGCGAACGAATCATCAATGCCGAACGCATCGAGCAGATCATCAATGTGTTCGGCTCGTTTGACGAAAACATCAAGCGCATCGAGCAGACCTACGGCGTCTCGCTTGATCAGCACAGCGTCAACGTCGGCCGGTTCATCACCCATTTGCGCTACCTGTTCGGGCGAGGACGAGGCGGCGGACCGCGCAGGCCGCGCCATCGAGGGCCTGCTCCTGCTGGCCGCAAAGGGCGAGACGATCGACGAGCAGAAGGTGCGCTATCTGATCGACCTTGTTTCCAGCGGGAACGAGGACAAGATCGGTGAAATGGCGAAGGACGTTGTCTGTATCACGGCCAAGGGCCGTCCTGTCAAGGCAAAGACCCTTGGACAGCAGCGCTATATGAAGGCCATTTCGAAAAATACCATCACGATCGGCGTCGGTCCGGCCGGTACCGGCAAGACATACCTCGCCGTGGCGGCGGCCGTGGCGGCCTTCCGCGAGAAGGCGGTCAACCGCATCATTCTGACGCGCCCCGCTGTAGAGGCGGGCGAACGGCTCGGGTTCCTGCCCGGCGACCTGCAGAACAAGGTCGATCCGTATCTCCGTCCGCTGTATGACGCGCTTTACGATATGCTCGGCGCGGAGACGTATCAGAAATATCTCGAGCGCGGCAACATCGAGGTCGCGCCGCTGGCCTATATGCGCGGCCGCACGCTCGACGACAGCTTCATTATCCTCGACGAGGCGCAGAACACGACGCGCGAGCAGATGAAAATGTTCCTGACGCGACTGGGCTTCGGCTCGAAGATCGTCATCACCGGCGACATTACGCAGATCGATCTGCCCTCCGACAAGGTCAGTGGTTTGAAGGACGCCGTGCGCATTCTGGACAACGTACCGGATATCGCCATCTGCCGCCTGACGGCCAGCGACGTCGTGCGCCACGCCCTGGTGCAGCGCATCATCGCAGCTTATGAGACGGCGGAGCACAGTGCGAAGAACGGCCTGCCGGGGCAGAAAAAAGTATACAGGAGAAAGCCATGAAGCATCAGATCATTGTGCGCTATTCCAACCGCGCAGACCGCAGCCTGCCGCTGACGCTGCACCTGCGCAAGTGCATCGCCGCCGCGCTGGAGGCCGAGCATGTGAACGTTCCCTGCGAGATCAACGTGCTCGTCACGGATGACGCGGGCATCCGCGCCATCAACCGCGCCATGCGGAACATTGACCGCGAGACAGATGTGCTGTCTTTTCCGATGTTCCAGTTCACGCCGGGGCAGTTCCCGGAGGACGTGCAGGAGGACATCGATCCGCAGACCGGCCTGCTGCCGCTGGGCGATATGGCTATCTCGCTCGAGCGTGCGCGGGATCAGGCCAAGCGCTTCGGCAATTCGCTCCGCCGCGAGACGGGCTATCTGACAATCCACTCCATCCTGCACCTGCTGGGCTATGACCACATGGACGAGGGCGAAATGAAGCGCCAGATGCGCACGCGCGAGGAGATCATCGCCGGGCAGCTCGGTCTGCAGCGATGAGCGTCGAATTCCGCCGCGCCCGCGCGGAGGACGCGCGCCTGCTGGCCGAAACGCGCCGCCGCGCGTGGGATACGACCTACCGCGGCATCTATCCCGATGCCATGATCGACGAATATGACCTCGAGGCCCATACGGCGCGCGACGCTGCCCGCATCGCCGACCCGGCGAACGCGGTGTTCCTTGCCATGGACGGGGCGGAATGCGTGGGCTATTTTACATACGGACCTTACACCTACGGACGCTATAAGGACTTTGCACTCTGCCTCAACTCGCTGTATTTTCTGCCGGGCTACCGGCGGATGGGTCTCGGCAGGCGCGCCTTTGCGCAGCTGACCGAATTCTGCCGCGAGCGCGGCATCCAGAAGTTTTTCTGCGGCTGCAATTGCCACAATCTGCCCGCGCAGGCATTTTACCGCGCCATGGGCGGCGTGGTCGGCGCAGTGCACGGCGGCCATGCGGACCGGGCCGAGGACCAAATGTATTTTGAATTTCAAACTGTCAAAAAACCTGCCCAGCCGAAAGTTTCGGAGGGAAGGAAAGTGTGAAAGAAAACCGTCAGGGTGTCCTTTCGCGTTCCATCACCCGCCGCAGCGGCAGAATTGCAAAA